>Ga0209390_10001084_pt1 | contig 53815 bp, 49 predicted proteins | sample BON01_FD_187212 | JGI IMG/M metagenome (GOLD analysis project Ga0209390, IMG submission 187212) | Freshwater microbial communities from Lake Bonney liftoff mats and glacier meltwater in Antarctica - BON-01 (SPAdes) (version 2) | ecosystem: Environmental > Aquatic > Freshwater > Ice > Glacier...
CTACGGAGATAGCAGTGATAAAAGTACAAGCCGTGGTTTATGACTCGAGCGTGCCTCATGATGGAGTGTTCTAACGGAAACTGGGAAAGTGGGTGCTTTTTGATTATTTGCCTGTCCCTGTGAATTTAAACATCCGATTAATACTTACCCGAATGAACCTCCAATGTCTGAGACTCTTTTCAATCCCTAGGTATTCCCACTAAACAGATGGCCTTTATATTTACCAATTGCCGATAACGGGCGCTTAAAATAAACTTCTTTATGAGAAAAATTGAGCGTGTGAAACAACTCAATTAGATCCTGGCGGCTCCCATAATATACTATATGTATGCCGCGTGGATTAGTAAGGAGGCTTTCTCGAATCCTATCGATGACACAGCTGAGAACGGAAGGAGAAAAGGGAGAGAAAAAGAAGAGGACAAGCGGGGTATCAGGCAGGCTGTATTTACTGGCATCAATACACAGGGACTCCACTTCAAAGCACTTCTGTTCAGGGCAATCCCATATTTGAATGTTACTCTCAGCAATTCCGTGAAGACTTTGAGATAATTCGACTCCGACAATTTTTCCAAAGGGATATTCTGATGCAAGCAGTAAGACGCGCCCTTTGCCGGAACCGAAATCGACAAACGTATAGTCGGGATGATAAATAGGTATCTCCTTTAGGATTGAGCGTATGGCATCTACAGGGGTTGGCTCATAGTGAACCGCCGTTAATTTTTGAGACGAGTTGATATCTAGATCACTAAGTGGCTTGATCCCGCAGGTATCCACTCCGTATTTCCTATCGAATTTTATGTCAAAATATGGCACAACCCTCAATAACAGGTGGTTTTTTATGCGGATTGGTATCGCAAGCACACCCTCTTCTTTCGCTGCTTTAAGTATTTTAGATAGATAGTTCATCCCTGATTGCTCGAAATATTACTGCCTTATCGTGCAATTGCTAGTCCGTGTTTTAAAATACTAAAAATAGCGAATTCTGTGAATATAGGCAAAGGGCCTGCCCTTGAACTTGTCCCAGTTCGGGGGCGCAACGGTTGCGCCGCCCGAGCCACATGCGCGACAGCTTCGCTACCTGCCACCGCAGCTTCGAGTGCATGCGGTAGTTATCGGTGATATTGCTAGGAATTTGCTTTTCCATCCCCTCGGCGCCCTTCCCGCCGAAGGCCCGGGGACGGAGGGGGTTGAGCGGGAGGGAGGGGACGATTAGGGCCATCGCCAGTAAAAAATGCCTGATCTCAGCAGTAAGGTCAATGATTTTCTGGCGAATTTCAGGCGAATTCCGAAGTTTCGCCATCATTAAGGCGAAAAATCAAGACCTCCGGGCATGGGTTCTCGCTCCCGCTTGATTTCCGTCTCAAAATCAAAGGGGTTTCCGACTACGTGGGCCACGCTCTGTCTCAGTTCGCCCCGGACACCACCCATGTTCCTCAGGAAGCGGATCGGGCGAATCGAGAACGAGGCGGCGGCCGTCGCCGGGCTTGCCGCTACGGTCGAGTTCCGGCGGGTGTGCCGTCTTCGCCGCCACCTGCGGTGTGGCTTCGCCGTTTGCGTGCGCTATCGCGCCGTGGCAGTCCCAGTCGGGTTCGCCACCCGTCCACCGTTCCAGTCCAAACTCCTCGAAGTCGTCGCGCCAAATCGCGTGGGGCGGCACCTCGATGGGCTCCATCGTGTCGATCTCGAAGGGTGGTTCGGGCGGCGGCGGCAGGGCGACAATTCCTTCCCATAATCCATGGAGCCTCAAAAAGAACTCGACCTCGCTCCGACGAATCATCGTCCCAACGCCCGTCATCATACCAGGGCAACAGGGACATTTGTGCGGATCCTCGCCCCAGGCGCGGATGATGAGATCGCGCCACAAGGGGCGAAGCGCACGCCCGCTTCTTTGCTCGGGCGGGGGAAGGACGAAGAGAGTCCCCGGTGGAGTTTCCTCTCCTCGCTCGGGCTTCTTCGCGTCCTTTATCTTCGGTCGGAGTCGCCCCGTCTTCGCCGCCATTCCCCGGCTCTTGTTCGAATAGAGTCCGATTGAGGTAGTCGCCGAAGGTCTGCACGGCAGCGACGGCGGCGAGTTGTCCCTCGGGCAGTTCAAGTCTCGCCCGCATCCAGTCGCGCAGGCTCGCGATGGCGGCACTGAAGAGATGGTCGAGAAGTTTGCGCCGCTTGCGGAAAATTCCCCGCAAAGGCTTGGGCATCGTAAACACGAACTGCCGGGGCGGCACCTCGAAGCAGAGGACGCGGGCGATCCAGTCGCCGGTTTGACGGACTTTCCGTTGATGGCAGCGGGGGCAAAAATGCCGCGTCTTGCAGGTGAAGGCGAGGAGGCGCTCGTGGCCGCAATCGGGACACTGGAGCCTGGTGAATCCGGCGGCGAGGTCGCCGCAGCGATGGAACTGTCGGACGACGGCTATGGCGTCGTGGCGGAGCGGACCGTGGATGGGGCGGTGGCGCTTCTCGTAGCCGGCTTCGAAGTCGGACCAGCAGTGATGGACGACCTGCCACAGCGGTGAGGCACGGGAACGGCGTGGGCGATAGACGTAGGGCATGATAACTGTTCGTTAGAACAGTTATCATGCCGCTTGCCGAAGCAAAAGGGCAAATCTGAATTGGTCTTACCGACAAACTGACTCTCGTCGCCAGCTCGTCACGGGCGATCACGCCGTTGCCCCCCTGGATTTCGTCACGCCACAACGGGCGAATCGTGCAGGCGCATCAGTTGCCCTGCAGGAACCGCCAACTCAGCGTAGGTCCGTCCTTGGTCGTCACAGAATTCTACCTCGTAAACCTCGTGGTCGAGCTTCTCGGCTACGGTTCCGACTTGACCGGAAACGAGGCTTAACTCGGGCAGGTCCACGAGCAAGGCGACGACTTCGAGTGGTTCGAGGGAGATGTTCATCTTGAAAACGCTACTTCTTCGCGCTGATCGAACGGGCGGCTTTGGGTGCGTTTCCCTTGTTAGGGATTTTTTTCCGATCTTCCGATGCCGCAGCGGCCTCGCGTTTCATGGCATCTTCGAAGATCCGATGAAGGTCGAAATCGAACTTCGCGGCCAATGCTTCTCGCGCTTCGCGGAGTTCTTAAATGAGCGGGTTAATCATGGCCGGGTTAGATCAGGTTCGCATGCCGAGTCGACGGGTGATCGATTCGGGATCTTGGCGGAGATCGAGAATAGCGACAATGGCTAGGCGTCGCCCATGGATGCCGTAAAACAGCCCGAGTGGCGTTCTATGTATCACGAGGCGGCGAACGGGATCTTCATAGATCGGCCCTGATTCGGGAAACCGGCGGAGTTGGCCAATGGCACGGTCCACCGCATCGTAGAGGGCATCGCCGTACCGCTCGTAGTGCAGTTGGAACTCAGCGTCGGCTGCGGAGGTGAAGAAATGTTCTTCAATCTCCATCTACTCTTTTCCGAGTCGATGCTTGATCGCTTGCCAAGTCGTCCCCTGCTCCGGGTTCGCCAAATAGTGTTCCCAGCGTTCCCGGATCAGCTCCCTCTGGGCATCGTTTTGCGGGATAGCCTTCGGGTCTTCGGCGACGGCATCCCACAATTCCCCGGCCAAAATCCACTTTTCCTGTGGAGATAGGTCTGCGACTCCGGGTAGGCGCTCTGCGATCATGGTCCAAACTTACCGTTTGGGGAATGCGGTGTCAACTGCATGGCATGATCTAATGGATCGGGCCGAAGCATCGAAGCTCACACGTCCAAATTTGGCGCGAGCCATTTCTCGGCCACTTCCAACGGCATCCCCTTCCTCCCCGCATAGACCTCCAACTGATCGCGACCGGGAGCGGAGCTCAGCTTTTTAGCGGTTAGCGGTTTAGCGATTAGCTTCATGAGAGGGCGATTGCTGTGACCTTACTCAATCTTCCAGGTTGGGCGCGAGCCATTTCTCGGCCATCTCCAAACTCATCCCCTTCCGCCCCGCATAAGCTTCCAACTGATCGCGTCCAATCTTGCCCACCCCAAAATACCGCGCCGACTCGTTAAAGAAGTACAACCCGCTCACACTCGACCCCGGGAACATCGCGTAGCTCGTCGTCAGCTCCATGCCGACTTTCTTCTCCACATCGAGCAGATCCCACAGAATCTGCTTCTCGGTATGATCGGGACACCCCGGATAGCCGGCCGCAGGCCGGATCCCGCGATACTTCTCGGCGATCATTTCCTCGACGCTCAGATTCTCCGCTATCCCGAAGCCCATGAAGCGGCGCACCTTGCGATGGAGCAACTCGGCCAATCCCTCGGCAAAACGATCGGCGAGGGCCTGGATGAGGATGGCGGTGTAGTCGTCTCCGGCGTCGCGGAAGGTCTTCGCATATTCCTCGATCTCGTTTCCGGCGGTGACGGCGAAGGCGCCGAGGTAATCGGCGCGGCCGCTCTCGAGCGGGGCGACGAAGTCGGCGAGGCTCTGGAAGGGGGTGCCGGGCTTGACCTTCTCCTTTTGCTGACGGAGGAAGTGGAAGGTGCTGAGGACTTCGCTCCGTGACTCGTCGGTGAAGAGATTGATATCCTCTCCGGTGGAGGCGGCGGGCCAGACACCCCAGACGGCGCGGGCGTGGGCGCGGTTGTTCTGGATGAGCTCGTCGAGGATGGTGCGGGCGTCGTCGTAGAGTTTGGTCGCTTCCTCGCCGTGGTTGGGGTGACTGAGGATCTTGGGGAAGACCCCGCGCATCTCCCAGGCGTGGAAGAAAGGGGTCCAGTCGATGACCTCGGCGATCTCGGCGAGAGGGACGGGATCCCAGAGATGACTGCCGATGCTTTCCGGCGTGGCGATCTCGGCGGTGGCCCAATCGACGGAGAATTTCTGCTCCTGCGCTTTGGCGAGGGGAAGGTAAACGGCGGTCGAGCCCTTGCCGGCGTGGAGGTCGCGGTCGGCTTGCTCCTTCGTGGTGAGGTCGGCGAGGAAATTCTCACGGAGATTCTCGGAGAGGAGCGAATTGCAGACCCCGACGACGAGGGAGGCGTCGATGACGTGGACGACGGGCTGACTGAAATGCTGGCTGATCTTGATCGCGGTATGGGCCCGCGAGGTGGTGGCTCCGCCGATGAGGAGGGGCTGTTTGACGCCGCGCTTTTCGAACTCTTTCGCGTTGAAAATCATCTCGTCGAGCGAGGGTGTAATGAGTCCGCTGAGGCCGATGATGTCGGCCTTGTGCTCGGCGGCGGCGGCGAGGATGCGGTCACAGTCGACCATGACGCCGAGGTCGATGACCTTGTAACCATTGCAGCCGAGGACGACTCCGCAGATGTTTTTGCCGATGTCATGGACGTCGCCTTTGACGGTGGCGATGACAAAAACGGGGGCTTTGTCCTCTTCGCCATCGACTTTCTCGGCGAGCATGTAGGGCTCGAGGTAAGCGACGGCCTTTTTCATGACCCTGGCGCTCTTGACGACCTGGGGGAGGAACATCTTGCCGGCTCCGAAGAGTTCGCCGACGACCTTCATGCCATCCATGAGCGGGCCCTCGATGACGGCGAGCGGTTTGCCGAGGGCGGCGCGGGCCTCCTCGGTGTCGAGTTCGATGTAGTCGGTGATGCCGCGGACGAGGGCATGGGTCATGCGCTCGAGCACGGTGCCCTCGCGCCAGGTGAGGTCGGGGCCGCTGTTTTTGTCGCGGGCCTGGGTGCCGGCGGCTTTGAGCCCCTCGGCGTGGGTGATGAGGGCCTCGGTCGCGTCAGGATTGCGATTCAAAAGGACATCCTCGACGAGTTCTTTCAGCCGCGGCTCGATCTCGTCGTAGATCTCGAGCATGCCGGCATTGACGATGCCCATGTCCATGCCTGCCCGTCCGGCGTGGTAGAGGAAGGCCGAGTGCATCGCCTCGCGGACGACATTGTTGCCGCGGAAGCTGAAGGAAACGTTCGAGACGCCGCCGCTGATTTTCGCTCCGGGCAGGTTCTCTTTGATCCAGCGGGTCGCGTTGATGAAATCGACGGCGTAGTTGTTGTGCTCCTCCATGCCGGTGGCGACGGTGAGGATGTTCGGGTCAAAGATGATGTCCTCGCAATTGAAGCCGAGCTCATCGACGAGGATGCGGTAGGCGCGGGAGCAAATGCGAATCTTGTCCTCGCAGGTGGCGGCCTGGCCCTGCTCGTCGAAGGCCATGACAACGACGGCGGCGCCGTATTTCATGACGGTGCGGGCCTGGGCGCGGAATTTGTCCTCACCCTCTTTGAGCGAAATGGAATTGACGATGCCTTTGCCCTGGAGACATTTCAGACCGGCCTCGATGACCTCCCATTTCGACGAATCGACCATGATCGGCACGGCGGCGACGTCGGGTTCCCCGGCGAGCAGGCTGAGGTAGCGGGTCATCATTTCGACCCCGTCGATCATGCCCTCGTCCATGCAGACGTCGATGACGGGCGCGCCGTTCTCGACCTGCTGACGGGCGATGGAGACGGCCTCCTCGAGGTGGCCCTCTTTGATGAGCTTGGCGAACCTCGGCGAACCGGCCACGTTGGTGCGTTCGCCGATCATGAGGAAACCTTTTTCCGAAGTCTGGTTGAAGGCTTCGGATCCGCTCAGGCGCATCGCGGCGGGAAGGGTCGGAATGACGCGCGGGGCGTGGCGCTCGGCGACTTTGGCAATGGCGGCGACGTGTTCGGGGGTGTTGCCGCAGCAGCCGCCGATGAGGTTGACGAGCCCGGCGGCGGCGAAACCGTCGAGGAAACGGCCCATGTCCTCGGGTTCGAGATCGAAGCCGGTCGGGGCGAGCGGGTTGGGCATGCCGGCATTCGGATAAGCGGAGACGTGGGTGCCGGCGACGCGGGAGAGCTCGGCGAGATGCGGCTCCATGAGGTCGGGACCGAGCGAGCAGTTCAGCCCGACGGCGAGGGGTTTGACATGGGCGATGGCATTCCACATCGCCTCGACCTTTTGGGCCGAGATCATGGTTTCGCCACCACGACCGACGGCGGCGGAAACGATGATGGGATACTCGACGCCGTCGGCATCATAGACCTCGCGCAGGGCGACGAGGGCGGCTTTGGCATTGAGCGAATCGAAGATGGTCTCGACCATCATGATGTCGCAGCCTCCGGCGATGAGGGCGCGGATCTGGTGGCAGTAGGCGTCTTTGACCTGGTCGAAGGTGACGACACGGAAGCCGGCGTCCTCGGCGTCGGGGCTGTTCGTCAGGGAGACGGTCATGGGCCCGATCGCGCCGGCGACGTAGCGTTTCCGTCCGGTGTCGGAGCCGATCTGGTCGCACCAGTGGCGGCAGAGTTGGGCGGACTCGTAGTTGATCTCCCAGGCGAGTTCCTTGAGGAAGGCGTTGTTGACGACTTTGTCCTGGAAAAAGGCGGGGTCCTTGCGTCCGAGGCCCTTTTCGCGCGGGTCTTCAACGAAGAACTCGCTCTGCGCGAGGCTCGTGCCCGAGAAGGTGTTGGTCTCGATGATGTCCGATCCGGCGAGAAGGAAACGTTTGTGGATGTCGCCGATGACGTCGGGCCGGGTGATCGAGAGGATGTCGCCGTTGTTGAGGAGATCCTTCTCGTTTTTCGCGAAGCGGGTGCCGCGGGCTTCGGCTTCGGTGAGTTTGTACTCGCGAATGGTCGTGCCCATGGCGCCGTCGAGGACGAGGATTCGGCGGGAGAGCTCGCTCTCCAGCTCTTTAGCAATTAGCGATTTAGCCATTTTGGAAAGCTGTTTTGCGGTTTAGCGGTTTAGCGGTTTAGCGGTTTAGCGGTTTAGCGGTTTCGCTTTTTTAAAGGAGTTAGGAAGGTAACAGGGAATCGGAGGCGTGCAATGGAGGGGGCGGGGAAATGCAGGAAGCACCATTGATACGGCGCGGAGTCTGTAGCTGGCCTCTGTGAGGCCGGATTGGGCGTGCGGGTTCACTTTGGGCATCGAATTTACCCCGCGCATCGAATCCGGCCTCGGAGAGACCGGCTACAGGGTTCCGGCCAGCACCTTACTTTCCTGCGCTGGACGAATCCACGAAGGATTCAAAATGATGTCTCAGGGCGTGCGGGATGATCGCGGTGAGGACGATGTCGTTGCCGTCGTAGTCCTGATTGACGATTTTCCCCTCGCGATGGAGCAGGGCCATGAGATCCTGCCGAGCCTGGGGGAGCCGCAGGGGAAGGCGGGCGACGCGGTCGACCATCATGCCGGCGAGGCGGTGAATGAGCGTCTCGATTCCTTCGCCGGTGGCGATGGAGATGAAAACGGCGCTGGAGTCGAAGTGACTTTTCAACTCGTGAAGCCTGGCTTCGTCGCCGGCGATGAGATCGACTTTATTGAGAACGATGATGGTCGGCTTGTCGACCGCGCCGAGCTCGGTGAGGACGGAGCGGGTCGTCTCGTAAAAGGCGTAGATCTCGGTCGCGCTTGCGTCGAGGACATGGATGAGAAAGTCGGCGATGATGGCTTCTTCGAGGGTCGCCTTGAAGGCCTCGACGAGGCGGTGGGGGAGATTGCGCACGAAGCCGACGGTGTCGGTGAGGAGGAGCGGCTGGCCGTCGGGCAGCTCGAAACGACGGGTCGTGGGGTCGAGGGTGGCGAAGAGTTTGTCTTCGGCGAGGACGTTGGCCCCGGAGAGGAGATTGAGGAGGGAACTCTTCCCGGCATTGGTGTAGCCGACGATGGAGGCCTGGCAGATGCCGTCTTCGGCGCGCTGCTTGCGCTGGGTCTGGCGGTTGCGGCGGATGTCGTCGAGATCGCTCTTGATGCGGTCGATGCGCTTGCGGGCGAGACGACGATCAACTTCGATCTGCTGTTCGCCTTCGCCGCGCGAGGCCCCGCCGCCACCACTACTGCCGCCGCCGCCCTGGCGGTCGAGGTGGGACCACATCCGCGCGAGGCGCGGGAGCGAGTACTGCATGCGGGCGAGCTCGACCTGGAGACGGGCCTCGCTCGTCTGGGCCCGCATTTTAAAAATGTCGAGGATGACCTCTTCACGATCGATCACGGTGATGTCGCCCTCGCTTTCCCAGGCGCGCTGCTGGGCGGGGGCGAGCTCGTTGTCGAAGACGATGCAGTCGGCCCCGAGCTTGTGCGCGGCCGCCATCATCTCGGCGGCTTTGCCCGATCCGGTGAAGTAGCGTTTGCTGCGGGTGCGGATGAAAGTGCACTCTTTTGCGACGACTTCGATGCCGAGGGTGGAGACGAGTTCGGCGAGTTCGTCAAGGAGACTGCGGGCGACATCCTCGTCGGCCCGGTCGAAGTAGGCGCCGATGAGAAAGGCGGTCTCGACTTTGCTTGGTTTTTCCCGGGTATCGAACATCAGGCAGAGAGGAGGAGCGATTTGAGGGTGGCGAAGTCTTTCTTGATCGCCTCCAGCACGGTCGGGACCATTGCGGGATCGTTGTGGCCGAGATACTCGACGTGGAGGCTCACGGGACCTTTGAAATCGCTCTCGCGGAGGAGTTTGTAGAAACCTTTGTCGACGGCGCCTTCCCCGACAGGACCCCAGCCGAGGACGTTGTCTTTCCAGGAAGGTTCTTTCACGTAGACGGTGTCGAGGTAGGGGCGGATCGTGGCGAAGTTTAGCGGCCAGGCCTTGGCGCCCTCGACGGTGGCGTGACCGATGTCAAAGGCGACGCCGACGTGCTCGGGAGAGAAATCCTCGAGGACTTCGGCGAGATCCCAGATCGGACCACCGAAGTAGTCTTTGCCGGAGTGGTTCTGGTAGATGGGCTTGATCCCGAGTTCGGTGGAGAGGGCGACGAGGTCTTTCAGCTTCGGGCGGAACTCGTCGAGCTGGGCGCGGATCGGCTTTTTCAGGTCGTATTTGTAATAGCCCATGCGGAAACGCTTCACTCCGTGCGCGGCGGCGGTGCGGAGGATCTTCTCGGTGGCCTGCTCGTCGTTGACCTCGTTGATGGCGGTGGTCATGACGGTGAACTGGAGCGAGGCGGCCTTGAGCGCCTCGACCAGCTTCGGCAGATCGTCCTCGACTTTTTCGGGCACGACATGACCGGCGGGCCGGACGGCGCCCTCGATGCCGTCGAAGCCCATCGCGGCGATGATCTCCGCCATCTCGGGGTAGGAGAGATGCTGGAGCGGTTTGGTAAAAGTGCAGAACTCGTAGGACAGCTCCCCTTTCCCGGCTGCGGCGGTCTCTGCGGCGTGGCTCAGCAGCGGGGAGAAGAAAGGGGCGAGGGCCAGGCCGGCGGTCGAACCTTTGAGAAAGCGGCGGCGGCTGGGGACGGGGGAATCAGTCATGATGCTATGGTATCGGTGCTTGCGGGACTCGGCAAGAGTTGAGATAGTTCCTGATGAGAGATCATTTGTGACCATGAAATCCGCTCGAATCCTTTTTTTCGCCCTTTTTCTGCCCTCGCTGGCGGTGACGGGGGCCTCCGCCCAGGTCCTCGGCAATGTCGCGCAGGGCTGGTCCATCCGCGGCACAGATCCCATCGAGATCGTCTTCGGCGGCAGGCTCGTGACGAAGTATCACGCCGGCTACGAGGAGGGAAAACCCTACTTTTACCCCATCATGGGCCCGAGCGGCGAGAACATGACCCGTCACTGGCCGATGAACGAGACCTTCAAAGACGAGGAGACCGATCACCCTTTTCACCGGGGCATGTGGTTCGGACTGGGCAATGTGAACGGCTACGATTTCTGGCGCACGCCGAATGGAAAAGCCGGGAAGAGCACGGACTCCAAAGACGAGAAACGCTACGGGGTGATCCGGCACAAGGGGATGAACGGGGTGATGATCAAGGGCCCGACGATCACGATCAAGACCAAGTCGGACTGGCTCGACGCCGAAAATCCGGAAAAGCGGATCTGCTCGGATGAGCGCGAGTTTACGCTTTTTTTCCGGGAGGATGGCTCCCTCGCTCTCGACCTGACCCTGAGACTGGTCGCCGACGCCGGTGATGTGACGATAGGCGACGAGGAGGAAGCCGCCTGGGCGATCCGTACGATCCCGACGCTGCGGCTGAAGGGGAAGGTGGCGAAGGGGCACATCCTCAACAGCGAGGGCGACAAGGACGGGGATGCCTGGGGCAAGCGCGCGGCCTGGGTGGACTACTACGGGAGCGACCGGGCGGGCAATGCGGTGGGGATCGCGATCATGGATCATCCGACGAACTTGCGGCATCCGACCTGGTGGCATGCGCGGGACTACGGACTGCTGGCGGCCAATCCCTTTGGTCAGGGCAAGTACGAAAAGGGCGCGGCGGAGAACGCGGGCGTGCATGTCATCCCCAACGGCGAAGCCCTGAGCTTCCGCTACCGCACGATCCTCCACGAGGGAGATCCGGAATCGGCTGAGATCGCGAAGGCCTTCGAGGCGTACGGGGCGAAGTGACCCGGGAAGAAAAAAGCCGGAGACCCTGGGACCTCCGGCTTTTGGAAAAGGCTTCGTTGATCCCGGCGATCAGGCGCCGTCCCAGCTGCTGTAGATATTGACCTTGGTCCCGTAGGTGGTGTTGTCGAAGATGACCTGGGCGGCACTCGCGGGGAGGCGCACACAACCGGCCGAGGCGGGATACCCGGGGAGGTGTCCGGCATGGACGCCGTAGACGCCGCCGCTGAGACGCATCCAGTAGGGCATCTCGACTCCGTAGATGGTGGACACTTTGCCGGTCCTCACCCGTTGGGTCATATTGAAGCTGCCGCAGGGCGTCCACTTGCCGGGCCGGGCGGTGGAGACAGGGGTCTCGACGGCGATTTTGCCGTCCACGAGGAGATACCCTTTCTGATCGGCCACATCGATGACGAGGCGGGTGTTGCCCTTCGTGCTCTGCGAGAGGATCATGGGATTGACGCGAGCCCCGCTCTCGTGGCGCTCGATCTTAGGCTTGGCGGAAAAGCCTCGCTGAAAGGCATTGCCCTGGCGAACCGCCGAAGCGGACGTGTTGCGATCGCCCGAGGGCGTGCATGAGCTGGCCATCGCTGCACCCAAAATAAGGGAGAGCGAAAGAGCGCAGGAGAGGACTCTTCTCTTCATAATCTGTCTGTGTGTTGTCTCTGTGTTCGCAGAGCTGTGTTTGTGTGACTACCATCATCGCTCAAATTACAGTAAATACAAACAATTATGCTAATTATAACTCTTGCGAACCGTTATGATCCGGAAGGGAGGGGTTTTTCCGTTTTTGTATCTTTCTCGTAATCAACACCTTCCAATCCAAATCCGAAGAGTCTGAGGAATTCCTTTTTGTAACCCGAAAAGTCAGAAAGCTCCGAAAGGTTCTCTGTCGTGACCTTTTCCCAGGCCTCGGCGACGGCTTTCTGCACCGGCTCGCTCATCTCCCAGTCGTCGATGCGGATGCGCCCGCGCTCGTCCACGGCGGGAGTGCCACCCGAGGAAAGGTGGTCGGTGAAGAGGCGCTCGATCTGCTCGATGGTGCCTTCGTGGAGGTTCTGCTCTTTCATCACCTTATAAAGGAGCGAGATGTAAAGCGGGACAACGGGAATCGCGGAGCTGGCCTGGGTCACGAGGGCTTTATTGACCGAGACATAGGCGCTCGTATCGCCGAACTGCGCGTTCATCCGTGCGGCGGATTCCTCGAGATGCTCTTTGGCCCGGCCGATCGTTCCATTCGTGTAGATCTGGTAGGTGAGGTCCGGACCGACGTAGGAGTAGGCGATGGTCTGGAATCCGTCGGCGAGGACGCCGGCGTCGGCGAGGACTTTGATCCAGAGTTCCCAGTCTTCGCCACCCATGACTTTGACGGTGTGGGCGATCTCGTCATCCGAGGCCGGTTCGATGGTGATCGTATTGACCTCGCCGGTGTCGGTGTTGATGTTCTTCTGCGTGTAGGCCGCGCCGATGGGTTTGAGGACGCTCCTGTAAGTCTCCCCATCGGTCGGGTCGGTGCGGCGGGGGGAGGCGAGGCTGTAGACGATGCAGTCGATCTGGCCGAGATCGGCTTTGATCGCGGCGATGACTTCCTCTTTCATCTCGTTGGAAAAGGCGTCGCCGTTGAAGCTTTTCGCATAAAGACCGGCCTTGGCGGCGGCCTCTTCGAAGGCGACGGAATTGTACCAGCCCGCGCTCCCGGATTTGTTCTCGACGCCCGGCTTTTCAAAAAAGACCCCGATGGTCGCGGCACCTCCGCCGAAGGCGGGCACGATGCGTGAGGCGAGGCCGTAGCCGGTCGAGGCCCCGATGACGAGGACCTTCTTCGGCGGGTGGGAAAGGGCGGGTTGCGACTTCACGTAGTCGATCTGCGACTGGACGTTGGCGGCGCAGCCCTCGGGGTGGGCGGTGGTGCAAATAAAACCTCGGATCTTCGGAGTGACTATCATCTTGGCAGGGAGTCTTTCAGTATATGTAAGGAGCGATAGCAGGGCTGGCGAGAGAAAACAACCGCTTTAGATGGTTTTCGCCCCTTTCAGAAAAAGAAAAAGCCCGCAGCCGAACAAGTCGGCGACGGGCTTTCCAAAGTGCGTAAGAAGAGGTCTTACTTGAGTTCTGCGGCGTGGAAGATCGCCCAGTCGTCGAGGTTGTTCAGATTGACGGCGTCCTTGGTGGTGCCGTCATCTTCGCGACCGGCGGCGGCGAGGATTTCCTTGCGGGTGCCGTCGTCGTGGATGTAGCCGGTGATCGCGGCGTTGAGCTTGTCAACGGCATCCTGGTCGAGGGAACCGCCCTTTTGCTGGAGGACCCAGTTCTCGAGCTCGATGTAGGAGGGCTTGGAATCGGCGATGAAGCTCTCGAAATCACCTTTGGCGATCCCGATGCCGTCGAGGACCATCTGGTCGTAACCGGCGCCGATGGCGGGGTAGTCGGAGTTCAGTTTACCTGCGGCACCGAGGGAGGCTTTGAGCCAGAGACGGGGAAGGTGAAGGACACCAAGAGGACCGGCGGTGCCGGAGCTGATGAGGGGGACGATATTGCTGCTCATAATAGTTCGTTCAATTGACTTTTTCTTTACCGGTCAGGATTGTCCTCCCGGTGGAGAGCCCGCAGAATAGGGGGAAGCGCACGACAGTGCAATCAAATTCCGAGCCTGATCCCGTGACGAAAAAGTGTATTTTCCCCCGTAAGATGCCGTCTCACTCCCAGGTCACGACCGTCTTGACCGAGTTGGCGAGGAAGCACTCCACGTGCGCCTTGTGGTGGAGCTTGTCGAGATCTTCGGGCGAGGGCTGCTTTTCACCCGAAAAAGCGATCTTCGGGTGGAGGACGACGCGGGAGAGCCAGGGTTTGCCACCTTCCCCCTTTTCGAGATACCCGACCGGGCTGTCATCGTAGCTGTCGACGACATATCCGCTCATCGCGGCAATTGCGAGAAAGGTGAGCAGATGACAGCTCGAGAGGGCGGCGGTGAAGGCCTCTTCGGGATCGACGCAGTCGGCCGCGCCGAGATAGGCGGGGGCCGCCGCCGCCCTCACCGACTGCCCGCTCCGGGGGAAGTGCCATTGGTGGGTGCGGGGATATTCCTTGTACCCGAAGCCACTCTCACCACGGTTCCACGACAGGCTTGCCAGATGTTCACTCATACGAAAAGGGGTCGGGGCAAAGTGCCGCGGAAGCAACGGGATTTATCGATCAGGCCAGGCGGTGCGCTGCTTTTTTTCAGTGGCGGCGGCGAGTCCCCATGTTACACTCTCGCCCATGCGCAAATCCCTGCCCGCCGTGCTGCTGACAGCCCTCGCTCTCTTTTTGCTCCCCGCGGCTCGGGCCGGGACCACGGCAGAGACGTTTGTAAACGAGGTCACGACCCCGGAGACGCTCGCCTACCTCCTCTCACTGCCCGAAGGCTATGAAACGGACGCGGAGAAAAAATGGCCGCTCGTCGTTTTCCTCCACGGCTCCGGGGAGCGCGGCAGCGACGTGCAGAAGGTAGCTCTCCACGGCCCACCAAAGCGCGTCAGCGAAGGAGCGAAGTTTCCCTTCCTCCTCGTCTCACCGCAGTGCCCCGCCGGGACATGGTGGACCGAGCAACCGGTGCTCGAGCTGATCGATCATCTGGAGGCGACTCTTCGCGTCGATGCCTCCCGTATCTATCTCACCGGCCTCAGCATGGGGGGCTACGGCACCTGGCATTTCGCGACACTCGCCCCGCACCGCTTCGCTGCGATCGCTCCCGTCTGCGGTGGCGGGGTGCCCTACCGCATGCGCGAGATTCACCATCTCCCGGTCTGGGCCTTTCACGGGGCGAAGGACACCGTCGTCGCCCTCGATGAATCCGGGCGTCTCGTCGAGACCCTGAAAAAAAACGGGAATAACTCGGTGAAGTTCACCGTCTACCCTGAAGCCGCACACGATTCCTGGACCGAGACGTATCAGAATCCGGAACTCTACGAGTGGTTCCTCTCACAAAGTCTCGCCCCGCAAAACTGAGCCGGTTCCGCCGTGTTGGAAGTCATTCACATCAGCGATACCCATTTCGGCCCGGATCGTCGCGACACGATCCGCGGCGCAAATGCCTGTGAGCGTTCCATCGCGCTAGTAGCGGCGATCAATGCCCTGCCATTCACCCCCGACTTCGTCATGCACACCGGCGATGTCGTGAATGATCCCCATCCCGATGCGTATGCCCTCGCCGCCGAGGTCCTCTCCGTGCTGAAGGCGCCGGTCTATTTCGTGACGGGGAATCACGACGACGTCCCGATGATGCGCGCGACCCTCACCTTCGGTCCGCACCGGCTCCTCATCCCCGAGTCCGACGAGCAGCTCTGCTACCGACTCAATGGCGGGAAAAACGACGGGGTCGAGTTCTTCGTGGTCGATGGAAGAGTGCCGCAGGAAGAGGGGCCGCACGGCTTGCTCACCGCGAACCAGATCGACGCCGTCCTCGGAGAGATCTCCGGGAAAAAGCCCGTCGCCGTTTTTCTCCATTACCCCCTCAGTCCGATCGGTTCGCCGTGGATCGACGAGTATCTCCTCCTCACGAACGGGTCGCAGTTCCGGGATGCCGTCGCGGAAAAAGCGGGACCGCAACTGCGCGGGATCTTCTCGGGGCATCTCCATCGTGGTCTGCATATCTTCAGCGGCGGTGTCATGCAGTCCGGCGTTTCCAGTCCGGCCTGTGAATTCGCCGCGAGTACCGGCGAGGAGTTTTGCGAATTCCTCCCCGGCGGCCCCATCCCCTTCAACCACATCACCTTCACCGACGATGCGACGATAGTGAAGTCCTACTCCCTTCCCTACGCGGAGACGCCATGAGCCGCGAGCCCGCCCCGCCGGTTCGAGCGGTCTTCTTCGACCGCGACGGTGTCGTGAACCGTTCCCCCGGTCCGGGCTATGTCCTCAGCGTCGATGATTTTGTGCTCAACGACGGCATCGCCGAAGCCGTCCGCTATCTCAATGAACAGGGAATCCTCGCCATTGTCGTCACCAGTCAGAAAGGGGTCGGCAAAGGGCTCATGAGCGACGAAGATCTCGCCGCGATCCATCGCCACATGCAGGAAGAGCTGGCAAAAAGCGGGGCCGCCTTTGACGCGATCTACGCCTACACCGGCACGCCCGATTGCCCGCATCGACCAAAGCCCGACCCCGAAATGATTCTCACCGCAGCGGAAAGGTTTTCGATCGACCGGCGTCTCTCCTGGGTGATCGGAGACGCCGATCGCGACATCGAGATGGGCCGAGCGGCCGGTCTCGCGGGGACCATCCGGATTCGCGGCGACAAAGTCATCGACGTCCCGGCCGACTACACCCTCGAAAGTTTGCTGGAAACACTTGTTTTGTTCAAAAGAATTTTGTAATTCTGAAAATTTAAATTCCGGCTCGCTTTTACATCGACCTCGGATAGAGTAACTTTCCCCTGCTGCGGAGCGATTGCAGGCCGCGACAACCCTCCCATTCTTTCAAATATGGCAAGAGCTTCAAATCTCACGATGTGTTCCTTCTGCGGGAAAAGCCACGCGGAAGTCAAAAAACTCATCGCCGGCCCCGGGGTCTACATTTGCGACGGTTGCATCAACGTCTGTCGCGGCATCCTCGAGAAAGAGCTTCACGAAGAGGAGGAGGAAGTCTCCACCGATCTCTCCGTGCCCAAGCCCAAAGACCTGCTCGAGAACCTGAATCAATATGTGGTCGGGCAGGAGCACGCGAAAAAAGTCCTCTCCGTCGCGGTCCACAACCACTACAAGCGACTCCAGCAGTTCTCCGCCCCGGCGAAGGTGCGGGCGCACAACAAATTTTCCAAATTCGAAGACGTCGAGATCGAGAAGAGCAACATCCTCCTCATCGGTCCCACCGGCTCCGGCAAGACCCTCCTCGCGAAGACCCTCGCGAGACTGCTCAACGTCCCTTTCTGCATCGCCGATGCCACCACCCTGACAGAGGCCGGTTATGTCGGTGAAGATGTCGAGAACATCATCCTGCGGCTTCTCCAGTCCGCCGATTACGATGTGAAGCGCGCCGAGATGGGCATTGTCTACATTGACGAGATCGACAAGATCGGGCGCAAGACCGAGAACGTCTCCATCACCCGCGACGTCTCCGGCGAGGGCGTGCAGCAGGCCCTCCTGAAAATGCTCGAGGGCACCGTCTGCAACGTGCCGCCGCAAGGGGGGCGCAAGCACCCGCAGCAGGAGTACATCCAGGTCAACACCGAGCGCATCCTCTTCATCTGCGGCGGCGCTTTCGTCGGACTCGAAGAGATCGTGGGACGCCGCCTCGGCAAAAAAGTGCTCGGCTTCGGTGACGAAATCACCAAGATCGCGAGCGAGCCCGAGATCGAGCGCCAACTCCGCAATGTCTCGCCTGAAGACCTCCACGGTTTCGGCCTCATCCCCGAATTCATCGGTCGTCTCCCCATCGTCTCGACCCTGCGTCCGCTCAACCGCGAAGAGCTCATCGAAGTCCTCACCGAGCCGAAAAACGCGATGGTGAAGCAATATAGCAAACTGCTCGCGATGGACGGCGTGAATCTCGAGATCACCGAAGATGGACTCGAAGCCCTCGCCGAAGAGGCGATAGGACGCGGCACCGGGGCACGCGCCCTGCGCTCCATCTTCGAGAAACTGATGCTCGAGGTCATGTTCGAAGCCCCTAGCCACGACGGCTACACCCGCGTCATCGTCGACCGCGATGTCGTCGAGGGCAAACGCGATCCCGAAGTGCTCGAAGACAAGGCACCCGCCGACGGTGACGAAAAAGAAGCGGCCTGAGACGGCGGCTGACGACGCGTTGAAGAGGGTCAGGTCCTGCGCCTGAAAGGGTTGAATCAGGTCATCTCAGGATGTTTTTCGGAAACTTGATTGGCGGCCTCGGGCCATTCGTCTTCGCAGGAAAAACGGCGCTCGCTCAGCGGTGCCGTTCTCTTTTTACTCCACGATTCTGAACCGCATGAAAACCATATCGCTTGTCCGTCTCCTCCTCGCTTTTGCCGCCCTCCTTTTCACCCACCCGCTTCCGTTGCGGGCTTAGCAGGTAGGCGAGCCGGCCAGAGTCATCATCGTCTTCGACGCCTCGGGCAGCATGGCCGGGCAGGTCGAGGGCCGGCCGAAGATCGATGTCGCAAAAGAGGTCGTCTCGGGCATCGTTGAAGGCATCGCACCCGAGGTAGAGCTCGGCCTGATCGCTTACGGTCACCGGCGCAAAGGTGATTGTGACGACATCGAGTTGCTCGTGTCGCCCGCGCCGGGTTCGTCGGGCGAGGTCCTCGCCGCGATTGGGAAACTCAACCCGATCGGGAAAACACCACTCACCGCAGCCGTGCTCCAGGCCGCCGTGCATTTGAAATACACCGAGTCGAAAGCCTCAGTCATTCTCGTGAGCGATGGGGAAGAGACCTGTGAGATGGATCCCTGCCTGGCCGCCATCGAGCTGGAAGCCGCCGGTCTGGACTTCACCTGTCATGTCGTCGGCTTCGACATCAAAGCGGGAGAGACCGTCGGTCTGGAATGCCTCGCAAAAAAGACGGGCGGTCTTTACCTGTCTGCAAATAATGCGGCGACCCTCACGAACGCCCTACAGGAAGCCGTGAAGCAGGTCATGAAACCCTCGACCGTCATCGTCGTCGAGCCGAGACTCGCCTCGGGCGGTCTTATCATTGAGGGGGTTACTTTCAGCCTGAAAACTCCCGATGGCGAAGAGATCGCCACCGGGAGCGGGGGACGCTGGTCCCACGAACTTACTGCCGAAGGGGCATACCTCATCGTGGCACAACGTGAGGGCAAAGAGGTCAAGGTCGAGGTCAAGGCTGTCACCGGCCAGACCTCCACCTACGAAGTTGTTTTCGCCAAGACCGGCGTGAAAGCCGTCGCCTACGATAAGGAGGGCGGAGCGGCCTTCGAGTCGGGCGTCGCCTGGACTCTCTACGGCCCTGCTGATGCGGCGGGTCAGCGCGCACAGGTCGCTTTCAGCTACGACGGCCGTCCTTTCCTGCGCGTCGATCCGGGCAGCTACCTGCTTCGCGCCGAGACCGGGAGCGCCGTCGCCGCACGCGAGCTCACCGTCGCCGAAGGCGCGCCGCTCGAGGTCAGCGTCATCCTCGGGAGCGGTTCGCTCAAACTCGCCGCTACCGTGAAGACCGGCGAAGCGCCGCTCAAGAAAGATCTTGCCTGGGATATCCTTTCTCCGGCCGACGCCGAAGGCGACCGTAAGAGCGTCGCGATCAGCTATGATGCAAAGCCGAATCTGACGATCCCGGCGGGGAAATATCTCGCCCGGGTCAAGCATGGTGATGCCGTCGGCCAGGGTGAGGTCGAGATCAAGGCGGGAGAGGTCACCGAGTTGCTCATCTCGCTGGAGAGCGGACGTATCACCGCCACTGCCGCGATGGAAGAAGGCGGAGCCGCCATTGAGAGCGAGCTCGCCTGGAACATTTACGGCGATGCCGACCTCGAAGGAAAGCGCGAGGACATCACCTTCAGCTACGATGCTCAACCCGAGTTTTCCCTGCCTGCCGGCACCTACACTATTGAGGTCAGGAACGGCAGCGCCAAAGCGAGCCGCGAGGTCATCGTCGTCGCGGGAGAGATAGTGAAGGTGGATCTCATCCTCGGCGCCGGAAAGCTGCGCCTCGTCGCGCGTCCCGCTGCCGGAGCCAATCCGTTTGCCTCGGACCTCGCGTGGAGTGTCCTCGGTGAGGCCGATCTCGAGGGGAATCGCGCCGATATCGCCTTCTCCTACGAGGCCAATCCGACCCTCAGTGTGCCTGCCGGGAAATATCTCCTCAGAGTGGCATGGGGCGAAGCGAAGGCCGAACAGGAAGTCGTCGTCGAATCGGGAAAACTGGTCGATATCGATGTCGTTCTCAATCCCGGAACGATCAAGGCAGATGCCACCATGGGCGAGGGTGGCAAACCCGTCTCGGGCGGTCTCGCGTGGGCACTTCTCACGGCGGTGGACGCAGAGGGCAACCGGGCCGATGCCGGCTTCAGCTACAATGACGAAGCCGACTTCCGCAACGCGGCCGGGAAATATCTCGTGAAGCTGACGCGCGGCGCGGCCTCGGCGGAAGAAGAGGTCGAAGTTTTGCCTAACAAAATGACAAAAGTCACCCTCAACCTCAACGCCGGCGTCCTCAAGGTGAGCGCCCGGGGTGAAGGCCTGTGGACCATTCTCGGCTTGCCGCAAAACCGCGAAGACGAGATGACTGACCTCGGTTTTTCCTATGAGAAGGAAGCGACCTTTTACCTGCCCGCCGGCAAGGTCATCGTGCGCCGCAGCCAGAACGAGGACAAAGCGGAGAAGGAAATCGAGATCGGGGTGAACAAATCGCACGAGGTCACGCTCGAGGCGAAGTGAGCCCGTCGCGCGCCTCCCGGCTCACGCGAAGATTTCCGACACGACCCTGCCTCCCTCCGCTCCGGTGAGGCGGTGGTCGCGTCCCTCGTGGCGATACTTGAGATCGTTCGCAGGCAGCCCCATGAGGTGGAGGATGGTGGCGTGGAGATCACGAAAGTGCACCTTGCCCTCGACCGCCCGGGCACCGGTCTCGTCCGTTTTTCCATAAGCGAGCCCGCCCTTAACGCCGCCGCCGGCCATCCAGAAAGTGAAGCCGTTGGAGTTGTGACCGGTCTCGTTTTTCCCGTCGCCGGGGGTGAGACCGGGGCGACCGAACTCGCCGCCCCAGACGACAAGGGTGTCCTCGAGCAGGCCGCGTTGCTCGAGGTCCTCGAGGAGTGCGGCGATGGGCGCGTCGGTGGCTTCGCAGTTGGCCTCGAGGTCGCGCCGGTGATTGGAATGCTGGTCCCAGCTCCCGTGGTTCACCTCGATGAAGCGCACTCCGGCTTCGGCGAAGCGGCGTGCGAGGAGACATTGCCGCCCGAAGTCGGTCACTTTGCAGGTGCCGACGGACGACTGCTGCGCGCCGACGCGGTAGCGGGCGAGGGTGGCGGGAGATTCGTCGCTGAGATCGAGCAACCCGGGGGCCGTCATCTGCATGCGGAAGCCGAGCTCCATTGACTGGATCGCCCCCTCTAGTTCCGCGTCACCGGGCCGCAGCGAGAGATGATTGCGATTCATCACCTGAACGAAGTCGAGCTGACGTCGTTTTGTCGATAGGGGAAATTGGTCGCTGGTGACGTTGTCGATCGTAGCCTCCGCCATTTCCTGACCATTGACCCCGATGGGCGTGCCGTTGTGGATCGAGGGAAGGAAAGCGCTGGAATAGGCGGAGGGACGCGAGGTGTTGAGACTGATGAATCCGGGGAGATTCTGATTCTCAGTGCCGAGTCCGTAGCTGATCCAAGAGCCGAGGCTGGGCCGTTCGCGGAGCCGGTCGCCGGTGTGGAGCTGGAGAAAGGACTGCGCATGGATGCCGGTGTCTGCGTGCATGCCATTGAGTAGGCAGAGCTTGTCCGCCTGTTTCGCGGTCTCGGGCATGAGGTCCGAAATCCAGAGTCCGCTTTCGCCATATTGTGTAAAGTCGTAGACCGATCCGGGATGGGCCTTGTTCCCCGTCTGCGGTTTGTAGTCAAAGGTATCGAGCTGCGCCGGGCCGCCGCTCATGCAGAGAAAGATGACACGTTTCGCCCGGGCCGCAAAGGGAGCGGGACGCGGGGCCAGTCCCGCCTGAGCCAGTCCCGAAAAGGCGAGGTATCCGAACCCGCACGAGGCGGTCTGGAGCAGGCTGCGGCGCGATAGGACTGGGGATGTTCGGTTCATGTGTGGCGGTGGATCAGTCGAGATAGCGGAATTCGTTCGTGGCGAAGAGTGCCTGGGCAAGACTGGCCCAGGCCTTTTCGGCGGAGCCGGTCTCGCGGGTTGTTTCTTCGATCAACTCGGCGGCGCGATACCGCTCTTCGGGGTCAGGGGCGCGATGCAGGGCATCCTGAAAAGCGAGGGTGATTCGGTGGGCTTCGTCAGGTTCGTCCGCCTCGAGGAGTCGGGTCGCGAAGTGGGCTGACTGCTCGAGGACAAAAGGATTGTTGAAGAGGAAAAGGGCGTGTCCCGGCACTATGCTGATGTCGCGCCTGCCGGTCACGCCGATGAAGTCGGGCAGGTCAAAGGCGGAGAGATCGGGGGGCGGGGAGTTGCGCAGGTAGCAGAGATAGACACTGCGATGCGGCGAGGAGATGTGCAGATTGTCGGCGAGATTGATGAGGATGTCGCGGTGGCGAATCAGCGAGCCTTCCGCCGGGCGGGGATCGAGCCGCCCGCTCACGCGCAGCATCGCATCGCGGAGCGCTTCGGCGTCGAGGCGGCGACGCGAATGATAGCTCAGCGAGCGGTTCTCCGGATCGGGGTGCTCTTCCGTCACGGCGTCAAGCGTGCTACTCCCGAGCTGGTAAGTGCGACTGAGGACGATCGAGCGGATCATTGATTTCACGGACCAACCGTCATCGACGAACTGCACTGCGAGATAGTCCAGCAGGGCGGGGTGGGTTGGCTTTTCCCCATAGACTCCGAAGTCGTTCGGCGTGCGCACGATCCCTTCGCCGAAGAGGTGAAGCCAGATACGGTTCACCATAACCCGCGCGGTCTGGGGATGGTCCGGACTCGTAAGCCACTCCGCGAGTTGGAGGCGGCCACTCGTTTTCGGGTCCGGAGTGATGGTTTTGTCAGTCTTGACGGCGCTGAGGAAACCCCGCGGCACGGACTCACCGGTCTTTTTCGCTTCGCCCTTGAGATTGATCTTGCAGTCGGCCGACTCCTTGCGATCACGAACGCCCATCGCCAGCGGGGTTCCGAGGGGCCATTTCGGCGGGGGTTGCTTGAGCGGAATACCGGTGTTCGACTGGATCACGAGGACGGTCTCGATAAAACCGTAGGGGGGAAAGACCGGCGGCGCAGCTTCGAGGACGTGGAGATCAGTCGGGGGTGCGGTCAGTTTTTCATTGGCGGCAACGCCCCAGAGAGTCTCGGAACTAGTGAAAAATCCGGCCATCGCGTAGTAGTCGCGAGTCGGGATGGGATCGAATTTGTGATCGTGACAGCGCGCGCACCCGATGCTGAGGCCGAGCAGCCCGGTGCCAATGACTTCGATCTGGTCGGCGACGACATCCATCTCGAAGTTGTCATTCATCGCCTTCGCCGGCTTTGCCCCGAGGGCGAGGAATCCCGTCGCGATGCGATGGCGGTCACGTTCCGCAGGTGAATCTGAATGGAGCAGATCCCCGGCGATTTGTTCGGTGAGAAAACGGTCATAGGGCAGGTCGCGGTTGAAGGCGTCGATGACGTAGTCGCGGTATCGCCAGGCATGGGGAAACGAGGGATTGCGGCTGAGCCCGTCATTGCCGTTCGATTCCCCATAGCGCGCGACGTCGAGCCAGTGGCGCCCCCAGCGTTCTCCAAAGTGTGGCGAGGCGAGCAGGCTATCGACGAGCTTTTCCACCGCCGCTTCGCGATCGACGAGGGCGGCGGCTTCGAAGAGACGCACCTCGGCGTAGGTCGGCGGCAGGCCGATGAGGTCGAAGTAGAGACGGCGCACGAGCGTGCGCGCGTCCGCGTCAGCAGCCGGGCTGAGGCCCTGCGCCTCCATCGTCGCGAGGGCGAAGCGGTCGATCACGCGACGCGGCCAGGAGGACTCGCGCACTGCGGGCGGAGGTGATTTCTTCGGCGCGGTGAATGACCAGAGATCGCCCTCTTCGTATTGCCGTTCCGTGATAGTCCCTTCGGGAACCGTGACTGCCTCGCGAGGGTCGGGCGCGCCCATCTCGATCCAGCGGGCAAAGTCGGCGATGACGGTCTCCGGCAAGGGTTTCTCCGGCGGCATCTCGAGATCGTTCTCGTAGCGCAGGGCGTGGAGGAGGAGACTCTCCTGCGGTTTGCCCGCCACGATGGCGCTGCCCGATTCGCCGCCTATCCTCAAAGCGGTCGGAGAATCGAGAAGGAGTTTCCCCCCGATCTTTTTCGCTCCCGCCGCGTGGCATTCGTAACAGTGCGAGACGAGGACGGGGCGGATCTTTTTCTCAAAAAACTCTCGCTGCCCGGGCGTCACGGCTTCGCCCCCGTGTGCCGAAAGGGCAGCACCGAGTAAACCCGGGAAAAGAGCGTGGAGATAGCGTGGCTTCATCAGAGAACCAGCTGATAATAGGGAATTCAGCTCGTCCGGGCAACAGTTGCGCGGCACGCCATCGCGGGAGTCGGGCTCACCCTGCCGCCTTCATCCCCGCCTCCAGAATCCACTGGGCGTCGCGACCGTTCCCGGCGTCGCAGAGCGGATGGATCTCCAGCTCCGGATCTTCGATCGCGGCGAGAAAATGGGTCGCCGAATTGGCGAGGTGGTCGGGTTGGGGCGGCACGCTCAACGCGATCCCGTCGGGGTGCTCCGCCGTTGCTAGAAAAATTCGTCCATGGTGATCCGGCTCGATCAGCAGCGTGCCGAGGCTGCCGTAGAGCGTCGTGCTGTAGCTCGTCATGTTGCCGATCTGGGTCCAGCTCGCTTCGGTCGTGGCGAGGGCGTGGGGGTAGGTGAGGATGAGGATGGCATTGTCCTCGAGTTCGAGATCGGGCTTCAGGCCGGTGCTGATGCGCACGCCGGTGACGGCGTCGGGGCGCCCTAACAATACATTAGCGAGGACTGCGCCGTAGCAGCAGTAGTCCATCAGGGCGCCGGCGCCGTTGAGGTTTTCGTCGTAGAGCCAGGCGCAGAACTGCTTCGAGCATCCCAGTTCTACCGGACCCTGATGCGCGGCCCGATACTTCACCTGCCAGAGCTGACCGAGCTCCCCCGCCTGGGCCATCGCGATGCCGTGACGCAACTGCGGCCACCAGGCAAAAGGCCAGTTGATCATCAGCCGCACCCCGTTTTCCTCAGCAGCCGCGAGCATTGCCTCGGCCCCGTCGAGGGTCGCCGCCATCGGCTTTTCGACAAGACAATGGAGCCCGCGTTCGCAGGCCATCACAGTGAGGTCCTCGCTGAGACGGTTGCTGGCGAAAATGTAAACGGCGGTCAGGTCTTCGTTTTCGAGCAGTTCCTCGTAGGACTCGTAGGTCTTCCCGGGAAAGCGCTCGCGGTATTTCGCGAGCAGTTCCGGATCCGCGTCGGCGGCAGCGACGAGTTCCGCCCGCCCGGTGGCAACGAGCTGTTCGAGATTGCTCCAAACGTGGTCGTGGTGAAGTCCGAGAGTGGCGATGCGGTGCATGGGGAAGGAATTAGCTTTTAGCTTTTAGCTTTTAGCTTTTAGCGGTTAGGAGTTGGAATTTTTCGTCGATGGGTCTTTGATAGGATCGAAGAGAGCCGGATTCGATTTCTTCGATGGTGACGGTGCGACCCGCGAGGTTTGACTCGACGACGGCGTAGGCGCAGGCGAGGTCGCGGAGGCCTTCGTGGCCCGAGCACTCGGGTTGGGTGCCGCTCTCGATGGCGCGGAGCCAGTCGAGCTGGGCGAGGGCGAAGTCGTTGCGGAGACCGAGGGGGAAATGCTGCTCCTGCAATGAGGCGGGAGCGCACGTTTCGTAGAGGGCGCTGAGCGATTGGGGGCCGGTCCCGTCGAGATGGATCGTATCACCGGTCACTTTTCCGTGCTCTCCGTAGAAGACGGGGCCCTCGCCGATCACGGTGCTGGAACCGTGTCCGGCCCAGCTCCCGAACATGCTCCCGGCCGCACCGGAACTCAGAGAAAAATGGGCGTAAAAAGTGTCATCGGCATCGCAGGAGAAAGGCTCGACTTTTTGACCCTCGCGCTTCAGGTAGCGGACCGGCTCGACGACTTGCGTGCGCGCGCATACGGACTCGACCTCGCTGCCGCTGATGTAGCGAATCATGTCAAAAAAGTGCGGGCCGAGATCGAGGGAGATGCCGCCGCCTTCGACGAGGACATGACGCCACGGGGTCTCTGCGACGATGAGATCGGGTGACCACCACGTTCCGATGTTGCCCATCACCGCCATCTGGAGGCGGCCGGCCGGACCCTCCGCGCTGAAGGCCCAGTGCTGATGTCGCACGTTCGGGACGAAGCGCAGATTTTCGAAAACTCCGAAGGTGACTCCGGCCGCAGCGGCCTGCTCGCACATGCCTCTCGCCCCCTCCATCGTGACCGCGAGGGGTTTCTGGGAGAGGAGATGTTTGCCGTGGGCAAAAGCGATGGCGGCGATCTGGTGGTGGAGACCGTGGGTGGTGAAGTCGTTGACCGCATCGATTTTTCCCGAGGCGATCATCTCCCGGTAGTCGGTGTAGATCGCGACCTCCGTGTCGGGCTGGAAGTCGGAGAGATACTGGTCCCCGACTGCGAGGGGATCGCCGGGAATGTCCGAGACGGGCGTTCGCTGCGGGGGCCCGGAGCCGCGCGTTACGTAGGAGAGGGCGTCATCCGCCTGCCGCGAACAGAGGGCGGTGATTGCAAAGCCCCCGACACCCGCTTCGCGCAGGAGCCGATAACCCTCCAAGTGCGCCGCGAGGATGCGCCCGCAGCCGACGATGCCGATACGAATCATGAGGGGATGTTAAAAGGGATGGCGGCGATGCCAAGTGAAAAGCGCGTCGCGGCACATAGCGAGTCCAGTTGGTGGGTGATCCAGTGGAGAGCCAACCTTGGTTGATCCGCAGTCACGATTCGTGAGGTAGGGCGAACCGTCCCGGTGAGCCGATGGGGCAAGCGCTCGTCAAACGGACCCTCGCGGCTCGGCGCGGACGCCTCGCCCTACCTTCGTTGATCAGCGAGCCCAACAGGGAAGGTAATCGTTATTCTCCACGATTGATCATCGAGGCCGGGAGATCAAGATTGACGCGGCGCTGCGCCAAACCCGGGTGCTCGGGTTGTCCCACTCGAGAAATGCGCTGACGCACTCGCGCGCATCGAAGCGCCGGCCGAGTTTCTCAGCCGTGATGGTAGCGGCTTTCTGCTTCTGCTGTTTTCGGGATTCGAGATAAGGTCGAGTCAGATGGCAAGTTCCGCGCAGTCTCCCTGCTCCGTGGAGTTTACCGCAGCGACGATTTCGGCGACTCATCTCTGAATCTTCGGCCACGACGTAGTGGTGCGGACGAGAATCGCGATGCGGCGTGCCTGCAGGTTTTGCTGGTAGCGGAGGTTCGGGTCGGTCGTGACGAGCAGTTCGAAGCCCTCGGCTACCGCGGCGGCAAGGAGATCGCCGTTTTCCAATCGGGACCAACCCATCTCATGGGCAGTGCGGATTAAGTGGGGGCGAGAAACTTCCGAAGCGGGACGGGTGTTCCCTGGTCGAAGAGGATTTTCATCGACCGACTGCCGGTTCGAGACTGGCCGTAGTGAACTCAATTACCCCATCGACTTGCTCGCGCGTCACTCCGGGAAACCATTTGAGGAATTGATCGACCGTTGCGCCGTCTTCCAGGTTTTCAAAGAGCGCCTTGACGGGGACGCGGGTGTCTCGAAAGAGCCATGCACCGCTGACTTTGCCTGCTGACTGCTCGACCACCGGTGCCCGAAGCGGCGCAGCGCCTCCACTGCCGGAAGAGGGAAGTTTTCCGTTCGAGTAGAGCCGGGCGATCATACCTCGTCGCCGTTGGCCGCAATCTCGCGGTCCATATCCTCGCGATGGGTGCGTGCGTAGCTCCACGCATTGGCGAGGTCTTCGGCGTTGAGAGTCGGGTAGGCGACGAGCAGGTTGGCATCGGTCGCACCCTGACGGTGAAGCGAGTCCAGCAACCAGACTGGAATGCGCGTGCGAATGAGGCGGGCGGAGCCTCCACAAATGCCTTCGCGAAAGTCGATTCCGGGATGGGCGTCTGCTACTTCCAGCGCGATCGTCGAGAGCGGCCGCGCCGGATCGCCTTTTTGGAGGTGCAGGACCGCTTCGCGGATGTCTTCAAAGCTAGAAATAAAGAGGCTATTTTATCACAGGTGGAGATGAAATACGAGTTATACACTCGCCCGATATTGCCCATCCAGATCCCCGCTCATCCTCAAAATCGCCGCAATCCTCCGAACGAGATGCGTGAACTGCTGCGCTTTATCACTCGTGAGCGGGCGGCCCAGTAGCGCGGACTCGCGGTAGCTGAGCCACTTTTTGAGGACTTGGTAACCGCCGGGGGTGTAGCGCCAGACGGGTTCGGGGACGTCTTTCCAGCGGGTCGTGGTATTGAGGTGGATGTCGAGGTAACCGTCTCCCCGCTTGTGCCGGTGGTGACTTTGCCGGGACCGGGCATGGTGACACCGCCCTGGCCCGAGTATCCGCAGCGGGCGGCGAGGGCGAAGTCGGGGGTCTTTTGGCCGGGGGTCTTTTGGCCGGGGGTCTTTTGGCCGGGGGTTACAGTGAGTTCGCCGAGGCCTTTGAGTTCGGGGCGGATGTTCAGATCGGTGACGCCGGGGACGGGGGTTTCGGGATCGAGGAGGGCAGCGAGGCGGCGACCGAGGGAGGCCCCGGCGCGGAGGGTGTCAGCGTCAGTCGGGAGGGGGACGCGCGGCCAATCCTGACGCAGGGCGCCGGCGTTCTCTTCGCGGTAGGTGGGAGCGTGGAGGATGGCGACGAGGTGGAAAAAGAGATCCTCTGGCGCACAAGCGAGCGTGGTGAGGTAGCGGCCTTGCGGTGCGAACTGCAGGCATGCGCTCGTCGCTGATGTGGGTGACGAGTTGCGGTGAGAAAAAGGGCCTTTTAAAGAAGTGATTTGGACTACGAATAGGCTCGAATACGCACGAATTTAGACGAATTTTATGATTTGGATGACTGTTGTAGTTTGTGGTCGGGGATCGTGACGATTGGCCCTTCCACCCGGTGAGGGCGGCCTGAAACTTCCCCCGTGCAATCATCCGCCACGGTATATACTCTAAGACCATGGAAAAATTTGACGAGAAAGAGCAGTTCGCGCGGACGCGGAAGAGTCTCATCGAGCGGCTCGCCGACTGGGAGGACCAACGCACCTGGGAGGAGTTTTACCAGACCTACTGGCGTCTCATTTACAGCGTCTCGACAAGGGCGGGTCTGAGCCGTGACGAGGCCTTTGACGTGGTGCAGGAAACGGTTCTCGCGGTGGCGAAGCAGTGGAAAAAGGGACAGGTCTACGATCCCGACAAAGGTTCTTTCAAAACCTGGCTGATGAACATCACCCGCTGGCGGATCGCGGATCAGTTCCGGAACAAGCAGCGCAATCCGGCGGCGATGAATCAGGCCGGGGGCGGCTTCGATGGCGACGGGGACCAGCGCCGCACCGGTACGATCGAGCGCATCGAGGGGGAAAACGGGGAGGACGTGCTGGAGCAGGTTTGGGAAAATGAGTGGAAGACAAACCTGGCCGAGGTCGCGATCGAGCGGGTCAAGAAGCTCGTATCGCCGAAGCAGTACCAGATTTTCCACGCCTACGTCGTAAAGGAATGGGACGTGGCACGGGTGAAGTCGGAACTGGGCGTGAGTCAATCCCAGGTCTATCTCGCAAAACACCGCGTCGGCAGTCTCCTGAAAAAAGAGATCGAGAGCCTGAAAAAAGAATTCGCCTGAGGGCGAGCCGACCGGGAAAGTAGCATGGGCATCCTGCCCATGCCTTCAACGGGGAAGACGCCGGGAGATTATTGACGTCTCCCTCGCTCTCGGGCGGGTCGCTCTCGGACGGGTCGCGGAAGAGCGAGTGGATTGAGGGGCTGGTGTCACCGCGTCCCATCACGGGGCATGGGCAGGATGCCCGTGCTACTCTTCCCGCCTCGATCAGCTGCGCACTTTGTCCTTCGCCGCTTCGCAATCGACCTTGAGGCTGGCGATCTCGCGGGCGAGCTGGGTTTTCAGCTCGGGGATCTCGTGGTAGTTGCCGCTGCCGATGGCTTTGCCGATGAGGTCGTTGAGAAAAAGTTCGCGCTCGGCGATCTTCGCGCGGAAGCGGTCGTCGATGGCACCGATCTCGGCGCGCTGCTCGTCAGTGACGCTGACGACGGGCCCGGACTTGGCGAGCCGCTCCATCGCGAGTTCGTAGGCGCTTTTCATTTTTCTTCTTCAGTAGCTTCTTCGGCGACCTCTTCTTCGGCGACCTCTTCTTCGGCGACCTCTTCTTCGGCGACCTCTTCTTCGGCGGCTCCGGCGATTTCTTCTTTCACCGCGGCTTTCTTCGCCTTCGGCGTGGCCGGTTTTTCGACCTCTTCGGCGAGGGCGGGGGCGGGAGCTGCCTCGGCGTCACCGAACTGGAGATCGGGGGTCGTCTCGATCAGTTTGGTGAGCTCCTCCCAGCCATCGGGGCGCTGGAGTTGGAAGATGTGGAGATAAATGCGGACCAGCTCGGGGTCGTGATTTTTGAGCAGGTCGTTCACGGTGCTCTCGAGTTTCTTGGCGTCGAGCTCGTCCGGGATGTCATCGGCGGCGCCTTCGCCATCGTGCTCGATCCCGAGTCCGTCTAGGAATCCGGTGAGGAGCGCGGGATGCGCCTTGAGCAGCCAGAGCTGGAGGACCTGGGTCGCGATCTCGACTGAGCCGCGCAGCTTCGCATTTTTCACGAGCCAATCGATCTGCTCAGGGGTGGGCTTCCGCTGAACGAAGACGGGACGCAGCTTACGATTCGCGGCGAGTGACGAGATCGAGGCCTTGTAGACTTCGCGTTGCTCATCACGGAGATATTGGAAAACGGCGGCGGCGGTCTCCGGCTTCACATCCTGAAAAATCTCGTTGGCCAGTTTCATTGCTAGAGGGAAGGAGGGGTGGGACAAATTAAGATATCCGAACTATTTCGTGATATGATGGGGACTGTGCCAGCAAAGTCAGCCTGTGCAATGAGTTATTCAACGCCCCCGCAGCAGCGTGATGGGCAGTGGCGGAGAGGGGAGGGACAGGTTACCCTTCCATCCGATGGACGACCGCTACGCTTTATTTGACCTCGATCAGACGCTCTTGCCTCACGATACGCAGGCCCTTTTCTGCAACTACGTGCTGCGGCGCGAGGGCTGGCGACGGGTCTATCTGCTCTGGTTCCTGCCCTGCCTGCCGCTCGCGGCGGTGCGTCTCGTGAGTCTGCGCACGATGAAGCGCCTTTTTTTCAGCTACCTCGTCGGGATGACACGGGCGACGCTCGACGCGCACGTGGCGGACTTTCTTGAAAGCGATTTTGACGCGTCTCTCTATCCGGCAGTCGTGGCGGAGTTGGAGAGAAACCGAGCCGAGGGGCGGGTCCTCATCCTCAATAGCGCCAGCCCGGAGTTCTATCTGAAAGGGATCGCGACAAAGCTGGGCTTTGATCATTGCCTCGGCACTGCCATGGAAATCCCCGCGACGATGCCTTTTCTCCCCGTCATCACCGGTCCGAACAACAAGCATGGAGCCAAAGTCACCGCGATGAGAGACCGTGGCCTGATCCCCGAGGATGTCGTGATGCTGGCGGACTCGTGGGCTTACTCGGACAGCTCTGCCGATCTGCCGCTGCTCGAGCTGGTGGAAAATGCGGTCATGATCCACCCCGGCACGAAACTTGCAGCGGTCGGGGCCGGGCACGGCTGGCGGACGATGACCCCGGCCCGGCCCTACGCGGGCAAGTGGGCGGGACGGCTCGCGGCCTGCGCCCAGGCCTGCGGGCTCTACCGCGTCGCGGTTTGTGAAAATGCCTGATTTGTCTTACAATCCGTTCGCCCTGTCCTGCAATCTCGATTACAAAAGCAAGCATGTCCGAGAGCCCGCCCCCCACAGAAAACAAGCAGCAATCCTGGCTGTCTCTCACGGCCCTGCTCGTGGTCCAGGCGCAGAATGCCTTCAACGACAACTTCGTGAAACTGGTCCTCATCGGGCTCGCGGTCGCGGTGGCGGCGGGCACGGCGATCGGGGACAACATCGAGTTCGTCCTCGCGGCGATGATCCCCCTGCCTTTTATCCTCCTCGCTCCGGTCTCGGGCTGGTTCTCGGATCGCTATTCGAAGAACCGGGTGATCTATGCTGCGCTCATCCTGCAGGTGCTCATTTTCGCTCTCATCGCGGTGAGCCTGCTGATACGGTCGGTGCAGCTCGCGATCTTCGGATTTTTCCTGCTGGCAGTGCAATCGACGCTCTTCTCGCCGGCGAAGCAGGGCATCCTCAAAGAGATCGTCGGCTCGCAGAAGCTGGGGGCGGCAAACGGACTTTTGCAGATGCTGACGATGGTCGGCATCCTCGGCGGTATGGCGGTGGGCGGGGAATGGTTCGACGGGGAACTGCACCGACTCAATGAGAAAAACGGCGACTCGGCAGACAATGCCTGGGGCGCCGCGCTCGCGCCGGTCATCACGATCGGGCTGTGTTCCCTGCTGCCGCTCGTCCTCGCGCTCTTCATCCGGCGCACGCCCGAGCATCGCGATGCTAAGTTCAAAAAAGCGGTCTTCTGGAGTCACTTCCTCGACCTGAAGTATCTCTTTGGTCACGCCGTGCTCCGCCGCACCGGACTGCTCATCGCCTTCTACTGGCTCGTCGCGAATTTCCTGGGACTCGCCTTTTTCGGCTTCGCCAAAGAGCTCTACCCCGATGTCGCCGCGGGCGGAGTGAGCAGCGCGTCGGGGCGCATGTTCCTCGTCATCGGCGGGGGACTCATCGTCGGCAGTCTCCTCGTTTCTCTTTTTACAAAAAACGGCAACCGTCTCGGCCTCTCGATTTTCGGCGGCTTTGCTATGGCGGCGGGTTTCGCGGCTGTGGGCACGCTCACGCCTGAGTCACTGCCCTGGTTCGGTGCAGTGGCTCTCGTCGGCTTCGCGAGCGGGTTCTTTGTCGTGCCGCTCAACGCGCATCTGCAGGACCAGATCGAGGAGGGCCATCGCGGTCGGGTGCTCTCGGCGCAGAATCTGATGGGTTCGCTCTCCGGGGTCGTCGCCATCGTCGCCAGTTCCCTGATGAAGCTCGCGGGGCTCTCGGTCTCGACACAGACGCTCGTCTTCGTGCCGCTCATCGTCATCGTCAGTTTCCAACTTCACCGGATGCTCCGAACGTCCGCCCTGAAGGCTCTATGAATTCCCTCGCGAGATTTATTTTAAGGCTGCTCTTTTCCCCGCTGATCTGTTTCCTCTACCGGATGCGGAGGACGGGCCTCGAGCGTGTCCCGACCTACGGCGGGGTTCTCCTCCTTAGCAATCACGTCAGCTACGTCGATGCCTTCATCATCTACCTCGCCTCGCCTCGACCGGTGCGCTTTGTCGTACTCGAGCAATACACGCGGGCGGCGGGAATTGCCTGGTTCGTCAATCTCTTCGGGGGCATCCCGATCCGGCCCGAGAAGGCGAAAGAGGCGATCACCCGCACGGTCGAGGCGCTCCAGGCCGGCGGTGTTGTCTGTATTTTCCCCGAAGGCGGCCTCACCCGGCTCGGGGTCACGGCGGAGTTCAAAAAAGGCTTCGAACTCATCGTGCGCAGGGCGGAATGCCCCGTCGTGCCGGTCTACATGGACGGGCTCTGGAACTCGATCTTCTCCTTCGAAAGGGGGTGCTATTTCAAAAAGTGGCCCCGCCATCTGTCCTGTCCGCTCCAGGTCGCCTTTGGTCATCCCATCCCGGCCGGGGAGGCGACCGTCGAGGTGGTCCGCACTGCGATTTGGGAAATGTCGGGCGAGGCCTTTGCGATGCGACGTGACTTTGACGAACCGCTCGAGTGTGCCCTGATCCGGTCGCTCAAGCGCGATCGCCGACAGACGCTCTTCGCCGAATACGGGAAGAGCGGAGGCCGTGAGTGGTCGCGGGCCTACACCCTCGGGCTCGCCACTGCGATGGCGCGCCGCTGGATGAATCATGCCTCGGAGACCGGAGATCGCATCGGCATCCTCCTGCCGCCCGGACCGATGTCGTCGGTGATCAATCTCGGACTTTTTCTCGCGGGGAAAACGCCGGTGAATCTGCCTTTCACGATCGATCAGCGCGAGACCGAGGCGCTCGCCAATGTCATCGCTCCCCTCGGGATCCGCACCGTCATCACTTCTCGGGCTTTCATGCCGCACCTCATCGACTTCTGGCAGGGCGACGAGGGCGTCTTCATCGACCTCAAGGCGGTGATTTCTCCGCCAGGCTCGCTCATGGCGCTGTGCGAGCGTATCCGCGCCTTCCTCGAGCCCGCATCGCTGACCTGCTGGCGGCTCGATCTCACGAAGCGCCGTCCCGATCGTGAGGCAGTCGGTCTCGTCACGCGACCCGGTGAGGCGGCCGATTTTCTAACCGCCGCCGCCCTCCATCGCAACATCCGACGAGTCATCGCGGCAAATTTCGTCCAGCCCGATGATGTGCTTTTCAGCGAAGACTACCTCTCCAGCCCCGAGGGGCTGCTACTCGGTTGCTGGGTGCCGGCGATTGGTTGGGGACGGGCGGTGAGTCGCTCTTTCTCGCTGCGGGAGGACTCCGAAATGCTCGAAAAAGCCCTCCTCGAGCAGGGTGTCACCCTCCTCACGGGTTCGGGCACATTTTTCAAATCGATCCACAATTCCATCGGGGCCCGCTCGGTGAAATACGGCATCCTCTTTGGCCCGGCCAATCAGTGGGACATCGCCGACTGGGAAAAGATGCTCGATCTCCCCCTCGCGCGGGCCTGGTCGCATGGCGGTCAGATCGTCTCGATGAGTCGGCCCGATCCCGACTTTGGCGACGTCATCATTCACCTCGCCCAGCGAGGTCGCGACCCCAAGTCGGTCGGGCGTCTCCTCCCCGGCTTCGCCGCGAAGGTCGAGGACGGGCGGCTCTGGTTAAAATACTACAACCTCCCCGACCGCAGTTGCGAATGGATCGCCGGCCCCAAAGGTGCCGAGATCGCACCCGATGGGCTCATTTTCCTGCGCGACGCCGATCTGGCGTGAAAGATAATAGACTTCGGGACAGGGACAGGGACCAGGGACAGGCTCGCGCTGGCGGTTATCAGTCGCGACTGAGGGCAAATTCACGGGGTTTTCCGGGGGTGGCGGGGGGTAGGTTATAGGTCAGGTTCCAACGTTTTGTGACGGCGTCGTAGTCCGTCTGCCAGAAGTCATTGCCGTGGACGCTCTGGTCGAGCGGCATTCCATCGAGAGTGAGGGCGTGGCCGTGCGGGGACGTCAGTCCGGTGAAAGTGATCGCGACGTAGCCGAGTCCTCCCCTGATCGTGCCGGCCGCTCCATCATCGACCGTCGCAATAGTGATCGCCGGATGCGTGATTTGCAGGCTGCCAACTGTGAGTGCGACCTCTCTTTCATTGCCGACCGCCTCCCGGTGAATCATCCGCCAGGTGTCACCGTCGCTGGCGAGGGCAGATTTCAGTGCTTCGTTCGGTCCATAGTAGTCCGCAGCAGCGCGGGGCACTATGAGATGCTCTATCGTCGCCTCGATGTAGTCACCAGCCTCGAGCCGGTTTACTCCCGGCGGTGGCAGGATGTCGATCGTCGAGGTCTCTGATCCCCGCGCGGTCACTCCGCGCTCGGCGAGCCATGGGTCCGCTGCGCGACCGCCGAGGACAGCCTTCCACGAGCGGATCACGAGGCCGCGATTCGGCCAGGCGCCTTCCCCGCCAGGCTTGCGTCGCGGAATGGCCTCGTGCAGGGAAATCCAGGGGATCCGACCGGTCGCTGCGACAGGCTCCGAGCGGTAGACTTCGCCGCCCGGTGTCGTTGACCATTCTTTAATCAACCCCGCTTCATTCCCGAGAGCCATCTTTTTCTCGCTCGTGTAGCTGTAAGTGTCGGCGCCTATCTGAAAGAGGACGAGACGCGAAAAGTCCACCGCCTCCCTGACATCGAGCCGCATCCGGTAGGTCCCGCGCACGAGATCATCGCTCCGCGTCAGGCTCACCGTCTCGTGATGGGTGATCGCCGACCCGATTCGTCCCGCATAGGTCACCTCCGTGAGGCAGGGGCCGTGGCGTTCGTAGGCGGTGCGCATCGCGGTGTGCGGGACGCGATTTCCAGCCGGATCAAAAAAGCGGAAAAAGTCTCCACCTCCGACATTGTGGGTCCAGCCCCATTTCGCATTTTTGTTCATCGAGGCGACCATGAGCGGCCGCACATCGAGGATGCTGCATTCCCCCTGCACCTGATCGGGCTCGTAGCAGATGCTCTCGCCCCACGAGCCGAGGGCGCTCTGATCCCAGAGCTGATTGCTGCCCCAACCGATGAGACAAAGCTGAGCATGTGAGGCCGCCGCCACTCCGCCCCAGTGGCCATAGGCGAGGGTGATCTCGAGTTCGACGGTCGTGCCTGCGGGAAGGCGCACCTGTGAGAATCCGTGAAACCACTGACCCGAGTAGACGCCGCCCTCGGGCCGGTTGTGCCAGTTCTTGCTGAGCTGCACCGGGATGCCGGTCGGTTCACCCGAGGCATCGCGCAGGATCGCCGATACCCCAGTGATCGGTGCGCCGATGCGCTGGCGGATGCCGCCCGTCGTTTTTTCAAAAAGCAGCCGTGCGACCCGCTCTTCGCCGGTGGGATTCGCGAGGACCAGCTTCACCCGCTCGAGAGCGTCATTTTTCCGCTCATTATCTCCCGGCGGGATGATGGGCTCGACACCGTCGAGGTCGACCCGGTGCCAGCCCCGATCCACATCATAGCTGACCGGACGCAATTTTCCCGAGGGGATTTCACTCGCGCTCACGGTGACGGGGCAGAGGACCGATCTCTCCATCGTGATGGGATCGAGGGCGAGGGCGACCTCTTGCCACGACCCGGATGTCCACTTCGTCGAGCGCGACTGCATCTGCTCGCCCCCGGCATGGGCAAAGCGGATCTCCATCGCGCCGTCTGTCCAAGTCTCGGTCGGGCGTGTGAGGGATTGCCCACCGTCACCGGCGAAGCTCTCGCTCAAGACCGGACTCAGCCCCGCCAGGGCCGTCTGCGGGTTTGAAAAGCGTTCGCGGACCTCGGCATCGTCAAGCGCTCGATCATAAAGGCGAACTTCATCTATCGCCCCGCGGAAATGATACCCGTCGCCCGAGTTATCCTGACGGCGGCCAAAAGCGAGACCTGCCTTTCCAAAGGTGCGGGGCCGACCGATCTTCGTGCCGCCGGCCGGTGTGCCGTTGACATAGAGCTTCAGCATGTCTCCGTCGTAGCTCATCGCGAGATGATTCCATTGCTCGAGTCTGAGCAGATGCGGCGGTGCGGCATCGACGGTGAAGCCCTGCTCCCGCCCGCCCCCGACATTCATCCGGGCCTGGGGACGTCCGTTGAGAATCACGAGCCCGTAGTTTCCGTCGGCTTCCTCGTGCGCGTTTTTGCAAACGAGCCAGGGAAAGGTTTTCTCCGAAGCCTGGTGATCCGTCGGCACAAAAGCCCAGAGTTCGAGAGTGAATTTCTCCTGCTCCAAGTCGTCGCGATGGGGGATCTCGAGATGATTCTTGCCGTCGAGTCCAAAACCGCCTCCGACCCGGCCGAAGCAGGCTTCCCCTGCGGGAAAGGGCAGTGCCCCCGGTTTTGCTGCGAGGATGAGAGCGAGCCGGTCGGGCCAGGCCACTGTTTCGAAGCGGGTCTCCGCATTCAGGATGGTCCCGTCCTCTCCTGCGAAGACAAGATCAGTGACATCGGCCCGTTGCACGAAGCGCCCCGAATCAATAAGACGCGGCCCGCCGAACTGACTCCATTTCCCCCCTCCGACGTTTTCATAGCGTTTCCCATTGGCGACGATCGCCAGGGACAGGTCAGCCGGGGGCAGTGCCGCCCATGCCCGGTCGTCCGTGCGGGCTGTGGTGGCATAGTCGGGGCCTGCGGGCATTGCTCCGAAATGCGGAATCATTAGGGTATCCGTGTCCAGCGCGAGGGCATAGGAGCCCGTCCGAATGATCCTCCTCCACGGTGCCGCCGGAGTATGGGCCGGGAATCCCCCGGCCCAGAACATCAGGGTGTAGTCCCCGACCCGGGGCATCAGCGCGAGTGGTTCGACCCGCGTTTCCGCTTTGCCGGGCGCGGAGAACGAAAGGGAAAAGAGTAGAGTGGGGAGGAGTCGGTGCATGGAAACGGTCTCGCGAGCTAACACCCTGAAAAGCGATAGGCACGAAGAAAATGCGGGCAGATCACTCTCACGCGCTCCCGTCCGCGAGCGGCTTTCTCCAGACCAACTTCCGCACGGTGGTGTCGAGCGGCGTGCCCGCGATCGAGTTCGTGTAGTTGCTCATTGTCTTGATGGCGATGCCCATCACCACCTCGAGGGCGGTCTGCTGCGTGTAGCCCGCCACGAGAAGAGTGGTGAGAGAACCTCGGCTGATTTTTCCCCGCTGCACGACGACCTCCTTTGTGAAAAGACGAAGTGCCTCCAGCTTCGGATCACTCAGAGGTTCGCCGAGGCGCAGTGCCTCGACATCGTCCGCGTCCATCCCCGCCTTGATCGAGAGGAGGGTGTGCCAGGGCACGCAGTAGTTGCAGGTATTCTCAAAGTTGACCGTCTGGTAGACGACCTGACGCTCCAACGGAGTCAGGGAGGTGTTCTCAAACTCATCCCACATCGAGACGTAGCTCTTCAGCAGCGACGGAGCGGAGGCCATCACGCCTTCGAGATTCGGGATCATGCCGAAGCTCTCGCGGGTGTGGACGAGGAGTTCGCGGGAAGCTTCGGGCGCGGATTCGGGCGTGTGGATGGGGAAGGGATCCGTGTGCATGGAGAATGAGGGTCTGGGACGGGGACAAGCCCGCAAACTACCGGGAAAGCACCATTTGTGCCCCGGACTGTCGCTATCCTGTCATTCCGGGGACGGGAGGACCTCTCATTTTTAAAAAAACGCTTGCCGTATCGGGGGAGCGGTGGCACTTTCCCGGCCCTCAAAGCAGGGAGAGAACGATGGCATACGCAATTATTAAAACCGGTGGAAAGCAGTATCGTGTCGCGGCAGGCGACAAAATCGATGTTGAGAAACTCGACGTCGCTGTCGGTGATACCGTGACTTTTGTCGAAGTGCTTGCTTCGGGCAGCGGTGACAGCATCAGTGTTGGCGCCCCCTTCCTCGACGGCGCGACCGTGACCGCCAAGGTTGTCGATCAGTTCCGTGACAAGAAGGTCATCGCTTTCAAATTCAAGCGCCGCAAAGGTTTCCACAAGACCAAGGGCCATCGCCGCCACCTTACCCGCCTCGAGATCGTAACGGTCTGAGCGAAACTGCATTTTTCAAAAGTTTACCCTAACGAGTCATGGCCCATAAAAAAGGACAAGGTAGCGTCAAGAACGGTCGCGATAGCAAGAGCAAGCGCCGTGGCGTGAAGAAGTTCGGCAGTGAGAAAGTCATTGCCGGCAACATCATCCTGCGCCAGTGCGGCACCAAGTGGCACCCCGGCAAAAACGTCGGGATCGGTCGTGACTACACGATCTACTCTCTCATCGAGGGCAAAGTGCGCTTCGATCAGAACGGTCGCCGCGTCAACGTTGACGCCGTCGAGGTCAGCGCCTGAGAAACCCCGGCGGATCGTTTCCGCGCCATGGAGGATAACCTGCAAGACGACGTTCCATGCTGAACGTCGTTCTTTTTTGCCCCGAGATCCCGCCGAATACTGGAAATATCGGGCGTCTCTGCCACGCGACCGGAGCGACCCTGCATCTCATCGAGCCTCTCGGCTTCTCCATCGATGACCGGGCCGTGAGGCGTGCCGGACTCGATTATTGGGAGGAGCTCGCCCCCGTCATCTGGCCGTCGTATGCCGCCTTTACCGCAGCCCTGCCCGGGGACGCGACCCTCTACTTTCTCACGACCAAGACCGAGCGGATCTATTGGGACGCCACTTTCAAAAAAGGCGACTATCTCATTTTCGGACCCGAGACCCGCGGTCTCCCCGAATCGCTCCTCGAGCAGAATCACCCACACTGCCTCACGATCCCGCAAACTGCAGGACGCAGTCTAAATCTCGCTACATCGGCGGGAATAGTTCTGTATGAAGCACTCAAACAGATTACAAAAAGCTCATTTTGAGCAGTTTTTGAGTATTTTTGCCTTGTTCCTCATTTTAAAAAGGAGTAGAAATTTACCATAACAAACATCCAAGGCACACTTTCCGTGTGTCCGGACTTGTTAATTCTACCCTCCTCCTACCATGACAGAACCACGCCCTAACTACGGCATCACCCGGATCGATCAGCCCGAAAAGAAGAACCACGGATTTTATGTCCGCATCACTCACCGGGCCAAAAATCACCAGAAGTACTTCCCTGACAAGTCTCTCGGTGGAAAACCCAAGGCTCTCAAGGCTGCCAAAGCCTATCGCGACGAACTCCTCGCGAAGATGCCCAAGTACAAGCAGGAAGCCGCTGCCCGCAAAAAACGCAAGATAAAGCAATCGGACGTCATCGGGGTCACTCACGTTGTCTCAAAATCGCCCAAGGGTACCGTCTACGAATACTGGCAGGCTGCCTGGACCGACGGGGATGACAAGCGCAAGACCGCGAAGTTCTCCATCACCCGCTACGGCAGCGACGCGGCTCTCGATCTCGCCAAAAAGGCGCGCAAGAGCGGTCTCAAGGGCAAACGATAAGGACTGCCGAGGGCCTTGGTCCTTAACAATTCCTAAAAAAACATTCGTCCCTCTTGCGAAGAAGAGGCATCGTTACGCGTGTCCGAAAAGCCTTCCAATCAATCCCCGCAGGGTGTGGCCGTCGAGGCGCGCGACATCGTGCGTACTTTCCACATCGGCGAGAACCGTATCGAGGTCCTCAAGGGTGTCTCTCTGACCGTGAACCACGGTGAGACCCTCTTCCTCGTGGGTCCCTCGGGCGCGGGCAAGACCTCGCTGCTCTACACCCTCGCCGGTCTCGAAAAGCCGAACGAAGGAGATGTCGTCATCAACGGCCGGTCCCTCTACCGCCTTGGCCGTCGCGAGCAGGCGCTCGTGCGCAACACGAGCATGGGCTACGTCTTTCAGAGCTTCTTTCTACTCCCCGAGCTCACTGCTCTGGAGAATGTGATGGTCCCGGCGATGATTCGCGGCAAGTACGCCAAGGCGCGCGCGACGGAACTGCTCGAGCGCGTCGGTCTCGGTGAAAGGGCCGGTCACCTCCCCAGCGAACTGTCGGGCGGTGAGCAGCAGCGGGTCGCGATTGCCCGGTCCCTCATCAACGATCCCGCGATCATCTTCGCCGACGAGCCTACCGGCAACCTCGACACCGCCACCGGCGGGGCCGTCATGAACCTGCTCATGGACCTCGTCAATGAGCGCGAGCGGACTCTTCTCGTCGTCACGCACGACCACTCCCTCGCCCGCATCGGCGATCGCAAGGTCACCCTCGTGGACGGGTGCATCGTCGGCTAACATGCAGAGCGGTTCCAGACCGCGACCTGACAGGGTATGGTGAAGCACCTCACAGGGTTAAGTCAGGCTGCGGGGCTCTTCGTGCTGGCGCTTTTCTCGGGCGACCGGGCGGCGGCGCATCCGGCCCATGCGAAGCCGGTCAATTACCCATTTGTCGTCGGGTTCGAGCGTTTTCACAGCAGTACCGATGACGATGACTACCTCGCCGAGGGAGGGCTCATCCTCCTGAACGAGCTGAACTGCGTCGCCTGCCATGCGCCGCCCCCCGCCCTCGCCGGGATCCTCACGGGTGTGGTCGCGACTGATCTCACCGGGGTATCGACGCGGCTCGACCCGATCAGTCTTGAAATTCTCATCCGCAACCCGCGTTTCCTCAAGCGCGACAGCACTATGCCGAGCCTCTTCGCCGGGCCCGATCGCGATCTCGACGAGGTCCAAGCGCTGAAACAGTATCTGGCCACTCTCACCTACGAGGTCCCCGACTATCCCGTCGGTGAGATCGAGGCCGGTCGCAATCTCTACCACCGCATCGGCTGTGTCTCCTGCCACGCGCCCGAGCTGGGTTATCGGCCGGCAGGATTGCCCGAAAATGCGCAAGTCGAGATGACCGGTCTCGCGAGCGTCCCGATGAATCTCGCCGATCTCTACGATCTGCGGACGCTCACCCACTTCCTCCTGCATCCGAACTCTCACCGTCCTTCGGGCCGGATGCCCGACTTCCGGCTGAGTGAAAAAGAAGCGATCGACCTCGCCGCCTATCTCAAGGCCGGACCCGACCTCGTCCTGCCCGTGAACTTGAGTCGGGCCCTCGATCCGGAGGATAATTTTGTGATCGATCCCGCTCTCGTCGCGCAGGGGCGGGCGCTCTTCGCGGCGAAGAACTGCACCGCCTGCCATCTCGTCCCCGGCGAGGCGGGGACGACGGATCCGCCCCGCTCCCGTCCGCTCCTGGAGTTGAAGACCGAGCCGCGCGGCGGTTGTTTCTCTGATCGTCCGGTCGGGGGAGCGGTGCCTTTCTATGGGCTCGACGAGGTGCAGAAGCGTGCCCTCGCCGCCGCGCTTGCCCGTCTCGCGGGAAAAACGCGACCGGAGGGAGCGGCGGAGATCGACTGGCGGATGAAAGCGCTGAACTGCTACGCCTGCCACGAGCGCGACGGCATCGGCGGAGCGGAGACCTCGCGCGAGGTCTATTTTGGTTTTGCCAGTGAAAAGGCGCAGCTCCTCGGTCGCCGCGGTCACCTCCCGCCGACTCTCGACGGAATCGGGGCGAGGTTGACGCCGGATTGGCTTGCGCGGGTTCTCCACCCCGAGCCGGGCAGTCAGGATGGCAGCGCGGCGCGTCCCTACCTCGCGTCGCGCATGCCGATCTTCCGTCAGGAGATCGTCGATCCTCTGCGGAAACTTTTTCTCGAGATCGATGCCGCCGACGATGAAGAGGAAGCGCCCTCCACCGGCGACAGCGAAGCGGGCAAGGCGATCTTTCACGGGAAAGGCGAGTGTGTGCGCTGTCACGCCGTCGGCGGAGTAACGTCTACGGAATGGCCCGGGATCGATCTCGCGACGAGCCCGGCGCGCTTGCAGCGGGACTACTTTGACGAGATCACCCGCGCCCGGCAGTGGCAACACCCCGGAGTGCTCGAGCCTGTGGCAGCCCTGAGTCAGGCGGACCTCGACGATCTCTGGAGCTGGTTGAAGTCGCTCGCGAAAGAATAAGCGGCGGCGCTCAGTGTGCGTCGAGCCAGTTTTTCCCTGTGCCCGATTCCACCCTGACAGGGACAGAAAGAGGCAGCGCATTTTTCATCGCCTCTTCGATTTTTGGAATGAGCGCGTCTTTCTCTTCGATGTGCAGGTCGAAGACCAGTTCATCGTGGACTTGCAGGAGCATGCGGGTGCGGTAACCGCCCTCGTCGAGGAGCGCGGCAACGCGGACCATCGCGATCTTGATCATGTCGGCGGCGGTTCCCTGGATGGGCGTGTTGATCGCGGTGCGCTCGGCGGCGGATCGGATCATGCCATTTTTCGAATTGATGTCCCGCAAGGTGCGGCGGCGGCCGGTGAGGGTCTCGACGTAGCCGTCCTCCTGCGCCCGGGCGATCGTCTTATCCTGGAAATTTTTCACCCCCGGGTACTGGCGGAAGTATTCCTCGATGATCTGCTGGGCCTCGGTGCGCGAGACTTCGCCGTTGAGACGCTGGGAGAGGCCGAAGGAGGAAATGCCGTAGATGATGCCGAAGTTCACCATCTTCGCGGTGCGGCGCATGTCGGAGGTGACGCCGTCGAGCGGCACGCCGAAGACCCGCGCGGCGGTGGCGGTGTGGATGTCCTCGTCGGCGCGGAAGGCTTCGATCATGGCCGGGTCTTCGCAGAGCGAGGCCATCACGCGCAGCTCGATCTGCGAGTAATCGGCCGAGAGCAGGGTGTAGTCCCCGTTGCGGGGGACAAAGGCGCGCCGGATCTCGCGTCCCTGTTCGGAGCGGATCGGGATGTTTTGCAGGTTCGGATTGTTCGACGCGAGCCGACCCGTCGCGGTCATGAGCTGGTGAAAGGTCGTGTGGATGCGTCCCGTCCCCGGAAAGATCGAGGTCGGGAGGGCGTCGACGTAGGTGCTCTTCAGCTTGGCCGCCTCGCGGTAGGAGAGCAGGTCGCGCACGATGGCGTGCTCGGCGGCGAGGGAGGTCAGGGCCTGCTCGTCCGTTTTATACTGGCCGGTCTTGGTTTTTTTCGGCTTCTCGATGAGGCGGAGTTTATCGAAGAGGATCTCCCCGACCTGGCGCGGGGAGTTGAGATTGAACTCGGTCCCGGCCGCCGCGTAGACTGCCTTTTCGAATCCGGCGATGCGCTCGCCGAGGAGGATCCCGGTCTCCTTCAGCGTCGCGGGATCGACGCGGATGCCTTCGCGCTCCATCGCGACGAGCACGGGGACGAGGGGACACTCGATCCCGATGAGGACACGTTCCTCGTTCGACTCGCGCACCTTTTCCCGCAGGATCGCGGCGAGCTGCCAGGTCACGTCGGCATCCTCGCAGGCATACTGCGCGATCGCCTCGAAGGCGGGCCCGGCCGCCTCGGTATTGCCCGACATCTCGAGGTCGTCAAAGAGACTGAGCTGCCCGGTTTTTTCCACCTTCTTCCCGAAGACCGCATCGTAGGGGATCGGCGTGTAACCGAGGAGCGACTCGGCGAGATAGTCCATCTTGTGCCGCTGGTCGGGCTCGACGAGGCTGTGGGCGAGCATCGTGTCGAAGATGGGAGTGGCCACGGTATAGCCCTGCCATTGCAACACGCCAATGTCGAACTTCAGATTGTGGCCGATCTTTTCGGTCGTGGTGTTGCCAAAGAGCGTGCGGAACTCTTCGAGGATGGCTTTGCCTTCCTTTCCCGGCGGCACCTCGACATAGGTGGCGTGATGATCCTGCCACGAAAACGCGATCCCGATGACAGTGGTCGTCTTTTGATCGAGCGAGGTCGTCTCGAGGTCGAAACAATAGACGGGCAGGGCGGTGAGCTCGGCGATTAGGGTGGTCCGCCCTGCTTTGTCGTGCGTGCGGACGGAGCGGTAGTGCTTCGTGAAATCGGCGATCGTCTTCAGGTCTGGCGCGAAGCCGGCCTCGGTCTCCGTCGTGGTGTGGCCGCGTCCGCTCTGGAACTGATCGCCGAAGAGACGCTTGCCGAGGGAGCCGAACTCGAACTCGACGAAGAGCGACTTCAGCGCCTCGTCGTTGCGCGGGGTGATCGCGATCTCGTCAAAGCCGACCGTGACGGGCGCGTCGGTCATGATCGTGACGAGCTGCTTCGAGAGCAGCGCCTGCTCACGATGGGACTCGACGTTGTCCTTTTGTTTCCCCTTGAGCTGATCGGTGTGGGCGAGGAGCCCCTCGATGCTGCCGAACTCGGCGATGAGCTTTTTCGCGGTCTTTTCTCCGATCCCGGGGACGCCGGGGATGTTGTCCGACGCGTCGCCCCAGAGTCCGAGCACGTCGATGGTCTGGAGCGGATCACTGACTTCCCAGTTTTCGCAGATCTTCGCCCTGTCGAGGATCTCGGCGGCGCTGCCCTGCCGGCCCGGTTTGTAGATCAGCGTCGTCTCGGTCACGAGCTGGGCGAAGTCCTTGTCCGGCGTGACCATGTAGGTCTCGAAATTCCCGAGGGCCTCGGCCTTTTTTGCGAGGGTGCCGATGACGTCATCGGCCTCCCAGCCGGGGCACTCGATCACGGGGATGTTGAAGGCCTCGACGAGTCGCTTCACGTGGGGGAGCTGGAGACTGAGATCCTCGGGCATCTCGTCGCGGTTCCCCTTGTAGGCCGGGTAGAGCACGTGACGCGGCGTCGGATGACTCGTATCAAAGACGACCGCGAGGTGACTTGGTGCCTGCCTCTCGAGCAGGTCGAGGAGCGTGTTCGTGAAGCCGAAGAGCGCCGAAGTATTGACCCTCGCCGAGGTGTAGATGGGGCTGCGGATCAGCGCAAAATGGGCCCGGTAAATGAGCGCCATGCCATCGAGGAGAAAAAGTCGGTTGGGGGCATCAGCCATGCCGCAAGAGAAAGGCGGGGAGAGGATAAGTCAAGGGGCGGCGGTCAGCGGTCAGCGGTCAGCGGTCAGGAGACAGGAGACAGGAGACAGGAGACAGGCGCGGAGCGGGTGGCGCGGTCACTGACCCGAATGGGGATACGCGAAATTTGCCGCCGCCCAATCGTTGGCCACCGAATTGTTCCGGTAGGGACGCCCCGGCGGGGCGTCCGTGTTCGACGGATTCACTGACTTCAGCGGACGGTTCGGCGATCCGTCCCTACCACTGTCTCTGGGAAGCCACTTGACATCGAAGAACCGCCCTATTCCCGTGCCATTCTTCCCGACCCCGTTGCACGGAAGGTGAAGAAGGCTTTGCTAATTCAGGAAAGGGCTGGACACTAGTATTTATGCTCTGACTCCTCCTGGATGCAGCGAAGAGTAAATCCGGTCGGGTTGTTCTCGTTATCCTTTTTCTCGTAATCATAGGTGCCGTCCTGTGGTCGTGGAGGTAGAGTCTTTGGCATCCTCGCCATTGTAGCGATGGTTTTCCAGACAAGGGCCCAGTTGTGGAATTTAGATTTCCCGCTGGCGGTATTGCCGGATCCTCTGGCTCAGGTTGCCGGTTTGCGTTGTGGAGGGGTGGGTTTGCGGGGGTTTTTGGGAGAGAGATATTGAGAGTCGGTTCTCCGTCTCCGACCACCGTTCCTGACCCCGTCTCCCGTTCGGCCGCGACGCCCACAGAACCACCCGTCTTCAAATTCTAAAGGACGAGCTCATCTCATCTCATCTCATCTCATCTCATCATGGAAAACTCAGAGCACTGCTGCACCGGTTCAGCAAACATCCCGATGGTCGGTTCACTTTGGTGTGATCGGAGCGGCAGGATCCGTCGGAGCTTCGATGAGCTTGAGTATCTCATCGAGTCGCTTCGACGCCTCTTCAAACTTTTTCGCCCGAACCATTTCCTGAAACTCCGGCATCAACGGAGCAACGATTTGCCGGGTTCGTTCCCCTCCATTCTGCAGATACTGCCTCAATCGAGGCATCTTTGTCTGGAGTTCGCTATGGTGATCGACTACACCGGATCCCGCGGTCGTTGAGGTCTGTTCCTCCCCGGCGGGTTCACCGATGATTCCAAACCGGACCGGGCCGGACCATTGAATAGGTCTCCCCCCTAGTAGAGACGACACCTCCGGCGGACGCGCCGCCCCGAGATTCATTCCTTCGGGCCTTCCGGCTCCCCATCGCAGGGACTCCTCACCCTCAGCCACGAGCACCAATGATGTCAGTCGGCGATCTTCCAATTTTGCGTATCCCCGCCATTCTAGTTGGACGCTATTGCCCATCTTCATGCGGCCCTCGCCCTTTACGGGATCACCCACCACAACGTCGGTGCGCCCTTGCAGGCGGAACCAGGCGGGTCTCTCACTGTCGGCCAAGGCGGTGAATTCGACCATCTTGCGCTCCGTCTTCAACCCCATGGGGTTGTCGAGAGGGCGAACATCGAGCATTCCCATGTAGGCATAGGCGGTCCAGCGCTCCGCAATCTCGACCGGAATCGGGACAGTTCCGCTTCCCGCCTGATCGAGCGCGGTTGCGAAGGCCTCTTGGAGCGCGGGTTCAATCAAAAACTTGTCCTGAGAATAGTCTTCCTGATTAATCTCTCCGGACAAGACGGAGCCATCGGCATTCAGGCGGCGGCCCGAAACCCTTGCGATCATTGTGCCGGGCAGGTAGACATCGCTCGCCGGGCAGTGGTCATCCGAGCCGTGCCTTGCATTATCAGACACCTTAAAATTATGCGCCGGAACCGGGTCGCTAGGCTGCCCCGGAAACTGCTGATAGCGCTCCGTCGCGAAGGGCTTGCTGCTGTCCGGGTTTTCGCCGAAACGCTTCAATGTGTGATCGAGAAACTCGATGACGGCGGGATCGTCGCGGAAGGTGAGGACCCAGTCCAGCACTTGCCCGTCGGTGTTAAGCACGGCGATACCCTGCGGGGCCGGACCCGACTCTCCGATACGTTGAAGCAGCTGGTTCTCAATCCCGGAAGCGGGACGATGCATGTCCGCTGCGGCGACCGATACGGCAATAAATTCGTTCTGAACACGGCGGATCACTTCGGGATTGGCAAAGACCGCCTCACGGGCGGCACCGGCGAAGACTCAACATCGCTCCTCGGCCGGATCCGAATTGATGAAGGCCCAGAGGAGGATGGGTTTCTTTTCTTCCCGGGATTTGGCGATCCCGTCAAGGAGACAGTAGTTCCAATCGATCTCGCGCCAGACTAAAGCAGGTGGCTGAAGAGCGGTGATCTCCTCGCGCAGAGATTCGGGTGAATCCGCGGCAAAAAGCGGGGCGATCCCCGATGCGATACCAACGAGGACAAGGCTCGCGGCGAAGCGTCGCGAGCGTGACAAAGAGGAGATTGATAGCTTCATTTTTGATATGTAGACAAAGAGAATTTCGAACGGTAAGCAAAATTTTGAAGGGAGGTTCTGACAAATTGAGGCGTTGATAGATCCGGTCGGACTGAGCCCGCCCTCCGAAAAATCCGGGCAACTTCACATTTAGTCACTCGTTGATAGAAATCGCGTTTTCATCCTTTCCTTATCATTCTCACTCTTGGGACGGGGAAGGAGGAAGTTCATTTAGTTCATTTGGTTGGTTGGAATAGAATCTGATTTCCCACCTGACATGATGATTGACGCAGCCGGTGCGCATCAGGTTACAAAAATTAGTGGCCGCCAGGCTGATCAAACGCGAGAAAATACTGATCAGTTCGAGAATTTAGAATTTCCGCCACTTCTGCTTCCACTTTCGTTCCTGGCTCGACTTCTCTCCATCGGACTTCAAGCGGTATTTCCGGACCCTCTGGCTCACGCTGCTGGCGCTCTTGAGCTTGAGGCGCCCGGCGATCCAGTCCTGCCGTACGGCGGTTCACTCGCTGATCGCCCAGGCGATCGCCACCTTTCTCCAGTCGGCCTTCGCCGTTTCGGCGACGGAGCTCTCGTCGGTGTGCACTGGGACCGATCGTGAAGATCCATTCTCAACCAAATCCCGAATCGTGAATTTCGTTCCATTCGTGGTTCCCTTTGCTGTCATCACTTGAACGATAGCAAGCACCGGCCTTTCACCAACTACAGCTAAAAAGCTAAAAAGCTAAAAAGCTAAAAAGCCTACGCCTCGAGCCCCTCGATCTTGCCGCTGAGATCCTCCCACTTGGAATAGCGGACCTGGAGGATCGTTTCGATCTCGGAAAAGCGTTTCATCGCGGTGGCGGACTGGTCGCCTTTGGAGAAAAAGTCGGGATCGGCGAGGTTGGCGTTGAGCTGCTCTTTCTCGGCCTCGAGATTGGCGATCTCAGCTTCGAGAGCGGCGAACTCGGTTTTGAGCGGCTTCAGCCTGGCCGCTTTGTCCTCGCGAGATTTGGCCTCGAGGCGGCGCTGCTCTTTACGGTTCGCCCCGGAATCGGACTCGGCAGAGGCGGCAGAGGCGGATGACTTGCCCCCCTTGGCCGGACCACCGGACAGGGTGGCTTTGGCCGGGAGCGCCTTCACGGCGGCGGCGTCCATGTCGGCGCGCTTTTTCTCGAGGTAGTCGGAGATATTGCCGTAGTAAACCCTGGGCGCCTCGCCGGGGATGAACTCGAGGACCTTCGTCACGATGGGATCGAGGAACGAGCGGTTGTGCGAGACGATCGCGAAGGCCCCGGTGTAGTCGCCGAGGGCGCGCTGGAGGACCTCCTGCGAATGCAGATCGAGGTGGTTCGTCGGCTCATCGAGGATGAGGAAGTTTGCCGGTTGCAGCAGCATTTTCGCGAGAGCGAGACGACCGCGCTCGCCGCCCGAGAGGACGCTGACGGACTTGAAGACATCGTCTCCGCGGAAGAGGAAGGCCCCGAGGATGCTGCGGAGATTGACCGTCGGCACGCGGGTGCCGCTTGTCTCGAGGGTCTCGAGGACGGTCTTTTTCGGATCGAGTTCGTCGGCGTGGGTCTGGGAAAAGTAGGCGATGCCGACCTTGTGTCCTTCAGTGATCGCGCCCGAGGTGGGCTCCTCGATGCGGGCGATGAGACGGGAAAAGGTCGATTTGCCCGCGCCGTTGACGCCGACGACGGCGATCTTGTCCCCGCGCTCGACGGCGAAGTCGAGACCGTCGATGACGTGATTGGCCCCGTAGTGGCGGCTCACTTTCTCCATTTTCAGGACGGTCTGGCCGCTGCGCTCGGGCTGGGGGAAGCGGAAGTCCATCGTCGCGGCATCCTGCTCGAGCTCGATGCGCTCGACCTTGTCGAGTTGCTTGATGCGCGACTGCACCATCTTCGCCTTCGAGGCCTTGGCGCGGAAGCGGTTGATCAGCTTCTCCGCCTTGTCGATCTCGCGGGCCTGGTTTTTAAAAGCACGCTCGGCCTGCTCGCGGCGGGCGACCCGTTCGGTGAGGTAAAAGGTGTAGTTACCCGAGTACTGCTGCACGCCGCCGTTCTCGAAGGCGAGGGTGCGGTTCGTGAGGTTGTCGAGCATGCTGCGGTCGTGCGAGATCAGGACGATGGCCCCGTCATACTGGCGCAGCCACTGCTCGACCCACTGGACCGACTCGATGTCGAGGTGGTTGGTCGGTTCGTCGAGAAGAAGGACAGAGGGCTCCTGCAGGAGCAGTTTTGCCATCGCGATCCGCATCTGCCAGCCGCCGCTGAATTCGCCGGTCTGGCGGTCGAAATCCTTTTTCGCGAAGCCGAGTCCTCCCAGCACCGTGGCGATGCGGGGTTTCATCTTGCTGACGTCGTGATGCTCGAGCCGCAACTGGAGATCGCCGTAGACCTCGAGGAGATCGCCGTAGGCGTCGGTCATGGGATCGGCTTCCTCGAGATCCTGTTCGACCTCTTTGATCTCGTTCTGCAACTGCATGACGTCGTCAAAGGCCTTCTCGACCTCTTCGAAGACGGTCGTGCCCTTGTGGTGGACGCCCTCCTGCGGGAGGTAGCCGACCGTGGTCTGCTTTGCCTTGATGATCCCGCCGCTGTCGGCGCGCTCGATCCCCGCGATGATTTTCATCAGGGTAGACTTTCCCGCCCCGTTCGGACCCGCGAGCGACCAGCGCTCTTTCGGACGAATCGTGAAGGATAGGTCCCGGAACAAACTCCGGGCCCCGTATTGGACGGATACTCGATCTACTGCCAGCATGAAGGCCGCGACTATAACCCCGATTTCGCGGCGTGCCAGCGGGAAGCGAGGGGGAAGTTCTTCGTTCTTCGTTCTTCGTTCTTCGTTCCTCGCCGATGATCGGGCGAGGTCAAAGGGGCGGCCGCAGTTGCACGGCGGATTTTTGCACGGGCTCAAGCGGGGGCGGAGTTGACGGTGGCGAAGGCGAGGCGGTTGTTGAACTTGCTCATGGTGTCGCGGAAGTCCTTGAAGGTTGATTGCCGGAGATTTTTACGCGAGCGCCTCCAGTCGTTGTAGAGGCTCACGGCGGCGCGGCGCAGGATGCGCAGGACGAGGATCGCGTTGCGGTTGCGGGCGCGGCGTCCTCCGCGCCGCTGACGTCGAGACGCTGGTGCAGGCCTCCCTTGATGTCCCAGTACAAGCGAATGCGACGGAGCAGCTCAGGCGCTCGCGCCGGTTCGAACTCCAGGCTGCCGACGTAGACGACCTTCTCCACGCTCCGGTGGCCCTTGTGCCTGCCACGCAGGACGGTGGTCTCTCGGGTGACCTCCACCACGGAACAGGCGAAGGCTCAGCAGAGGGTTTCGGCATCGCCGGCCACCCATCGCAGGCTGTGCCGCTCGTGGCGCGAGCGGTTGTCGGGATCGTCACTTGCGGCATCGGCGCGCGGCGGCGGCGGCAGGCTCGCCCCCGGCTCCCCGGCTCCCCGGCTCCCCGGCTCCCCGGTGCGCCCGGGCTCGAATTCACGGGGACAGAATTCACGAATTCACGGGGAGAGGCTAATAATAACGCCAGCGCCTCCCTTGCCGGAGCATGAGATTCAGTTGTCCCTTTGCCCTCGCCGGAGCGCGACGATCCCTCGTCGCTGGTGGGACCATCCCCTTCTCTCGCCCGGATCCCTCACCTTCAGATTCCCCGCTTCGGCGCTGGTGAACTCGAGTTCCCGGACGTTTGCGGGTACGAGATCAAGCGATCTCGCGATGGGTGCGGAGATAGCAGTGATAAAAGCACAAGCAGTGGCTTATGATTCAAGCGTGCCTCATGATGGAGTGATCTAACTGAAATTGGGGAAGTGGGTGCTTTTTGATTATTTGCCTGTCCCTGTTGTCCTGTGGGTGCTTTTTGATTACCTGTTGTCCTGTGTCCCTGTTGTCCTGAGATTCAGCATTTCCAGCTCTATCTTTGAAGTCTGAAAAATATGGTAATTAAATAATTTGTTGCCGAATAAATAACCTGTCCCTGCGAATTTCCCTGCGAATTGATCAAAGTCGGGTGAGGAGCCCTTGTGGCGGGTTTTTTGACCCCTCGTAGCGCTTCAAGCAAGCTGAAGCGGTCAGCCCCCGCTCTCCGATCACCTGCGGGCGTATACCCGAAGCTTGGTTGATCCTCGGAAATTATAGCGAAACGCCGATAAAGCGGCGAGATATTGAACACGAGTCCGACAGGCTGCTAGATTTTAGAATTTGATGGTCCCTCCCGACCTTTTACCGTCACCTCGTGCACCGAGCCCACCGAATCGAATACGAGGACGCCGCTTACCGCGTCGTGGCCCGAGGGAACCGCAGGCTGCCCATCGTCCTTAAACCCCTCCTCCCCCGGCCCAAGGGTGACAAGGATGCGGAAGGGATGAGAAAGCAAATACCTTGCAACCAGTCAGTAAGCAGGATTGACGCGCGCCTTCGTTACTATTAGCCTCTCCCCGTAGAAAAATTACGATGAAAACAGCACTCCCACTCTTCGCCCTGCTCGTATTCGGTCTGATATCCGATACCAAAGCCGGGACCACTCCGTCGGTTGAAGCCATATCAGAAGCCAAATCCATTGACGGGGGTTGGTATTTCGGTATGGAAGGCGGTTATATCCAACACAAATTCAACCCACACTATACGCCCACTGATGGCAGTGGCTCTTTCGACTTTACCGACAGATCCGAAGGCACTGAGATGGGATTAGTTGCGGGTTACGGCTTCGGACTTAATGAACGTTTTTCGCTTTTGGCCCAATTGCGTGGATCCTGGAACAATTCCGAGTGGAAATATAATCTACTAAGCGAACCAGCTCGCTTCAAATACGATAATCCTTTCAACTTTGAACTCAGCGCGCAACCTACATTTAAATTAACTAATAAACTGGGAATATTTGCTACCCTTGGAATCGTGTCTGGACTATTTAATGAAGAAAAAACGTCCGGCTCACCCACTGAAGGCGACTATGATGCCCGCGATTGGTTGTTTGGTCACACTCTGGGTGGAGGCATCAGCTATCAAATCACCAACTCTCTGGAATGCCGTCTAAGCCTTCGAAAATCCTTTTACGACGAATTGACCTATAGAGATTTCCTTCCCTCGGGAGGACAGAAGAACTTCATTAGCGACAAACCTGAAACGCAGACTTTATCCCTCGCGTTTATTTATAGTTTCTGACGGTAGCTTAAATCTCATTTGCACCCCCACTGCTCTGCAAAAAAAACGAAAGCGAGCCGCAGGGGGCGGTTGCGGAGTGAGGGAATCGTCGGGGCGGGCGGGTTGGTGTTGGATTGGGAATTGGTTCCCTGATTCCGTCGCGTGACCGGAATTAGTGCCTTGACCACGTGTCCCAGCAAAACGGTTGACGTTCGGCCCGATTTCCTGAGGCGCTGCGTCTCTGCGGCAGTTCACGCCGGAATAATTGCCAAGTTTATTGGAAGTCGAGTGTAAGCGTCTGACCCAGACCACTCCCCTCACTCCGCGCTTTGCGCGGCCTTCCACTGCCGGGGCAGGAGATCGCTGACATCCGCGCCCTCTTCGCGGTCCACGAGGAGGGGCATCATTTCGGCTAGGTAGG
>Ga0209390_10001085_pt1 | contig 53787 bp, 60 predicted proteins | sample BON01_FD_187212 | JGI IMG/M metagenome (GOLD analysis project Ga0209390, IMG submission 187212) | Freshwater microbial communities from Lake Bonney liftoff mats and glacier meltwater in Antarctica - BON-01 (SPAdes) (version 2) | ecosystem: Environmental > Aquatic > Freshwater > Ice > Glacier...
GAAGCCATTCTGAAGTTCTTTCGGAAAATTATCCCAGAGCAATGGCACAACTTCAGAAATCAGGTCACTGATAACTTCCGCATCACCTCAGAACAAAATCGTCGGGTTTTGGAGTGAGCCGAGTATACCTATTTAAGACTGATTTTAATGATCACTGGCGCTTGATGGTGCCGCACGGCACAGCCTATGCTGCAACCACGTCAGGCAAAGGATCAAAGACATGGCAATCGAACGCGTTGGTATCGTGGGGGCAGGCCAGATGGGCAATGGCATCGCGCATGTCTTTGCAGTGGCGGGTTACGATGTGCTGCTGACTGACGTCAACCAAGATGCGCTGGACCGCGCCGTCGCGCTGATCGACCGCAACCTGACGCGCCAAGTTTCAAAGGACATGATCGACGAGGCTGCGAAATTAGCAGCCATGAAACGCATCGTGACTACGGCAAAGCTGACCGATCTGGGCCAAACTGACCTGATTATCGAAGCGGCGACAGAGCGCGAAACGATAAAACAAGCCATTTTCGATGACCTGCTTCCGCACCTGAAGCCAGACACGATCCTGACATCCAACACCTCGTCCATTTCGATCACGCGGCTGGCGTCCCGCACGGACAGGCCTGAACGCTTCATGGGGTTCCACTTCATGAATCCCGTCCCGATAATGCAGCTGGTCGAACTCATCCGCGGCATTGCCACGGATGAACCGACGTTCCGCGCCTGCGAGGCCGTCGTTGCCCGCCTTGGAAAGACATCGACCGCGTCAGAGGATTTTCCCGCGTTTATCGTAAACCGCATCCTGATGCCGATGATTAACGAGGCGATCTATACGCTGTACGAAGGCGTGGGGTCGGTCCAATCGATCGACACATCGCTCAAGCTCGGCGCAAATCACCCCATGGGCCCACTGGAGCTGGCGGATTTCATTGGCCTTGATACCTGCCTTGCGATCATGAACGTCCTGCACGACGGTTTAGCCGACACCAAATACCGCCCCTGCCCCCTGCTGACCAAGTATGTCGAAGCTGGCTGGCTAGGCCGAAAATCTCAGCGCGGGTTCTATGATTATCGCGGCGTCACGCCAGTCCCGACCCGCTGACCCAAGGCCAGCGTCTGCGCCCGCAGCCACACCATCAACTCGCGCGGACGAGACATCTGCGCCTCAAGCGCTTCATACGGAATCGCCTCGCCGATAACGGGTGCAAAATCAGTGTTACGGGTGCGGGCGACCTCGTGCAGTAGCAGGCTTTGCCGCAGCAGCGGGGAAATCCGGTTCGCGATCTGGTAAGAACGCGAATTGGCACCCGAAAAATAGCAGGGCACGACGGTCGCCCCTGACATACGGATCATCTTGGCCGTAAAGACGTTCCACTCTGCCTCTTGCACCGTGGCGAATACACTCGGCGCACTCGCGACGACACCGGATGGAAACAATGCGACCAAGCCGTCCTGTGCAAGATGTTCCATTACCTCACGGCGCATTTCAATCATCTTGGCCTGCGCACCAGGCTGGTCCGGAAACGGAACAGAGATCATAAAGCGCGTCGCCTCTGCGTCCAGCGACGTCAGCAGTGATCGGCTGAGGATGCGATAGTCGCTCCTTTGGCGACCAATCAGCTCTGCAAGAACCATACCGTCGACCATGCCGTGGGGATGATTGGCAACCAGAATAACTGGTCCGGTTTGCGGGATGTGCGCGATCTGATCGGCGGGCGTTGTCACCCGGATCCCCTGCGCGGCCAGCGTCGCCTTCCAGAATGACTGCCCTGTGGCCGGGCCAGCCCGCTCATAGGCGCGCACCATGCGGATAATGGTAATCTTGCCTGTCATCCACTCGACACCGCGAATGAACGCCTGCCGGAATGGACCGTCGAAAGAAGACGCATAACTCAGCGTCCTGCGATCATAAACGACCGGCTTGTCCTGCAGCGCGGATGACGCGCCGCCAGATTCAGCCGCCTTCGCCGAAGTTGTCATCGACAAGCGCCGTTATTGCATCGGACAAGGCCTGCGCATCCGGGCCGCACGTATCGACGTCAATCCAACTGCCGACGGTTGCCGCCAGCATAAGCAGGCCCATAATGCTGTCACCGCCGGCCTGCATACCGTCCTTGCTGACTGTAGCCGTCGCATCATGCGCCTCGACCACTTCGACCAATTTGGCCGAGGCACGGGCATGCAGCCCCTTCACGTTTTGTATCTTGAGGCGCGTCTGAGCCATTATCACTGCGGTCCCACGATATGAGAATTGATATAGCGGTGCGCCGCTTCGATCGCTGCATTCACCGCATCGGGCACAGATTTTCCACGCGATTTTGCCAATTTGATCAGCATGGGCAGATTAGCACCATAAAGAATGCGGCGATTGTCCGGACTGCAGGCGCGAAGGCTTAAATTGCTGGGCGATCCGCCAAACATATCGGTCACAATAATCACGCCTTTACCCTTATCGACGGCATCGGCCGCGTCGCAGATTTCCGCCTGCTTGGCGTTGCGATCATCGTCCGGTGCAATCGCAATGGCACGAATCCCATCTTGGCGTCCGACAACATGCTCGACCGCCAAGAGATATTCCCGCGCCAGGTTACCGTGGGCCACAATGACGATTCCGATCAAGCGTTATGTCCCCGCTCTCCGCTGGCCCCAGACCCAATCCCAGTTCCGTCGCGGCGTTCCATTTCCCTGTGCCGTTTAGATACGGGCCAGCCGTCTTGTGCAAGGGATGCCGCCAGCCTTTCGGTTAGCACGACCGACCTGTGTTGCCCGCCTGTGCACCCCAACCCGATCGAAAGATGCGCTCGCCCCTCGTCCTTATGGGCAGGCAACACCAAATCAAGCAGGCCCTTGATTTGCGCCGCGAACGGGTCAAATCGCGGATCCTGCGCGACATAGGCTGCGACATCAGCGTCGCGCCCATCAAGCGGCCGCAGCAATGGATCCCAATGGGGGTTCCGCAGAAAGCGGCAGTCGAACACCATGTCGAGCCCCCGCGGCAGACCGCGCTTGTACGAAAAGGACTGCACTGAAATGTTAAGCAGTTTGCCTTTGCCTTGCGCGAACAGACGCTCGACCTCGCTTCGCAGATCGTGGGGCGACAAATCAGAAGTATCAACAAGCACATCCGCGCGCGCACGGATCGGACCGAGCAGTTCCTTCTCAGCGGCAATTCCGGCCTGCGGCGGTCCAGCAGGCGCAAGCGGATGGTGCCGCCGCGTTTCGGAATAGCGCCGGATCAGGACGTCGTCATCGGCATCCAGAAAAAGAACCTGCGCTTCGTGACCTATCACGCGGTTCAGCCTGTCGATCGCTTCGATCAACGCATTGGTACTGAAATCACGGTTACGGACGTCCAGCCCAAGCGCTAGTCGTCCGGCAGTTGCACCGTCCAGCAGGCGCGGCAACAATGACAGCGGCAAGTTATCTATCACTTCGAAACCGATATCTTCCAGCGCATTAATCGCCGTCGAGCGGCCAGCGCCGGACGGTCCGGTGACCAGCAGAATGCGGGGGCCCAGTAAGTCTTCGGCAGGAGAGGCATAGTCAGTCATCAAGCGATCCGGCCCGCGCGCAGGTATTGCAGAAGGGCTGGCGCACACGATACGCTGAACGGCCGCTGAATCAAAGGCAGCATGCATCCCAAAAACGTAACGTTTTGCATGAGCGGCAATCGACTTTCTGAGGATTGATCAAGATCGACGACACAGCATAATGGGGCCGGCCCTGCAGGACGGGCGCGCAGGATACCAAGCCCTCGTGCTTCTATCATGCCGCGCAGCGTGGGAGGGCAACTCGCGATGACCTGATCCGCGCGGCGCGATAGTTGGACACGGTCATCGGCGATCAGATTAGCCCCAAGGGCCATCAATTCCAGCGCCAGCGCCGACTTTCCCGTCCCGGACGCACCTTGGATCAGCATGCCACGCCCCTGCCAGGACACCGCGCTCGCATGAACCGTTTCGGTCATCGATCAGACAGGTAGACCCACAACAAACCGCGCACCCAGCGGATCAGATGTGACGTCTGCTTCGGTTGGCCGGATGTTTTCAGCCCAGATAACTCCGCCATGTGCCTCAACGATCTGTTTGCTGATCGCAAGGCCAAGGCCCGAGTTGTTACCAAACTGGCCCTCGGGGCGTTCGGAATAGAATCGCTTGAAGATCTTTGTCAGCGCACCATCAGGAATACCTAGACCAGTATCCTCAACCACGATCAGAATCCGATTCTCACGGCGACGGGCCCAAACGCGAATAGCGTCCCCATCCTCGCAAAACGAAATTGCGTTCGCAATCAAGTTGACGAAGACTTGTGCCAAACGCCCCTCAAGGCCCTGAACCATGATCGGTTGATCAGGCAGATCAGAGATGTACTCGATGCCCTTGCTTTCAGCTTCGCGTCCTAGGAATTTGTTCAGATTGCCCAGCATCCTTAGCAGATCGAACGTCTCTTCCTCTTCCTTAACCAGCTCTGAATCAAGGCGTGAGGCATTAGAAATATCACTGACCAGACGATCTAGACGGCGGACGTCATGTTCAATCACCTCAAGCAGCTTTTCGCGGTGTTCCTCTTTCTTGACGATCCGCAACGATCCAACCGCAGAGCGAAGGGACGCCAGCGGGTTCTTGATTTCATGGGCGACGTCAGCAGCAAACTGCTCATTTCCTTCAATCCGCTCGCATAGTGCCTGCACCATGCCTCGTAATGCGCCAGACAGGCGACCGATTTCATCAGGACGGGCAGTCAGATCAGGAATACGTATGCGAGTCGGAGACATCTTGCGGGCATTCTTGTCGCGCCCCAGCTCTGCTGCGGCCGCGAGGTCGGCAAGCGGATTTGCTATGGTCGATGCCAGAACAAGGCTCAAGATCACGCTGACTGTCATGCTGACCAGGAACAGCCGCAGGACCTGTTCGCGTTCTCGGCTGACAAGTGCGTCGAGTTCACCAGCAGCGCTGGTGATCGACACCACGCCAACAGGGCGGCCATCCCGCTCGATCGCGGTGGCGACGATGAAATTCGTCCCCAGCGGAGTCTGCTGAGAGCGCACCTCTATGCCGCGCTCCATGACCATGGCCACATCTTCGGGGCTCATCATCATAGTGTCAGCGAGCGGGGCCTGATCCGCAGGCACCAGACCTCGCAGGGCGGCCCATGCGCGCGAAAGAGAATCGGTAATGACAGTTTGGCCATCGTCAGGCTGCAATCTTTGGACGGCCGCACCACTGGTTTTGCCGATGGCCGTCGCCAACTGCCGGCCTGTAGGGCTATAAATGTTGACGATGATCCCGCCGCGCAGGTCCATTTCGTCCAATGTCCGCACCACATCGATCCCGTCACCGCTGACAAGATCAACAGGTGCCGTCAAAGGCATCCGCGCCTCCAGAACATCGGCAATCAACTCTGCCTCATTCACCAGACCCGATGCGCGCTGATAAGCCAGATTGTCGCGCGAAGGGTTAAGGTAAAGCACTCCGGCCACCAGAAAAAGCATCGCCAATAGGTTGAACGTGATAATCTTGCGCGCAATCGGAGAAGAGCGCAGGTTGAACAGCCGCGGCTTCTTGCGAATGTGTAGCATCTCCTTTTCGCTTTCCGATTGCGGCGCGATCCAGTCGTCACCCAGTACAAGATCAGGTTTATTCCGTGCTGCGCGCCGCACGGAGTTCAGATCACGCACATCAATTTGTCGGGCAGCGTAAGTCATGATCAGGCTTCGTTATACCTATAGCCAATACCATATAGTGTTTCAATCGCTGAAAACGCGTCATCAGCCTGACGCATCTTCTTTCGTAAGCGCTTGATATCGCTATCTATTGTGCGGTCGTCGACATAGATCTGATCGTCATATGCGACGTCCATCAACTGGTCACGCGACTTCACGAAACCGGGGCGCTGCGCCAGCGCCTTCAGCAACAGGAATTCGGTGACCGTCAGCGACACGTCGCTGTCTTTCCACTTCACCGCGTGGCGCAAGGGATCCATCGTCAGCTCACCGCGGACCATGATTTTGTTTTCCTCGGTCTCTTCTAGGACTTCGCCGCCGATCACATCCTGGCGGCGCAGCAGTGAGCGGATGCGCTCGAGCAGTAAGCGCTGGCTAAACGGCTTCTTGATGTAGTCATCAGCCCCCATTCGCAGGCCCAACACCTCGTCAATCTCGTCGTCCTTGGAGGTCAGAAAGATCACGGGCATGGAGGTTTTTTGCCGCAGACGCTGCAACAGATCCATGCCGTCCATCCGGGGCATCTTGATATCAAGGACAGCCATATCGGGCAGGCGCTTTTCAAAGGCATCAAGGGCTGACTGACCGTCGTTATAGGTCTCAACCTCAAAGCCTTCGGCCTCAAGGGTCATTGACACAGATGTCAAAATATTTCGATCGTCATCGACAAGTGCGATCTTGGCCATGGGTTTTCCCTACTGCTCGAGTTGTTATTATATACTTTTTCAAGAATCTCTCATGCGTTTGCCACAGCGAATCAACCCTTTATCGCGAATCAAGCACTTGTCCCTGCATTATTTGTGCCAAAATGCCCCGGGAATGGCTAATGGGTCACAAAGTTACGCGAGACCCCGCCTTGATAGCGTTAACATGTCGCTGGTTGCGCTAACGTCGCAAATCCAGCCTGTTCCGTCGCAAAAACATGGTGCTAAGAGGGTGACAGCCACCCGAGGCCTGAAACCACAAGGAACGCACCAATGGACCACGGAACGGTCAACCCCGCGATGAAACTTGACGACCAAGGCATCACCGGACTGGGCGCGGTCTATTACAACATGTCCGCCGACGACCTTCAGGCCGCTGCCATTGCCAACGGCGAGGGGATCAACGGCAAAGGCGGCACATTTCTTGTAACCACCGGCAAACACACGGGCCGGTCGCCGAAAGACAAGTTCGTCGTCCGCACGCCAGATGTGGAAGATAACATCTGGTGGGACAACAACCCGCCAATGGACCCGGCCAAGTTTGACACCTTGTATAACGACATGCTGGCCCACATGAACGGCGGCACGGCCTACGTGCAGGACCTGTTCGGCGGCGCGGACCCTGCATATCGCCTGGACGTGCGCGTTGTCACCGAACTTGCCTGGCACGGACTGTTCATCCGCCACCTGCTGCGCAAGCCCGAGCAATCAGAGCTCGCAAGCTTTGCCCCTGAATTTACCATCATCAATGTCCCCAGCTTCAAGGCCGACCCAGCCCGCCACGGCTGCCGGAGCGAGACAGTCATCGCTCTGAACTTTGCGCGCAAACTGATCCTGATCGGCGGTACCGAATACGCAGGCGAAAATAAGAAGTCGGTCTTTACCCTGCTGAACTATCTGCTGCCGGAAAAAGGCATCATGCCGATGCATTGCTCGGCCAACCACGCGACCGGTAACCCTGTTGATACAGCGGTCTTTTTCGGCTTGTCCGGCACGGGCAAGACGACGCTGTCCGCCGACCCGGCCCGCACGCTGATTGGTGACGACGAACACGGCTGGTCGGAACGCGGCGTCTTTAACTTTGAAGGCGGCTGCTATGCCAAGACGATCAACCTGCGCGCAGAGGCAGAGCCGGAGATCTATGCCACTTGCTTCATGCCCCACACGGTCATCGAGAACATGGTTCACGACCCGGACACGCTGGAACTCGACTTCGACGACACCAGCCTGACGGCGAACATGCGCTGCGCATACCCGCTCGAGTATATCTCGAACGCATCGGAAACCGCGCTTGGCGGCCACCCCAAGAACATCATCATGCTGACCTGTGACGCCTTTGGTGTGCTGCCTCCGATCAGCCGCCTGACGCCAGCGCAAGCTATGTATCACTTCCTGTCCGGCTTCACGTCCAAGGTTGCCGGAACCGAACGCGGCGTTACAGAGCCGGAGCCGACATTCAGCACCTGCTTTGGTGCGCCTTTCATGCCGCGCCGGCCCGAAGTCTATGGCAAACTGCTGCAGGAAAAGATTGCGAAACACGGTGCGACTTGCTGGCTGGTGAACACCGGCTGGACCGGCGGTGCCTATGGCACAGGATCGCGGATGCCGATCAAGGCGACCCGCGCGCTGCTAACCGCCGCGCTGGACGGCAGCCTTGCAGAGACCAGCTTCCGCAAGGACCCCAACTTTGGCTTTGACGTGCCGGTTGAATGCTATGGCGTCGATACGGTCCTGCTGGACCCGCGCAACACCTGGCCCGATCACGCCACATACGATACGCAGGCGGTCAAGCTGGTGCGGATGTTCTCGGACAACTTTGCCAAATACGTGCCCTTTATCGACGACGACGTGAAGGCGGCGGCGATCGGCTAAGCCGCATCGTAACACAAAATGGTGCCTATTCAGCGCCGCAAGATAGATTAGGGTTGGGCCATGCGCCTGACCTTTTTCATTTTTTGCCTTCTTGCGACGACCGCGTCGGCCGCCATTGATACCTTTGTCAGCCCTCTGATCGGCTCATTGGAAAGCGGCGTTATCTGTCCGCCCCCGTCGGTTGGCGATTCCCCTGCCCCCGGGACCGTGGCGGGGCTTACCCATCTAGTCGACGAAGACCCGCCATTCGTATCGATGTCGCGTCGGCTGCCCGCCGTCATGGGAATCGGATTTGGCGTCAAAACAATGACTGCAGACCGTATGGGCTTGTCCGAGGTCACGATGACCGTCACCCATCCGCCCATGGGCAAGGACGGCGCAACACAGCAAAGCTTTTTGACTCGGATCGATGGCGGCACCCCATCGCTGACATTCTATCAGTTCGACTATGCTTACGAGCTGGTTCAGGGGACGTGGCAGATGGAGGCGATGAAAGACGGCATCATCCTGTATCGCACCAGCTTTGAAGTCGTCGCGCCAAAGGATGCGCCAGAACTGGCACGCTTCTGCGGTTTCGAGCAGCTGCTGTCCTAAGTCAGCCCATCAACCCGCGACGGATCAGATTGGCACCTGCTACGATCAGGACCAGCAGAGTGACCTTGCGAAACAGCTCTTGATCGAACCGGTCACCCAGACGAAAGCCGATCCACATCCCGATGACGGCAGGCACAACCAAAAGCGCTGATAGTTGCCATGTATGCGCATTCAGCACGCCGGATTTCAGATGCCCAAGGAAAAGCATCACAGAACCAAGGCCATAGATGACGCCCTGCACGGCCATTTGCTTGGCCCTAGGCGTCCGCAGCGCCAACAGATACAGCACCGTCGGCGGCCCCCATGTCCCTGCCAGCCCGCCCAGCGTGCCCGCAGCCAATCCCGATCCCCACTCAAACGGACGCCGCAAATGCGGCGGAATCATCGGCTTCCAGCCCAACAACTGCACCGCGCAAAGCGCTACAACCGGCACTCCAAGGATCACGAACATCGCATCGGCAGAAATCGACGTCAGGAATTGTGCAGAGACCAGAATCATGACGCAAACGACCAGCAGGTAGCGCCAGTGTTCCGCAACAGCTTCCCGCGCGGGACCAAGGCCGGACCGAGCAATCTGCCAACCATTACTGACAAGGATCGGCAGGATAATTCCAGCGACAACAAGCTGCGGATCAATCATGATACCCATACCACTTATCATGATCAGCGGCATCGCAAAGCCAACCGCACCCTTGATGAAGCCACCAAGCAACGTAACAAGACAGGCAAAAAGGACCAGCTGAAGGGGAATTACGGCGAGGATATCAGTCATATTGGCGGCACCTTGCGCGATCCTTCGGTCGAGCGCCACGCAAATCAACCGAGACACTTTCGTATGTTTTACCATATTTTTACGCATTAATATTGCGCTGCAGGTGCAAACATCCTAACTGTGCAACTGCAACAAAATAAGGACCCGATGATGGCATATGACGGAGCAGGCCCAATGACCGACGCTGCAATTCTGGCGAACCTGAGCGAGCTGACCAGATCGTCGCTTGATGCTGTCAGCGCGATCACGAACAGGGCCAAGTCCGCCGTTGCCGCGCTTGTCACCGATAACGGCCGCATCTCTGCCCGCCTGATCGACCAGCATCAGACCGCAGCTCATGGCCTTGCGTGGCTTGCGACCTACAATGAGGCCCTGCAGCAAATGCAGGCTTGGGCTGACAGACTGACTGCCGATGACCGCTTCACTGAAGTCGAAGCGCTGATCCTGCAAATCGCCTTTGGTGAATATCTATCCCAGATCGCTGGCGGGATCCAGATGAACCAGACAGAAGTGGTGCGCGCCGCTGATCTTGGCCTGACTGCAGCCGACCTTGCGCCCCTGAATGCCCCCGCCCCCACCGTATTGATGGCGCGCGGCAACACCCAAGCCGCACGTACCCAACTGGCCCAACTGATGCAGGACCGCGCCGCAGAACTAACGGTCGGAGCCTCTGGTCTTGATGACGAGCTAGAGATGATCCGCGATCAGTTTCGCCGCTTCAGCCGGGAAAAGGTCGAACCCTTCGCACACGACTGGCACCTGAAGGACGAGTTGATCCCGATGGAAATCATCGATGAGATGGCCGAAATGGGCGTCTTTGGCCTGACCATTCCAGAAAACCTTGGCGGCTTTGGCCTGTCGAAATCCGCGATGTGCGTCGTGTCAGAAGAGCTTTCGCGCGGGTATATCGGCGTTGGATCGCTGGGCACCCGGTCAGAAATCGCGGCAGAGCTGATCTTGTGCGGCGGCACGGACGAGCAGAAATCGCAATGGTTGCCCAAATTGGCCAGCGGTGAAATTCTGCCGACGGCTGTATTCACCGAACCCAACACAGGCTCTGATCTTGGCGCGTTGCGCACCCGCGCCACGCGCGATGGTGACGATTGGCAGATCACAGGCAACAAGACCTGGATCACCCACGCCGCCCGCACCCATGTGATGACGGTGCTGGCCCGTACCGAACCCGACACCACCGACTATCGCGGGTTGTCGATGTTCCTGGCCGAAAAGACCCCCGGCACCGATGACGCCCCCTTTCCCGATCCCGGCATCACGGGAGGAGAGATCGAAGTCCTCGGCTATCGCGGCATGAAGGAATACGAACTGGCCTTCGATGGTTTTGCAGTCAAAGGCGAGAATCTGCTCGGCGGCGAGACGGGCAAAGGCTTCAAACAGCTGATGCAGACCTTTGAATCCGCCCGTATCCAGACAGCTGCGCGTGCCATTGGCGTGGCGCAATCCGCTCTGGATGAAGGCATGAAATACGCGCAGGACCGCAAGCAATTTGGTAAGTCACTGATCGCGTTCCCCCGCGTGTCCGGCAAGCTGGCGATGATGGCGGTCGAGATCATGGTCGCACGGCAACTGACTTATTTCAGCGCCAATGAAAAAGACGCCGACCGCCGCTGCGACCTAGAGGCAGGGATGGCCAAGCTGCTTGGTGCACGCGTCGCATGGGCCTGCGCCGACAACTCGCTTCAGATCCACGGCGGCAACGGTTTCGCGCTGGAATACAAGATCAGCCGCATCCTGTGCGATGCCCGGATCCTGAACATCTTTGAAGGGGCCGCCGAAATTCAGGCGCAAGTCATCGCCCGCCGCCTGCTGGACTAAGCTGGCTGCGGGCGAGGTAATCCCAACCGGGGATGGAGGTTGCCGGCAACGATAAAACCCGCAGCCAGCCCAATCCCGCAGGCGGCAAAGATCCCGGCGACTGGGGCGACCAAAAGGATCAACGACGCAACCGCTGGTGTCGTGATGCCTGATGCGTCACGAAATGTTGCATAGACGGCGACCATTTCTGTTCGCTCGGCGGGGCGGACAGCCATCAGGAACGGCAATCCACCACAGACGTCCAGCAGGACCAGCGAGACAGAGCCTGTCATGATGCTTACCACGGTCAGCCAAGGCCAGCCCGACACCAAGAATCCCATCATGAACAGGCAGGATGAAACGGCAAATCCGGTGCGCACGCTGCGCCGCACACCAACCTGCCTAACCCTGCGAAACATCAGCGGGGTGACGAACAGCAGCGCGTTACTCAGGCTAAGCGCGATCGCGGCAACCTTGTCGCCCAGCCCCGCCTCGATACAAAAGATCGGCAGGTAAACGATATAAACCCACCACCCGCAGGATCGCATGACAGCAAAAAACCACCCAGCGATCAGCCGCGGCTGCACAGCGAAACGGCCAAGATAGGCCAGAGGGTTCGGTGCCGGGGCTCGCGCGCGCGAGATCTGGCGGCCATTCCCCAGCCGCAAGCGCCAGAACTCTGCCGCCAGAACCATTGCAAAGGCACCCGCCAGAAGAAACGGCGCGGGCTCCCACCAGTTCAGCAGTGTGACGCCAAGGATCGGCCCAACGCTCCAAGGGGCAGCACTATAGACCATGCGCATCGCTTCGTTGCGGCTCAGCTCGATCCTGTTGATGTAATCAAGGACATAGGCGTTCAGGCAGATGGTGAATGTCACTGTGCCAACAGCATTCAGCAGCAAGACCAGCGCCTTACCCTGCTCCCCTCCAAACAGGGCCATTGAGATCCCAGACAGGTAAAAGCCGCAAGCGATCGTCAGCATCCAGCGCCGGGGGATGTAGCGCGCCGCGAACGGCACCATAAGCCCGCAGAACATGGATCCGATTCCAACGCACAAGTAAATTCGACTGACCAGCGCCGCATCCCCATAAGCGCGATAGATGACAAGCGGCATGACCGATAGAAGCGTGGCGCGAATGCAGGCCTCTAGCGCGGCAAGCCGGGCGAAATCGCTGATCTTGGGCGTCGGCGAGTGTGTGAGGTATATGGGAGAACGAGGCGCAATCATGGCACGAGAACCTTGCTTAACCCTTTCCCAGTGACAGCACTGCACATGACACGCTTTGCCAAACGCGACATTGCTTGTCGATTATGCCTACCGGACGCCATCCAGTAACCGCTCGTTCAACCGTTCACCGCGCAGGATGCTGACATCTCCCGTGGGCTCGAACACCACAGCACGGATTTGCGAAAACTCTAGTGCGTTCGCCTCGCGCAGCTTGCCCACCAAGTCCACCGAGGTCATGCCCGCGCAGCGCAACTTGTCATGCAGTATCTCTCCGTCGCACATGATCAGCAGAGGGTCATTGTCGGTCACATCCACCATTCCACTCAGGCGGGACCGGGCCTGCTCGATGACAGACTGCACCGCAACAGCGTCGCCAGCGTCAGACCACCATGCCAGAATGGCGTGCTGGTCGACATCGCCGTTGGCACCACGACGGACCCAATGGAAACCGTCACTGCAAAGTCAAAGCCCGACATTTTGGAAAACGACCGCCGGCCGAATATTCGCGTAAGGGCCACGACAATAACGATGGTGCCAGCCGATTGCAGTATGATCTGAACTGATGGGTGCAAGCATGGCGGCGTCCCCCTTTTTAGGCACAACACGCCCGCAACGCTGATCGTTCCACCGCCGCTACTCCGTTCGCCGGATCGCATCCAGCAAACGATTCCGCGCTGGCAGCATCCGGCCCGCATCCAGCGACCGCATCAGGCGATGTTCAATGAAATAGCCCGTCGTCCCCAGCGCCATGATGATATCCATCGCACCGGCGTCGCCCTTACCCGCAAGGACCGGCGGCAGGGGCAACAGACGGTCGGCCCATTCGCCCGCCGCCTCTCGGCTGACCGCGCGGCCAGACCGAGGAGAGACGAACGCTAGATCCTCGTTCACACCCCGCACGGCGCAGGCGCTCAGGTCCATGCCAAAGCCCAATGCCTCGAGCAAGGCCTGCTCCCAGCGTAGATAGGCGAGCGGCCAGACATCAGTTTGGCCCAAAAGATCAAGCAACTGGATGGTTTGCGTATATAAAGCGCCCTGTTTTTCGCGTTCCGGCAGCACCATGCTCAGCAGCCCGCACACCGCGTTCAGTCCAGCCAGCGCCAGCCGGTCGCTCATGGCATTTACGGCACGACTGCGCAGTGGCTCGACTGTAAAAGACCCTATGTGATCGTCCAGTCGCGCCTTCCAGGTTACTGCGATCTGCGTACCCGGCTGCAGCGACGGCGCGATCTTGCGGCTAATGCCGCCTCGCACAACACCGACGTGCCGCCCATGGTCGATAGTAAAGACTTCGACAATCGCCGAGGTCTCTCCATGCGGGCGCACACGCAACACCGCGCCTTCATCTTGCCAGCTGATCATGGCCCGATCCTAGCAACTACTTGAGGTCAAAAATACCTCCGCCGGAGGCTTGGCTGGCAGCGTCAGCCGAATCAAGTCAGGTCAGCCCCGGTTGATCCAACAGATGGCGGCCCTGCCGGTCCTCAACCTCGACCACCCACAGATCACTGTCAAATCCACGTTGCTTAGCGATAGAGGCATCAACGTCACGTTCTGCCCCTTCCGCCAGCGTCACCCAGACCCGCGCCCCGGTCATTAAATCAAAGGACCGGGTAAAAGCCACTGCCTGCCCGTCAAGCGTGTTCAGTTTGACCAGCACAGCACCGGCAGTGGCATCGCCCCGCGCGACGACAAAGGCCGGAATATCCATCACCCGCAGCCGCGCGAGATAGGCGCTAACCCAGATGTCCGCCGTCAGGCGCGGCTCAGGCATCGCCATCCTTAAAGTTGAGCCCCATTTCTTCATAGCGTTCTTTGTCTTCCAGCCAGTTGGCACGGACCTTGACCTGCAGGAAAAGGTGAACCTTGCGGCCCAGCAGCTCTTCCATCTCGATGCGGGCCGCTTGGCCGACGGCCTTAATCGTCTCGCCCTTGTTGCCCAGAACGATCCCCTTGTGACCGTCACGGATGACATAGATCAGCTGGTCGATTTTGGCGGATCCATCGGGGCGCTCTTCCCAGTTTTCGGTCTCAACCGTCAACTGATAGGGCAGCTCCTGATGCAGACGCAGTGTCAGCTTTTCGCGCGTCATCTCGGCCGCGATGTTCCGCAGCGGAGAGTCCGAGATTTCGTCGTCTGGATACAGCCAAGGCCCGGCAGGCACCGCACCCGCCAACCAATGCTTCAGCGCGTCGCAGCCGTGGCCACGCTCGGCGCTGATCATAAAGGTTTTTTCAAATGCGTAGGCCTCGTTCATCTGCTGCGACAGCTGCAGAAGCGCCTCGGACTTCACCCGGTCGATCTTGTTGATCGCCAGCGCGACCTTGGCCTTGCCGACGCGGGTTGCCAGCACTTCAAGGATACCTTTGACGCCTGCGGTGATCCCACGATTGGCCTCGATCAACAGCACGACTACATCAGCGTCACCCGCCCCCCCCCATGCAGCGGCGACCATCGCACGGTCCAACCGACGCTTAGGTGCGAACAGGCCAGGTGTGTCGACGAACACCAGCTGTGATGCGCCGTCCTGCGCAACGCCCCTAATTCGAGCGCGCGTGGTCTGGACCTTGTGGGTCACGATGCTTACCTTCGCGCCAACCATGCGGTTCAGCAGCGTTGATTTGCCGGCGTTCGGCTCTCCGATCAAGGCGACAAAGCCTGCGCGTGTCTCTTCCGTCATTGTCCGACCCTTTCGAGCAGCGCTTGCGCAGCTGCCTGTTCCGCCTGCCGCTTGGCCCCGGCGGTCGCTTCGGCGTGTTCGCCAGATTCCAGTGTAACACGAATTGTGAAAACCGGCTGATGATCCGGCCCTGTCCGTGCGACTTCGCTATAAACCGGTGGCGGTGCACCGCGTGCCTGCGCCCATTCCTGCAACGCCGTCTTGGCGTCACGGGCATCGGCGGCAACGGTGCCAACACGCGGCTGCCAATGCTTTAGGATCACTTTGCGCGCGGCATCATAGCCCGCGTCGTAATAGACGGCAGCTATAACCGCTTCCATCGCATCTGCTAGCAAGGCTTCCTTGCGGCGGCCGCCAGATTGCATCTCGGACCGACCAAGTTTCAGCACTTCGCCAATGCCGATTTCTCTCGCGACATCGGCGCAGGTTTCGCGGCGCACCAGCGCGTTGTAACGCGGTGCAAGCAGTCCTTCTGCTGCGCCCGGATCAGCTTGCAGCAAGGCCTCGGCGATCACGAGGCCCAAGACCCGATCGCCCAAAAACTCAAGCCGCTGATTATCATCGCGGTGCACGCTGGACATGCTGGAGTGCGTCACCGCACGCACCAAAAGAGCCGGGTCGGCAAAGTCGTGACCTACGCGGGCAGCAAAGCCCGTCAGTTGCGCTGACAGCTTCACTCGATCCCCTTGAAGAAACGATCACTACGCCACGCCCAGAATGCCAGCATCGATCGGCCAGAAGAAGAAAAGATGACGCGATCCGCACGCCCGACGATATCTTCGCGCGGGACGAAGCCCACACCATTCAGCGATTGAGGCACGCGGCTATCCGTCGAATTGTCGCGGTTGTCGCCCATGAAAAAGAAGTTATCTGCAGGCACGGTGAAGATGCCGGTATTGTCCAGCGACCGGTTGCCGATGTTCAGAATATCATGACTGACACCATTCGGCAGCGTCTCGCGGCTAATCTCCTTGTTGCAATCTGCACCCGGGCCGACTGGACCATTGGCACAGGCGGGCATAGACTGCTCCGGCCCCTGCGGCGCATAGGTTTCAACAAAGATTCCATTTTCTTCGATTTTGACGGCCTCGCCATTAATATACAACAGGCCGTCTTTCATTTGGATCTGATCGCCAGGCAGACCGATCAGGCGCTTAATGAAATCGCGGCCCGTTACCGGATGGCGGAACACGACAACATCGCCCCGCTCTGGATCGGATCCGAACAGCCGTTCTGTCTTGCCTTTGAACATGCCGCAAAAATCATCGGCACCCACATCGACATTCAGCGCGGGGATCAGGATCGACGGGCAAGAGGCGTAGGAATAGCCGTAGGCCATCTTATTGACGAACAGGAAGTCACCGATCAGCAATGTTTCCTTCATCGATCCCGAAGGAATCCAGAAGGGCTGGAACAGAATTGTGCGGAACATGCCGGCAATCAACAGCGCATACACCACTGTTTTGACGGTTTCGATCACTCCGGCCATCACACCCGTCTTTTCGGCCATTGCATCTTTCCCATTCACAGCTTTGCTCGGCTACATGATCGCACGCACCCCCCCTGTCAAGGCAGAGCGCCAAACGCCTGCCCCAGCGGGATTTTTCGGAGAAAAATCGTCACCCTGCAATCGGGCGCGCCTCGATCAGAACAAAGGCCTGCGCCCAGGGGTGGTCATCGGTCAGGGTGACATGAATGATCGCCTCGTGTCCCGGCGGGGTCATCGTGTCCAGACGGTCTTTGGCCCAGCCCGTCACCTCCATCACTGGCTGGCCCGTGTGCAGATTACTGACGGCCATATCCTTCCATGCGATGCCCATGCGCAAACCAGTGCCCAGCGCCTTTGAACAGGCCTCTTTCGCGGCCCAACGCTTGGCATAGGTGCCGGGGGTATCCTTGCGCCGCTCGGCCTTAGCCTGTTCGGTCGAGGTGAAAACACGGTTGCGAAAGCGGTCGCCGAAACGGTCCAGCGTGGCCGCGATCCTGTCGATATTCGCCAGATCAGTGCCAATCCCAAGGATCATTCCGTCGCCCCCGGCGCGTAGATATGGCCGATACGGCCCTCTTGCTGGCCGCCGAGCCAGTCAAAGGCACCGCCGCAGGCGCGGTGAAAATCGGAAATTCGCAGCTGCGGGAACTGAAAGAACGCATCGTCACAGTTTGCTTGCTGCGCGCCAAAGACGACCCGGTCGATCTGCGCCCAGCGCATTGCGCTCAGACACATCTCGCAGGGCTGACAGGACGCGAGCAAGGTGCAGCCAGACAGATCACGGGTACCAAGGCTCTTTGCCGCCTCGTGCAACGCAACCACCTCGGCGTGACGGGATACATCGTTCGTGTCGCCCACCTCGTTGCGGGCCTGCACGATGATCTTGCCGTCTTTCACGATGGCGGCGGTAAAGACGATATCCTTTCCCTGCGCATACAAATCCAGCGCGTGATCCGCGACCTTTATCATCGCCGCCTGCTCTGCCCCGGTCAGCTTCATGCCCGGGCCGCATCCATGCAGCGGCGCATTTCGCCCACGGCGTCGGGCAAGCCACGAAAGATCGCCTCACCGATGATGAAGTGTCCGATGTTCAACTCTCGCACCTCGCGCAGGGCAGCGATGGGGCCGACACTATCATAAGTCAAACCGTGGCCGACGTGAATTTCAAGGCCCAGTGCGTGACCATAGGCAGCTGCCTCGGTCAGGCGCGCAAGCTCGCGGTCGCGGTCATCCCATCGCCCATCGGCCCAGGCATCAGCGTAGGCCCCGGCGTGCAGTTCGATCACCGGCGCGCCAATGCGGTGCGCGGCTTCAACTTGGTCTCGGTCGGCAGCAATAAACAAGGAAACTCGGCAGCCAGCGTCGCGCAGCGGGGCGATGTAATCCCCCAGCACATTGGCCTGACGCGCAACCTCCAGCCCGCCCTCGGTCGTGCGCTCTTCGCGCTTTTCCGGGACAAGGCAGACCGCGTGGGGCTGGGTGGCCAATGCAAGACGCTGCATTTCCGCCGTGGCAGCCATTTCAAAGTTCAGCGGCACGCGCAGCGCGGATTTAAGTCCCGCCATGTCAGCGTCGTGGATGTGGCGGCGATCTTCGCGCAGGTGCGCTGTGATGCCGTCGGCCCCTGCGTCTTGCGCCATCAGCGCGGCGCGCACAGGATCGGGATTGCCGCCACCGCGCGCGTTGCGCAATGTAGCCACATGATCGATGTTTACACCTAGTCGCAGCTTTTCGGTCATCGGGTCACTCCTTCTTTGCGTCGCATCTAGCGTGCTGCAGGCCCCCTGCAACCAGCGGCTTTACTCTGGCCCAGTGCCTCCAGCTTGGCGCGCAGGATTTTGCGCCGTCGCTTTTGATAGGCCTGCAGTACCGGCACCGACAGGTAATAGGCCGCTGTCGCCGTAATGAACCCCGGCATAATGCCCCCGATCATGTAGGGATAGAAAATATCGAAATAGAAGATCGACAACCCCTGCCAGTCCATCCGTTCCGGGGTAAAGACCGCAATGACGTTATGCCACAGGTCCGCCCCCGCATCGGCAAACTTTTCACCCAGCGAAATTGGCGGCCCATGCGGCTTACTCCCCAACAGCCAGTGTCCCGTTTGAAGCGACACGGCAGCGATCGGCACATAGGTCAGTGGGTTACCAAAAAACGTTGCCATCAATGCGGCCAGAAGATTGCCTCGCATCAACCGCGCCACAAGGGCGGCAACGATAAAATGTAGGCCATAAAATGGGGTAAAGGTCGTAAACACGCCCGCCCAAATCCCGCGCCCAATCTTTTCCGGCGTGTCCGGCAAGCGGCGCACCCGGTGCTTAACGTATGAAAAGGCCCGGCCCCATCCGCCATGCGGATAGACAGCAGAGGTCACGACCTTCCATATTGGCCGCCTGTCCCTGCGCTTGAACACCGCGTGTCCTTCCTCGGGCATTAGCCCGCGTGATGTGATCCGGACTGGCCGGGGTCGCGATGCCGGCTGATGTCCGAGACGTTGCTGTCCGCCTCGACCGCCGTCATGACACGGTGCAAATGCTCGGCGTCACTCAGATCGATATCGACAAGCAGTCGGTAGTAGTCAGGTTTGCGATCTATAAACTTCAGGTCGGAGATATTGGCCTTCTGTTCACCGATCAATGTGCAAATTCGGCCAAGTACACCAGCGTCATTGGTGATCGAGATGTCGAAGGTAACTGTATTGACCGCGCGGTGCTGTCCGTCCTGCCAGCGCAGGTCAACCCATCGGTCGGGCTGGTCCTCGAAATCCGCAAGAGCCGCGCAGTCAATCGCATGCACGACCACACCCTGCCCGCGATATGTAATTCCGATAATCCGTTCTCCCGGCACCGGCTGGCAGCACCGCGCGCGCCTATGCGAATCATCTGAGGCCAGACCGACGACTGCGCGATGCGGGTCAACCTCGTCGCCGCGCGTCTCAGCCAGATCAGGATAGATCGCCCTTACAATGTCACGGGCGCTGATGTCAGCGCTGCCAAGGCTCGCTAGCATATCATCCACACCGTCCAGCGCCAGCGCCTTGGCGGCTGTGCGCAGCGCCTTTTCTGTCAGTTTCTTACCGACGTTTTCAAAGGCAACGCGCACCAGTTCGCGGCCAAGACGGATAAAACGTTCGCGGTCCGCCTCGCGCAGGGAGCGCCGGATGGCGGTCTTGGCCCGGCCAGTGGTCGCGATGTCGACCCATGTCGCCTGCGGCTTTTGCCCCTCAGCTGTAATAATCTCGACGCTTTGGCCATTCCTCACACGGGTCCACAACGGCACGCGAATGCCGTCAACCTTCGCCCCAACGCAGGCCATGCCGATCCGCGTATGGATCGAAAAAGCAAAGTCGATAGGCGTGGCACCGCGAGGCAGCTTGATGACGTCACCTTTGGGGGTGAAGCAGAACACCTGATCAGTAAACATCTCAAGTTTGACCGCCTCGAGGAAGTCATCGTGATCGCCGTCTTCGTCCAGCCGTTCAGTCAGCTTGGAAATCCAGTGTACTGGATCGACGGCAAAGCGGTTCTCGACGCGCTCTCCATTTCGATAAGACCAATGCGCGGCCACGCCTGTTTCGGCGACTTCGTGCATTTCACGGGTGCGGACCTGCACCTCAACCCGCTTGCCGTCTCGGCCCGACACGGTTGTGTGGATAGAGCGGTAGCCGTTTGTCTTTGGCTGGCTGATGTAATCTTTGAACCGCCCCGGCACGGCGCGCCACCGTTGGTGAATCGCACCCAGCACACGGTAGCAGTCAGCTTCTGTCGCGGTAATAATGCGGAAACCATAGATGTCGGACAGGCGCGAAAAGCCCATTTCCTTTTCCTGCATCTTGCGCCATATCGAATAGGGCTTTTTGGCGCGACCCATGACCTCAGCCTGAATACCCGCTTTTTCCAGCTCGACCCGCATGTCGGCGGTGATACGGGCGACTACGTCACCCGCCTCGCGCTGCAAGGTGATGAACCGGCGGATGATGCTGTTGCGAGCTTCGGGATTCAACACGCGAAAGGCCAAATCCTCCAGCTCTTCGCGCATCCATTGCATACCCATGCGGCCTGCCAGCGGCGCATAGATGTCCATTGTCTCGTGCGCTTTCTGAGCCTGCTTTGCAGATTTCATCGACTTGATGGTACGCATGTTGTGGAGACGGTCGGCCAGTTTAACCAGCGTAACCCGCAAATCCTTGCTGGTCGCCATGAACAGCTTGCGAAAGTTCTCGGCTTCCTTCGATTCGCGGCTGGTCAACTGCAGATTGGTCAGCTTAGTGACGCCATCTACCAGTTCGGCGATTTCGAGACTAAAGCGGTCTTTGACCACCTTAAAAGATGCGGGGGTGTCTTCGATCGTGTCGTGCAGCAATGCCGTCACAAGCGTGGCGTCGTCCATCTGCATGTCGGAAAGAATCTGGGTGACGGCGATCGGGTGGGTAAAGTAAGCCTCGCCTGAATGGCGAAACTGCCCCTCGTGCATCTCTTCACCAAAGGCAAAGGCGTCGCGCAAAAGCGCTTCGTTCGTGCGGGGGTTGTATGTGCGGACCAGCGCGATCAGGTCATCTGCTGTGTTCATGCTGGTCCGGCACTTCTTTGTTGTTGGCCGGCGGCGGCCCTTAACGCTGTCCTTGCGCTTCCATCAGGGCGCGCAGTAGCTTTTCTTCGCTCATGTCGTCCTCGACAGGCTTGTCGGCCTCGGCACCCATCAGCAGAGCCATCGAATCCTCTTCTGGTTCGTCGACTTCGATCTGGATCTGGTTGGCCTCGATCATGCGCTCGCGCAGATCGTCAGCTTGCTGCGTTTCCTCTGCGATTTCACGCAGGGATACGACGGGGTTCTTGTCGTTGTCACGGCTGACAGTCACAGGCGACCCGGCAGCTATTTCACGGGCGCGATGCGCGGCGAGCATAACGAGCTCAAACCGGTTCGGGACCTTGTCGACACAGTCTTCGACGGTAACGCGGGCCATCGGCACACTCCAATTCTGTCCAGGCGTGGATGCAAGACCTGCACTTAGCCCGGCAAAACTGAAATGACAAGCCGATTTTGCCCCCTGTCAAGTCTGATTTGACGGCAGCGCGAAAATGTCACCCGGCAATCGGCCTGACCGCGCTGACATCTGCTGTCGGCAAGGCGTCGCGCATTTGAATAACACTGCGTCCAAGGACCGGATGCACCCAATCGGGTGCCACCTGTGCCAACGGGACAAGGACAAATGCGCGGTCCTGCAAACGCGGATGGGGCAGTATCAATTCACCCGGCACGGCCGTTTGTTGCTGTTCAAGAGGCAGCTCGCGCCATTGTGTCTGGGTTTGAACATCGGGACTGACCGCACCCCCAAACGCAACTAAATCCAGATCAAGAGTCCGCGGCCCCCACCGCACCTCGCGGGTGCGGTCCGCCTCGGCCTCAATTTTGTGCAGCACGTCAAGCACATGGAGCGGCGACAGCGTTGTCCTTATCGCCATGGCTGCATTCACAAAATCCGGTCCGATACCGGCTGGAAAAGCGGGAGAAGCATACAATCCACTAAAAACATCCGTAGTTATTTCTAACAGTTGATGCAGTCGAAGCCTACCATTTAGTACAAACGACATAGGGGAAACATCGCTCATTTGGGTGTTGCTACCCAACAAAATAAGCGCGATGTCGCCGCTCCTTTCTATTCGGTCAACTTGCATGGTGATTTCCTTCCGCACATCCAACAGATAACGTGTGTCACTGCCCGTCGCCATCCACACGCCACCACTAACACCGGCCGTCGCGTCGGAAAGGAACTTTCATGTTTTATCGGGACGAGCGACTGGCGCTCTTCATCGATGGTGCGAACCTCTACGCCGCGGCCAAGGCATTAGGGTTCGATATCGACTACAAGCTGCTGCGACAGGAATTCATGCGCCGCGGCAAACTTCTGCGCGCCGTCTACTATACCGCACTCCTGGAAAACGAAGAATACTCGCCAATCCGGCCGCTGGTGGACTGGCTCCAATACAACGGCTTTGCGATGGTCACGAAACCGGCCAAAGAATACACGGATTCCATGGGTCGTCGCAAAGTCAAAGGAAACATGGACATCGAACTGACCGTCGACGCGTTGGAACTTGCGCCACACGTCGATCATATCGTGCTGTTCTCCGGTGACGGTGACTTCCGCCCGCTGGTGGAATCGTTGCAGCGCAAGGGCGTGCGCGTTTCCGTTGTGTCGACGACCCGCAGCCAGCCGCCCATGATCTCGGACGATCTGCGCCGCCAATGCGACAACTTCATTGAACTGGATGAACTTCGCGATGTCGTGGGCCGTCCGCCACGCGGAAATAGCGATCAAGACGACAATTCCAACTAAGCGTCACCGACCCGCAGTCCGCCACCTTGGCGTTCTGTGGGTGTCATGTCTTTACGGCCGTCCGGTGCGCGACTACCTATGGCCCACCTTAGGAGCGACGTGCCGATGACCCTTCCCCCCCTGACCCTTTATCTTGCAGCGCCCCGCGGCTTTTGCGCGGGCGTCGACCGGGCAATCAAGATTGTTGAAATGGCGCTGGAAAAATGGGGTGCCCCCGTCTTTGTGCGGCACGAGATCGTGCACAACAAATTCGTGGTCGACGGATTGCGCGACAAGGGTGCGATTTTCGTAGAATCACTGGATGAATGCCCCGATGACCGCCCGGTGATCTTTTCCGCCCATGGCGTGCCAAAGGCCGTGCCCGCCGCAGCGGCCAATCGCCAGATGATCTATGTTGACGCCACCTGCCCCCTTGTCAGCAAAGTGCATATCGAAGCGCAGCGTCACGCCGATAACGGCTTGCAGATGGTGATGATCGGTCATGCAGGTCACCCCGAAACCGTCGGCACCATGGGCCAGCTGCCTGAGGGAGAAGTTCTGCTAATCGAAACCGTCGCGGACGTTGCAAACGTCATCCCCCGCGATCCTGAACGTCTGGCCTTTGTGACGCAGACCACCTTGTCGGTCGATGACACGATCGACATCGTCACCGCGCTTAAGCACCGCTTTCCCGCGATCATCGGCCCCCACAAAGAAGACATCTGCTACGCCACCACGAACCGGCAAGAAGCCGTCAAGGCGATGGCCCCGAAATGCGACGCGATGCTGGTCGTCGGCGCGCCCAATTCCAGCAACTCCAAACGCCTGGTCGAAGTCGGCACAAAAGCTGGCTGCAGCTATAGCCAGCTTGTTCAGCGCGCCACAGACATCGACTGGCGGGCGCTGAACGGCATTACTTCGATGGGCATCACCGCCGGTGCCTCTGCGCCAGAGGTGCTGATCAACGAGGTGATAGATGCCTTCCGCGACCGTTTTGATGTCACGGTCGAGATGGTTGAAACCGCGGTCGAAAACGTCGAGTTCAAAGTCCCGCGCGTATTGCGCGAAACCGCCTGACCTGAAGCCAAAACAAGCTGTACCCCCTGAACGATCAGCGGACATGCCACGATTGTTGCTCCCGGCCTATGGTAAAGCCTAAGCTAAGCTACCAGCAGGCCGCCCGCCCTGCAAAAGGAACGCCCATGTTCAAAGCCATCCCACGCGCACCGCTCGCCTTAGGCCTTGCCGGTCTGCTGCCTTTTTTCTGGGGTCTGGCAACCTATCTGCACCAACCGCTGGGTGAATGGGCCCTGATGACATTGGGCGGCCGTTTCACGGCACCTTTTGTTCAGCTTTCTTATGGCACAGTCATCCTGTCCTTCATGGCTGGCGTTCTTTGGGGCTTCGCTACAAAAGAAAGCGGCTGGACCGGCTATGCTCTCTCGATCATCCCGGCACTCTGGGCCTTTTTCATGGTCGGAGGCGGACCCACATCGGCAGCCTTGCACCTGTGTATCGGGTTCATCGGCTTGTTGCTGCTGGATCTGCATTTCTGGCAACGCCGCGCAACGCCGCCCTGGTGGCTGTCTTTTCGGCTTTTGCTGACCACGCTCGTCGTGCTGTCGCTGCTGCCCCTCGCTTTCGGATGACTGACGCGCGCACAATTGCCGTCTATGATGCCCGCGCAAAGGCCTATGCCGCGATGGGGCCCGGCAAGCCGCAGCGCGACCTGATGCAATTCATCGATGGGCTGCCAGCGCAGGGCAGTGTTCTGGATGTTGGCTGTGGTCCGGGCACCGCCGCCGTGCAGATGAAAACCGCAGGTCTGAAAGTGGATGCGATCGACGCCTCTGCCGCGATGGTCCAGCTTGCGCAGGCCAAAGGTGTCGCCGCGCGGATCGCAACTTTTGACGATATCAGCGGCATAAAAGTTTACGATGGTGTCTGGGCCAGCTTTAGCCTGCTGCACGCCCCCGCCGTGGATCTGCCCCGCCATATCGCTGCCATCGCCCGCGCGCTGCGGCCAGCTGGACTGTTCCACATTGCCATGAAAACCGGAGAGGGGGAACAGCGCGACAGCCTTGACCGTCTTTATACCTTCGTGACCGAGGTACAGCTGCGCTCCCTGCTGTCGGACACTGGCTTGCTGCCGGTTTTCACGCGAACGGGGGTGGACAAGGGCCTCGCCGGGACCGATGACGCCTATCTCGTGATCCAAGCCCGGAAAGACGCCGATGCCTGAACTCTTTGCCTATACCGACGGTGCCTGTTCTGGAAACCCCGGCCCGGGCGGCTGGGGCTGCCTGATGCAGGCCCGCGAAGGCGATGCCGTCATCAAGCAAAAGGATCTGAACGGCGGCGCTGCATTGACGACAAACAACCAGATGGAGCTTTTGGCCGCCATCTCGGCCCTAGAAAGCCTGACCAAGCCCAGCAAGATCACGATCATAACCGACTCTGTCTACGTTAAGGACGGCATCACAAACTGGATTCACGGCTGGAAAAAGCGCGGCTGGAAAACTGCCGCGAACAAGCCGGTCAAGAACGAGGAATTGTGGAAGCGACTGGACGCCGCGACCAAGCCTCATGATGTGACTTGGAAATGGGTCAAGGGTCACGCTGGACACCCGGAAAATGAGCGCGCCGATGAACTTGCGCGAGCGGGCATGGCCCCGTTTAAACCCTAAACGCTCTCGCGTTTCCCCAATACTTCCGCCGGAGGCACCCACCCATGTCACTGCTCTCAGCGCTTGAATATGCCTCGGTCTTTATCTTCGCACTGACCGGTGCGCTGGTCGCCAGCCGGGCACAACTCGACCTGATCGGTTTCATCTTTATCGCCGCGCTGACTGCCGTTGGCGGTGGGACTGTGCGCGACGTCATCCTGAACCGGGACACAGTGTTCTGGGTGGCCAATCCGGGCCTGATCGGGGTGGCCGCCATTGCAGCCCTTCTTGTCTTTTTCACCGCACACCTACTGGAAAGCCGGTATCGCGGGATCGTCTGGCTGGACGCGGTGGCCCTTGCTGTGGCCGTCCCCTCTGGCGTGGGCGTCGCCTTGGCGATGGACATGACGTGGCCCGTGATCATCATCATGGGTATCACAACGGGCTGTTTTGGTGGCTTGATGCGCGACGTCGTCTGCAACGAGGTTCCGCTCATCCTCAAGCAAGGCGAGCTTTACGTCACCTGCGCCTTGGCCGGGGCCACGACAACGGTCGGCGCCTTGGCGCTTGGCCTACCCGAGTCTTTGGCACTGCTCTGCTGCGCCGGGGCGACCTTTGCGCTGCGCGGCGGATCGATTGCTTTTGGTTGGTGCCTGCCGGTCTACAAAAGCTTTCCCCCACGCCAGTAACTTGGCCAAGGATAGCGGGCGGGGCATCGTGGCACCGCCCTTAGGCGGCGACACGCGCGCCGTTCTGTCAGACTTTCAGCACGATCTTGCCGATGTGATCACCAGCCTCCATCCGAGCATGGGCCTTCGACGCGTCCGCCAGTGCAAACTCCAGATCCATTACCGGACCGATCCGCCCCGATGCCAACAGCGGCCAGACCTTTTCACGCAGCTGATCGGCAATGCGCGCCTTTGCCAGATCGCTTTGCGGGCGCAGGGTGCTGCCCGACAGGGTCAGCCGCCGGGTCATCATCTGCACCATGTTTAACTCAGCCTTCATGCCTTGCAGAAACGCGATCTGCACCAGACGGCCATCATCGGCCAGCGCATTGATGTTGCGCTGCATGTAACTTCCGCCAACCATATCAAGGATCAGATCAGCCCCGCCCTCAGCCTTCACAACGGCGACGAAATCCTGTTCCTTATAGTTGATCGCCACCTCGGCCCCCAACTTGCGGCAGGACTCCAGCTTGTCCTCTGACCCCGCGGTGACAAACACACGGGCACCCAACACATGCGCCAGCTGGATCGCGGTTGTGCCGATCCCGCTGGACCCACCATGAACCAAAAACCGCTCTCCGGCCCTCAGCCCACCGCGCATGAAGACGTTGGACCAGACGGTGAAGAACGTCTCTGGCAGACAGGCGGCATGCTTAAGGTCCATCCCCTCTGGCACCGGCAGACAATGTGCGGCGGCGGTCGCGACATATTCCGCATAGCCGCCGCCAGGCAGAAGAGCGCAGACCAAATCTCCGACCCGCTGTGATGTTACATTGGCCCCAATGGCAGCGACTTCGCCCGAACATTCCAGCCCCGGCAACTCAGAGGCACCCTTAGGCGGCGCGTACATTCCCGCCCGCTGCAGCGCGTCAGGCCGGTTAACTCCGGCATAGGCGACCTTGATAACCACCTGATCCGGCCCCGGCTGCGGTATTTCCCGATCGCACAACGTCAGAACCTCTGGCCCACCGGGTTTGCTAATCTCAATGGCCCTCATTGCTCGCCTCCATTGCGCCACATCCCCGGGACATTCACATCAGGCGTCCGCGTCGGTGCCTTTACCATCCCCAAAAGCTTATTCAGCGGGCCAGTTAGCGGTTTCAGAAACCGGTTTGCGTTGGCCTGCGCCTTGATCTTTTCGATCTGCATCACCTCGTCAATCCGCCGGTCAATAAAGGCGTCAGTGTCCACGTGATCCTCGCTTTGATCTCCCAGCCAATACAACACGACTGATGCCCAGACGCCGGACAGCGTCGCGCGCTTCGTGTACCAGTTCACATCGTCCGACGTATCGCCCAGCGTGGTCCAGATCGCATCCGCTGTGCCCCAAATCAGCTTTGCGCCGTCGGCGGCCAGATGCGGCAGCGCGAACAACGCCGTGCCGCGCCGCACCGCTTCTTTGTCCGCGATTACGTCCAGACGAATTCGAATCCCCCGGGCGACACGGTCACGAAACCGCAGCACGCTCAGGTTTTCGCTCTTTAATTGCTGGGCCATGGCGCGGTCGCCTTCGGTATGGAACAGCACCGCCATATCGATTGCACCGCGCGGGAAAAGACTGCGCCCGTGGTCCACGCTAATGTCAGTCGCAGCAAGCGCTGCATTGAACGTCGTAGGAGACCAGCCGTCAAAAGCGACGTTCGGCAAGGCCGCGTTCAGCAGCTGCATCTTGGCGGGATCGGGGGTGGAAAGAGGCATGATCAGTCCTTTTTGTTCGTTGCTGGACAACTTAGCGCGACGTTGCTATGTGCCCACTTCCTGCGAATTTTTGCAAATCCAACTTAGAGAGGTGGTGAAAACCACATGCAGGTTAGTGTTCGTGATAACAACGTCGATCAGGCGTTGCGCGCTCTGAAGAAGAAACTTCAGCGTGAAGGCGTGTTCCGCGAAATGAAGCTCAAGCAACATTTCGAGAAACCCTCCGTACGCAAGGCGCGCGAGAAAGCCGAAGCCATCCGCCGTCAGCGTAAGCTGGCGCGCAAGAAGGCCGAGCGCGAAGGTTTGCTGTAAAGCATTCCGCCTCTCAGGCGACGACACGAATGACCCCCGCTCTGGCAACAGGCGGGGGTTTTTCGTGATATTTTCGGCAGATCTTTCGGATCTGAAAGATTCCGATCGCAAAGTCCAATCAGAGTTTGAGGATATACCATGCCATATCCGCCCCAAAGCGTGCCTGGCAGTGCCAATATCGACCGCCAAAGTTTTGCCGATAGCTTCACGATGGCCTTTCAGCCAATCTATGACCTTCGCACCGGTGCGATCTTTACACACGAGGCTTTGGCCCATGGTGCCGCCGGGTTACAGCCGTGGACGTCGTCCAGAATGTAACCCCCAGTTTTGACTGCAAGTGCCGAGTCAAGGCGATTGCAATGGCGTCTGCGCTGGGGCTGTCAAAGAAATTTAGCGTCAACTGCATGCCCAACGCGGTGCTTGATCCCGACATTTTTGTCAGGGCAACCCTGATGGCTGCAGACCACTATGCCTTTGACGTCGCAAACTTAATATTTGGATTCACAGAGCCTTAATACCTGCGCGACTCCCAGCATATGCGCGCCATCATCAGCAACTACCGCAAACGCGGCCTGTTGACGGCTATTGATAACTTCGGTGCATGCTTTTGCTGGGCTTGGGGCGCTGTGCGATATGCAAACCGACCTGATTAAGCTGGATATGCGCATTGTCCGCAATATCGAAACCGATGAACGCACGCAGCGAACTGGACGGTCTATCGTTGGAATGTGCAGCGAGCTTGGCACCAGTATCATCGCGGAAGAGGTGGAAACCCAACCGGAATTTGACGTCTTGCGCAATGCGGGCATCACCCAGTTCCAAGGCTTTTATCTGGGGCAGCCCTTTTTGGAAGGGTTGCGCACCGCCCCTCCAGATCCCCCGGTTTGTCGTGGCTTGATTTTCAAACCGGCAAGGCAGTCGTCTGGCGCACGGTACGTAGGGCAAAGGACGATTGCATTTGCGCCACCCCCGGCAGGGTCGCCAGATAGCGGCGATGGATGCGGGCAAAATCCTCTGTATCGTTAGCAACGACCTTTAGCAGATAATCGGCGCTGCCCGCCATCAGGTGACATTCCAGCACGTCTGGCACCAGCGCCACGGCACGCTCAAAGGCGTTCAGCACCTCGTCCGCTTGCCCGGACAACGTGATTTCAACGAAAACCGTCGTCGGGCGGCCAACCTTTTTTGCATTCAGCAGCGCGACATACCCCCGAATGATCCCCTCTGCCTCGAGTCGCTGCACCCTCCGATGACAGGCAGAGGCCGACAAATTGGCGCGCTCTGCCAGATCAGCGTTCGAGATTCGGCCATGCACCTGAAGCATCTGCAGAATTCGGGCATCCGTCGCATCAATCTGCATCTTCTTCGAATATCCTCCCGGCCATTACATTATTTTTGCAAATACATTCGATAATGACCTCCAAATAAAGCAAGATCAACCAAGTTCTTCCGACGGGAATTTCTCATACTGCGGAATAGATCCAACAGGAGAATTTCATGCACATCGGCTGCCCAACAGAGATCAAGCCACAGGAATTCCGCGTTGGCCTGACGCCCAATGCCGCGCTAGAGGCCGTAAACCATGGCCATACTGTCAGCGTCCAAACCGGCTGTGGTGTCGGGGCGGGGTTCGACGACGATAGCTATCTTGCCGCGGGTGCGCAGATTGTCGGTACGGCGGCAGAGGTTTTTGCCGCCGCAGACATGATCGTGAAAGTGAAAGAGCCCCAGGTGACCGAACGCGCGATGCTGCGTGAAGGGCAGATCTTGTTCACCTACCTGCATCTGGCACCGGACGAGGCGCAAACCCGCGATCTGATGGCATCTGGGGCGACCTGCATTGCCTATGAAACCGTGACAGATCGTTCAGGCGGCCTGCCGCTGCTGGCCCCCATGTCAGAAGTCGCGGGCCGCCTTGCCCCGCAGGTCGGTGCCTGGACGCTGCAAAAGGCCAATGGCGGACGCGGCGTTTTGCTGGGTGGCGTGCCGGGTGTCGGCCCGGCCCGTATCGTTGTGATCGGTGGCGGCGTCGTTGGCACCCATGCGGCACGGATTGCCGCAGGGATGGGCGCTGACGTGACCGTTCTGGATCGCTCCCTGCCCCGCCTGCGCTATCTGGATGACATCTTTGGCGGCACTTTCCGGACCAGCTTTGCCAGCGCTGGCAATACGATGGAGCTGGCCCGTCAGGCGGACCTGATCATCGGCGCAGTTCTGGTGCCCGGTGCCGCCGCGCCGAAACTAATCAGCCGTGCGCAGCTGTCAGAGCTAAAGCCAGGCGCGGCCCTTGTGGACGTCGCAATTGATCAGGGCGGATGCTTTGAAACCTCGCATGCGACGACCCATGATGATCCGATCTATGACGTGGACGGCATCATGCATTACTGCGTCGCTAATATGCCGGGTGCTGTCGCGCGGACCAGCACCATCGCCCTTGGCAATGCAACGATGCCTTTCATGCTCGCCTTGGCTGACAAAGGCTGGCGCGGAGCCTGCACGGATGATCCGCATCTGATGGCCGGCCTGAATGTACATGCGGGCCACGTCACCTATGCCGCTGTCGGTGAAGCGCTTGGTATCGAGGTCATGTCGCCGCAGGGTGCCCTTATAGCGTAACCTTGGTGTCCGGGCCGCGTAGAGCAGGCAACGGATCCGCGATCACGTCGCGTTTGCGGCCCAACCACACGGCCCAACCACACGGCCCAACCACACGGCCCAACCACACGGCCCAACCACACGGCCGTCAGCGCCAAATGGCGCTGACGGCGGACAGTGCCGGTAAATCAAGATGCGGATACCGCACGCGCTGGGTCGTCAGCGGCTGCAGCCCACCGTCATGCAACAAGACATCCTGCAACCCCGCGTGCAGCCAATTTACACAATTCATAGTCGCAAATGGGTCATTGAACCCCGGCAATAGGAGCGCGCGCGATCATCTTAACCAACTGATCTGCAATGTAGGTTGTGGCCTTTGCCTCGGTCCGGTCGTTGTCGGTGGCAAAGGCGCATTGCGAGTTGGTGCGTTGTTTCTCCGTCAGCGGGGCAACCGTCAGAACCGTCAGCACTTCGAGGTGGGGTGTGATGAAATCACCTGGTGCCTGTTCGATCTGGATGTTCCAATCGTTATCGCAAGCGCAACGATGTAAGGCGTCCATGTCCAACTGCTGGATATAGCCACTTTCGCCCAACGTGATGCCAATTTCGCGCGCATTGCTGGCGGGGCGCACATCTGCAACCTCGATCTTTGCGCGATCAGCGATAAGGCCTTTGATACTGGCACTGAACCGATGCCCCAGATCAAAGCTGATATTCGACACGTTGATCGTTTCTGGCACGTGGTGGATATAGTAGATGATCGTAAAGACCGACATCAGCGCCAGGATCAACGCGGCCATCAGCCCGGCAATGGGATAAACTCCACCTCTACGCCTTGCACGGACCGCAGAATGACTACGTTTAAGACGAAAGCCCCCAGCAACAGGCCAAAGCTGATTTGCGTACAGCGATCCCGCATTAAGTTACCGATCAGACGCGGACCGAAGGTATCGGCGGCAAAAGACACAGCCACCATCGTCATCGAGAACATGACACCTGCAACCCCAATAACGGCGGTCGCCAGTGTGGACAGCGTAGCGCGCGTCGTCGGGATCGATTGCGGTCGTCCAACCTGGCATGAAACCGGACATCAGACTGGGCTGCGCATTGATCTATTCAACCACTGCGGCCAGACACAGCTCCCCCAGAACCAGCGTAGATGCCCAGAACCAGCAACTGATGCGCACCTGCCGGATGATCTTGCGGCCAAAGGCCCGCGAACCCAAAAGCGCTATTTGTTTTCCGCCCTGTTCATATCCAGTCTTCTTTGCGGAACATGTCCCTAGTGGCTGGCTTTCCAACTCAAGGCACCCGTTATGCCCGCAGCGTCGGGTGTCATTGCATCCATCGCCAGACCCACTGCTCTGCGCGCAGTCTTTTTCACCTACGAGGCAAATAATGGGGAACCAAAGCCAGCATAGCGACGTTTAAATAATGTAGAGACACTTGTCCCCGTGCTTTGCGAGACTGGTCAGATCCGATGCCCCCCCGAAATTGAGATCAACCAGTCGCCCCCTCCTCCCGCACAAGGCCAAAGCTCGCCCCGTTGGGAACCGGTTTTGCTGTATTTAGTTACCTTTGAAGCGAGACAGGAGGCCATGATGACTGATTTCAACAAAGCCGACAGCGTGAAATGGAATTGGGGGAATGGCATCGGCACTGGCGAAGTGGTCACGCGCTATACCCGCAAAACGACGTTGACGATTAAAGGCAGCGACGTGACGCGCGACGCCTCTGAATACTAACCGGCGTTACGAATCAAACGGGACGACGGCGACGAGGTTCTGAAATCCATCACGGAAATCGAGGCCGCCTGATGTCATTCCCCGATATCGCCAGATCGTGGGGCTTGTTAATTACCCGGACACAGAGCCGGGGATCAAGGGCCGCCGCGCGGGGCGGGGCTTCAGCTATATCGCTACTGACGGCACCCGGATTTATGACAAAACCGAGCGAGCTCGCATAGCCGCGATCGCCATCCCACCGGCCTATGACGATGTCCGGATCTCTCCGATGCTGCGCGGGCATTTGCAGGCGGCGGGTCTCGATGATCGCGCACCCATGCAATACCGCTATCACGCCTACTGAACAGAACTTCATACCTAGCCGAAATTCGAAAAGCTGGTCGCGTTTGCGCAGACTCTGCCCAAGCTGCAACGCTTGATCGGCAGTCATCTGCGCGGTGAAGCTGGAGCGCGTGAAACGGCCATTGCCCCAACGCTCGGACTGATCGACCGCAGCGTCGCTGCGGGTCGGACACAGTGTCTATGAGAAGGAATATGGCAGTTATGGTGCGACCACGATGCTGCGCGAGCATGGTGACTTTCAGGGCGGCCGGGTGCGGCTGGAATATATAGGCAAGGGCAATGCTCAGATCAGCACGGATTTCTATTCGCCGCGTCTGGCCACGGCTCTAGTGGCCTGTCAGGATCTGCCCAGCGCAGAGATCATTTCATGGCAGGACGACGCAGGAACGCCCCACGCGGTTTGGTCCGAGCAGATCAACGAAACTTTGCAGCTGATTTGTAGAGTGTCCGTCACCGCCAAGACCATGCCAACCAGGAACGGCACACTCGCGACATTCAACGTCGCACCGGCCCCTGGCGATCTAACGATCAAGGCGATGACAGAGTCTGCAGGCGAAACCCTGCACAACACCCCGACCGTTGCGCGCAACAGCTACGTCCATCCGTCGGCAATCGAACTAGAAGAGTTGGAGTCGGATCCACGTGCTGCTATTTTTGACCGGCTGCGCGATGTGAAATCCGGACCGAGGCTGCGATCGGGGTGGGATTTGAAAAAGCTCCACAGCTTGGACTGGTTAAAGACGCACAGGGCCATCTTGGAAGAGGCTTCGACGGAATGCGCCATCTCCCATGACGCCGTCCTGCAATCCAATGAAGTCGCCGGGAAAGACGAAGTTCCCGATCTGCGGGCCGCCATCAAGCGTCGTCTTTTAGCGCAGGACCATACCACGCAGAGCAGTGAACAATTGCAGATTGTTGGACCCTTCGATCAGCAAAGGCGTTCCAGCTTCAATGATCAGCTTACCGATCTTGAAATTTTGCATCACCTTGACGTCCTGATCGGGCATCGGCTTGAAAATGGAGTTTCAGCGCAACGGACTTTGGCTGCATGCGGTCCCTATTGGTCGTCCTTGTCAGGCTGCCTTGGTAAAATGACCCGGCACCGAAAGACAGGTTCGGCGCGGGCGGGACGTGTACGAATTGGACGATCGTGTCTCGAATGATCGGCGGGACCCTAAGGCCCCACCGGTCGTGTTTCAGACGCTTAGTGTCTCGGTCGACGAAAAGAACATCGCCTGCGCCACAGCAGAGCGAACCTGCTCTTCGGTATACGGCTTGGCAATCAGGAACGCCGGTTCCGGCTTGTTGCCAGTCAGCAGGCGTTCCGGGAAAGCGGTGATGAAGATCACCGGCATGTTGCCAAATTCGCTCAGCAGCTCGCTCACAGCATCAATGCCCGACGAGTTGTCGGCCAGCTGAACGTCTGCAAGAATCATGTCCGGACGTTCGGATTTACCCAGTGCGACCGCCCCGGAATGGGTTCGCGCGATGCCAGTCACCTTGTGACCCATATCGGACACCAGCGATTCCAGATCCATCGCGATGATGGCTTCGTCCTCGATGATCAGTATACGGCCAGCGACGCTGTCCGCCATTTCACGATGGGCAACGTCGATAAGGTGAACGACTTCAGATTCCTCGATCAACATGATTTCGGCGATTTCAGCGTGGCTGAATTCTTCGATCGTATGCAGCAGAAGCGCCTCACGCGTGTTTGTCGTAAGCTTTGCCAGATGACGCTGCGCCGCACCTTCGATGCCAACGGCCGTCTCTCCGGGGGCGGACATATCGGTACTTGCCCACAACATGTGCAGGGTCTTGAACAGAGCAGATTTCGCCGAAATCTGCGTATCAAATATGCTACGATCCTCAAGGATCGCTTCCAGTGTGGCTGCGGCATAGGCGTCACCGCTTGATTGCGATCCCGTCAAAGCCCGCGCGTAGCGTCGAAGATACGGCAGGTAGGTGCCGATCGCCGTGGTGATATCCTGCTGTGCGGTGCCGTTTGACATAATATTTTTCTTCCTGTCTTACTCTTACACTGGAACCAAACGCCGTTATCTGCGTTTAAGTTCCTCTATGCACGTATGAATTCAGATAACAGCAGGCGGGCTAATGTCCAACGATACTCCAAGTGAAAAGGCGCGCCAGCAGATCGACGCCAATCTTAAACGTGTTTTCCGCGAACAGGAACAGGTAGAACTCCCTGATCGCTTGAAAGATCTGCTGGCCCAACTCAAGGCGTCCGAAGAGGGCGGGAAATCATGACTGTTGATCCACGCGATGAACTGGTCGTCCATTTGCCAGCGCTGCGCGCCTTTGCGATTTCGCTGACGCGCAACGGATCTGTCGCAGACGACATGGTGCAAGACACCGTGGTCAAGGCATGGACCAACATTGATAAGTTCGAGCCAGGCACGAACATGCGGGCGTGGCTGTTCACGATCCTGCGCAACACCTTTTATTCCAGCCGCCGCAAGGCAAAGCGTGAAGTCTCCGATGTCGACGGCATCTTTACCGAAAACATGGCTGAAAAACCTGCGCATGACGGCCACCTTCAAATGACCGATTTCCGCACCGCTTTCGCGAAACTACCGGATGAGCAGCGGGAGACGTTGATTCTAGTTGGCGCGTCCGGCTTTTCGTATGAAGAAGCCGCAGAGATGTGCAATGTAGCTGTCGGCACAATCAAAAGCCGGGCCAACCGTGGCCGCAAGCGACTGGCCGAACTGATGCATCTGGACGCAGATGGCCCGGTTGAACTGACAGACAAAGCAACGGTCGCCGTTGTGGCAAGCAATGGTAAATCGGCCTTCTGATGAAGTCGGGGCCCGAAGTGCAAGCGGAGCGCTGGCCGTTCCTGCAAAGCCTGCCATTTCGGGTTGTTGCCTTCTTGTCGCTTGCGCTTCTGCCTATCGGATTACTGGCTATCTGGCAGACCCAAAATCTGGATGAAACACTGCGGGCCCGCACCCGGCTGTCGCTGGTTGCGCTGACGGAAATTGCCGTTTCTGGCGAACGGCAGGTGCTACAGCGCGCGGTGGGTGCGGCGTCTGGTCAGGCGGTCACTTATGGCCTGACCGCCGACGACCCCGTCGCTTGCAGCGCGTCCTTCAAAGCCTTTCAAGAAGCAGACCCTGCCATCAGCTTTGCTGGCTTCCTGCACCCCAGCGGGCGTGTTGAATGTTCTTCCGAGGCCGCGCCTTTTACCGTCGGCCCGCCAGAGAGGGTGCGTGCCATCGCGACATCCCCTCATAACGCCCTGATCCCGCGCCTGCGCGCGGACGCACCGGGCGGCGCGACTGCCGTGCTGACCCAGCCTGTCGTTCGGGATGGCGAGGTCATTGGCCAGATCGTCCTGGCTCTCCCGACAGAGACACTGTCGGCGATGCCGGACCTTAACAACCAGACGCAGCCCCTATCACTGGCGATTTTCAATCGCGATGGCGACGTGATTACGGTGCAAGGCGAACGCCCCGTCGCACAAGAAGAAGCCATGGCAGAAGATACCGTGCGCCGTCTAAGTACAGAGCCAACTTCCTTTGTCGGTCAAAATGCTGATGGCAAACGGCGCATTTTTGTTGTTCTGACTCTTGTGCCCGATCTGGCCTATGCCGTCGCTGGCTGGGCCCCGACGGACGGACTGCTGTCCAGCACCGCCTATACGCTTCCGTCGTTCTTTTTGCCCGCTTTAATGTGGCTCGCCAGCCTGCTGGTTTCCTATTTCGCGGTTCACCGGCTGGTTGTCAGCCCAGTTCAGGACTTAGGCGGTCGCATGCGCCGCTTTGCGACGGACCGCGCGCTGCCACAGCCCAAGAATACGGAAATGCTGCCGCAGGAATTGTTCGATCTGGAACAGACTTTCATCAACATGGCCTACAACCTGATTGATGATGAGGCGCGGATGGAAAACAGCCTGCGCGAAAAGAACGTGCTTCTGAAAGAAGTACATCACAGGGTCAAAAATAACCTGCAGATGATCTCTTCCATCATGAACATGCAAATTCGCGCGGCCAAGACGGACGAAAGCCGTCACGCACTGCGGCGCTTGCAGGAACGTGTCCTTGGCCTCGCGACGGTGCACAGGGTTCTGTATCAGTCGAAAGAGCTGGCCCGCGCCGATGCTGCGCCGCTGATGACAGATATCTGCGCCAGCGTTTTCAGTGATCTGGCAGACGCGCGGCCCAACGCGGCCCACGCGCTCGAAGTCGACAACTTCACCCTTGTCCCCGATCAGGCCGTTCCGCTTGCCTTGTTGGTCAGCGAGGTCGGGTCGAACGCGATCAAGAACATTCCAAATACGCACTCCCCTGCCTCGTTCCTGAACTTCAGCTTGCGGATCGTCTCTCCCGGGATGGCGCAGTTCCGGTGCCGTAATTCTGGCGGCTCGTCGTCCGAACAGGTCACGCCCGATGGCGGCGTCGGACGTCAGCTGATCCGGGCCTTTGCCATGCAACTCGGTGGCAAAGTCGAAGTTCTGGACCGGGACGGCATTCATACGATCAGCGTCGAATTCCCCATCACGACCGCCATCCCTGACGCCTTGGATTACTAAAGCCCGGCAGGTGCTTTGACTTTTCCGCCAGGCCGCCGCGCTGATTGTCAGACGGCATGGAACTTAAGTCATTCGCGCTGGTTATGCCAACAGTGAAGGAAGGATCTGGTATGACGTTAAGCGTATTTCTGGCAAGTATGACTGCAATCGGCATCGCTGCCCTTGTTATCTATGCGTTGACGTCCAGGCGTCACCCGCCGCAGACCCAGCGGCGCGCGGTGCACAGCAGGTCAGATCACCGCGACAAGGACCGCCCCCCCCGCCGCTGAATTAAAAAAGGCCCGCCCTTTGCGGGCTTTTTCAATCGTGACGAATAGAGGCTTAGCGACGCAGTTGGTCGCGGATTTCCAGCAGAACGTCCAGTTCGGACGGGCCGGTCGCGACATCGGGTGCAATGTCATCGGGCCTTTCGGCTTGGGCCTTCAAATTGTTGACTGCTTTGACCAGCATGAACACAACGAATGCGATGATCAAAAAGTTGATGCAGGCCGTGATGAAAGCGCCATAGGCAAATACAGCCGCGCCGCTATCGCGTGCGACCTGAAGACCCGCGTTAGCAGGCACGTCACCAGACAGAACAGCATACATGTTCGTGAAATCGACGCCGCCCAGCACTAGGCCAATGATCGGGTTGATCAAATCGCCAACCAGCGATGTCACGATCGCGGTAAAGGCCGCGCCGATAATGATACCGACCGCCAGGTCCATTACGTTACCCTTGGCGATAAAATCTTTAAATTCGTTCAGCATATCTATTCCACACACTGGTTATCTTTTGCGGCACAATGCCGCAAAATTTGTTCCCCGCGATCGTATAGACGAATTATTCTAATCCAATAGGGTTTTTATCCGCCCCCCTCCGGGCTTGATTTGCCGGCGGACCAGCAAAGGCGACTTATCTGTCAACCACGAAGTGTTCCGCCCGTCGCCTTTTCAACTTTTGCGACGATCTGTTTGGTAACTCCTTCGATCTGCGCTTCTGTCAATGTGGCGTCGGTGGGTTGCAGGCGTACGGTAATCGCCAGCGACTTGCGGCCTTCTCCCAGGGTGCCCCCGATGAACTCATCAAAGACACGCACATCGGAAATCAGAGCTTTGTCCGCACCAGCAGCAGCATTGGCCAGCGTCAGCGCCTCGACCTCCGCATCCACGACAAATGCAAAATCACGCTCGACCGCTTGGAGGTCCGTCGCAAGCAGCGCCGGGCGGGTGTTGACTTTTTTGCGGGGCAACGGAATTTCGGATGGGAACAGGGTAAAGCCGACCGCAGTGCCCTTAATGTCCAGCGCGCGCAGCACTTTTGGGTGCAATTCGCCAAAGACGCCCAGCACCTTTTTCGGGTCAAGGCAGATCTGGCCATGACGCCCGGGATGCCACCAGCCTTCGCCGCCGCGCACAATCTGCACCTTAGCAGGTGCGCCCATGGCAGCCAGAATCTCCTCGGCCGCGGCCTTGGCGTCAAAGACATCAACGGGGCGCATATCGCCGTGTACAGACTTTGGCCCGGTGCGGCCAATCAGGATACCGCTGACGCAGGGACGCTGTTCGCCCGGCTCTCCGCCATCAAAGATGTCGCCGACTTCAAACAGGGCCACATCGCTGAAACCGCGTGCCTGATTGCGAGCCGCAGCCTGCAGCAGACCGGGCAACAAGGCGGGACGCATGTGGGACATTTCGGATGAAATCGGGTTTTCCAGCCGCGTCACGTCGGTGCCACCACCAAACAGCGCCGCAGCGGCCTGATCGACAAAGGTATAGGTAACACATTCGTTGTAACCAAGCGAGGCTGCCGTCCGCCGCGCTGCGCCGGCACGGACCTGCGCGGGAGTCAGAACAGGCTTTGGCACGCCAGGCTGGGAACGGGGCATCGGCACCCCGACTAGCTTGGTCAGCGATGCGATGCGGGCGACCTCTTCGACCAAATCAGCCTCACCCTGCACATCGCCTCGCCAGCTGGGAACATGGGCCATATCATCGTCCAGCACAAAGCCCAGCGCAGTGAGCGTCGCGCGCTGCGTGTCGGCCGGGATGTCCATGCCGACAAGGCTGATGACGCGGTCCGTATCCAGCTTGTATGCGCGGTCCGTGTTCGGCACGGCACCCGCCATCACGACGTCCGAGGCATCGCCGCCCACTACGGACTGGATCAGCGCAACGGCGTGATCCAGCCCTTCTAGCGTGAAAGCAGGATCGATACCGCGTTCAAAGCGATAGCGGGCGTCAGAATTAATCTTGAGCGCGCGGCCTGTGAAGGCGATCTGCACCGTGTCCCAATATGCGCTTTCGACAAACACATTGACCGTTTCCACCGTGCAACCGGTCGCGTCCCCGCCCATGATGCCCGCAATGCTTTGCACCCCGGCATCATCGGAAATCACCATCTGCCCTGCGGACAGAGTGTAGGTTTTGTCGTCCAGCGCGACGATCTCTTCGCCGCCTTTGGCGCGGTGAACTCGCAGATTGCCTTGCACCTTATCGGCGTCAAAGACGTGCAACGGGCGATTTAGGTCGTAAGTGAAAAAGTTTGTCACATCGACAAGGAGTGAAATTGGGCGCAGGCCAATGGCTCGCAACCGCGCCTCCAGCCACGCGGGGCTGGCACCGTTCGTGACACCCTTGATAAGGCGACCAGAGAAGGTTGGGCAGCCATCCAGCGTGTCAGCATCAATGCTGACGGCAATATCGGACGCAAAACCGCCAGCGATCTGCGGCGCGTCCAGCGGCTTGAGCGTTCCAAGGCCGCGTGCGGCCAGATCGCGCGCGACACCGCGCACGCCGAGCGCATCAGCGCGGTTCGGAGTGATCGCAATTTCGATGACTGGATCGACGCGGGCCGGGTCGTGTTCGGCCAGCCAGTCGGCAAAGCTGTCACCGACGCGGCCTTCTGCCAGCTCGATGATGCCGTCATGCTCCTCTGACATCTCAAGCTCGCGCTCTGACGCCATCATGCCGTGGCTTTCAATACCGCGAATTTTGCCAACGCCGATGGTCGTGTCGATGCCGGGCACATAGACGCCGGGATGAGCCACGACGACGGTGATGCCCTGCCGCGCGTTGGGGGCACCGCAAATGATCTGCTCCAGCCCGTTACCGGTGCGAACCTGGCACACGCGCAGCTTGTCGGCGTCAGGATGCTTTTCCGCGCTTTCGACAAAACCGATGGTGAAGGGGCGCAGCACGTCGGCAGGGTTTTCGATGCCCTCAACCTCTAGCCCTAGATCAGTCAGGGCTTCGGCGATTTCATCAACCGAGGCATCCGTTTCAAGGTGAGTTTTCAGCCAAGACAGGGTGAATTTCATCGCGCGCACTTTCGCCAGATCATACTTTGTGCGTTCTTAGCGCATCACCATGGCGGACGAAAGCGTTGGTCGCCCTTGTTTACCTGTTGGCGGATGATGCCCCTGGCACAAGGCCAAGGGCATCACGTCCGATCAGTCGTACAGCGACGGCAGCCATAGCGACACGGCGGGGATATAGGTCACCAGCATCAGAACCACAAAGATCGCCAGATAGAACGGCCAGATCGTCTTTACCGCTTCCTCGATCTTGATCTTGCCCACGTCGCAGCCGACGAACAGGCAGGTACCGACAGGCGGCGTGCACAGACCAAGGCCAAGGTTGATCAGCAGCATGATGTCAAACTGGGTCGGGTCCATGCCTACCCCTTGGCAATAGGCAGAAAGATTGATCTGTCCCCCGAGGCTCCCTCATTCATAACGAGAGTTTGCGGGTTTGGAGCTCGTCGCCATAAAAAAATGCCGCCCCGGATCAGGGGCGGCACACAGCATATCAAAATATTTAGATTGCAGGACCTAGCCTGCGTCAGGCCTCGGCTTCAAAATAGTCCGGGTTGCGCGCCTTGATCGTGTCGATCGTCACATCAAGACGGGAAAGATGCAGCGCACCTGCCTCCATAGCTTTGTCGGCGTTGCCTTCCGTCACCATCTTGGCAATTTGCAGATGGTCTTCGATCAGCTCTGGCATACGCGCCCCTTTGGCCAGGCTCAGCAGGCACAAGCGGTCCACCTTGGCTTTTTCCTTGGCGATTATGTCAAAGGCGAATGGCACGCCCGCAATTTCGCACAAAGTCCTGTGAAAGGCATAGTCATGCTTGCCAAAGGTCGTGTAATCGCTGGCGTCGCAGGCCAACTGTTGCTGGGCAATGCAGGCATCCAGCTGTTCAGCCCCGGCGGCATCGCACAAGGTGGCAGCACGGCGCAGGACGTCAAGTTCGACCGCGCTGCGAATATAACGGGACTTTTCGATCGCCGCGCTGGAAAAGCGGCGCACCTCTGTCGCGCGTTGCGGACGGATCAACAAAAGATCCATGTTCGCAAGACGGCTAAAAGCATCGCGGACTGGTTGACGTGACACACCGAATTGCGCGGCGATATCAGCTTCTGATATCTTGGCTCCCGGCAAAAGCCGCAGAGCCGAGATTTCCTCGAACAGATAGTCAGCAACCGCATCAACGGCTGTCCGACCATAGTTCATTTGCGCGGCTTGCTTCATGTTAATTTCTCTCGATCGCTTCCCGATTAAAGCCTTTGCATTCGAAAATCCATATGGCGGTTCCGCGCGGGGTCATCTTCGCAGGGAGCCGCCATCCTATACTAGTATGCCAGAATGAGTCTTGCTTATGTTTTGTTATGGCCTGGTTGCAAGAGTTCTGTCGCAGTTTGCAACGCACGAAGGAATGACCGATAACTTTTGAAACACCTATCCAGCGAGTGCCGCGAACTGTTGAAATTCGGATTGACCAGAGAGGTCAAATTGCCGTTTGCGTATCATGTGCGCGACTTCAATGCCTTCCAGTGTGGCCGAGGCTGAGCTGAAGGATTTAAATCCCTTCACTTGCCGTGTCAGCGCCTTAATGAACCGATGATCCTGCTCAATTATATTGTTCAGATATTTGACCTGCCGGATCTCGATCAGCCAGAATCCGGTTCAGCGTCCCATGATCAACATCAACTGCAGGCTCCTCCATGATCTTTTCTAAATCACGCTATGAGACCGGGTAGCGAAGATAGAAAAAGACCGCAAAAAGGATCACATCCTTCGGGAAGTGCATACCCTTGAAATCGATCCTGACTCTACATCCCTTACCCGCTATGGTCACCCCCAAACTATTGCGCCATTACGCGCCACCGCGAAAGACAAAAACTTTGCGACAGAACCCTTCAAATCCAACAGACAAGCCCAAAGGTTTCTCGCTGCCCACGACGGGATGAGCACCATCTTCCGTCCCCGCCGCTATAGACTCACCGCCAAATCCTACCGCCACGCTAAGTCCGACGCATTCGGCCTATGGACCGACTATGCCACCCAGATGGCTCCCTGAATCTGATTGATGCACTACTTCGCAATCAGCGAAAACAACTTGGCAATGCCTGAGAGACAGCTTTTCTGCGATGATATAACGATCTGGTCTTTTTGAGCTGGCGTATGAGAGAGTTCAAAAAACCCAAGGAACTATTTTACGCCATTTCTTTTCAATTCAACTGTCGGCGCTCCGACTTTTCCGCCACTTAGTGTGAAATTCAGAGCACAATGCAAATGTTCAATTGAAAGTTAAGGCCTGTCCAGCTGGATATAGCCCGAATCCGGCGCGATGGCCTGCAGGCTACGCACCATCTTGCCACTGCCGTCGATCCAGTACTGGTTTGTGAAAGCCAGCCTATCGGACTGGCAGGCCTCCCCGAAGCGTTCGGTGGCAACTTGGCGGCCAAGGATGCCGATCGTCTCGCGCCCCTGGGGTGCGACGATGCAAGTGAAGCTTTGCGTGACAATCTGGTCAATGTCCGACAGGGTCTCGTGCACGCGAGTGGCAGTACCACCGCCGGCGATCAGGGCGCGCATGACGCCGTCCACATCGGCGGCCATCAGGTCGCGGGGAAAGCCGCGGGTGGCGGCCATGACGCCGTTCTGCATGGTCACCGATGGGCCATTGGCCGAGACCCAGGTCGTGCGGTTGCCGTTCTGGGCACCGGCCACAAGGGCGGCGACCATCGTGCCGCTATAGGCGTTCAGCACCATGAAGCCTCCGGGGTTGGCGTCGACCTGTGCGCGGGTCAGCACCGGGGCGGTGGGCACAGGCTGCGCCGGCTCTTTCGAAAACCGGGTCAGCAATGTCGTCAGAGCGCCAGCCCCGATATTGCCTTTGTTCAAAGGGCCGCAGGCCGTGATTGCCAGTGCCGCCGTGACCCCAAGGGCCGTTTTCCAGATCATGTTCATCGCCAGAACCGTCCCCAAGTATTCGTCAGATCGCCAAGCTGCCCATCGCGAACCACCTCATACAGCCGTCCCTGCAAATCCAGCGTCGCGCCACCATCACGGGTCAAGGATTGCACTGAGGTGCTGACCGATTTGCGCGAGGGGGTGCCGATGAAATAGTCATAGGGGATCGTGATGCGGATACCCTTGTCGAAGGAGCCTTCGCCGAAGTCGCCGAAGGGCATGTCGGTCAGGGTGAAATAACCGCCGATCTTCCAGCCGTTCTCGTATTCACGGTCCAGAGAGAAGCTCGCGCCCAAATCGCCGGCGATGTATTTTCCGACCCCGAGCGAGGCGTGATAGCCGCGGCCGATGTCGTAATAGCCGGTCAGGTTGGAGGTGATAACGGAATAGTCCCCCGCCTCGACCCGGCAGCCATTGCCTTTGGTTTCATAAAGCGCAAAGCCGAAGCCCATATCCTGGTCGCGCAGCATAGCGTAGTTCACCTCGGCCCCGACGGCCAGGCGTGAGGCCACGGGCTTCCATAGCACTTCGGTCGAGACGCCGCCGTACATCCGCTCCAGATAACCGGCAGTAACCCGGCCGTAGATGTCCGGCGTCAGGCGCGTGTAATAGGCCGCCGTCAGGTATTCGAGGGTCGGCGTGCCGTCCCGGCCGAAATAGGCAGCATCGGTACGCACGTTTACATAGTCGTTTTCGTTTTCGGTGAAATCCAGCGGATCTTGGGCACCGAGCACGGTCTGTTGCACCCGGCCAGCCAGCTTCAGATTACGGTTCACACTGTATTCCAGATCCAGCGCAAGGCCGGTGTCGAAATCCAGCGGTTCGTTCTTGTTGAACAGTATCAGGCTGAAATAGGGCGCGATCCCCCATTGGAACGCAGGATCCGGATCAGGCTGGGTGACCAGGCCGGCGGCATTGCCTGCGGCGTTGAAATTGGCCGCGGCCAGCAGCGCATCACCGCCACCAACGCGGTTCTCGAGCCCCTCGATCCCTGCGCGGGGCAGGGTGATGGCGGACAGGGGCAGGCCGTTTTGCACTGGCTCCATCACGAAGTTCTGCACCGAGGGTGGGATCACCTGCGTCATCATCCGCGCGGCGCGGCCCATGGCCTGCGCCTCAGAGCTGAAGCGGGTATTTTCATAGCGCAGACGCGCGGTGCGTTCGGTGATCTCGAGGCCGACCAACTCAATCCCTTCGATCGCCAGCAGATCGGTCAGCCCTTTTCGCACGGCGGCCTCTGGCTGCGCGCTGCGGTTCCAAGTCGCGGCGGCGCGCTGATCGGCGGTGCGCACCCGCACGGGAGCCGGCGCGGTATCGAGGCCCGACGCAGTTGTCCGGTCCGTCGGGTTCAGGATATAGGTGCCGCGCAGGCTGAGTTCGGAGCCATACATCCAGGCCGCGCCAAGTTCGACATTGGGGGTGTAGCGGTAGGACAAGCCGACGTTGATGGGAGAGTTGTAATCGATCGCCGGGCGGAAGGTCTGCATGGGATAGTTGATCGACGAATATTCCGCCTTGAACCCCAGCTTTTTACTGTATTGGTATTCGACACCACCAAACAGCGCTGCGTCGCCGCGGAAAAATTGGTTCGTGGATACCGTGCCGCCATTGCCCTCGCCGTCGTCGGCAAATTCACGGTCGACATAATCGGGACGGCTGGCGAAATAATCAGACACGACGCTGAGCGGGCTCGAGAACCCGTTCTGTTGGCCCATCGAGCCCCAGCCCAGACCGGCTGTGACTATCAGTTTCGGGCCGATGGATTTCGAAGCAACTATATACTCAGAGCTGAACCGCCCCGTGCCCAGAAAGTCGCGCAGGCCCACAGCAATGGCCGGGATGTAGCGGCTTTCGTCGGTGAAGCGGTATTGCAGATCGAAACTGCGATCAAAGGTTTCATAAGTCGCACGCTCACCTGTCACGTTGTTGGGTTCGCTATGTTGGTCAAAGTTGCCGTAGCGAAAGCCGCCGGATAGGCGCGGTGTGACCTGATAGGTAAACGAAGTGCGCGTCCCCCCCGAGGGCGAGCGTGCTATAGTTGTAACGATATCGTCAGGGGCCGCGCTTTCGGCGGTGGGCATTTCCAGCAAGCCGGGCGTACCGAAGATCGTATAGGACGGCTCGCTGTCCTGTGCAGCCGTGGTGCTCGCCAACATCATCAAAAGTGCCGTGTGGCTAACCAGTCTGCGCATTATGAACTCCCGCAATGTGCTTGTCCTGTTTAACAAGTCAGGCCCCTAAAGGGAAAGGCCTATTTGGCTCGGCGACAGCAACCAGCCAGCGGATGGCAAGGCCTATGTGGGCATTGCTAAGTCGGGCATTGCTAAGTCGGGCATTGCCAAGTTGTTTGGCCCCACCGATTTAGCTACGGGATTAAATATGAAAAATACTAGCGTCAATGCCGCCCCTGAAGGCCTTTCGCAACCCTCGTGAGATTATCGCATATGCGGTCTGGCCTTATCATCGGTTCGCGCTGAGCACGGCAGATGTCGAGGATATGCTTGCCGAGCGTGGCGTGATTGTAAGCCGGGAAACAATCCGGCATTGGGTCAATCGTTTCGGCGCGCATTTTGCCGCTTGTATCCGGCGTGACTGACCACAGCCGAACGACAAGTGGCATCTTGATGAGGTTGTGATCCCAATCGACGGTGTAAAGCATTGACTCAGCGCGCGGTCGATGCCGCCAGCGACGTGCTGACATCCTGGTTCAGACACGCTGTAATGCCAAGGCCGCCAAGCGCTTCTTGGCAAGGCTGATCTCTCAATTTGGCCACCCAAGGGTGATCATTACCAACAAGCTGCGCAGCTACACCAAGCCGATCGCTCATTAATCACCAAGTGCCGATCACTGGGCCCACAAAGGACCCAACAACCGGATTGAAGGCGGTCATCGGCTAACACGTCGACGAGAGAAAATCATGGGGCGCTTTAAATCCCCCAGACAAGCCCAATGGTTTCTCGCTGTCCACGACCAGATCAACGCCATCCTCCGTCCCCGCCGCTATCACCTCACCGCCAAATCCTACCGCCACGCTAAGTCCGACGCATTCGGTCTATGGACCGACTATGCCATCCAGATGGCTCCCTGAATCCGATTAACGCGCAACTTTGCAATCAGCGAAAACAACTTGGCAATGCCCGAAGACCGGTTTTTTACACAGGCTTATTTGAAGGCAAAGCGTATTGGCGTCATTCCACTGGATGCTATAATTTACCGCACACACGCTCAATCAACGATGGTAAGAGTTGAGTATGATCAACTAGCCCAGATGTTGGTTCATATCGAGATTCTGACAAAGGACCTCGAAACACATCGCCCCGGGACACTACCACTTCTAACGTCTGAATGGCTTTACCGCTGTGCGTCCAATCAGCAGCAGATCATAGCAAAAGCTGCGTTTGCGCTGATAGATCAAGTCCAGCCGCGCCTTGCGCGGGATGCAGCAGCGGCAGTAGATCGAATCGGTCTCAGACGGCGTTATGCTGGCCGCCAGCAGCTTTTCTTCGTGGCTATGGAACACAAGGCTGGCCAGCCCGGTGATACCCGGACGGCTTTGCAGCACTTGGGCGTAAAGATCAGGGAAGGCCTCGACATAGCGGCGCAGCGGCGGGCGCGGCCCGACCAAACTTATATCGCCGCGCAGCACGTTCCACAGCTGCGGTAACTCGTCCGCACGCGTCCGGCGCAGGGCGAGGTGCAGCGGTGACATGGTGGTCTGCTTATTACCCCCTGTTACACCGCCATCCCCTGCCCCCACATACATGGTCCGCAGTTTGATTAGGCCAAAGCCCTGATCCGGCGCCCTCATCCGTTCGGAAATGTAAAAGACAGGGCGCCCTTCGCGGATCAAAAGCCATGCCATCAGCCCCAGCAGGAACGGCAGCAGTACCAGCCCCAGCGTCAAGGCGATCACGATATCTGTAGCGCGTTTGGACGCGGTCATAAGGCGACCCTCCAGCCGGCAGCGCGGGCCTGAGCGATCAGGCCGTCAGGGGTCGCTGGTGGTAATGGCACCAGATCCGCAAGGCGTCCAAGGTCCAATACCATGCACGGCAGCGCAGTGGCGGGGGCGGTTTGCCAGACGAAAGGCACAGCAGCTGCCTGCAACAAGTCCTGCATCGCAATTACCCCCGGCTGGGCCACATTGATAAGAAGCGGCAAAGGCGATTGATACCCCATGAGCTGCACCAGCACATTTGCCAGACAGCCGGGCCCGATATAGTTGCGCTGCGGGCTTTGGCCATCCGCGCAGCGGTCAAGTGGGCGCAGACCGACCGCAGCGGCCGCCGATTTCAGCAAGCCGTCGCAGCCTGCAACATTGGCGATACGCAAACAGCAGGTATCGGCATGGGGATGATCTCGAACAACGGCCTCCATCACCAGCTTTGCCGCGCCGTAACTGTCCGGCGGCGCGCTGGCCTGATCTTCGCGCAGCGGCGCCCCCCCCAGTGTCGCATCCCAAAGTGTCGGGGCCGCGCCGTAAACTGCCTGACTTGAGGCGACAAGCACGCGGCAGCGATGCTGCTGCCCCAGATCACAAGCCACACGGGCAAGCGCTGCATTTTGCCCTGTCGGATCAGCACCGACCACGCCGGTAAGCACCACAATCCCGCCAAGCGGCGGTAGGTCGGACGGTACGGGATCATGCAAAATGTCCCAGGCCACCGTTTGGCCGCCTTCCAACTGATGGCAGGACTTATGGTCCGATATATTGCGTGGCCTGCGCTGCCAGATCACAGGCACATCACAGGGCCAGACCGCGGCCAAGGCGCGCCCGACACAGCCCGTGCTTCCCAAAATCAGGATCGGTTTTGCCTTCGCCGTCATGCACCCTTACCCCGCTTATTACGGGACAGACTTTATATCAGGGTCAGATCGTTAGCCAGAACGTTCAGATTGCTGACGTCATCAATGGTAAGCGTGTGACCGCCATCAAAGGTAAAGACCGCATCATCGTTTACGATCTGCGCGCAATCCATCAAATCAGAAATGCTGGTATCGCCATCGTCCATCAAGGACTGCTTGATCGCGATCGTGTCGATGTTGTTTTCAAAGTCACGGATAATGTCGTCGCCGGATTTAAAGACGAAGGTGTCGGCCCCGCCGCCACCTGTCAACTTGTCATTGCCATTTCCACCATCAAGCCGGTCGTTGTGCGCACCGCCAAAAAGCCTATCATTCTGACCGCCACCAAAAAGCTTATCCCGGCCAAAACCACCATCCAGCATATCATAGCCACGGTCACCGAAAAGCTTATCATCGCCTTTATTACCCCAGATCCGGTCACCACGGCCTTCACCATGGATCGTGTTGCGGCCATCATTGCCCCACAGGTCATTCCGGCCCCCGCTGCCGCTCAGATCAAGGTTATTGACCCCCAACAAACGTGCGTCACGCAGACCCCACATCAGATCGGCAGAGCCGGACAGATGCACCTCGCGGCCTGATCCGGTGGCAACAAAGTCCAGTTTGCCATTGCCATCGGATGTATCCAGCTCAACCTTGCCAATCTTGTTCTGAAACCGCCCTATCGTCACTGTCACGCTATCACGGTCGCCCACATCAAGCGCATAGCCGCCCGATCCCGGGGTGCGGTCACCATCGCCACCGCCACGGAACCAGACGTTGCCAAGACCTTCGCCAATACCATAGAACTTGTTGCCGTTTTTATCCTGATAGGCCACGCCGGTCACAAATGTATCATTGCCAGTCTTGGCAAAATTTTCCGTCAGCATGGACGATTTATACGTCACACCGTTTTGCGTGAAGGCCCCTGATACCTGTGCAACGCCGATTTCCCTGATGTCTTCGGCAAAGGTATTCACCCGGTGAGATTCACTGCGGTACAGCCCCACATGATGTTCCAGGATCGTCTTTTCCAAGCTCACACTGTTTGTGCTGCCAACCCAGGCCAGATTTTCGCGCCAGCTATATGTCCCGGAAAAATCATAGCCGGCCTTTTCCATCCGGGCACTGGGGTTACTGCCATAGACACCAGTATGGCTAAAGTTATCCGTCTTCAGCATCCAGTTGCTGTGCGCGATCGCGGCCTTTTCAAGATGTGCGTCGGGGGCCAGAACTTCTTTGGCCTTGGTGCTGATCGCACCTTGCACCAGATCTGCGTTCAGGCTGACACCATACCGCTCCGCCTCGGCTGCGGGGTCAAGCCGGCCACGGTTGATAAGTTCAATCAAAAGTTGCTCGGCAGCGCTGATGGCCATTTTAGTAACTCCTCAAACAGACCCTACCCCCCCCAGGCTCGGACATTTATTGGTTTGAAAAGACGTTACGATTGAGGCATCCAAGGGCCTGCAATCTGCCTGAAGTCAGTCATTCACGACCAGCTTGAAGAACACACTGTTTCCAATATAGATCAATAAAACTACGGAAAAGCGTCCCCACCCATTTCCGCCCAGCTTAGTCAGATACAATTATGGGTGCATAACCCAAGGTCACGCACCCATTTTATGATCTTATCAAAGCCCCATCATCGGGGCCGTAATTCTATCGGCTCAACCGGGTGAACAGGCCCACGCCGTTTCCAACGATCGAGAAGATCGTCTGCGCCGCGCCAAGTGTGCTTTCAGTCACATAGACCAGATCACCCGTTTGGATTTCGAACTTGCCGGCACTGAACAGACCGTCCGCCCTTGTCAGGTCGATGGTAAAGACCATCCGTTCCTGCGGTGGGCCGGATGTATCATCGCGCACGGCCGCGGCCGTGTACTGACGCAGGATCAGGATGCCCTGCGGGTTCGCACGGTTTTCGGAAATGCCGCCGATTGCGGCCAACGCATCAAGCACTGTCACACGATCCGACGGGAAAAGATGGCGCGACTGTCGGTTGGCCGCCCCGAGAGACAGGAAAAAACGCTGTTCTTCTTCGACAATAATGCGGTCCCCGCCCACCAGACGGGTGTCCAGCGAAGGGTTTTCGAATAGGCGATCAACCGATGTGCCATAAATAGTGTTGTCACGGAACAGGCGGACTTGCGGATTCACGATACCGGCTCGCACACCACCGCCCTGTGCAATCATTGCCAGCACCGACACATCGCGGTCAACCAGCGGGTAAACACCGGGTGAATTAACGCCTGACACCAGATTGGCCGTATTGGCGCGCCCCGGTTCAACCTTCAACTGCACCTGTGCGGATGGCACGGTGGCAAGCAGCATTTCCTCAATTCGGGCGCGTGCGGTCTGCGGCGACATGCCCGCCACGCGCAATTCACCGACAAAGGGGATAAAGATGCGGCCGTCAGCGGCCACCTGCATGCTTTGCAATTGTGCAACGCGCTGGCCCGGGCTGGTCAGCAGAGAATTTTCTTCGGCGTCCCAGATCGTGACTTGTAACTGGTCACCCGGCGAAATTACCATTGATGCTGACTGCGACTGGCCGTTGATCCAGTCATAGCTACGAGCCGCTGTGTCAGGCCAGTTCGTGATGACCGGCAATGTGTCGCGTGTCACCGGAAAGACCGCGAAGTCATACACGGGATCACCTGCCGCATCGATTACAACATCACGTGCCGCCAGAACCTCTGACTGAAAGCCAGCACTGCGCGGTGTTGTACATGAGCCAAGTGCCAGGCTCAAAGCCAGCCAAACAGCCGCTTTAGCAAGACGAGGCATTGCAATGTTCATCTATTCCCCGGATCCACAACTTACATGCCCCGGATTCACGCCAAGGCTTATATTTGGTGGCAAGATGCCCACCCTACACAGAAAGATCAATTATAATTGTATATTCAGGCGCGTAGACATCAACGCGAATTGTACGCTTGCAACAGGCCCGCACGGACAAGGACAGTCGGTTCGGGCATCATGAGTCGGGGGGCCTTTACGGGGTTGGATAGTCGAAATTGTGATAATCGTCTGCGTAGATATCCGTCAACAGCTTTTTGACGAGGCTTTGTGACAGGTAGCGGTGGGCTCCTTCAGACGTTTGCTGGTTAAGGATTGGAATTTCATGTTGCGGTGCAGGGCGATCAAGCCGGTCTGCGATGGCCTTAAAAAACGGCTGCAAATTCTCTGTTTTGCCGACCAGGACAGGCTTGTAGAGTGTCGGGCAGATAATACGCGTTTGCGGACGCCAATGCGTGTTGACGATGTTTCCATTCTCGGCTGCACATTCGATCTGGGTGTATTCAAGAAAGCGCTGAAAACCATCCGGCGTGCGAGAATGCTTATCCCAGTCGAAACCTGTCGTCGCACTTAAACGCAAGCGTTCGCGTAGCAGCCATGGACTTGCTATGTCATGGGTGCTGCACAGATAATTGAACGCCGAAATGCCACGCTTGGTCGGGTCGCGCACAGTGCAAAGCCGCAAGGCTGTGTCAAAAGCAGTATCACTGCCCTCGACCTCGATCATACGGCGAAAGATACCCGTTTCTATAAGATCGTGGAAAACGCGATCCGGATTGATGTCTTGAGAGGATGCCACCTTTGTATTCAGCGGTGTGCCAAATTGCAGCTGGAACATCGTAGACAAGGTTGTGCTGCTGGCGGATTTTCCAGGGCAAATCATCAGCCAGCTTTGATCAGCGGGAGTATAAATCTGCCGAAGCCAGTGGCGAATGGCATCTCGATCGTTGCCAAAAGGTGTGCGTCTTTCAACAAAGCGCTCGACCATCTGGGTCCGCAGATGCGGCGGGGACGGAACATCATAATAGATCGCGGCACGCTTCATCTGGTTCACTCCTAGCTTTAAAAGTCACTTTATGCGGCGCATCATATCTGAGAAACACATCAATGTGGTGGTTCTGGAATGAACTTGGACAATCAAGAACCAAATTGACGGAGCTGGGTTTCAAGTTTGAAGTGCGACGGTTGATTTAATGACCGCAAGTTCTTCTACCATGGCTTCAGCGGGAGCTCTCCATCCTAGTGTCTTACGAGGACGGTGGCTCATCATGCGTGCAACGTCGTTCAGGGCGGTTTGACTGAGGCAGCTTAGGTCGGGCCCTTTCGGGAAGAACTGGCGGAGCAGGCCACTTGTGTTTTCGTTTGACCCACGTTGCCACGGTGCCGGAGGATCACAAAAGCAGATGTCGATCTTCACCGGTGCGATGGATCTGGTGGTGAACCTGGTCAAGGCGCAGACCGAGAACCGCCTTAAGGAAAGGCTGAGGCATTATGCAAAGCCTAAGCTGCTGACTGTCGACGAACTGGGCTACCTGCCGCTCGAGCCCGATGCAGCGCATCTGTTCTTTCAACTGGTCTGCGGGCGCTATGAGCGAGGCGCAATGCTCCTCACCTCGAACCGTGCCGTCGGTGAATGGGGCACTGTATTCGGTGATGCAGTCGTCGCCCACAATCCTGGACCGGCTGCTTCACCCCAGTCACGTCGTCACGATCCGGAGCGACAGCTACCGCCTACGCGAAAAACGTCGCAGCGGGCTTTTGCAAAAGCCCGCTGCGACGCACGAAACCGCAACTGCATCAACATGAAGGTGGGCCAGTTCTTCATGTCGCCCCCGGGCCAGATCCGAATGTCGCTGGACAAACGCGACTTGGCGATCCGATCACTGGATATGGCAGTGGCCCTACGGCAACCACCGAAGGGCTGCATTCATCATACGGATCGCGGGTCGCAAGGCGGATTCAACCGGTCGTCGCAACACTTCAACTTTGGAGGTGTAGATGACAAAAACAGGCAGACGAAAATCCGAACGGTCCACGCGGGCCAAATTATTCTCGCCAGGGCGACCGCCTGTCTGGCAA
>Ga0209390_10001086_pt1 | contig 53772 bp, 52 predicted proteins | sample BON01_FD_187212 | JGI IMG/M metagenome (GOLD analysis project Ga0209390, IMG submission 187212) | Freshwater microbial communities from Lake Bonney liftoff mats and glacier meltwater in Antarctica - BON-01 (SPAdes) (version 2) | ecosystem: Environmental > Aquatic > Freshwater > Ice > Glacier...
AATACAGCTTGCAAAAAAAAGAGCCCGAGGATATCGTAACATCAACAACTTTATCAATATGATCTATTTCATAGCTGGGAAGCTCAAATTTGACTACCCATTATACGCTAGGTAAAGCTGAAACTTAAAATTATTGATCATTTAGTTATTCTCAGAAATTCTATTACCCACTATAATCCATATAGAGCCAAAATAATACCATCCTAAAAATAAAATATCAAAACAAACAATAGATGGGCAAGGATATAATGGAGTTCCTGTGCTACTATAATTTGTACAGGAAGCATGGTTCTTTGAGAAAAGAACTAAATGTGAAAACGCCTTTTCAAGCTGTTGAAAAATGGTACGAAATAGAACCTGAATTATTTAAAACAACACCCAATGAATTTAAAAACAAAATCCTAAGTTTACAATCTGATCTTAATCAACTTCAATCAACAACCTTGTGAAACTCGATAGTTAATCATATTATATCCGTGCTATTCTCAGTGAACCCCATGTCTCTGTGTTGTAAATATTTTTGAGCATTGTAAGACATAGTATTCCCACTAAATAAATGGTAGAACCGCTTTTTTTAAAAATACGCCACTAGTACAACGGGCTTGAATACCCATCGCACTTCAATAACAGATGGGTTGAGAACCTATGATACAGACGGCAAAAAACCTACATCATTGGTTCTGAAATATTTTGTCTGTATGATTCGACTGGGAAACATATGTAAGCTTTCGGACATATTAATATGGACTTCGTCCAAAGCAGTTTTCATTTTCAAATGGATTTTAGCTGTTTAGTAATATTACTTTTATCCTAACCTTCACACTCTTTTAAAATCATGAAAGAAATAAAAGCAGCACTAATTTTTGTCCTCTTGGTGGCATGGATGCCAATCATCACAGAAGCGCAACAGGGAGAAGTAACCTTGAAATTTGCGAATGCCGCAACAGCAATGGAGGTGTCCCAAAATTTCACCAAAGCACTTCAAGCTGGTGATGTAGCCAAAATGGATGCCCTACTTCATAAGGACTTTATGGTTTATGGCTTAGGATCGGCCTTAGATTCGATGACTAAGGCTCAGCACAAAGAATACTACGTCGCTAGTACGGACCGATACAAGCACACAATGACTAATGAAGTTTACCTTCCCTTAAAAGTAACAAATAACTGGAATGAAGGTGAGTGGATGCTGTCCTGGGGAATCAATACTATCACTGACAAGTCTACAGGTGAAACTATAGTGATCCCTTATCACACCGCCTCAGTGATTGTTGATGGTAAGATTGCCAGAATGAACTATTGGTATGACATATTGAATGTTGCAGTTGGTCAAGGATACACCATCACATCTCCTGGTAATTAATTTTTTGATTGAAAGATGAAACTTTTACAATGCTAGCGAGAAGGTAAATCTTCTGGCTGGCATTCAATTTTCAAGGCTACTGTCCTCTATAAAAAAACCATTAGCAAAAGACGGATAGAAATTCACTTCCGGTTGAGGAATGATACGACTTAGTGGAATGGAAATTTGGAATGAATGCGAGGAGGTGATTTAAAAGAAATTGAAGTCGGAAAAGGGAAGTATTGATGTCGGGTTATAGATGATCGGTGAAGCTTTATTCTTACTCAGCTTCTTAGGCAGGCAACTAGGTATAGAACAAAGAAATTTTTGACTTCAATTAAATAATTAAACCAATAACTATGATCAGAGCAGCTGCCCTATATGGACATCCTACAGATCCTGAAGCTTTTGAAAGCTATTATTCAATGACTCACATGTCTGTAGTGGGTAAAACCAAAGGCTCCGCCAAGGTGGAAGTTACCAAGTTTTTATCCAACGAAGACGGCTCGAAACCTGATTACTAACGAATGGAAGAGTTTTCGTTTGATACACCTGACACTATGCAAGAAGCACCAGGATCTTCCAAAGGCAATAGTACTACAGATGATTTGGCAAACTTCACCACTGCAGGAGTGAAAGTGCTTGTCGTAATGGTCGTATAATTATTAACCAATATAGTCCTAGAATATTAAATAGACTTTCTGGGGGAAAAAAATTTAAAATCAACAATTATGAAAAAAGTAGGAATTATAGGTGGAGCGGGCTTTATAGGAAGCTACAATACGAAGAAGTTTTTGGAAGAAGGGTGTAAAGTAAAAGTATCTACTACCGACTTATCCAACAAAGAAAAGTATGAGCACTTACATCAACTGAAGCATGCCGAAAATCTGGAGATTGTGCAGTTGGACGTAGAGAACAAAGCAGAACTTGCAAGTTTCTTAGCCGGCTGCGAAATCGTCATTCACGGTGGCACACCCTTTCAACTTGATGTAAAAGATCCCAAAACAGAACTCTTTGATCCCACCATTAAGGGCACTGAAAACTTTTTGGAAGCAATCCAACAAGCGGACGGCTTACAGAAGGTAGTGTTTATAGCTTCGGTAGCGGCCTATAATACAAATCACCCGCTTCTACCAGATGGCAAAATTGATGACAATCCAATCAACGAAAGCGATGCGCCTTTTATGAGCGAACTAAGTCACCCTTATGCACAGGCAAAGTTTATCGCCAATCAGGTGGTTAATAAATTCATCGCTGATCAAAAAGGTCTGAGTTTTGAAATCGTTTCCGTTTCGCCAGTAGGGGTTATGGGCAAATCATTGTCCGCCCGAGGGGATTCGACCTCCACAGGTTTGCAATTTCTATTTAAAAACAAGATCGCCCCCAATCCATTTGTTCAAATGCTTTATGATACCGATCCAAATTTTGCTATGGTGGATGTAGCTGACGTCGCTGATGCGATCTATAATGCTTCTTTGAAGAAAGGCATTCACGGTAAAAACTATCTCTTGACCGGCGAAAGCTACAAAGTATCTGATGTGATCCGGATGCTCAACCAGGAAGAACCTATCGAAAAACCCACGATGATGTACAGCAATGATTTTGCAAAACATGATTTGGGGATGACTTTTATACCTGCTCAGACTACGTTGAATCGATATTCTGGATAGCTCACCTTTCCACAAAATTTAAAATAAAAAACGGGAAAAGCCGAAAACCGAATAAGAGTAGGCACAAACTAATATTATTATGAAAAACTTATTTTTATCACTTATCATCCTTTTTAGTGGCATAATTCATGCCACCGCACAGGACTTTTACCTTCCTTCTTCCTCCAAATCAAAGAAGGCTGTAAAAATCTTGCATAAAGCAGCGGAATTGTACTCTAATGTCCACATAGCAAAGGGTAATAAAGTAATTATGCAGGTATTAGATGATGACCCTAATTTATTCCTTGCCTATGTATATGCCGTGCAGTGGGCTGATGATACCGCTAGACCTCAATTGCTTGGGAAAGCATTGGCCATTGATGCCAATAACTTCAATGAAGGCGAGATTATCTTGAGAAATATGCTTGAAAACATACAGAAAGACCCTGCATACAAACCCACTGATGATATGCTGGCACTTGTGAAATCGCATCCCAAAACGCCTCAGGCTATAGAGTGGGCTGCTTTACATTCTTTTTATTCCAGCGGAGATGTGGAAGCTGGACTCAAATACGCCAAACAAGTGATCGAAATGAGTCCTAAATATGCTCCTATATATAATAACATTGGCTATATGTATATGCAAAAAAATGAAATGGACTACGCTAAAACTGCCTTGGAAAAATATATAGCTCTGGCTCCAAAAGAATCCAATGCATACGATAGTATGGGCGAGTTTTACGCGATAATCAAGGACTATGCAAAAGCGGCAGAACACTACGATAAGGCTGCTGAAATGGGACTCGAGGACGCTAAAGAGCGAGCAGACAAAGCACGCTCGATGATGGATTGACTTGTTACTGCTATCTGGAATAGCCCAGATCAATAGGTGAACCCCTTTTTCAACGGAAAAAGGGGTTCACTTTTTTAAGATGGTTTTCCATTAAAGATTACAGCAGGAAATAAGAAATATAATTAAGTGATTTTGTCGAAAAGTAAAAAGGATTTTAACTTACAAGTCAGAGGTCAGGCAAAACATAATCAGAGTAGCCGGTAATAAATATGGTTGTACCATTTATTCAGTGGAAATACGGTGTTTAATAAGGTCAAAAATCTTTCCAAAACAGAGACACGGAGTTCACTGAGTAGAGCACCGAGAGAATGTCATTAACAATATATTTATACATTTAACCGATATGGTTATTTGTGTTCGCTGCCTCAATGAGATAAAAAATAATTCGATTTACACAATGTCCCAAAATATCCATAAATCGTCATGAACTACACTATTAAATTGGTTTTAGTACCATAAATATAAAAGTAAAAGTCCCCATAAATGCAAATCAAAAAGGGCTGCAAAAAAAATTCCTGATAAGGATATTGAACCACGTCATGCCAGTTTGCTATACCACTCATTATTTGCAGTAAAGCAGATAGATATTGGAATAAAAAGCATTCATACCAATTCCGGTTAAGATTTCATACAATCTGATTAGGTGATTCATTACGGTATAATTGAACTGTATTTCAACTTCCGTAAATCAGGCGACGTTATCAGCCTTCGGTCAAAATCTACTTCCGTTTTCCATCCAAATTGGTTAATATCCTTTTCCAATCTAACTCCATGAAAAAATCAATCTGGCCAATTCTCTTACTTCTACTTTCTTTTTGTCAGCAAAAAGTCCTGCCACCCATTCCGATATTACCTATTCCTGATGCTCGACAGATTGCCTGGCAAGAATTGGAATATTATGGCTTCGTTCATTTCAACATGAACACCTTCTCTGATCGGGAGTGGGGATTCGGCGATGAAAAACCCGAACAGTTTAACCCAAGCGAATTGGATGTGCGTCAGTGGGCACGAATTGCTTCGGAAGCAGGGATGAAAGGGCTGATCATCACCGCCAAGCATCATGATGGTTTTGTGCTTTGGCCATCGGCCTACACCGAGCATTCGGTGAAAAACAGTCCTTGGAAAGATGGGAAAGGCGATTTGATTCGGGAACTGGCAGATGCCTGTTCTGAGTATGGCTTGAAATTCGGAATCTATTATTCGCCTTGGGATCGGAATCATCCCGACTACGGCAAGCCAGAATATATTACTTACATGCGAAATCAATTGACCGAGCTCCTGACTAATTATGGAGAGATCTTCGAAGTCTGGTTTGACGGAGCAAACGGCGGGGATGGTTGGTACGGTGGTGCAAATGAAACCCGAACTGTAGATAAATTCAGCTATTACGGTTGGCCTGAGACGATTGAATTGGTTCGTAAACTCCAGCCTGGCGCTATGCTTTTCAGCGATGCAGGACCGGATGTTCGCTGGGTTGGGAATGAGCACGGCTTCGCATACGAAACCACTTGGTCCAATTTGATGCGGGATTCTGTCTATGCAGGTATGCCAGAATACTCCGAAAAATGGTCAGCCGGGCAGGAAAATGGAACGCATTGGGTGCCTGCGGAATCAGATGTGAGCATCCGCCCAGGTTGGTATTACCATGCCTATGAAGATCACAAAGTGAAGACTTTGCCGCAGCTACTTGAGATTTTTTACAATAGTATTGGAAGAAACAGTTCCATGCTGATCAATTTCCCGGTAGATCGTCGTGGGCTGATTCATGAAAAAGATGAAGCCGCAATCTTGGCTTTGGGAGAAAAGATCAACGCTGACTTTGCCGTGAACTTGGCGGCGCAAGCTTCCATCTCTGCCAGTACATCGAGAGGAAATGGCTATCAAGTTGAGTATTTGCTAGACAGTGATTATGAAACTTATTGGAGTACTCCAGAAGGAGAGATTTCAGCATATGTTGAATTGGACTTTGGAAAAGAAACGGCATTCAATCGGCTCCTACTTCAGGAATATACGCCAATGGGGCAGCGTCAAAAAGCATTTTCCCTCGAAAAAGAAGTGAATGGAAGTTGGGAGAAAATCGCTGAAGGTACGACGATAGGGTACAAGCGAATTCTTCGATTTCCCCTTCAAAAGGCAAGTAAAGTCAGGATAAACTTTAAAGATGGAAAGGGCATTCCAGTGATTTCCGAATTGGGAGTTTATCATGCCCCTGCGCTATTAATTCCACCAAGTTTCAAGCGTGAAAAGTCTGGAGAGGTAACCTTGATTACTTCCGATTCTGATTTGCAAATCAGCTATAGTTTGGATGGAAGCGAGCCAACTCTGATTTATTCGACTCCCATTTCTTTGCTCGAAACGAAAACCTTGAAGGCGGTAAGTTTTGATCCAAATACGGAAGAGAGTAGCAATATTCATGAAGTCAATTTGGATATAGCCAAAGCCAAATGGACTACTTCGAATCCAGATTCTGAAAAGGCAATAGATGAAAATCCAACCACTTTTTGGACGAGTACGGAGAATGAGTTGAAAATTGATCTCGGCGAAAATCACCTTTTGAAAGGCTTTACCTATTTCCCAATGCAGGCAAGATATCCAAGTGGATTTATTCAGAATTATGAGTTTCAAATCTCCGCTGATGGGAAAAATTGGGCTAGCGTTGCCAAAGGAGAATTCGCCAATATTGCCAATAATCCCATTCTTCAGGAAGTACGATTTGATTCGGTAGAAGCTCGATTTATTCGTCTGAAAGCGATTAAAACTACGGATGGGAATTCCGCCACTTTAGCCGAACTAGGTATTTTGACACGATAATCATGAAACAATTACTAATCTTAATTACCCTATTTGTAGCTATTTCAGCCCCAAACTTTGCCCAGCAAAAACCTAATATCATCGTCATCTTTGCGGATGATATGGGCTATGGTGACTTGGGAATCAACGGGCATCCCACGATCCGCACTCCAAATCTAGATCAGATGGCGATGGAAGGCATGCGATGGACCAATTTCTATGCTGTTTCTCCTGCCTGCACAGCCAGTCGATATGGATTGTTGACTGGGAGATATCCCGGCCGATCAGGATTTGGTTGGGTGCTAAATCCGGATTCACCACGAGGAATGCACCCCAAGGAAGTTACTTTGGCAGAAGGATTGAAAGGGCAAGGTTATGCCACAGCCATGTATGGAAAATGGCATTTGGGAACGACCAAACCTGATTTTTTACCACTCCAAAATGGCTTTGATGAATATGTGGGTTTGCCTTACAGCAACGATATGATCCCCCCAAAATGGCCGGATATCGCCTTGATGTCTGGAAATGATACGTTGGAACTCAATCCAGATCAGACCAAATTGACGAAGCTATACACCCAAAAAGCGATCGATTTCATTGGGAAAAATTCAGATAAGCCCTTTTTCGTCTACCTCCCATTTGCGATGCCGCACGTGCCTCTTTTTCCGGGATCGGAATTTCAGGGAAAATCCAGACGTGGTCTTTACGGCGATGTGATAGAGGAAATTGACTGGGCAGTTGGTGAAATTTTGAGCTATTTGAGAGCAAATGGGTTGGCAGAAAATACACTGGTTTGGTTTACTTCGGACAATGGACCTTGGATCATCAAAGGTGATCAAGGAGGTTCGGCCGGACTCTTTCGAGATGGAAAAGGCAGTACTTGGGAAGGCGGACAGCGAGAACCTTCCATTGCTTGGTGGCCGGGAACAATTGCTTCGGGCTCAGTAGAAATGAACCTTGGTGCAACCAAAGACATTTATACGACTGGTTTGCTATTGGCTGGTGCAAAAATCCCAAGAGATCGAATCGTGGATGGAACGGATCTTCGTGGAAATCTAAATTCTAAGTTTGGAGCGAAAGCCGTGGCCGATATGTTTTTCTACTTTGGAAATGATAACACCGTTTTTGCTGTGAGGCAAGGAAAATGGAAACTTCATATTCGTACATACAGCCAAACCGGAGAGACCTATTTTGATGATCCTTTACCGCTGCTTTTTGACGTGGACACCGACCCTTCGGAAAAGTATAATTTGGCGGCAAGTCAACCGGAAATGGTAGCACAACTCCAAGATTTGATAGCTGTATTTAATGCAGAAGCAGCAGCTAATCCTGACTTTTATACTTTAGAAAAAACGAAATGAGAAATGCTATTTTGGTAGTTCTAGGAGGAACATTACTTCTTTTTTCCTGTGGAAAACAAGCAGAAACAACTCCTTCTGCTAAACCCAATATCCTGATAATTTTGTCAGATGATCAAGGCACTTTGGATTTGAATAGCTTTGGGTCTACAGATTTGGCTACGCCAAACTTGGATCGACTGGCCGCCTCGGGAGTTCGATTTACCCAGTTTTATGCGGCGGCTCCGGTTTGCTCCCCATCACGGGCGAGCTTACTGACCGGAAAATATAATTTCAATGCAAGGCTATTTGGAAATGTAGACACTCCAAACAATGATCCGGAAGGAAAATCTGGACTGCCGACTGAGGAAATCACTTTGGCTGAAGTATTTCGTCCAGCAGGATACCGAACGGCTGCCATAGGCAAATGGCATCTGGGACATATTCCCGAAAAGCTCCCGAACGGTCAGGGCTTCGATTACTTCTTTGGACATCAGCGTGGCTGTATCGATAATTATTCTCATTTCTTTTATTGGAACGGCCCAAATCTTCATGACCTCTATCAAAACGAAACGGAGATTTATCGGGAGGGACAATTTTTTGGTGACCTGATGGTGGAGGAAGTGAAGCAATTCACGCAACCTTCATCCGATCCCTTCTTTATTTATTGGGCGATCAATATGCCACATTATCCCTACCAAGGACGAGAAAGCTGGCTCAAGCATTATGAAAATCTCCCAAGCCCTCGTCGAGAATATGCTGCTTTTTTATCTACGCTGGATGAGTTGGTAGGTAATGTCTTGGATCACCTCGAGCAAACCGGTCAATTGGACAACACCATCATCGTCTTTCAATCTGATCATGGACATAGCGTGGAGGAGCGAGCTTATTTTGGAGGAGGCAATGCAGGGCCTTTTGCTGGCGCAAAATTCAGTATGTTGGAAGGAGGAATCCGAGTCCCTGCGATTATTTCCTGGCGAGGGAAGATCCCAGCAGGAGAAGTTCGTCATCAATGGGCAGGAGCAGTGGATTGGTTGCCTACTCTAGCAGAATATGCGGAAGTGTCCTTGCCAAATTCTACCGAAATCGATGGGGTAAGTTTGCGGAAAGTGATCGATGACAATGCTACCTCTCCTCACGATATCATGCATTGGGGGACTGGAAATCCAGATAATCCCAAAGGGGCTTGGGCAATCCGAAAAGGTCCTTGGAAGCTTCTGGGGAATCCGACAGACCCGACTAAGAAACTTACTTTTGGCGAAGCTGACCATCTCTACCTCGTCAATCTAGAGCGCGATAGCACCGAGCAAAAGAATCTCGCAAGCGAACATTCAGCGGTAGTATCTGAACTGTTAAAATTACACGAGGACTGGATTGAAGAGATTTTGAACCGCATACCATCAAATTGATATCATTTGCATCACATTTTCCTTACCTTATTTGCGGAAATTACCCCCAACCCAAAATCATCCTAAAACCTTTTATTCTATGAACAGACGCATCGCACTGCGACATCTTGCGCTGATTTCCGGAGGACTTGCCCTTATTCCTTCCTGCGATTTCACTTCGGATGATATCCTCGCTGCCTACAACAAATTGAAAGTCAAAGCTTCGCAGAAATCCCTGCTCGGTGATATTTCCAATACCATTATTCCTGCAGGGGAAATTAAGGGAGCCTTGGACCTAGAGGTTCCGGACTTTATCCTAGTCATGATCAATGATTGCTTTACAGCAGAGAATCAAGCCCTTTTCACCCAAGGTTTAGCGGCATTTCCAACCTATGTGAAAAAGTCTGCCGGAAGCAGCTTTGATAAGTTAGATACTAAAAAGAAAGAAGAAGTCATTCAGACTGGCGCCAAATTGGAGAGTGGAGAAACCGAAGAAGGTATGACCCATAAGGCTGTAGCCTACTTCCTCAATACCACCAAACGATTTACGATTCAAGGCTATATGGCTTCTGAATACATCCAGTCCGAAGTGATTCCATATTCTTTGATTCCCGGCGAATACAATGGTGCCGTATTAATTTCTGACCTTCAAAAACCGCGTATTTAATGGCTAATCTGAATTTAAAGAGTAAAGAGGAACGAACTTATGAAGCCATTGTGGTGGGTTCAGGGATCAGTGGAAGTTGGGCAGCAAAAGAACTTTGTGATCTAGGAGTAAAAACGCTGATGATCGAGCGAGGTCGAAATGTGGAGCATATCAAAGATTATCCGACTACCAATATGCTTCCTTATGAATTTCCTCATCGGAATCAGATCACGCAGGAAGTTAGAGATGCAAACCCGATTGTGAGTAAATGCTATGCATTCAATGAGGATGCTGCGCACTTTTTTGTAAAAGACGCCGAGCATCCTTATGTACAGGAGAAGCCTTTTGACTGGATCCGAGGCTACCAAGTGGGAGGGAAATCGCTGCTTTGGGCAAGACAGGTACAGCGCTGGTCTCAATATGACTTTGACGGCCCGGCCCGTGATGGCTTTGCGGTCGAGTGGCCGATTTCATACGATGAGTTGGCACCTTGGTACAGCCATGTAGAGAGATTTGCCGGAGTATCTGGAAATAAAGATGGCTTGGCAACTTTGCCCGATGGAGAGTTTTTGCCGGGTTATGAGCTGAATGTGGTGGAGAAATATTTCCAAGGAAAGCTGAAAGAGCATTATGGAAATAACCGTCACATGATTTCGTCACGCTGCGCACATATTAATGGAAATGCTGAATATTATGCGAAGCAAGGTCGGGTAATGTGCCAAAACAGAAATTTGTGTCAGCGCGGCTGCCCTTTTGGAGGCTATTTTTCTTCCAATTCATCGACTATTCCTTGGGCTTTGAAATCAGGGAATCTTACGCTGCGACCAGATGCCGTCGTGCATTCTGTTATCTATGATGAGGAAAAGGGTAAGGCTACCGGCGTGCGGATCATTGATGCGCATACGAAGGAGATGGAAGAGTTTTATGCTCCGGTACTATTTATCAATGCCGCAGCATTAAATACGAATTTGATTTTGCTAAACTCCACTTCCAGTCGCTTTCCAAATGGACTTGGAAATGACAATGGATTGATGGGGAAATATGTGGCTTTCCATAATTACCGGGCAAGAGTATCGGGAGAATATGAAGGACATTCTGAATATACTACCAGCGGCGGAAGGCCAACTAGTGGTTATTTTCCAAGATTCAGAAATGTCGAAAAGCAGGAAACTGATTTCCTTCGGGGCTATGCTGCTGGATTTTCAGCGGGAAGAGGAGCTAAGTCTGATAATAGTGGTATTGGTGCGGATCTGAAAGAAAGCTTACTCAATCCCGATCAATATGGACCTTGGCGTGTAGGTTCTCATATGATGGGAGAGACGATTCCGAAGGAGAGTAACTATGTTGCATTGGATGCCAATCTTAAAGATCCATATGGCATGCCGCAACTGAAAATCAATGTGGACTACGATGACAATGATGTGAAGATGACCAAGGATTACATCGAACAGATGACCGAGATGTTTGAAAAGGCTGGCTTCACCAATATCAGAGCAGAAGACGACAATCGAACTCCGGGCTTGGATATCCACGAGATGGGCGGCATCCGAATGGGTAAATACCCGAAGACTTCCCTGCTTAATGCCAATCACCAGCTTCATGCGGTGCCGAATGTGTATGTGACGGATGGAGCAGCTATGACTTCAACCTCTACTCAAAATCCATCGCTTACTTATATGGCTTTTGCAGCCAGAGCGGCGCATCATGCGGTGGCTGAAAGCAAGAAATGAAGTTAGAAAGCTAAAGTGAGAAGTCAGAAATCAAAGTCAGAAAGCTAAAGTGAGAAAACTGAAAAGGGTTTGCTTCCGTCATCGCGAGTAACAAACCGTGCTGATTTTTTTCTAGGAAGCGATTATTTTGAGAATATTGAAATCTAAGGTTTGAAATATGTAAGAGCCCAAGTCGAATGATTTGGGCTTTTTTGAAAAATAATTCATAGTAGTACTTGACTTTTTAATATTTATCGATTAGTTTGAAAAAATTTTTAATCAACACACTAACTCCTTTTTTATGAAAAACAATTTTGCCCCCCCCCCCACCTACAAAAAACTAGCTAGATTCGGTTTAGCAGTAATTTTTGGATTTTCCATGATTATTTCATCCTGTATTCCCGAGCCAGAAAGTCCAAAAATAGAAGTCAGCGAGAACTCCCAACTGATGAAAGTCAGGGAATGGTTTGAAGAAAATAAAAATAACCTGAGACTACCAGAGCGAGGATCTAACTTTCGGACAGACGCTCAGGAATTGATCTTACCCTTTTTTGAAAAAGAACCCGATTGGGATAATTTCCATCATTATTACTTTCCCGATGGCAGGGAGGTTTTTGAAATCAATTTAGAAAATGTGCAGACCTATATTCCTATTTCTGATGCAAGTGAAGACGTAGCTACTCAGGCAAATAGGTCTATTCAAAACATACTCTTTGTAAAGCATCCTACCGAAAACCGTTTCGATCCATTAATTGCGAGATATTATCCCGATGAAGAAAGCTCAAAAAGAGAATTCAAGGAAATCAGTTATCAAATGATTGATGAAAAGTGGAGCGGTTGGATAGATTTATTTACCTACGACGAGCATTATTTCATAGGATTTCAAGTCGAAAAAGGACAAATTACCCACACGAGAAAATTTAAGCAAGAGGGTCAAAACGCAAAAAAAGCAATTGGTTTTGAAAATAAAGATGTGAGATGTCCACTTGTGACAACAGATTGGTTAAATATAACAGTAGCAGGAAATGTAGTAACCATTACAGGTTTGAACTCAACAACTAGTCAAAGTTGTGGAATGGGTAGCTATGATTCAGGGTCGCAATCCAATGGTTCACCATCTTACAATTATGGAGGCTTCCCCAGTAGTGGTGTAGGCTCTTCAGGGGCGCCATCGGGATATCCTGTTCCGGATGATGTACCTTTACCTAAGTTAAGAATATATTTAAGTCAAAAAGTATCAAAATATCCCCTGCTTGAATGTGCTATTAGCAAAATTGAACTTTCAAAATTTATAGATCAATTAGCTATATTTTCACAATCTGCAACAGGAGCAAATGTAACTCTAACAGTTGGAAAGACACAAAACCCTAGAGCTGGAGCTGAAACTGATGGTGTAACCTATGGTTACAATAATATTATAATTACTTTCAATGAAGAAACAATTGGAAAAAAATCTTCATTGGATATAGCTAGGATTTTAATACATGAAATTATTCATGCGGAGATTTTTTCAGCTCTTGGTCAAGAGAGAAATTCATCACTCTTAGTTGGGGATTTTGCTCATAACTTTGAAATATATAAGCAGCGATTTCCTAGTAATAATGCAATTCAACAACACGAATTTATGGCGGATTTTCTTGTTGAGAAGATTGCAAAAGAGTTACAAAAACTTCATCCGTATCTAGGTAAAGATGAATTTTTCAACGCAACGGCAAATAATTGGCATAAAGGAATAATACATCAAGGTTTTTACACTGCTATTGCATGGCATGGTTTTAATAGCACTAGTAGATGGATAAATAATGAGAATAAAGCGTACTATCAAAAACTACAAGAACTTGATAACCGGCTTACAAAAAATTGCCAATAATGAGAGCTAAACTACTAATTATACTTTTGTATTCTTTCTCCCTTTTCTCCTGTAAAGAAAAAGAAGATAGAATTTTATCCACCCTTTATTTAAATTCTTTGAGCGGAGGAAATAAAGGTGATACACTCTTGATTATATTGGATGCCAAAAGCGAATTCACCCAAAAGCGAATTGAGATTATTTCAAATGAAAAATATATTTATTACAGGAGAGGGTTTGATGAAGACCCCAACCTTATTGTAAATATGGGGAGTTATCCTGATTTAGGAAAATTGAATATTAAAATCAAATCTTTAATTAATTACGATGTGCTTTATGATTCACTTATACCTTTCGAAAAGTGGTTCTATCTAGATTATGAAAAATATTTCCTTATCGAAAAAGAGGATCTTGTTAAGGCAAATCGAGAAGGTCTTCATTCGCTTGTATTCTTGGAAATAGCAATGAATTCACACGGAATAATTTAGTACCCCCCTCTGGATTGAATGTAGCGCTTGTGCTAGGCGTGATTTGTAATTACGCCTTCCTATCAATTAGAATTTGCAATTCAGATTTGATTATGAGACTATAGGTTTGGATCTTATACCAATTAAAAATTGGTAAGGATATTAGGGTGGAATTGCAAATTCCACCCAGCCTCCCTCTGAACTTCAACGGTTCGGAGAAGAGTCTACGCCCAGAGGGGGGAAGGAAAGCAAGAAATGAAGTTAGAAAGCTAAAGTGAGAAGTCAGGAATCAAAGTCAGAAAGCTAAAGTGAGAAGTCTGAAAAGGGTTTGCTTCCGTCATCGCGAGTAACAAACCGTGCTGATTTTTTTCTAGGAAGCGATTATTTTGAGAATATTGAAATCTAAGGTTTTAAATATGTAAGAGCCCAAGTCGAGAGATTTGGGCTTTTTTTCAAAAATAATTTATAGTAATATATGGCTTTTTAATATTCATCAGTTAATTTAAAGAAATTTTTAATCAACATACTAACTCCTTTTTATGAAATACAATTTTGCCCCCCCCCCTTACAAAAAAATAGCTAGATTCGGTTTAGCGCTGATTTTTGGATTTTCCATGATTATTTCATCCTGTATTCCCGAGCCAGAAAGTCCCAAAATCGAAGTCAGCGAGAACTCCCAACTGATGAAAGTCAGGGAATGGTTTGAAGAAAATAAAACTAACCTGAGACTACCAGAGCGAGGATCTAACTTTCGGACAGACGCTCAGGAATTGATCTTACCCTTTTTTGAAAAAGAACCCGATTGGGATAATTTCCATCATTATTACTTTCCCGATGGCCGGGAGGTGTTTGAAGTGAGTCTGGAGAATGCCACAAAATATTTCCCAAAGAGTATGCTGGATAGTTTTCCGGATCAAAATCCTGCTGATTTTGTTATTCAAAACATCATGTTTATTAAGCATGCAACAGCGGAGCGATTTGATCCAGTCATCGCACGGTACTATCCGAATGATGTAGCATCTGCAAAGGAATTTAAAGCCATTAGCTATGATGGAATACCTTACAACTGGTCAGGAATTGTGGATATTTGGACTTATGATGAGCGTCATTTTATTGGTTTTATTTATGAAAAAGGTGAATTAATTAATCATTTTAGATTTAAGCCTGCTGATTCCATTGGTGAAAACAGAATTGCCGGAGACTGCCGAACAACCATCAGGGAAATTTCCAATAATTATACCGGCAGCGATGGGGTCGTTGTGGTCATGCCTTCTTCCCTCGTTGCTGAAACAACTTGTACTGGCTCGACGGGATATAATCCCCCCGGTGGTCAAGGCGAATACCACGATTATCAGAGGCCTACCTGTTGCGATGACCCGATTACGGCCCCTCCAAGAGACTTGCCTGACTATGATCCACCTACAATTCCATCACCAGAAACTATAATCAATCAACTCACTAATCCATGTGCGATCAACATATTTAAGGAACTATCGAAAGGAAGTAGGGTTCTTACAGATCTAACAGGTTTAGGAAGCTTGGATATTTTTCCTGGGATGCTTGATTTATTCCAAAAAAGCGGGACGTTTGATTACCGGATTCAAAATGGACACACAGGAGGAGCAAATGCTGTCACCAATATAATAAAAGGGAACAATGTAATTACACTGAGTAATGATTACCTACAAAGCGCTACTTCCCTAAGTATTGCGAGAACGATAATTCATGAGACGGTGCATGCTTACTTATTAATCCAAACTAAGAGTCAAATTGATAAAAGTGCTTTTGAACTACTGAATAAATATTGGGTTGAATATCCTGATAATTTGCCCAATACCCATCATGCTGTAATGAGCCAATACATCTTAGGTATGGCTATATCGCTTTACAATTGGGATAAAAAATTTGGGCCAACTGCAGGATCTCTCAGTTTTGAATATTACTACTCTATGGCATTCGGGGGATTGGTAAAGTATAATGACCCTACCCAACTCATTGACGAAGCAAAGCAATTTTTGCCTGCAGGAAGTAGTTGGTCCGAAATTGACAGAATTTTACAAAATGAAGCAACAGGAAACTATCAAGCAAATGGAACGAAGTGTAATTAAAACAGGTCTTATTCTAGGGGTTCTTTTAGCTTCTCTTTTTAATTCTCACGAAACTTTCAGTCAAAGAAAGAAAGATATGGATTTGGAGCAATATGAGATTTTAGAGAACAATTATCGAAAAGCAAAAGAAGAAACTATTCAAGTCTTTTATCACACTATGAAATATGAATCTTGGATGAAATTAGTGTGGGATAAAGAAAATATTTCTGACAAGGGAGTTGGGTTTTGCACGTTTCAAGATCCAGAGTTAAAAATGGCGTTTCTTGCACTAAAGGATCAAATTTTTGATCTAGCAGAGAAAAAGATAGATTCGAAAAAGCTTTCTAGTAAGTTTAGAATCACTAAAAATAAAAATGCGAATAATGTCAGATTCATAACTGAATCAATAATAATCGGTAATTACTCATTTCAATTTGTGAGGACATTGGATCAAAAAAGTGTTCATGTCCAAAAGAAAGAAGAATCAGGAATTTGGAATTACGAGTGCGGTGTTCCTCTAGAATTTGATTTCCACTAATTGAGGTGTTTTATAAGCCATCTTACAAAATGAGATGGCTTATTTCTTTCCATCTGGCAGCAGTTGGTCAGAAATTGAACAAATTCTTACAAATGAAGCGTTGGGAAATAATCAAGCAAGTGGTGAAAAGTGTAATTAATAAAATAGCTATCGTAGCTTTTATCATGATACCGTTTTTTGCTGAGGCTCAAACTAAAAAGGAGCTGACGAAGGAACAATACAAAGTGATTGACGACTCATTTAAAAATTCTGGAAAGGAATTTACAAGACTATTCTATCAGACGATTGATTATAAATCTTGGGTGCATTTACTCTACGGGGATTATTACCGGGAGGAAAGAGGAATAGGCCTTTGTACTTTTAAAGATTCTCAACTGGAGGGAGCCATAGATCAATTGATCTATCAGGTAATGAATATACAAGTCAAAGAGCTAAATCCTAAGAAACTGGGTAAAAGGTTTATACTTATAAAAGACTTGAAAGTGGGTGACTATTTATCTATCTCAGAGCCTATGATTGTTGGGGATTATTCCTTCATACTTTATAAATATAGATACTCAGAGAGCTTAAAAATTCAAAAAAAGAATCAGAATGGAGATTGGGAGTATGAATGCTCGATTCCACTCTATGTTGTCTTTATCGATTAGAGATATTTCATTAGCCATCTCACAAAATGAGATGGCTAATTTCTTTGAGCCTAAGAGTAGTTTTAAACTGCGGTTTAATATCATTTAGGGCTTGCATTTCGGAGTTGAAAATTAAATTAAGATTTTGGATCTTGATCCAATTAAATCCCGACAGCTGTACGGGATGGTAATGATTTAAGGGTGTAATTGCAAATTACACCCAGTCCCTACGATGATTTGACTACGCCGAGTATGGGCACATTTGATTTAATTGAAAAATATAATGAGAAATACCCGAAGTCTATAGGGGATACCCACCACGCTGCCATGAGCCATTTCATTTTAGGTATGGCAGTCTCTTTGTACAATTGGGACAAAAGGTTCGGCTATACTGGAGGTAATTTAGGATTTGATTATTATTACAAGATGGCTTTTGGGGGGCTTGTTCGAAAGGATAATCCTACTTTGCCAATTGATGAAGCAAAGCAATTTATTCCGTCGGGTAGTGGCTGGACTCAAATAGATAGAATATTACAAAATGAGGCAAAAGGAACTAATCAGGCAAATGGTGAAAAGTGCAATTAAAACAGGTTTATTTTCAATACTCTTCTTTGTTTTTTTGGTGCAAAAGGGGAATGCTCAAATAACTAGTGAATTGAGTAATGAACAGCACCAAATATTTACTAGCATATTTAAAAAATCAGGAGATTCGCCAACATGTGTTTATTTCCAGACTTTTAAATATGAATCTTGGATGACCTTAATTTGGGATAAGGAATTTCTAAAAGAAGATGGAATTGCATTTTGTGTCTTTGATGATCCTGAATTAAAAGAAGCTTTTAAAGTGTTAAGAGATAGAGTCGAAATCCTTCAAATTAAAACTCTTAATAAAAGCATATTGGATACGAAATTCAAACTGACCCGAAATTCGAAGAAAAAACGAGTTTTATTTGTTTCTGAGCCTGTGATAATTGGGGAATATGCTTTTCAATTTCTTAAATCAAAGACTGATAAGAGCCTTCGTGTTCAAAAGAAAGACAAGGAAGGAAATTGGAATTACGAATGCGGAGTTCCTCTCCTATTTGAATTACATTGATTGAGAATGTTCAAAGCCGTCTCATTATGGGATGGATTTGTTCTATACCCTTTGATTATAAGTCAGATTGGAAAATGCGAGTTCCAAACAGCAATGAGCCAATTTATTTTGGGGATGTCAGTTTCTTTTTACAATTGGGATAAAAAATTTGGGCCAACTGCAGGATCTCTCAATTTTGAATATTATTACTCTATGGCATTTGGTGGATTGGTAAAGTATAATGACCCTTCCCAAATTATTGATGAGGCAAAACCATTTATACCTACGGGAAGCAGCTGGTCAGATATTAAAAAAATCCTTGAAAATGAAGCAACAGGAAACTATGCATCTAATGGTCAAAAGTATAATTAAAGTATCCTCGATACTTGGGGTCATTTTGTTTGTGGGTTTGTTCTCAAATGAAGGATTTACCCAAGTAAGAACCGAATTGTGCGAGGAAGAGCATAAAATAATTGAGACCTCTTTTAAAAAATCAACAGAGGAATCAATCCAAATTTACTTTCAAACCTTCGGATATGAATCGTGGATGGAACTCATCTGGGATAAAGATAATCGAAGGGAAGATGGTATAGGGTTATGCGTCTTTGACGGTCCAGAAATGGAAAGGGCATTTGAAAAATTAAGAGGTTTGGTAGGAGACCTTGTAGTTAAAAACCTTGTAAAGGAGAAACTTGGGAAAAGATTTAAGCTTGTTAGAAACGCAAAAAAAGACAACTTCCTTTTTCTTTCAGAACCAATAATTATTGGGAATTACTCTTTCTTGTTTCGGAAATCAAATAGCACCAAGAGCTTACTTGTTCAAGAAAGAAGTTTAGCGAATGATTGGAATCCAAAATGTGGAGTGACTCTTTACGGGGAACTGCATTGATTATACCCTATTAACCCATTTCATGATCCGAGAAATAGAATAAAGTTTGAAAAGGCCTGAATTGAGAGATTTGGGCTTTTTTTCAAAAATAATTTATAGAAGTACTTGACTTTTTAATCTTCAGTGGTTTTTTTAAGGAAATTTTTAATCAACATACTACTCCTTTTTATGAAAAACATTTTTGCCCCCCCAATTACAAAAAACTAGCTAGATTCGGTTTAGCGCTGATTTTTGGATTTTCCATGATTATTTCATCCTGTATTCCCGAGTCAGAAAGTCCAAAAATCGAAGTCAGCGAGAACTCCCAACTGATGAAAGTCAGGGGATGGTTTGAAGAAAATAAAACCAACCTGAGACTACCAGAGCGAGGATCTAACTTTCGGACAGACGCTCAGGAATTGATCTTACCCTTTTTTGAAAAAGAACCCGATTGGGATAAATTCCATCACTATTACTTTCCGGATGGGAGAGAGGTGTTTGAAATCAATCTTGATAATGACCAAACATATATTCCTGTCTTTGACGGGGACATGGATATATATAAAATAGTTGATCGATCCATGCAAAATATAATTTTTGTGAAGCATTCTACAGAAAATCGCTTTGATCCTCTGATTATTAGATACTATCCGGACGAGGAAAATTCTAAGAGAGACTTCAAAGAGTTCAATTATCAAATGATAGACGAAAAGTGGAGCGGTTGGGTTGATTTATTCACTACCGATGAGCATTACTTCATAGGATTTCAAATAGAAAAAGAGCAAGTCACCAATACCAGAAAATTCCAGAATGATAATATAAATGCTAAAAAATCAATTGGATTCGAAAATAAAGACGTAAGATGCTATATCAAAACTGTGGACTGGTGGAGCACAAGTGGAGGCATCAGACAGTATATGGAGACTACCCATCAGCAAACATGTGCGCTTGATGGTCCTAGAAGCTCATCAGGCCCATCTTCCTACAGTTACGGACAAGGTAGTGATGCTAGCAGCAATGGGTCTGCGGGATCAAGCTCAGGATATAATCCACCAGATATACCAGCACCTAATTTGAGAATAGAAATACATAAGTCATTCAGTGACAATCCATACCTTAACTGTATTTTAGAGAAACTTCAACTTAGCAAGTTTGTAGATGATTTAGCATTGTTGGATGGAACAATTTCAAATGGTAGAAATGTAATCTTGAAAGTGGGTCATGTGCCTAAACGACAAGGAAATATGACTGCTGCTAATGCTGAAACGAGTGATGAGTTAGGCCCATATCGAATTCAAATAACTATAAATGAGGAAAGAGTAAATTTGAGTTCACTAGAATTAGCGAAAATAATCTTACACGAACTTATTCACGCAGAGTTATTTGTTGCCAATTTCCATAAAGGTGGATCTCCTATCGATGGTGACTTTCAAGCGAATTTCAATACTTATATGAAAACTTATCACAAGGAGGGAAATTCTGTCACCCAACATAACTATATGGCTGAAAAAATGGTAGATAAAATGGCACAAGTACTTTCGCAAATTCACCCTAGCTTAGGCAAGAATGAATTTGTAAATGACCCAGAGGTCAAACTTGTTTTTCTTAATAAACGAATGCCTTCCAATTTCTACACAGCACTAGCTTGGTCAGGTTTGCACTCTACTGATAAATGGAAATTTAGTTTACCCGAGCGATATACATATGAAAAGTATCAACAATTGGCCAATGCAAAATTAAATAACGAATGTAACTAAAATTAACAATGAAGATTTATCGTTTTATGCTGATCTTCCTTCTATTTACTTTTTGTAAAGAGAAAGAAACTGTTTCTGAGATTTCTGAATTAAATGAGAATATACCCGCGCCCATTGAATTAGTTATAGTATTTCATAGAAATGAAAAGAATACTATTTTAAAGAGTTTTGGGGATGATTTTAGTAGTAATTTTTATTTTATACGTGAAAATTTCGATCCTCCTTATGATGATCCTAATCTATATATTAACGTCTTTCATGGTTCAGATAAAGGGAAAAAAACAATTTTAAGAAAAGATTTGGATCAAATGACTGTCTGGTTTGATTCGGAGATGGGCTATATGGACTGGTTTCGACTCAATTTTGAAAAATATTATATCATATACCAAGATGAATATTTAGTAAAAGGATCACTCGATCCTGAATTTGAGTTTCAGGCTTGGGAAGTAAAAATCGCGACTGGAGGTGTAGAATAGTATTCCTAATGGATTAAGATTGAAGATTAGTAAAACTTGTATAAGTGAAGTCAAAACAGCCTGAATACTTAAATTTGGGCTGTTTTTTTTTCAAAAAGGCAATTTCCCTAAATCCACATTGCCACCGGTCAGAATTATTCCCACTCTTTTTCCAGCAAAGCGTTCCTTATTGGCGAGTAAAGCGGCAAGCGGCACCGCGCAAGAAGGCTCGATGATGATCTTCATCCGCTCATAGATCAAGCGCATAGCTGCGATAATCTGAGGATCTGTGGCAAGTAAAATGTCTGAAACATAATTCTGAATCAGCTCAAAATTCAAGACTCCCAAAGAGGTCAAAAGTCCGTCAGCAATGGTTTTAGGATCGGTCTGAGGAATGATGCGGCCGGCCTGAAAAGAGCGGTAAGCATCGTCCGCGCCCTTAGGCTCAGCGCCGATCACTTCGATCTCTGGATCCCAATGATGCGTTAGCAGGGCAGTTCCCCCTAATAATCCTCCGCCACCAACTGGAGTCATGATGATCTCCAAGTCATCCTGCTCTTCGTGGAATTCTAAAGCGCAAGTTGCCTGCCCTTCGATCACATCCATAAAATCATACGGAGGAATAAATGTTGCGCCGGTACGCTTCACGACTGCCTCCAGCGTGGTTTCTCGGGCTTTGAGGTTGGGCTCGCACTCCGTAATCTCTCCTCCATAGCCGCGCACGGCTTTTTTCTTGATTTCGGGAGAATTAGAAGGCATTACGATATAGGAGGGAATTCCCGCTACAGTTGCCGCCCGAGCTAAAGCGGCAGCATGATTGCCGCTACTATGGGTTGCGACACCTTTTTTCTTCTGTTCATCAGTGAGTTTCATGACAGCATTGGCTGCCCCACGCGCTTTGAAAGCACCGACTTTCTGAAAATTTTCACATTTGAAATAAATCTCACAGCCAGCCATTTTATCGATGGTAGAGCAGGTGAGGATTGGAGTTTTATGAATAAAAGATTTGATACGGACTGCGGCAAACCGAATGTCATTCAGAGAAGGGAATTGGGTGTTTTCCATATCGAAAATTAGGTATTTCTTTTCGGCTAAAAAATGATTCAAGGAATGAATTGGATAGATAATTTGTCGATGATTTAGTGATTTGAATAATTTTTTAAATCTTCGGGAATGAATTGGAAAGCCTTTGATTTTTTCCCGGTTATGGGAAAGCCGCTTACAGTAAAAAATTCAATGAAACTTGATTTTAGCCCTGCAAATAAAGAATTAGAAACAGTTGATTTGGGAAAAACTGAAATCTTTAATCAGTTTGTATTTGATCAGTTGGGAAGGGCTCGGAAAACCTACGGAGTAGGCGGCTATCTAGAGCATCGGGCGATTTACAGGCGAAGTGAGCGATTTGAGATTTCGGAGGCTGACTTTCGCAATATCCATCTTGGAGTAGATATTTGGACGCAAGCTGGTGCTCCAGTATTTGCACCTTGTGAAGGAGAAATTCATTCTATTCAGGACAATAAAGGCTTTGGGGATTATGGGCCAACTTTGATTCTGAAGCATGAACTGGGCGGGGCGATGCTTTATTCGCTCTATGGCCATTTGACATTGACGGATTTGGATCGTTTTGAAGTGGGACAAAAAGTGAAAGCAGGAGACTTGATCTGTCATGTAGGTCCATATCCTGAAAATGGAGACTGGCCGCCGCATCTGCATTTTCAGCTGATGTATGATCTGGAAGGAAAATTTGGAGATTATCCAGGAGTCTGTGCTAGGCGAGAAGTTGAGAAGTATGTTGCTAATTGTCCAGATCCTAACTTGTTGCTTAATTGTTCTTTATTATAATAAGCCAAATCAGGAATTAGCCTGTGTAATCAACCTTAAGCCTTCCAGCGTGAGATTTGGGTCCACCTCATCGAAGACTTGATCCAAAGGGCTTAAAACAGCAGAGAGTCCTCCAGTAGCAATTACCCTAAAATTCATTTGGGCTTCTGTACTAATCGTCTCGATCATTCCCTTGATTAAACTGCTATAGCCATAAAATATTCCAGCCTGAATCGCATGAATTGTATCTTTGCCAATGGCTGAATCAGGAACTTTCAGAGCAACTTCTGGGAGTTTGGAGGTAAAGGAAAAAAGGGATTTAATTGCTGTTTTGATTCCCGGGACAATATTCACACCAAGTACTTCGCCATACTGACCCACCACTGTAAAGGTGAGTGCCGTACCAAAATCTAAAATAATGACTGGATCTTGATGTCTCGAAAAAGCCGCCATGACATTACACATCAAATCGGTCCCCATTTCCTGAGGTCGATTGGTTTTAATGGGAAGCTTAGAATAGCTTTTTGAAGAAATGAGATAAGCTTTCTTTCCTAAAAAGTTTTGGCAAAAATCAGTAATTGTTTTGTTGATTTCTGGAACCACTGAACTAAAACCGATCTTGGCGATATCAGGAGGTCCAATTCCATGCTCTAAAAAATAGAGCGGAACCTTCTTGCTGAGCTGAGTGCCGAGGGTGTCAAAGTTTGTCTCCAAGCGGAATTGATTTTTCCATCGGTTTTCCTTTTGGTCATAAAGTGCAAAAACTACATTAGAATTACCGGCGTCAATCGCTAAAAACATATCCCTTGGTTTTGGCTAAATTTAGTCTTTCCTTCAGTTATAATCCAAAATTCAAATCAAACCCCAATCAAATGTTTTCAATTCGAGCCGGAAAAATCGAGGACCTGCCTCGTGTTTTAGAATTAATCAACGAACTCGCCGTCTATGAAAAGATGCCTGAAGAAGTCATCAATACGGTTGAGCTGATGGAAAAGGACGGCTTTGGACCCGATCCTGTATATGGTTTTTTTGTCTGTGAGAAAGCGGCTACCGACGAAATCATCGGTACTGCAATATTCTACTATCGCTATTCGACTTGGAAGGGAAGACGGATTTATTTGGAAGACCTGATTGTCACAGAATCTGAACGAGGTGCAGGTGCAGGCAAATTACTTTTTGATCGAATCATGGCCAAAGGCCTAGAAGAAGGCTGTACCGGAATGATGTGGCAAGTGCTGGATTGGAATGAGCCTGCAATAAATTTTTACAAAAAATACTATCAAGCGACCTTAGAAGGAGGCTGGCTGAATGCGCACCTTCAGGATTTTGAAATAAAAAAGTTGATCTCCTGAAAATTACGTAAATTATTTGCATGAATTGAATATTGCATTTAAGAATTTGTATCTTTAATAAATAATTAAAGCTATGGGACACACTTGGAAGATTACACTCGGAGATCAGCATTTGGATTCACTAGTTACCGGCCAAAAGCCGTATCATTTTTTTCAGGAGATGCAATTGACTGTAAGTGAGCCTGCGGTGATGTATGGCGAGGTATTGGATTTCAAAGATACTGCGGAGCTTTTTGATTATTTAGAGTTTACTCAAGCTGACGTTGCAGAGGTATTGGAGGTGGATCCTAGTACCCTATTCCGCTGGAAAAAGGATGAAAAAAAGCTCACTAAAGTGCTCACCAAAACCATCTTTGATATGGATAAAGTAATTGCCAAAGGCATCCGGATTTTCGGATCAGAGGATGCGCTTGCTGTTTGGCTTCACACTCCCAATTCGTCTCTAGGTAATCAAAAGCCGGCGATTCTCCTTAAGAATCCCTACGGTACCGAGCTAGTAGATCAGGCGATGGAGGCAATGTCTTGGGGAGCTTTTCTCTGATTGATGCAGTATTTTCGATTAATAGAGTCCTTACCGGGGAGATCTGGATTAGGCTACGGAATGGCGCCGGCAAGATGGAATCTATATGGAACGCCCGTGATTTATGTGTGCAACACCAGCTCCTTGAATCTCTTGGAACTCCTCAGTATCAAAGGACCTGCCGTAACTCAAAGTAACTGGAAATTGATCGAACTAGAAGTATTAGGAGCAATTCCTGAACTAGACGCATCACAACTTGCTCCCGATTGGAGAAACAGACCTCATCCCCGATCCACTCAAGAGTTAGGTTCAGGCTGGGCAAAAGGGATGATCTCCTTAGCGCTAAAGGTTCCTTCTTGCCGGATTCCAGTGACTCGATATCCGGAAGAACATAATTTATTGATTAATCCTTTTCACCCTGATTTTCTAAAAAACATAAAGATCAAGCAGGAATTGGATGTCAGCTTTGAAGTGAATTCGTAAGGGGCAGGAAGATTGGAGACAGGAGACGGGAGACCGAAGACAGGAGAGCCATTCTTTTGGCAAATAAAATGATTCCTTTTTTTGTCAAGTGTCTATGTAGGGCATACCTATTTTTCAGAAAATAGCAGCTATGAATGGTCAATAGCTGAAAATTTTCCTATCAAAGGTTGCTTATGGAGCTGTATTTCCCTAAAAAAAATAAGGCCCACTCGCAAGAATAGGCCTTGTTTTTCAATTATATTTTCTTTGATAACTTATTTTAAATCTCTGTAATCTTAGTGGTTAATTACGATTTCACCGAATAGTTTGGAGCCTCTCGGGTGACGCTTACATCGTGCGGATGTGATTCTTTTACCCCAGCTGCGGTAATTTTTACAAACTTTCCACTCTTCTGAAGGTCTTCTATGGTCTTAGTGCCGCAATATCCCATTCCAGCCTGAAGTCCACCTACTAATTGATAAAGTACCTCTGACACTAAACCTTTGAAAGGAACTCTTCCAACGATTCCTTCCGGAACTAGCTTTTTGACATTGTCTTCAGCATCTTGGAAGTACCGATCTTTGGAGCCTGATTCCATAGCTTCCAACGAACCCATTCCGCGGTAGGACTTGAACTTCCTACCTTCGAAGATGATCATTTCTCCTGGAGCCTCTTCAGTACCTGCTAGCAATGAACCGATCATGATTGAACTTCCCCCTGCTGCAATAGCCTTTACCAAATCTCCGGAATATCTGACTCCTCCATCTGCAATTACCGGTACGCCCCTATGTTTTAACACTTCAGCGCATTCAAAAACTGCGGATAGCTGAGGGACACCTACACCTGCAATAATTCTAGTGGTACAAATAGATCCTGGGCCAATTCCTACTTTTACTGCATCTGCTCCTGCATCAGCTAAAGCAATAGCTGCTTCCGGTGTGGCAATATTTCCTACAATTAACTCCAGGTCAGGAAAAGTGTCTTTGATTTTCCGACAGGCATCAATTACTCCTTTGGAGTGACCATGTGCGGTATCGATGGATATGACATCCACTCCCGCATTTTTAAGAGCTTCTACTCGAGCTACGATATCCGCTGTCACTCCGACTGCAGCACCTACGCGAAGTCTGCCATATTCATCCTTGCAGGCATATGGCTTATCTTTTCGCTTGAGGATATCCTTATAAGTGATCAATCCGGTCAACTTATATTCATCATCTACGATGGGTAATTTCTCAATTTTATATTCTTGAAGGATTTCCTCAGCCTCTTCTAATGATACTCCTGATTTGGCTGTAATGAGCTTTTCAGTAGTCATAATCTCTCGAATAGGTCGACTTTGATCTTTGATAAATCGCAGATCTCTATTCGTGATTATGCCTTTAAGAATCTTGTTATGATCTACTACCGGTATTCCTCCGATTGAGAATTCGCGCATGATAGCTTCTGCATCTCGTACAAAGGAATCTATATGAAGCGTTATAGGATCTAAAATCATTCCCGCCTGTGATCGTTTTACTTTTCTTACTTGGGCAGCCTGCTGCTCGATGGACATGTTTTTATGAATAAATCCAAGCCCGCCCTCTAATGCAATTGCAATTGCCAATTCAGATTCAGTTACCGTATCCATTGCAGCGGAGACCAAAGGAATGTTTAATCTTATTTTTTTTGTGAGTTGGGTTGAGGTAATGGTCTCTCGGGGAAGGACTTCTGAATAACCTGGGACTAAAAGCACGTCATCGTAGGTGAGGGCTTCGTAAAGGAACTTATCGGAGTTTCTGTTCATGGCAAATATTGGTTATAGGTAACCCTATTTGCACGTCAAAGTTAAATACAAAATCTTTAGCAGGCACTTACCCCCCCCAAATTAATTTTGAATTGACTGCTTTTTTTAAAAAAAGTGCTTAAAAATTCTGATTTCATACTCAAAATAAGCTTTTCCCTTGTAAACTTATCCAGAGAATTCCCGAACTCATCAAGAAATACACCAACCCCGTAACTAGCATTTGACAGGGTTCATTTTTGAATAAGTACCAGCCTGCCAAGGCCAAAACTTGCAAGGCGTGAAGTCCCAAGAAGTGAAAAATCCTAAGGTCACCATAAGCTTTTGCCCAACCCAGCAGAAGATAGCCCTCCTGTCCATCCATTGCGCCTACCGTATGACTGAGTCTACCCGCCATCAAATAGCCCTCATATCCTCCAATCAAGAAAATAATCAAACCTAGCTGTACACCAACTTTATAGCCTTTCGGAAGGGTTTTTACTCTGGAAATCAGAAAAAGGAGGTAAACGAAAAAAAGCGAGTTGAGAAAAATCAGAACGTCTATCGCACCCAAAATTTTGCCATTTAAAAGGTTTGAGATATTGAAATTGGATGTTTTTCCTTGGATAGTCTGATAACTGATCAATATCAACTCAGCTGACAAAAGCAGAAAAATACCTCGTGAAATAAAACTCACTGCTATTTTGTTTTGGATGTCTACCATAATCCATTCTACTGTCCAAAACAGGACCGTCGTGGAAATGAAAAATTTGAGGGGTTTGTTCCAAATACTCACACCCAAAAATTCGCGGGAGTCAAAAAATGGTAGAATTGCCAAAACCAAGGTTATAAAAAGGTAAACTAATCCTGAAAATGCTAGCAGACGATTTCTTCGGAAGAGTTCAAGATACCAAGTGGGGATCATATGGATGCTGTGGGTATTTGCGCAAATGAATCACTCGGACCAAGATGTAGATTAGGAGTCCCGCTGGGCCCAGCAAAAAAGTGAAGAACAAACAAGGAAGTAAAATCCAGCGGTTGATTCCTCGCTTGTCGCCATCATGGCAAATCCACATACCGGTGAATAAATCGAATACTAGATAATGGATCCATCCTGCTAAGACAGATTCATCTTTTCCAAATAGTAATTTGACGTTTGCTAGGGTGTCAAATCCACCTTGCGAATCTCCGCCAATACCTTGAAGAATAAAAAAAAGATACAGGCAAGCCATTAAGACAAAAACCACTGAAAAGAGTAAAGTGTATACCCATCGCTTTTGATATAAAACGAAAAGTAGTATCCAGCTTACAAACGCCAAAGAATTTGCAATTGAAAAAATAAATTCTAAGTCCATGACAGTCAATTTACAGACGAATATAAAATATATAATTGATCAAGAATGAATTCTTTAAAAGTCAGACAAATTAACCTAGCTATTTGTAAAGATTTTTCAGCTGGATCTTCAAGAGAGCTAAGTGTGTTTTCCTTTTATTCTGGCGTATTTTTTCCGTTTGGGGAGAAGCTAATTAATTTATCAACAATTTCTTTGAAAAAAATTCTTCATTAATTTTGGAAATAGATTCTAATGCAGTGGACTTTTTCATGAGTTTGTATTAGAAGAAAATGTATATCAGCAATTGCACCAGTAGCCTAATTTTTCTACTAATTTTAGCCGCTTGGTTTAGATCCTTCAGAGCTATTGAAAGACGAGATTTTGTATTCTAAATTAAAATCAAATTTTATACTGCTTTCATCTCTTTACCGGTGCCATTGCGGATAATCATATAGAAGATTATGTGTATTTGGTTCAAGGCACATGACAATACAAAAATACTGAAAGGTACTCCGCTTATACTTAGTTCGACACTTCGACAATGTCATTGCATGTGTTGACCACTAGTCGCTTGGGGAACGGTCTTATTTTTAGAGAGGTTTTGTGCGGTATATACATGCTTTTAAACATAAAATATATCTGTACGCAGCCCTTGAAAACCCAAGTAACCAAGGACTGAGAGTAGTCGAGGCTAAGTTTACGGATACACAAATAGAGAATTAAGGTATCTTAATCTTACTTTTTCTTCTGCATACGAGCAATATAGAATCCATCAAAGCCACTCTCTTGAGCCAATACCTTTTGATCCTCTATCAATTCAAAATCTTTTCCTGCCTCTGAAGCCAAAAATATTGCTACCTGATCTTGATTTTCTGAAGGGAGAATACTGCATGTGGCATAGACCATTTGTCCACCCGGCTTCACCATCGATGGATAGGCTTGAAGAATTTCTTGCTGCGTATTGCGAACTTTCTCGATTGATTCTTCGCTTAGTTTCCACTTGGTGTCGGGATTTCTGCGAAGAACACCCAGTCCAGAGCAAGGCACATCTAAAAGTAGTCTGTCGGCTGTTTCTTTCAACCGCTTGATGGTTTTGGAGCCTTCGATCACTTTGCGCTCGATGATGGACACTCCGTCTCTTCTAGCCCGAAGCTTAGTCTGCTGAAGTTTCCACTCTTCCAAATCCATGGAAAGAACTTTTCCTTTATTCTGCATCAACGCTGCAATGTGGAGGGATTTGCCACCAGCGCCTGCACAGGCGTCAATTACCCTCATTCCAGGCTCTACTGCAAGTGCCAAAGCAACTAATTGTGAGGAAGCATCCTGCACTTCGAAGAGGCCTTCCTTGAAAGCTGGATTTCTAAAAACATTGGTTCGCTCATCCAGAATCAATGCATCAGGATAGCCTTTGATGATGTGCGTGGAAATATTGTCTTCGGCCAGACGATTTTTCAATCGCTCCCGAGTGATTTTCAAGGTATTTACCCGCAATACGACTTGGGCTTCTTGATTGAGGGCATGAATTTCTTTTTCCCACAAGCCTCCAAGCTCTTTTTTACCCAATTCAAAGAGCCAATCAGGAACAGACTCAAGTTTGGCGGGATCGTCTAGCTTTTCGTATTTATCTTTGAGTTTGTCAGGATTGATTCGGTTGAATTCCTCCCAAGGCGGAAGCGAATGTCCCTGCATCAGCCAATAGGTACCGAATAAGTCGTAATAATCTTTGGAAGGACTCAGGTAATTGATCAATCTCCACCAGCGAACCATCTCGTAAGTAGTCTCCGCAATAAATGAACGGTCTCTCGCTCCCCATTTTGGGTTTGATTTCAGGGTGCGCTCGATGACTTTATCGGCGTATTGTCCTTCTTCAAAAATTGCTTGCAAAGCGGTATGAACTCCGCGGATAGTATTGTTATGTAGCTTCATGGAAATAATATTCTTCACAAAGGTAGAATTTCTTTCGGTTGTTCGGATTTCTAGAATTAAAAGGGAGTGAAGACCAATCCAAATCGGATTCCATCCCGTGACACTGCGGAGCCGAAATCGGTGAAATTCGCGTAAAATGATTGATAGGAAGTATCGTAAGGATTAGTAGCAATGTTGCTAATATTCGGATTAGGATCACTGATTTCTTGAAGTCGAAGCTCGACGAGATTGGCTCGGATTTCCAGCTTTAGCCAGTCATTGGCCTGATAGGCAAAAGCCAGATCTAGGCCTGTCCGCCAGTTGACTTCTTCAAATGGCTTCCCGATAGGATTGGCGATCGATAGACAGTTTGGGCAAGTGAAAAACTGAAGATAGGGCTCAATATTGCCTTCATCTCCAGATTCACACATACTGTAGAAGGTCAAGTTGAAGGAGAGTTTTTCATTCAAAGAAAAATTCCGGCGGGCAAAAGCGCCTATTCCAAAAAGGGTGTTTTAGGTAGTTTGATTATAAGTTTGGGTAGATGGCGGCAGAAGGTCAGTTTGAAAATCGTAAAACACGAAAGATCCAAAACCCTCGTCAATCCGGTAATTTTGAAAATTGGTAAGGACACCGATAAACCATTTTTCATTGAATTGGTAGCCGATCATCGGCCGGATGCTCCTGGAAAATTCGGAATCAAATTGGGGGGAAATACTCCCCTTGATACTTTTCTGCCAAAACGACCCATCCACCCCAATCCAAATTTTAGAGTCTGATTGTGCAAAAGCATTTGCCGAAAAAAACAAGATGAGGGCTAGAATTTATAATTTTTTCATAGAGGTAGATTTAGGTTTGCTATTTTTACGCACATCAGCATCAAATGATCTAGAACTATGTCCGCTTTTTCAGATTTGGTTAAAAAACTTTCGGCTCAACTTGAAATCTATGATGCACAAGAAGCTGAAAGCCTAGTTAGTTGGCTTTTAGAGCATCATCTAGGATTGAGAAGAGTGGATATGATGCATTTCGTGGAGGAAAAAGACCTGCCGGAAAAACTGTTTGAGGACTTGAATCGGCTGAAATTAGGAGAACCTATTCAGTATATTTTGGGCAAAGCGCCTTTTTATGGGCGAGAGTTTCTGGTCAATTCTTCCACGCTGATTCCACGAAATGAAACCGAGGAGCTGGTTCATTTGATCCTTAAAGAAAATAAAAGCGAAGGTTTGAAAGTATTGGATATTGGTACGGGGACGGGTTGTATCCCGATTTCACTGGCTTTGGAAATGAATCGGCCGGAAATGTATGGCTTGGATGTTTCCAAAGATGCGCTGACGATTGCAGCGAAGAATGCCAAAATGCTGCATGCATCGGTGACTTTTTTGGCCTGCAATATTTTGGAGGAAAATCCTGAAGTTAACGATCTGGACATTCTGGTAAGTAATCCACCCTACATTCCTGAAAAAGGAAAATCAGAAATGCATCAGAATGTATTGGATTTCGAGCCGGGATTGGCGCTTTTTGTTCCTGATAATGATCCCTTACTTTTTTACAGAGTTATTGCAGATCAAGGTAAAAGACTTCTGAAACCTGAAGGGAAAATCTACTTCGAGGTCCATGAGGATTTTGGAACTCAAGTGATTTCTTTATTGGAAAAACAGGGGTATTCTGAAGTTAGACTAATGAAGGATTTGAATGGAAAAGATCGGATTGTTGCTGGAATCTTGCCATATTAACTTGCTATGAAATAGTGGAATTTGCCGAATGGAATAATTTTAGTCAAGTGAAATTGATTTATCCTTCGGCAGATCAACTGTCAGACAATAGCGTTTTATTTAACGTCAAAGGAAACCAGCACATACTGGTAATATTTAGCTTCACCTATCAACTAGTCCAACGTAAATGGTTTGGAAGACATAAAGATTACGATAGCATTGATGCTTTAATTATCCAACCTGAATTTTGAAATATGTGTATTCTTATAACTGCACGTATGGAATTAAAACAAAATCTTGATTGGAATCGGATCAAATCCCCTCCCGATAAACATCGGGATCAAAGGGGGCGAGGGGGATTTTTCAAATTAAATCAGTAACAAATTTGGCTACGTGCAGCTTTGCGGATTTACATTTTATGAAATTATAGAAGTGATCCAAAATGATGAAATGTATGAATCTTACCTTCAGCTAATAGATAATTTATTGGATTCTCAAACGGGAACTGAAGAGGCAGATGAATTATAATTAATCATTGCTTTGGTACAAATTTACCAACGGGAAAATATTCATTTACCGGCTTTAGATCCTATCAAAAACTGAGTGGATGATTTGAATTTGAAAAATAAGGACTTAGAATCAATTAGGTGTGATGCAGGAAATATTTCAAAAATTCTGACTGGAAAAAGAAGCCTTACCGTGGAGATGATTCGGGGATTAAGTAGCAAGCTAAGTCTTTCAATTGAAGTTTTGGCGGGACTTGAAAAGCTACAGATTGCTTAATCAGGGAGCTTTTGGTTGACTGGAAACGGGAATTTTTAGATTTAATCCCCTAACTTATTTCCTCCCCAATCCAAAAAATCCCAGGCGCTTTGATTTCGGTGATTCCTTCGGGCACTTCGATCATCGTCGCATAAGTGATCGGAAGAATAAGTTCTCCTTCGGAGTTTTTGATTTCCACTGGCATTCCTTCTTTGCCGTGGATGTGAATTGAACTCTCAGCAAACCATTTTTTGAATACCCCGGATTTCACGGGAAGGTATTTCCAGTTGCCATCGACAAGAGTAAGATTGATCAAATCCAATTTATCTTCCAGTCCAAAAGCGGCCTGATGTGGTATTCCTATTAGATGAACCGCTTCGTGCTTGCTTTCCAGTAGGTAATTTATTCCTTCATTTAAAAAATCACCTTGCTCTACAGTCCGAAATTTCACAGGAAATTGGGATTCCAACAATTCTAAATTTTCTCTTTGAAAAGCTGCCGAAGCCAGTATCACATCAATTTTGATTCCCCAGCTTAAGACTTGATCCAAAGCTTTTTCGCTCACCAATATCGTAGGCACCCATTCAAAAATCCCAGAAATTTGATCGAAGCGAATGTTTTCAGTATCTAAAATCAATACTGCTGGTTCCTGCTGCTCTTTGACAAAATGATGGGAAGACATCAGTTCCAGAGTTTTTGATAGAAACGATGCGCATTTTCAAAAGCCAGACCTTTTAGCTGCTTTTCTGTTAGGTCAATTGCCAAACTATCTAAAATGGAGGGATATTTTCCGGCATTTTCTGCCAATGGAAAATAGAAGGGAATTCTGCTCGGATCCCCAAAATTCTTGGTGTAGAAAAAGTCTGCTCCAAAACAGATATTCCTTTCCGCTCCTACCTCAAAACCATGGAGGATATGCTCAAATAAGCGTTCAGGAACATCCGTATCCAAGAAAGCTCGAAGAAAATTGACTCCTATAATTCCATCCCTATGTATTATTTCTTTGGCAAACTCATCTGTAAGATTGCGCCGATGATTCCAGATACTTCGGAAATTTGAATGGCTGGCAATTACGGAAATATCCAGCTTTTGAGTATCAATGTAATTTAAAATTCCCTCTGCCAAGAGATCTGAAGTATGGGATAAGTCGATTGGAATCTGTTTTCCGGCCATGTAATCCAACAGCTTTCTTCCATCGTCCTTCAAGCCGATTCCGTCAGTATAATTACCTCCGCCAAAGCGGTTCTCCGTATGATGGGTCAAACTGATGTAAGCAATACGCTCCACCTGCTTAAGAATTGAATCGAACTGGGCATGGATTTCCGGCCAAGAAGCCGTTTCATTTCCAAATCCAGCGGCATTTTCAACCGAGGCGATGATCCCGACTTGACGTTGTTTTTCCCAGTTATTGAAGAAATCTTCATTAGCAAAAGCCAAATCCTCCGGATTATTTTTTAATAATCCGGAGAAAATCTTAGCTTGTTTGCTCGCTAATTTCATGCTTTCTGGTCTCACATCGGTATAAATCGCCATAACCTGTGTGCGTACACCACCCTGAATCAACCAAGGAATAGCACAGACGATATCATCTTTGGCATAAGGGTTGGCTTCTGGGACGATACAGAGGTAGGACAGTAGGTCACAATGCATGTCGATAATGGGCAGGCGCATGGTATTTGGGCTTTTTAACAAAGTAAACCAAAAAAACGTGTGTTTTTTAATACTTTTAAGACTGATTCGAATTCCTCAAATTTAAAAAAAAGACAACTATGGCTATTTCAAAAGCTTTCAATTTCAAAAAGTGGATTGATGAAAATCGATATCTTTTGAAGCCTCCAATAGGCAACCAGCAGGTTTTCAAAGATAATACAGACTTTATTGTCATGGTAGTAGGCGGGCCTAATTCTCGGAAGGATTATCATTACGATGAAGGCGAAGAGTTTTTCTATCAATTGGAAGGTGACATCACACTCAAAATTATCGAGGATGGCAAGCCAAAGGATATTGAGATCAAAGAAGGAGAGATTTTTCTCCTTCCTGCAAGAGTCCCGCATTCGCCCCGCAGACCTGCCAATACCATTGGCTTGGTAATCGAGCGCTACCGAAGGGCTGGTGAGCAGGATGGGTTTATCTGGCACTGTGAAAACTGTGGCAATAAACTCTATGAAGAATATGTCGAACTGACCGACATCGTCAACCAACTTCCGCTCATCATGAACCGCTTCTGGAATACGCCCGAGCACCGCACTTGCAGCAACTGTGGAACAGTAATGGAGAAATAGGGTTATTAATTTAGAAAGTATGATTTACGATGTACGAGATTGTGAGAACTACAATTTTTAAACCGTTAAGAATGTTACACTAAGGTAATTTTGAAATGTTCAACCTACTATGGTAGACAAGTTTTTCCAATCCTTAAATCCTTTAACCTTCCAATCTTTAAAAATGAACTACGAATACTCCGAAACTTTTGCTCAAAAAATGGATCAGGAAGATTCCCTTCGTTCCTACCGAGATCACTTTCTTTTTCCTAAAGTAAATGGAGGTGAGGCGATTTATTTCTGCGGAAATTCCTTGGGCTTGCAGCCAAAATCCGTAGCCGATTATTTGAGTAAAGAACTTGGAAACTGGGGAGAGCTTGCAGTAGACGGGCATTTTGATGGTGAAGACGCGTGGTTATATGTACGTGAAAAGTCGAAACCAGCCTTGGCAGCAATTTTCGGTGTCCATTCACATGAAGTGGTGGCCATGAATAATTTGACTGTAAATCTTCACTTGTTGATGGTATCTTTTTATCGACCTACTGCAGATCGCTACAAGATTATTATCGAAGCAGGTGCTTTTCCTTCAGATCAGTACATGTTGGAATCTCAGGTGAAGTGGCATGGCCTTGATCCTAAGGAAGTGATCGTAGAACTGAAGCCAAGAATTGGCGAGCATACACTTCGCACTGCGGATATTTTGGCGGAGATTCGCCGTCAAGGAGATTCACTGGCAATGGTGAATATGGCAGGTCTTCAATATTATACCGGGCAACTATTTGATATGAAAGGTATTACCGAAGTAGCACACGAGGTGGGTGCCGTAGCGGGATTTGATTTGGCTCATGCTGCGGGCAATACACCTTTGAGCCTTCACGATTGGGGAGTGGACTTTGCAACTTGGTGTAGCTACAAATACATGAATTCCGGTCCTGGCAACGTCTCCGGAATCTATGTGCATGAAAAATATGCTGATCGACAAGATATTCCTCGATTGGCAGGCTGGTGGGGTCACGATGAGCAAAAGCGGTTTCAGATGGAGAAAGGTTTTATCCCTATGCATGGTGCAGATGGCTGGCAACTAGCCAACTCAAATGTCTTGGGATTGGCGGCACATCAGGCGTCACTGGATATTTTTCAAAAAGCAGGAATGGATAATCTCCGAACAAAAAGCGAAAAGCTGACAGGATATTTGGAATACTTAATCCGCGAAATCAACGGGGATTCGGGGGTTTTGGAAATTATCACTCCAGAAAATCCTGCCGAAAGAGGCTGTCAGTTATCTTTACTCATTCATCGGGGTGGCAAAGCGGTCTTTGATGAGTTTTACAAACACGGCGTGGTGGGTGACTGGAGAAATCCTAATGTGATCCGGCTGGCACCAACTCCGCTTTACAATAGCTTCTTGGATGTGTTCCGTTTCGCACAGATTTTGGAACAATCCTTGAAAAAATTTGCTTAAGGTAAAATATGGATAAATCTATCCGAATGAAAAAAAACGAAATAACGATTCTTGGTGCAGGGCTGATTGGCAGCTTGATGGCAATATATTTAAGACGTCAGGGATTGGAAGTGACCATCTATGACAAGCGACCGGACAAGCGCAATATGCCTTTCGACGATGGGGGGAGATCAATCAATATGGCCCTAAGTCATCGGGGTTGGAAAAGTCTGGAAGAAGTCGGCTTAAAAGATAAAGTCCTTCCGTTGGCGATTCCAATGTATGGACGCAGGGTTCATGACGAACATGGAGGTACTTCTTTTTATCCCTATGGAAAAGCGAATCAAGCTATTTACTCTATTTCCCGTGGCAGATTCAATCAGCTACTCGCTGAGGAAGGCGAGCGTCTTGGTACGAAATTTAAGTTTGAGCATAAGTGCCTGAATGTTGATTTTAGCAATCAGGAAATCACTTTTGAAACTAAGGAGGGAGAAACTAAAATTGAGGCTCCTGTAATTATTGGAGCCGATGGTTCTTACTCTGCGCTTCGCATGTCCATGCAAAAGCAGGTTCGTTTCAATTACAGACAAGAGTATATTTCCCATGGGTACAAGGAGCTGACTATTCCAGCTACTGCTGAAGGCGAGTTTGCCATGGATCCAAATGCACTGCATATTTGGCCGAGAGGGAAGTTTATGTTGATCGCGCTGCCTAATCCGGATAAGTCATTCACCTGCACTTTATTTCTTCCATTCGAGGGGACAAAGGTTTGCTTTGATAAAATAAATGATGATAGCGATCTCGAATCTGTTTTTAGAAATTATTTCGATGATGCCTATCAGTTGATGCCAGATTTGAAGACCCAGTTTTTCAAAAATCCAACGTCCGCCTTGATCAATGTGGAATGCTATCCATGGGTGCAAGGTCAAAGCTTGTTGCTCGGAGATGCATCGCACGCAATGGTGCCTTTCTATGGTCAGGGAATGAACTGCGGTTTTGAGGATTGTTCGATTCTAAATGGGCTGATTGATAAGTTGGGTACAAACACTTGGGAATTGGTGTTTGAGAAATTCCAGAAAAAGCGAAAGCGTGACACAGATGCGATTTGCCAATTGGCCATGGAGAATTTTGTAGAAATGAGGGATTCTGTTTCCGACCCAATGTTTATTCTTCGGAAGAAAATTGAAGCTAGGCTGCACGAACTATATCCTAATGACTGGATTCCGCTCTATTCAATGGTTACCTTTTCACATATTCCTTATTCGGAAGCATACGCTCAGGGTAAGCTTCAGGATATAATCATGAATCGTGTGATGGCAGACCCGCTGATTACAGAGAATTGGAATAAACTCGACTACGAGGATATTATTAATAAGATGGAAACTTCAAGGGCGGTTTAAAAGCAATTTAACTGCGAATGGCGCGTAGGTTTCACAGAAGGAGCAAAGTGAATGACTAGTTTAAAACTTAATTTAATTCAGATTTAGAAATGGGTCTACATTCAATTAGTTAAAAAATAGCTGCTCAACCGACACAGAAAATTTAACTCAGCTCAAGATATCTGGATTTTAGGGAAGCTTTTCAAATAATCGGTTAATCTCTTCCTTTGATATCGAACTTCTCTCAGATTTGGAATAGAGTGCTACTAAAAAAACTTCCTCACGAACAACTTTTAAAAGAAAAATCACTCTTGCTCCTCTGGACTTTCCTTTTTCAGAAGAGCGGAGTTATAGGCGGATCTTTTAGATGTAGTTACCAAGCGAAGTCCCTTGGGTTGGATAGTTTTATAGTGACTTTATCAGTTTACTAAGGTCGGGTTTAATTGAAGGATACTTTTTTAATAGTCGTTAAGTATCCTTTTGAAAAGTGTTTGTGATTAAAATTTTATAACTCATTTAAAAATTCCTTAGCACTTTTAAGCTTCAGATTTCCAACTTCGTATTTTTTTACTTCTTTCAAGCCCTCAGCTATATTTTCTAGGATTTCAGCTTTACTGGTTTCGTCAAGGTTCTCTTGAGTCTTAATCTGAATGAAGTCCAGACTTTTTATAAAGTTCAAAAAAGCCGGTGCCTTATTGTCCTTTATCTCTAATGTGATTTTCATAGATTTAAGTTAGAATAATCTAGTTTAAGAAAAGATTTTGCCTTAAAATTCAATATCAGTAACTTAAATCAACGTACGAAACTGCTTCAAAAATCTCGAATCATTCTCGGTGAATAAGCGTAGGTCTTTAATTTGATATTTTAGCATCGCAATTCTCTCGATACCCATTCCGAAGGCAAATCCGGTATATTTCTGGGAGTCGATGCCACAGTTTTCGAGCACAGTTGGATCGACCATTCCCGAACCTCCGATCTCTACCCAACCGCTGCCTTTGCAGACATTGCAGCCTTTGCCTCCACAGATCAAACAAGTGATATCAATCTCGGCACTTGGCTCGGTGAATGGGAAAAATGATGGCCGGAATCTCACCTTCGTTTCCTTGCCAAACATCTCCTTGGCAAAGTGATACAAGGTGTTCTTCAAATCAGCAAAACCTACATTTTCATCCACATAAAGCCCTTCGACTTGGTGGAAAATACAATGAGCTCGAGCTGAAATCGCTTCGTTTCGATAGACACGACCAGGGGAAAGCGTACGAATCGGAGGCTTTTGATTTTCCATCACACGGACCTGCACTGAGGAAGTATGGGTCCTCAGAGCGATGTCGGGATTCTTTTCGATGAAAAAAGTATCCTGCATCTCACGAGCCGGATGATTTTCAGGGAAATTCAGCGCGGTGAAATTATGCCAATCATCTTCAATCTCCGGTCCCTCGGAAAGGTTGAATCCAATCCGCTCAAAGATCTCAATGATTCGATGACGAGTGGCAGTTAAAGGATGAATTCCGCCCATCACCCTATTGGAAGGTGGAAGGGTAAGATCGATATCTGACGACTTTGATTTTTTATTGGTGGAATTGACCTTGTCGATCAACTCCTGAAATTTCTCCTCTGACAGCTGTTTGACACTATTAACTAATAGTCCATAGGCCTTTTTCTCTTCATTGGGTATTTGCCCCATGGCACCGAAGAGTTCACCCACGACACTTTTCTTGGAGATAAACTCCATTCGGTAAGCTTCGAGTTGAGCGGGAGTATTGGCATCAGCTGCGGTAATGGCTGCTTTGATGGTTTTTATTTTCTCTTGGTACATGGGATTCATTTTATGCAAGTGACAAAGCTAAGCCTTTTAGGGTTTTTTGGAAAGTCCAAACTTCATCATTCAACATTCGGCATTAGCTATTGAAAATACTTGTCCGCCATGGAAGACTGGAAGGGCATGTTTTCTGTCGCAAATTCAAAAATTTAATTTGGGCCAAATATTCGAAATAGTTTATGAATTGAAAAGAAGAAAACTTTCACTCATATATTTAATTATTATTACAATCTCGTAATTTCTAAGTCTCTCAATTTCTTGTATTTCCAATTAATTCCAATTAACACTTCATTCCATCAAGTGGATTAAACCAAGCGGGATCGCTTAGGTCTAAAGAGCGTAACTAATTCACAAATAAGATGAAGAAAATGATTTTAACCCTAAGTCTGATGGGGTTCATCAGCATGGGAGCAATGGCACAACAACGAGGTGGTGAGCGACCTTCACCTGAAGAGCGTGCTACTCGAATGACTGAGCGTATGGCAGAGAAACTCAGCCTTTCTGTAGATCAGAAAATGCAAATCCTGGTAATTAATCTGGAAAACGCAAAAAATCAGGAGACCAAACAGCTGGAACGAACCCAACAAAGCGATGCCAGAAAGGCCGTAATGGAAACTAGAAAAGAGGAGCTGAGAGCACAAGATGAAAAAATCAAAGCTGTTCTGACCGAAGCGCAACTGGTCAAATGGGAAGAAGTAAAAGAAGATATCCGAGACCGGAGAGGTGGTCCAGGCGGAGACTCAAGCAACGGCGGCGACAACTCCCGGAAAAGGCGTGGTGGAGGAAACCGATAAAATTAAAAAGCCATCCAGAATCTTGGATGGCTTTTTTTGATATTTTTTATAAATCTACGGAATGTACCACCAAGTTAACCCGCATTATGGCTTGCCATTTGGGTTTCTACTTGATAAAAAGACTCATCTTTCTGAGGTAGCATCGAGACTCCCATCAGGTACTCATCTACTTTTACTGCGGCTTCGCGGCCCTCTGATATGGCCCATACAACTAGTGATTGCCCTCTTCTCAAATCGCCCGCCAAAAATACTTTTGCATTTGTACTTTGGTAATTTTTGGATTTGGGTAATGAATTTTCCAAACTATCCACCTTAAAAGTATCAAGCAGACCATTCCGAACCGGCCCACTATAGCCAATGGCTAAAAATGCCAAATCACAGGGAACATCACGCTCTGTTCCCGGAATCTCTTCAAAACCCATTTTGCCTCCGATATCTTTCCATTCCAGATCTACCAATTTCAATCCTACAACTTCTCCTTTTTCATTTCCGACAAATTCTTTGGTTAAAATCGAGAATACACGATCAGCACCCTCATCGTGCGAACTCGAAGTTCTCAAGGTCATTGGCCATTCCGGCCATTGATTGAGAGTGTTTCGTTTTTGAGGAGGTTTTGGTAACAGCTCCAGTTGCGTAATCGAAGCCGCACCATGACGGTTTGAAGTACCAATACAATCACTTCCCGTATCTCCGCCGCCAATCACGATGACATGTTTGCCCTTCGCAGAAATCGGATTCTTGGTAATTTCTCCGCCGACTACCTGATTTTGTTTACCAAGAAAATCCATCGCAAAATGAACCCCCTTAAAATTGTCACCTTTGATATTCAGTGCTCGGGGTTGAGCAGCGCCGATAGCCAAGACCACCGCATCAAAATTCCGTAGGATATGCTCTGCCTTAATGTTAAAACCAATTTCTGTATTGCAGGAAAAGATCACACCTTCCTTTTTCATATAGTCTATCCGACGATCTATCACCCATTTTTCCAGCTTGAAATCAGGAATTCCATACCGAAGTAATCCTCCAGGTTTGGCGTCTTTTTCAAAAATAGTAATCTCATGCCCTGCCTGATTCAGTTGATCTGCGGCGGCCAGTCCCGCTGGACCGGAACCGATTATCGCTACTGATTTTCCGGTTCTGGTTTTAGGAGGATTAGCTTGAATAAGACCAAGCTCATAGGCTTTTTCAGCAATATTTTTTTCAATCAATTCAATAGCCACAGGATCTTTATTGATTGCCAATACACAGCTTGTTTCGCAGGGAGCTGGACAGATTCGACCGGTGAATTCAGGGAAATTGTTGGTGCTTCGCAGGATTTTGATTGCTTCCTCCCATTCCTGATTATAAACTGCATCATTGAAGTCCGGAATAACATTTCCCAAGGGACAGCCACTGTGACAAAAGGGAATTCCGCAGTCCATGCATCGCGCAGCCTGATGATTTAATTGCTCGCCTGTAAATGGCTCGTATATTTCCTGATAGTCTCCCACCCGATCTTTTGGGTCGCGGGCTACAGGTGTCTCTCTTTTAAACTGAATAAATCCTTCTTTCGCTCCCATCTTACACCAATAATTTTGATTGTTCTGAGGCTCTTTTTTGCAAAATGGCCTTGTAATCCCGAGGGATTACTTTAATAAATTTCTTTTTGTAATGATCCCAATTTTCTAAGAACCGAATGCCTAGTCCCGATCGGGTCAATTTGACGTGCCGTTTGAGATAGGTTTCGATCGTCTGATAATCTTCCTCATCCAATGGGTCGACATCTACAAGCTCAGGGTTGATTTCGGTGATGAAGTCGTTCAGGATGTAGGCGATTCCGCCACTCATTCCTGCTGCGAAATTTCTCCCGATCTCCCCTAGATTGATGACCAACCCTCCGGTCATGTACTCGCACCCGTGATCTCCGATTCCTTCAATGACGGTCTCAACGCCTGAATTACGCACACAGAATCGTTCACCGCCCTTGCCATTAATGTAGGCTTCTCCGGAGGTGGCTCCATAAAAGGCCACGTTGCCAATTATAATGTTTTCTTCTGGGAGGAAGCGTGCATTTCTACTTGGATAGATGATCAGTTTTCCTCCGGAAAGTCCTTTTCCAAAGTAGTCATTGGCTTCACCCTCCAATTCGAAATTCACCCCTTTGGCTAAAAAGCCACCAAATGTTTGACCTGCTGATCCATTAAATTTGAAATGTACAGTATCTTCAGGAAGACCGACACTGCCATAGATTTTGGATATTTCATTGGAAAGCATGGCACCAACGGACCGGTCAGTGTTTTTTATCTGAAAATCTCCTCCACTTGCCATCGCTTGCTCAAGCGAGGAATGTGCAGCTTTGATCAGTTGCCGATCCAAGACGTTTTTAAGGTCAAATTCCTGATCGATTTGCTTGTAAATCCCGACATGCTCGGGCACTTCCACTTTATGGAAAATCGGACTCAAGTCCACTTTATCCCATTTCCAATGATTCAATTGACCTGTGGACTGCAAGACGTTACTTTGGCCAACCATCTCATCAATGGTGCGGAAACCCAGCGAAGCCATGATTTCTCTGAGATCTTGCACCAAGAAATTGAAGTAGTTTACCACATGATCCGGATCTCCAGTGAAGAGCTTCCTCAAGTCCTCATTCTGGGTAGCAATTCCGACAGGGCAAGTGTTCATATGACACTTTCTCATCATAATGCAACCTTCCACTACCAATGCGGCAGTGGAAATTCCCCATTCCTCCGCACCCAGAAGTGTCGCAATGGCAAGATCACGTCCGGTTCGCAACTGTCCATCCGTTTGAAGGGTTACTCTACTTCGAAGGTTATTTTTTACCAAAGTCTGATGTGCTTCAGAGAGGCCAAGCTCCCAAGGTAAGCCAGCATGACGAATCGAACTTAGCGGGGATGCTCCAGTACCGCCGTCCGCTCCTGAAATCAGTATAACGTCTGCCATTGCTTTCGCCACGCCAGCGGCTACTGTTCCCACACCGGCTTGAGATACAAGCTTTACATTGATTCGTGCTTTTCGATTGGCGTTTTTCAAATCAAAGATCAGCTGAGCCAAATCCTCAATCGAATAAATATCATGGTGTGGAGGTGGTGAAATCAGTCCAACTCCTGGCGTCGAGTATCGTACTCTACCAATCCAGTCATCAACTTTGTGACCGGGCAACTGTCCGCCTTCGCCAGGCTTGGCCCCTTGCGCCATTTTGATTTGCAGCTCCGCAGCATTGGTGAGGTAGTTGCTGGTCACACCAAATCGACCTGAGGCTACCTGCTTAATTGCGGACCGTTCCCAATCTCCATTTTCTTTTTTGGCAAAACGGATTTCATCTTCGCCTCCTTCTCCTGAGTTGCTTTTGGCACCGATTCGATTCATTGCGATAGCCAGCGTGGAGTGGGCCTCGTGTGAAATGGATCCAAATGACATAGCACCAGTCGCAAATCTCCTCATAATTGCTGAAGCAGGTTCTACTTCATCAATAGGAACTGAAATTCTCTTTTTAAATTCAAATAATCCTCTCAGAGTCAATGCATCCTGACTTTGCTCATTTATTTTTGCAGCAAACTTCTTGTACATCCCAAAGTCATTCAGACGGGTTGACTTTTGCAGCAAATGGATAGTTTCCGGATTAAAAAGGTGCTTTTCACCTCTTCTTTTCCATTGATATATTCCGCCAGCTTCCAGAGTAGGAGAATGGGTTTGGTAAGCGGTTCGATGTCGAATCAAAACTTCCTCCGCTAGTTCATTAAAAGAAATCCCGCTGATTCTGGAAATTGTCCCTTTGAAACAACGGTCGATGACTTCAGGCCCAAGACCGAGTGCCTCAAAGATTTGAGCCCCTTGATAGGACTGTAGGGTGCTGATTCCCATCTTGGAGAGTACTTTCAAAAGCCCTTTACCGATGGCCGTCTGATAATTTGAGAAAAGTGTTTCCCGATCTTTTACATTTGGAAATTGACCTTTTTCCCACATCTCCAGCAAAGATTCCAACGCAAGATATGGGTTGATTGCTGACACTCCGTATCCGATAGCTGTTGCAAAATGATGTGTCTCTCGGATATCTCCTGATTCCAATACCAAGCCAGCACTGGTTCTTATTTTTTTCTTTACCAAATGGTGATGTACAGCTCCTATTGCCAATAGTGAAGGAATCGGAGCATATTCTTCATTACTCTCTCGATCGGAAATAACCAAGATGTTTTTTCCCTCAATAATCGCTTTCACCGCCTCGTCACATAGGGCGTCAAGGGCCTCCAGCAATCTTCCCGGCTGATGATCCGCTTTGAAAAGACTTTTCAGTGTCTTACTACGATAGCCTTGACCCTCCATATTCTTGATTTTTTCTAAGCTTTCGTTTAATAATACGGGCTGAGAAATATGAATTTGGCGGGTATGCTTGGGACTTTCTTCGAGAATATTTTGGCCATTTCCCAGTCGGGTAAATAAGGACATTACCATTCGCTCTCGAATAGGATCAATGGGAGGATTACTTACCTGAGCAAATAGCTGCTTAAAGTAATTGGAAATATGCTGACTTTGCTTAGAAAGCACTGCTAATGGAGTATCCGCCCCCATTGAACCAAGAGCTTCGCCACCCATGCCACCCATGGGTGCAAGCACTATTTTGAGTTCTTCAGAAGTATATCCAAAAACGGTTTGGCATTTCTTGATGTTTTCTGTGGAATAAGGATGATCAAGTGTCTCAGGATGATCTTCCAGTCGGAGTTTGATTCGTTGATCATTTACCCATTGTTCGTAGGGCTGTTTCTTGCAGATCTCATTTTTAACTTCTTCATCAAAGAGAACTGTGCCTTTTTCCAAATCTGCCCAGAGCATTCTACCTGGACTTATTCTTCCTTTATGCTCGATTGTAGCCTCTCTGATAGGTAATGCTCCAGCCTCAGAGGATAGAATCAGGCGCTTATCTTTGGTAATAAAGTAACGAAGTGGACGGAGTCCATTTCGATCCAAGGTTGCCCCCACAGACTTTCCGTCCGTAAACAGCAATGCAGCAGGTCCGTCCCATGGTTCGACCAAAGAAGCGTGGAATTTATAAAATGCTTTTCTGTCTCGATCCATTACCTCATTATCTTGCCAAGCCTCAGGGACAAGCATCATCATCGCATGCGGGAGACTTCTGCCACTCAGGGAGAGCAATTCTGCCATCGCATCCAGATTAGCTGAGTCCGAGTTCATCTTATTTGTGATAGGCATGAGCATTTGCAGCTCCTCATCAGAGAAAAACTTGGATTTCATCAAGTTCTCCTTGGATTTCATTTTATTCAAATTCCCACGGATGGTATTGATTTCTCCATTATGAGATAAACAGCGGAAAGGCTGTGCAAGTCGCCAATTGGGAAAGGTGTTAGTCGAGAATCTGGAGTGGATAATCGCAAAAGCCGATTGAATCTTGGGGTTTTGAAGGTCTTTGAAGAAAGCCAAAACTTGATCCGTTCGAAGCTGGCCTTTATAGATCAGAGTTTTGCTACTGAGACTGGCGAAATAAAAGGAATTATTGACTCCGGGGATTTTATCGTTGATTTCATAACTCGCAAAGTTTCGAAGAACATAGAGTTTTCGCTCCAGTTCAAGCCCTGTCAGTCCTTTTTTATGTTTTAAAAAAAGCTGCTCAATATTAGGCATTACCTCAAGGGCTCCTGAGCCTGGAACGGTCTCATCAACCGGTACTGCGCGATAGCCGATCAATTCAAAATCCAGCTTTTCAATTATTTGGTTTAGCAGTTCTTTGGACTTCTTGAACAACTGCTTATTTTTTGGGAAAAAAGTCATACCAATCCCGTAGGATCCTGCCTCCGGGAGATCGATTTCTGTCCGGGTGGTGATATCCTTTAAGAATTGATGAGGGATTTGAATTAAGATCCCTGCCCCATCTCCGGTTTTGGGATCTGAGCCACGACCTCCGCGGTGCTCCATATTACTGAGCATATATAGGGCATCGTTTATCGTCTCATGCGAGGGGCTACCACTCAAATCGACGACTGCACCAATACCACATGAGTCGTGCTCAAACTCTGATCGATACAATCCTTCTTCCATTCTAAATAAAATTTAACTGGTTCATAATTTTCTAAAAAGTACAAAAATTTTTCGTCCTATTAAAATTAATGTAATAAAAATGGCTGTTTGATACCATATTCCTGACGAAATCAAACTTTATTGTTTTTTTAGTAAAATTGAAATTTGACTTATTCCTGTGTACTTAAAGGAAGATAAATGGGTTTACTAAAAATAGAGGGCCAAAAAAAGCCTCTTTGGCCTAAGAATATATTGAAAAATCAAAATCTGGGTTGGTGAAAAAAAAAGATGTTTTGTGAATATTATTTTGCGAAAGAGTCTAATACACCGTTTTATATTCCCAAGCAGAATGTTTAAAACATATCATTCTTAGATATAGTGATTTTACAAAAAAATCAATCTGTATAAGGACCCAGCGCATCCTTTTCCCCAGATTTAATATGCACTTTAACTTTCTTTATTTTTCTGGCATCCACTGCAAGGATGGTAAATTCAAATTGATCAAAAAGGATCTTAGTCCCGTTTTTTGGAAACTTCGAATTAAGCTCCAAAAGCAAACCACCCAGAGATTCGCTTTCCCCTTTGACTTCTTCAAATACTTGTGAATCGAGCTCTAGCTTTTTACAAAAATCGTTGAGTGATACCTTGCCTTCAAAGATAAAGGTGCAAGGATCTATTTCCTGAAAGAGAAATTCAACCCGGTCATCAAATTCATCATTGATTTCTCCGATGATTTCTTCAATCAGATCTTCTAAAGTGACCAAACCGGAAGTGCCGCCATATTCATCGACTACTATGGATATATGCACTCTTTTTTGCTGAAAGTCCTTTAAAAGTGTTGCTACCTTTTTATTCTCAGGCACAAAAAAGCTTTTTCTTATCAGTTCTCTCCAACCAAAATGTTCATCCTGATCAATATGTGGAAGTAGATCCTTGATATATAAAATGCCAAGAATATTGTCAATAGTCTCTTCATAGACGGGAATTCTCGAAAATCCACTTTTGTTAATTCGATCCATCAGCTCGTGAAAATCAATGTCAACATCCACCGCGGTGATGTCCATTCTGCTCCGCATGACCTGTTTCACGGACAAGGTTCCAAAGTTCACGATTCCTCTCAGAATATCTTTTTCTTCAGAAGGGGTGTCTTCAGTAGTAAGCTCCAGAGCTTGATTGAGTTCATTGACGGAGAGCGAATATCCTTTTTTCTCAATTCGCTTTTCCAGTATGCTGCTGAAAGCCATTAAAAAAATAGAAATGGGCTTAAGAATCAATGAAAAGAATCCAATACTTGGCGCCATTATCAGGCTAAATTCTTTCTTGGCTTTTGTAGCATAAACCTTGGGTACGATCTCACCAAAGAATACGATTGCAAAAGTAACACCGACAGTCTGAATGAGAATGACCAGGACGCCGGTCGCATTGGAGCCGAAGATCGACCAGGCTACGAAAGTCGTCAAAGTCACAATTCCGATATTGATAAGATTATTCAGGATCAGAATAGTACTTAGAAGTCTTTTTGGAGATTCAATAAGCGCAACAACTTTTCTTCCATTAAGGCTATTTCCTTCCTCCAGTTCTTCTAAATCGTCATTTGAAAGGGAAAAAAACGCAACCTCGGAACCGGATATTAAAGCAGAGGAGATGAGTAGTAAAATAAAAATCAAGCCATTTAAAATCAGATAGCTTGCAGAAGGGGCATTAATCTGTCCTAATAATTCCAGACTCGGGTAGGGATCGTCCATGTATAAACCGCAGTGGTTAATTGCAAAATTAAAAAAAATCCCCTGAAAACTAATCCAGGGGACTCATATTTTAAAACGGAAGATCGTCATCCGCCCCATCTGCTTCCATCATCGGAGGGCTAGATACAGGTGCCTGAGCCGTTGCTCGGGGTTGCGAATTCTGATTATTTTGATTGCTTTGGCTGTTTTGAACTGCTGGAGCTTGATTAGCCATTCCTGAGCCGGTTCCTTCAGCCTTGGTTCCCAGCATAGTAAAACTTAGGACCCGGATCTTCATTCGCTTCCTGTTCTGACCCTGCTCATCCGTCCATTTGTCAGATTTAATTTTACCCTCTACATAGACTTGACTTCCCTTTCTGAGGTATTGCTCGGCAACTTTAGCCTGTGGTCCCCAGAATTCAAGGTCATGCCACTCAGTTTGTTCTACCCGATTACCACTTCGATCCTTATAGGCTTCTGTAGTTGCAAGGCTTAAATTTGCCACCACATTATCCCCTTCGAGGTATTTCACTTCCGGATCTGCACCCAGGTGTCCGACCAAAATCACTTTGTTAACTCCTGCCATATTGTTGGATTTTTATAGTTTAAAGATTTTACTCGATGAAGGTACTCAAATCTCATTATCCTTCAAAAAGTTGACAATCAACTTTGGCTTAGCCAGATAGTCGATTCTTTCTTCTTCCACCATCAAAAGCCCTTGGCTATCACACCATTCGGCCAGTTCCGTGGATTTATCAGGGGAAATCGTGATCGTTGAGAATTTAGCAGTCAATCTTTGATGCGACAGTATATGTCGGAAATTTTTGGGATAGGCCTCGACACTATCGGGCTGAGGCAGGGACTTTCCTTTGTTTTCTTTTTGCTCAAGCATTTCTTCCTGAGGAAAGTCGTGTAGTCCTTCCCAGATGTCTCCTGATGTCCTTTTGTTCCAGACCGAATAGTTTCCACAGCGAATCACCATATAATGAAGCGCACGCTCTTTTACTTTTGTTTTGTTGATTTTCACCGGAAGCGAACTGACCAATTCCTGCTGGTACGCAAAACAAGTATTCTTTAATGGACAAGATTCACAATCCGGGCTTTTGGGTACGCATAATCTTGCCCCAAAATCCATCATAGCCTGATTAAACTCGGCAGGATTGTCCAGAGGAATAATTGCATTTGCAAGTGCTTCAAACTCCTTTTTTCCAGCTCCGCTGGCGATATCGGTGGGGATTCCAAAATATCTCGACAATACTCGAAATACATTTCCATCTACGACGGCTTTAACCTCATCAAAGGCGAAACTCGAAATCGCTGCTGCGGTGTAGCTTCCCACACCTTTCAATTTTAAAAGGTTATTATAAGTATTAGGAAATTTTCCCTCCAACTCAAACCAGATGGTTTTGGCACAAAAATGTAAGTTTCTCGCCCTGCTATAGTAGCCCAATCCCTGCCAAAGCCTCAAAACTTCCTCCTCGGGAGCCAGTGCGAGATCTTTAACTGTGGAATATGCATTTACAAAAGCTTCATAATAAGGTAACCCCTGAGCTACTCTGGTTTGCTGTAAAATAATTTCGGAAAGCCAAATTTTATAGGGATCTCGGGTATTTCTCCAAGGTAAATCTCTTGGATTTTCGATGTACCAACGAATAATTAGAAAGGAAAAGGCTTGATAGTCAGTGGAAATATGAGCCATGGGTAAATAAAGTATCTTGTACAAACCAAGCTAATTTTTCTGAATATGTTTTTTAATTGATTTGCTTATTGTACATTTGCAATCCCAAAAACACTTGGTTAATAGGTTGTTAAGCCTATTTCATAATTTCTAAATAAAATCGAAGTGACAAAAGCAGAAGTAATCAGCAAGATTGCAGATAAAACTGGAATCCAGAAAGACGATGTAACACAGACAGTTGAGGCGTTCTTCAAAGTAGTGAAGGAGTCGATGGCAGACGGTGATAACATCTATGTAAGAGGCTTTGGCAGCTTCATTAATAAAAAGAGAGCCAGAAAAATTGCCCGTAATATTTCCAAAAATACAGCGATCGTTATCGAAGAGCATTACATCCCGGCTTTCAAGCCATCGAAGGTATTTATTGAGAAAATTAAATCAAGCAAGAAGATTAAAGATCTTGCTGCTCAGGAGTAAATTCGAAAAAAAATTGACATGAAAAGATCTCAGCTCATATTGGTGGTATTGGGGGTCATTGCAATCTCAGGATTGTATGCACTTCCAAAGGTAGTAGTGGACAACGAAGGAGAGGCTGATCTGATTTCGCAGGGAAATCAAGCCAATACTCCTGCCTCCGCAAATCCAATCGCACTTCATGACGCTGAGATTTCACCTGATCAAGCTGAGCAAATTAGTACTTTGAAAATTCAAATTTCTGGTAATTCCTCCAAAGAAGCTTACTTAATTGCTTCGCGGGGGTTGGTTGAAATCTACCAAGAACTCGGGAAGTATGATAGTGCGGGGTATTTTCTCAGTATGTCCGCTGACAAATACCCATCCGACAAACTTTCAGAAGAAGCTGGAAGTGCTTATTATGAGGCATTCGGTTTTGCATTAGACCCTGATAAAGTAGCTTTCACAGCAGGACAAACTAGAAAGTATTTGAAACAAGTGTTGGATAATGATCCAACACGACTAGATTTGAAAACAAAAATAGCGATGACCTATGTGTCTTCGTCCAATCCTATGCAGGGAATCACTATGCTAAGAGAAGTCTTGGAGCAGGAGCCTACTAATGAGGATGGACTATTCAATATGGGAATCCTATCCATGCAATCCGGTCAATATAAGCGTGCCACAGAGCGATTCGAAGAGTTGATTCAATATCATCCTAGTAATCTTCAAGGGCAATTTTATTTGGCGGTGAGCTACTTTGAAGCGGATCAAAAGAATAAAGCAAAAGCTCAGTTTGAGAAAGTAAAAGAAATGACCCAAGATGAAATGATTCTAGGGAGTATCCAAAGCTACCTTGACAAGCTATAAATTAGTATATCACAACTAAATCCAAAGACTATGCCTTGCGGAAAGAAAAGAAAAAGACATAAAATCGCTACGCACAAGCGTAAGAAAAGACTAAGAAAAAACAGACATAAGAAGAAGTAATCCACTTCTTCTTATTCTCATTTTAGTACAACGTTCATTTACATTATTAATTAGAGACTTTGAGTACGGAATTGTTAATCGATTCAGCTCAAAACGGGAGTCGTATAGCTCTCCTCGAAGATAAAAGTTTGATTGAGTTGCATTCCGAAGGGATGGACAATCAGTTCAAGGTTGGAGATATTTACCTCGGTACAGTCCGAAAAATCGTCAATGGGCTTAATGCTGCATTCATTGACGTAGGATATGAGAAGGATGCATTCCTTCACTATCAGGACTTGGGGCCTAATTTTGACAGCTTGACTAAGTTCACCAAACAGGTGCGCAACAACAATTACAGCAATTATATGCTGAAGGGCTTCGATATCGAACCTGAAATCGAAAAGATTGGGAAAATCTCCAATCCTTTGTCGAAAAACCAGCAAATACTGGTTCAGATTGTTAAAGAACCCATATCTACGAAGGGCCCCCGACTATCCTGTGAGCTCTCTCTACCCGGTCGCTACCTCGTGCTGGTACCTTTTTCAGACTCAGTTAATGTGTCTAAGAAGATCAGAAGCGGTGAGGAACGAAAGCGACTTTTGAGACTTATCAACTCAATAAAGCCTGCCAATTTTGGAGTAATTATCCGAACAGTGGCTGAAGGCCAATCCGTAACGGAATTGGATAAAGACCTTCGAAATCTTCTCACTAGCTGGGAAGAAGGCATGAAAAAGCTGTTAAAAGCTAAGAGTCGCGATAAGGTCATTGGAGAGATGAGTATGGCTTCCTCACTTGTGAGAGACCTGCTCAATGAATCATTCGACGCAATCACTGTAGAAGAAGAATCCACTTACGATCAGATCAGATCCTACATCAGGACCATAGCCCCTGAAAAAGAAAAAATTGTCAAGCTTTACAACGGTAAAGCCAAGTTATTTGAAAGTTTTGGAATAGAAAAGCAGATCAAAAGCCTGTTTGGACAGACGGTCAGCCTCCCGCAGGGAGGATATGTGATCATTGAGCACACCGAAGCCCTTCATGTCATCGATGTGAATAGCGGAAATAAGTCCAATCAGGAAAGTGACCAAGAATCGACAGCACTAAAGACGAACTTGGCCTCTGTAAAAGAAATTGCCAGACAACTTCGCCTCCGGGATATGGGAGGAATCATCGTGGTCGATTTTATCGACATGAAAAGAGCCGAAAACAAAAAGGTCATCTTCGAAGCGATGAATTTAGAGATGAAGTCTGACAGATCTAAGCATACTGTTTTGCCCCTGAGCAAATTTGGGCTCATGCAAATCACCCGACAGCGCGTAAGGCCTGAAGTCAATATTGTGACCAAAGAGACTTGCCCATCTTGTAACGGTACCGGTAAAATCCAAGCCTCCATCATGGTCGCTGATAAGCTGGAAAAAGATCTGGAGCACATGATTACTATCCAAAATGTGGACAAAATCCAAATTGGGCTGCATCCCTATCTGCATGCGTACTTTACTTCTGGCTTGATTAGTCAGCGGATGAAGTGGTTTTTCAAGTATTACAAATGGATTAAACTGATCAAAGATTCTTCCCTACCGGTGACGGAATACAGATTTCAAGATGAATCTGGAGAGGAAATCGAACTAATTGTTAAAAGCGAGACTGAGTAGTCTCGCTTTTTTTTATGACATTTTTCTGAAAGGAAATTTCCACGATTTGGTAGGATTGAGGCCAGTCGGGAAAATGCCGGTTCGCCAAAACGGGAGGAGGTTCTTTTTTTAACCGCAAAGGTCACGAAGGAGGCGCAAAGGGTACCAAGAGAAAAGCATCAGAGGTGCTCTTGGTCTGTAGAATAAAATTAACATTAACTTGCAGGTATTGGCAGGATTGGGGCCAATCGGAAAAAAGACGGTTCGCCAAAACGGGATGAGATTATTTTTTTCAACACCGAGACGCAGAGATTGCTGAGGTTTCACAGAGAATTATTTTTACCCACATAGATCACCTCGTTATATCGCTTTTGCATCAAAAATTAGAGCTCCCTAGGAGCGACATCTTTGGTGTGCCGGGCATGCTTCATTGCCAAAGGGTGAGAGTCCCGAAGGAGCCGTAATGATCGGAATCCTGTAGTCGAAAGCAAGGGTGTCCATTGTGAGATGGAATCTGAAGGAAGCTGAAG
>Ga0209390_10001090_pt1 | contig 53689 bp, 39 predicted proteins | sample BON01_FD_187212 | JGI IMG/M metagenome (GOLD analysis project Ga0209390, IMG submission 187212) | Freshwater microbial communities from Lake Bonney liftoff mats and glacier meltwater in Antarctica - BON-01 (SPAdes) (version 2) | ecosystem: Environmental > Aquatic > Freshwater > Ice > Glacier...
ATCACGGGCGATACGTTGATCTGCCCGGGCAGTATTGGAACCTTGAGCACCGGGAATTTCAGCAGCATTGAATGGTCGGGCGGTGAAAGCAGCGCAACCATAACCATTTCGCAGCCAGGCATCTACAGCGTAACAGTGGTCGATGCCAATGGCTGTACGGCCACCAACAGCGCCGCATTATTGGTATTGCCCCCAATACAAGCGAGCTGGATGACCGCTGATCCTTCCTGTCACGGCGGCAGTGATGGCTTTGTTGAGCTTACGACTGTTTCCGGGGCAGTGGAACCGCTACAATTCAGCCTGAATCAAGGAAACCCTATTTCAGTGGGCATGTTCGATGAATTGTCCGCAGGAATGCAGGCCATTACCATTACGGACAATCAGGGCTGTACGGCTACTTATTCTTTGCTGTTAGAAGACCCGCCGTTGTTGGCCGTTGACCTTGGCCCAACCCAGACCCTTGAAGTTGGACAAACATACCCAATTCCCGTTGTCATAAACCAGGCGGGCGATTTTTCCTACGCCTGGTCGCCGCCAAATGGACTGAGTTGCACAGGTTGCCCAAACCCGGTGGTCACTGCCAGTGACAGCATCGTGTATGCGCTGTTGTTGACAAATGGGGCGGGTTGCACAGCCCACGACAGTTTGCTTATTCTGATTCGAAAAGGAGAAGGCGTGTATATTCCGCAAATATTTTCTCCAAATGGGGACGGCCAAAATGAGTCCTTCACGGTGTATGGCGACCCTAGTTTGGTCGAAGTGGTTGAATTTTTTCAAATATTTGATCGCTGGGGAGAATTGTTGTTTGATCGGGAATCCATGTCTATCAACGATGAATCATCGGGTTGGAACGGCAGTTTTCGCGGTCGGCTGGTGCTGCCGGGGGTGTACGTTTGGCATGCCCGGATTAAGATGCTGGATGGCACGGTGTTGCTGAAAAAGGGGGATGTGACGGTGGTGCGTTGAGGAATTGTAAATAGCATTGGCTTTCTTTTTGGGAATTAGCCTTCCTTAACCGACCTTTGCGCCGCAATCGGATCAAGGACACCATTCCTTCTTTTCATCAACCACATACCACCGACACATTGAAAGCCATTCTACTGCTCGAAGATGGAACTGTATTTCACGGCACCGCTGCCGGAAAAACCGGCACGACCACCGGAGAAATCTGTTTTAACACCGGAATGACCGGTTATCAGGAAATTTTTACCGATCCTTCCTACACCGGACAAGTGCTGGTGGCAACCAACGTTCACATCGGCAACTACGGCATCAAAAACGATGAAGTGGAAAGCGATGGCGTGAAAATTGCCGGTTTTATATGCCGCAATTTCAACATCCCTTTCAGCCGCGCCAATGCCGACAGAACCATTCAGGAATATTTTGAAGCGGAGAATTTGGTCGCCATTTGCGATTTGGATACCCGCGCCATCGTGCAACACATACGCGAGCGTGGGGCGATGAACTGCATCATTTCTTCCGAAACGGATGATATCAAGGCGCTTCAAAAACGCTTGAAAGCTACGCCTGGCATGGCCGGACTGGAACTTTCAAGCCTGGTGACGACAAAAGAACCCTATTTTATTGGAAACCCCGAAGCGAAAAAACGCATCGCTGTAATGGATTTTGGCGTAAAGAAAAACATCCTGCGCTCTTTCGATCAGCGCGATTGTTACCTGCAAGTTTTCCCTGCCAAAACCAACTTTAAAGAAGTGGCAGCCTGGAATCCCGATGGCTATTTTCTTTCCAATGGCCCTGGCGATCCAGCTTCCATGGCTTATGCAGTTGAAACGACCAAAGAAATGCTCGAATCCGGCAAACCGCTGTTCGGTATTTGCCTTGGGCAACAAATTCTGGCACAGGCCGTCGGGCTACCTACTTACAAACTACACCACGGCCATCGCGGCCTAAACCATCCGGTAAAAAATCTGCGTACGGGTCGCGGTGAAATTACCAGCCAGAACCACGGATTCGGCGTGCTGGAACAAGCCGTGTACGACAGCCCCAGCGTCGTGGAAGCTACGCATATTAACTTGAACGACAATACTGTTGAAGGAATCAAACTGAAAAACTATCAGGCTTTCAGCGTGCAATACCACCCGGAAGCCAGCCCTGGCCCGCATGATGCACGGTATTTGTTTGACCAGTTCGTGGCTGAACTATAAGGTTTCAGGTTTCAAGGTTTCTGGTTTTCGGTTGTTGTTATGCTTGGCATTTGGAGAATGCAGTCAATGTCCATTTTTGACTATCGGCATGCAGGGTAACAATCCTGTCGTACTCACCGTCAATGGCCTTCCCTTACCCTGACTTGTCCTGCTGTAAGCATGCGTCCACGTCAAAAGGGGGAAAGCAAAACAGGATGTTGTGGTATTAGTTCGTTACGCGCACTTTACGAGGACGGATGCTTACAGCAGGACAAGTCAGGGTAAGGGAAAAGCCTTGAAAAGAAGCGCAACTAACTCAACTATCAACTGTTTTTGAACGCGGCGATCGCGTTTTTCGCGTAGTCAGTCAGAGAAAGCCTTCCACTGATGGCGGCGCGTTCAGCCAGGAGTGTATCCCAGTGTTCTGTCCCTTGCCAAAACACCCGCTTGAGTTCTGCGAGGGCTTCGGGGCTGTAGGCGCAAAGTTTTTCGCAGAGCATCTCCAGGTAGCCATCCATTTGCTCTGGCGTTTCAAAAGCTTCCTGGTAGAGGTTGTGCGCTTTGCCCCAGTCAGCCGTGCGCCATTCATCGGGCGTGAGCGATAACTGGGTAAAAGCAGCCACCCCAACTTTCCTTTCCACTGCCGGGCCGATGACGAAAGGCCCAAAGCCAATCGCTAATTCGCTGAGTCGGAACGTGGCCCATTTGGTTGCCAGGCAAAAATCAGTGGCGGAAGCGAGTCCTACGCCGCCGCCCACTGATTTCCCGTGTACGCGTCCGATCACAATTTTAGAACAGGTACGCATCGCATTGATTACGTTGCCGAAACCTGAGAAAAAGGTACGCCCCGTTTCAATATCGTTGATAGACATCAGCTCGTCGAAGCTGGCACCGGCACAAAAAGTTTTGTGCTCGGCACTGCGCAACACCACGATTTTTACCTCCGGGTGCACGCTTGCAGCCTTGAAAGCCGAAACAAGCTCGCTCAGAAGCTTGCTGGGCAGGCTGTTGTGGGCAGGATGGTAAAAAATGATATTGGCAACACCATTCGGCGTGATATCCGTCCGTACGTAACCTTGCTGCGTAATATCCATTATTTGCCTTTAGTTTTTCCGCTTTTTACAGCCTCTAATTGGGCACGCAGGTCGCCAAGAAATTGGTCGTAACGGTCGACTGATTCCATGTAGTCTTGAACAACGCCTGGGGTTGGAACTGCAGAATTGGTCAGGTCACTGCTTTCTTTGCCACCTGCATTATCGGCGGATTCAAGTCCTTTGGCCATCATCTCTGTCTTGCCTAATACATCATTTAACTGGCTTCTGATGCCTTCAACTTCATTTTTTTGTGCCTCTGTCATATATTTTGAAGCTTCGGAGAGCTCCTTATTGAAATTGTTCATGGCTTGAACCACTTCATTTGCCTTTGAAGCAGAGGATTTTAACTGAGCGGGATCAATGGTAATTGCCGCTGGCGCATCTGCATTTTCAGTGGTGGCTGCGGGGGCAGGGGTGTTCTGACAAGCTGCGAAAAGCAATACAGCGATCAGCGGGAGCATTAAATTTTTCATCAAGATCAAATTTATTGTTGAATTTTGGGGAGCAAAGGTAACAGGAGTCACCCCTTATTTTTTAGTTAATAACCCGGTTCTTTGGTTTTTGGAGGCTTTCTTGGGAGAAACTTGACAAGGTTTATTGAAAAAAATAAGGGATGACTCCCGTTTGAACTGGGGCAACAGTTGAATTTGGTGGAACTAGTGGGCCGTCAAGTCAGTTTCGACGGGTGAATTACCACGTATGTGAGCAAAGGATCTGAACATGCGCCCAAATTTGTCAACATGAAAAAAATGTTGACAAATTCTCACTCCGCCGCCAGGCCAAGCCACCGACTAGCTTTGACAACTTTTTTTTGAAGTTGTCAAAGCTCGCCCAAGGCCCAAGTAAAACTGTGGACAACCAATTCCCACGATACATTTTTTGTAGAAAACGACAATTGCCCAGTAAGCATTCACCCGTCGAAACTGACTTACCGGACGCGGCGCTAATCGATTTTAACGACCTTTTTTACCCAAGACTTTTTCGAAGTGCCCAGCGAAATGTAATAAACGCCTTTGGGCAATTGACCCAAAGCCATTTCTACCATTTGCGTGCCTTTTTCAAAAGGTTTTTGGGCAAAAGGTTGACGAATCAGCCTTCCATAAGTATCGGACAACGTCAAAGTGACTTGAGTTGATGGCTCCATAATTTCAAATTGTACAACAAGCTGGTCAGCTGTTGGGTTGGGAAAATATTGAAAACCTTCGCCATCTCCTGACACTTGACTGCGCGTTTTCAGCGAAGCGCCCGTTGTGTCTGAATGTTGACCTGGAAGCACACAAGTGCCTGCGCCCATATTTTTTCCCAATGTATTGTCAAGCGCTGGTCGGGTACTGCACCCTCTGATTTTGGCAGAGAATCGGACGCCTTCTCTTGCCCTGAAACCAGGCAACAAGCGTATCTGTTCACCCGCGGTAAAATCTCCCACCACAGCTCCAGAGATATCAGATGTGGCGGTAATTTCATCGGATGCGAAAAACTCATACAATCCCAAGGTAAAATTGTTGTTTATCGCCAGGTTTAGCGGACAGGCTGGATCGAGCCAATCGTGCAAGCGGCGGCGGAAGTCGGGGCCATCCCAGGATACAGAAAACTTGCCGTAACGGCTCTGATCATTTGCTGGGTCGCCACAACTGGAGCCGCTCCCGCCCCATAATTGCCCAATTACCCGCTGGCTGCTGTTGAACAGCGCTGAACCAGATGAGCCTGGTTCTGTAACGCTGTGCCCATTTGTGGTTGGGTCAAAGTAAACGCCCCAATAATTCCCGCCAAAAAGCGAAAAGCCCGATTGCTCCATGGCCACAGGCGCCATGCTGTAAGTGGAGATTTTTTTGGTGTCGCCACTGGGGTGGTGAATTCCGACGCCTCCAGCACTGGCAGTATTTGAGGCGTCCCAGCCGTTGTACAATAACGGAATGGAAGGGGCAAGGTCAAGCGGATCTTCTATCAGCCGAAAAAGGGCAAAATCAGAATCGCCGTTGTTTGATGCAAGAATGGCTCCGGTGGTAGTGGAGGTTTTGCTTCAATTGAACCTGGGACTGGCCTATTTGAAAAACAACGACCCCACTGTAGCCAGGAAAATCACTGATGCAGCAGGGGAATTGTTGGAGCGATACCCAAAATCTTTTACCAAAAAGCAACGGCTTGAAAACCGCAGCGATTTTCACAACAACCTCGGTGATATTTGTTTGTATGAGGGACAATATGAGGCTGCCATCGCTCATATCAAGGATTGTATCACCTTTCGAAAAGAAAAATTTGGCAAGACAAACCAGCGCAGCGTCGCCCAGGGCATTTTGAAATTATGTATGATCTTTTCGGCGAAACATCAACCAGATTCGACGCTGTTCTATGTGCGATTGGCCTTGCAAAGCCTGCTCCCCAAGGCTGTATTAAGTGATGACTTTGCCAATCCCGAAAAGACCCAGCTCTATGCGGAGCATACGCTCTCCGAGTGTTTTAAACAGAAAAAAAACGCGCTGCAAGCCCTCGCCTCCCGAAATCCCAGGGACACAGACATGCTGGTGCGGCTGCTGGAGACTTGCGACCTTCTTTTCATCACCGATGAAATCTTGCGCCAGGAATACCCATTCGAAGAAAGCCGGCTGATCCGGCAAAGTGACAGCCATCCATATTTTGAGGCCGCCATTTCAGCAACTTACCGATTGCAGGCATTAACGAAGCAGCCTGGCTTAGCCGAGCGAGCTTGGCAATATGCTGAATTGGCGCGGGAGCGGCTCCTAGCCGAGCAGATGCAGGACCGGGAAGCGGCTGCTCAGGCGCCAGAAGCCCAGAAACGACAGTTGGGAAATCTGCGCGCGCAACGCACCCAATTGCAGACGCAGATTTTTGAAAAGATGATCCGGTCCGAAGCGACCGATTCTTTGGATTTGCGGCTTTTTGGAACGCATTTGGCTTGGAAGGCATTACTGGTATCCATTGAAAAGCCACTAGAAAACACCACCCCGCCCCTTCCCAGCACCGACCTGCAAGCCCTCCGGCGCATCTTGCCTTCCGACCAGGCCATGATCGAATATTTCATCGGTGACAGCACGGCCTATACTTTTGTACTGACCAACCAAACACTTCATTTCCTGCAATGCCCAAGGCTTCCTGACTTGAAAGAGGCTGCAACACAACTGCGGGCATCGCTCACCGATGAAGGGCTTCGTGGCACTGACGACGATATTTCCCTGTTCAACCAATCATCTGCATTGCTGTATGACGCGCTGTTGGCCGAGCCCCTGGCCCTTTTATTACCCCAGGTCAAGCACTTGGTAGTAGTGCAAGACGGCTTGCTGTATGAGGTGCCGTTCGAACTGTTGGGCCATGCACCGGGATTCGCGAATTTTAAAACATTTCCCTACCTGTTGCGCCGGTACGCGGTGAGTTATGCCAGCTCAGGGAGCTTGTTGTTGAAGCAATCGGAAAAGGTACAAAGGCTGGAAGCTGGGAGCCAGCCTTCGTTTGCAGGCTTCGCGCCCCTTTACAATGATGCCGATACGTTGAGCCAAATCGTTTTGCGCACCCGCGCCTAGCAGGTGCGCGCGGGGGGCTACCGGGATTTGCCCGAATCCAGGAAAGAGGTGCGGGAAATCGCGGCGCTGTTACAAGGCAAGGCTTACCTAGGACCCGAAGCCAGCGAACAACAATTCAAACAGCAGGCGCCGCTCAGCCGCATCCTGCATTTAGCCATGCACACCTGGCTGGACTCCCGCAACCCAATGTTCTCCAAGTTGCTGTTCAGTCCAAACCCCTTGGATACAGAAGAGGACAACGACCTGTTTGCCGTAGAGCTGTACGATCTTGGCTTAAGTGCCGAGTTGGTGGTGTTGAGCGCTTGCGAAACCGGTTTGGGACAAGTTCGGCAAGGGGAAGGGGTGATGAGCCTGGCGCGGGCTTTCGCGTTCGGGGGCGTTACCGCTACGGTTATGTCGCTGTGGCAGGCTGAAGACGGCGCTACGCGTACACTGATGGTTGATTTTTACAAGCAGTTGAAAACAGGCATTCGCAAGGACGATGCGCTGCAACAAGCGAAACTGACCTACCTTAAAAACTGTGACGCCTTGCGGTCGAGCCCTTATTTCTGGGCTGGGTTTATCGCTTCGGGCAATATGGTGCCTTTGTTTGGGCGGCAATGACCCGTCTAACGCAATTGGCGCAGCAGGTTTTTGACATCTGTATGCTGCACGGAGGATGCGTCATTGTTTGATCCCAGTTCCTGGAGCCATTTTTTTGTTTTTTCCTTGATGATGAGTTTCAGCTTCGATAAACAAGAAGACAAGGTGGCAGTAACGGCATTCTTGCTTGCATATTCATAAGTATCCAGCAATTCCTGAATGGTTCGCTCGTGGTAATGGCGGTCAACCAACAGCTCTTTACATTGGGGTGAGAGCGCTTCCATGGCTGCAAGCAGTAGAAGCAGCTCTGCTTTCCAGATATCGTCGTCGAAGGAGAAGGCCGTCAGTAGAGGATCGGTGGCCAAGGCCTCATCTTCTTCGCCACGCCACCAAATACGTTTCGTTTTTCGGTGGTTTTTCAACAGCCATTTATAACCGACAGCAAACAAAAAGGTTTTTACGCTACATTTCAAAGCAGTCAACTGCCCCGAAACTACCTGTTTGTAAAAAACGGCAACAGCCTCCTGCCAGGCATCCTCTATATCGCTAGGTGTGCTGTAGAACCGCTTTGATGCCCAGCCCAGAAAAGCGGCCCGATGTGCATCGTACAAATTCTCCATGATACCGGGATGCCCGGCACGGAGTGCAGCGATCACTTCAGCAGCATTTACATTGAACGCATCCAGTTTCTCCACTTTTATTTAGTTCCTTTGGGGGTAAAAATCTTAATCATTTTTGGATTTTCAGGAAAAATCTTTTTGTAACCAGGAATAACATGGCCAAACGAAAACCCACGAGCTCAGCCTCAGTCCCCTCCCAGCACCTGTTGCCCATGCAGGCGCCCATGCGCGTCCTCCTCCTCTTCGCCCTAGGGCAATTTGGCTGGTCGTTGGCAAGTTTCGCAGTGGGTAACCTGCTGGTGTATTTTTACATGCCACCCGAACAGGGAGAACCAGTATTTCCATCTTTTATGTACCAGGGGGCTGTGCTGGGTGTGTTGACCCTGGTGGGCATTTTAAGTGCCGGGGGGCGCATTTTAGATGGAATCGTCGACCCATTAGTGGCCAATTGGAGTGATCGAAAGCAGGCAAGGGTAGGGAAGCGGCGCTGGTTTATGTTGCGGAGTGCTATTCCATTTGCCTTGTTTGGTGCATTGGTGTTTTTTCCAACATCTTCAACAGAAAATGCCAGCAACTTTATGTGGCTGGCTTTGATCATCACCTTGTACTATTTTTTCTTTGCGCTGTATGTGATTCCTTACAATGCTTTGATGGCTGAACTGGGCCATACAGCGGAAGAGCGCTTGAAAATTAGCACGATTGTCTCCGTCGCCTGGGCGCTGGGTTTTGTTGCCGGTAACAGCGCTTATGCGTTGCAAGGAGTTTTTGAAGGACTTGGAAAAACGCCCGTTGAAGCTTTCCAAACGGTGATTTTGCTACTTCAGGGCGTTGCGATGGTATTCATGATGCTACCCGCCTTGTTTTTGAACGAACAGCGTTATGCCCGGCAATCAAGAACTGAACACGGTATGCTGCCTGCAATACGCAGCGTATTCAGAAACCGGAATTTCCGCTGGTTCCTGCTCGCCTTTTTACTCTACTGGCTGGCGCTGACATTCATTCAATTGGGTATCGGGTTTTACACAACCATTCTGCTGGGCTTGGATAAAAGCATGGCCTTTACGTTCTCCCTGGTCAGTTTTGCCAGCAGCTTTTTGCTGTATTTGCCGGTGAACTGGCTGACAAACAAACTGGGCAAAAAAAGCATGATGCTGATTGCCTACCTGATTTTTGGGGTAATATTTCTGGTAACCGCCTTTTCTCCCAGCATCCCAATGGATAAGGAATGGCTGCTTTATGGGCTCGGCGTTGCAGCCGCAGGGCCATTGGCTATCTTCGGAATATTGCCCAATGCCATTGTGGGCGATGAAGCTGAACGGGAGGAAAAAGCAAGCGGGCAGCAAATGACGGGCATGTATTTTGGTATCACGGCATTTACCATGAAAATCGGTATCTCAGCAGCCAACCTCATTTTTCCGTCGCTACTGCTACTCGGCAGAAGCACCGAAAATCCATTTGGGGTGCAAGCCACCGCAATAGCCGCCGTGTTGTTTTGTGTAGCTGGCTGGTATGCATTTACAAATTACGGTCGACGGTTGACGGTTGACGGTGGACGGTAGCACAACGTTTGTGGATTGGTATTGTATTGGTGTTTCAGCACCGTCCACCGTCCACCGTCCACCGTCTACCGTCCACCGTCTACCGTCCACCGTCCTACTGTATAAGTTCCACCCGATACACCAGATAATCTGTATCGCCTTGCCAGACAAAAGCATTTATCTTCTCTTTGTAGTAGCATTTCACGTTTTTGCCTTCGTATTTTTGAAGGTCTTTGTACACGGCAGCGCTTACTGCTGAGAAATCCCAAGTGCTTTGGCTGGTAAGCATGACGCTGCCTGACAGGTGAAGTTGCCCTTCGTATGTTTTAAACATGACACCTTTTTTCGAAATTTTAAACAAAGTGCCGCTTCGTGAGCCCTCGCTGATAGTGTAGGTGCGGTAAAAAAAGTAGCCAATGCTGAAGATGATGGAGGCAACCAGCACTATCCATAAGGTGCGGCGGAGAAAGAGTCTGGCACCTAGTTTTGCGTTATCGAGTTGGGTGGACATATTTTGAGTGTTGTGTTTGTATTTGCCTAAACCTCGTAGTTTTAATTTAACCTACGAGGTTTAATGCGACGTGAGCTGCAAAATTACGCTAAATCACTGGTCGAAACTTCTGTTCTTAGCCACTGTTTTCAAACGCCTTTTTTACTGCCCCAAATCTGAATGTGCAAGCGGTCGGAATAACGGAATCCGTTGTCTTTGCAGATTTCAACCAGCCATTTTCGGCGTTTGGCCAAGGCAGCTGCACTGGTTCCTTCGGGCATTAACCATACTTTTTCAGGCCCGATGCACCAGTCGTTCAAAAGACGCAGTACTTCGTCGAGGTCACTTTTTTCTGCAACGACAAATTTGAAATTGGCTTTCGGACTGGCGGAAAAAAAACGCAAGGCTTTGGCTTTCTCCCGCAGGTTTTTGGGGTTGTTGCTATTTTCCAGTTTTGGAGAAACGTTGTATTGATCCACTACAGCATCGAACTCCAGCGTAGGAACAAGTGTGCCATTTGTTTCTATTTCAAAGCGATAATTGGCTGATTCTGCGCGCAATTCCAGCATCAACTCGGTCAGTGAAGCTTGTTGGAGCATGGGCTCTCCGCCCGTGAGGATGACATTGGGGCAGTTAAAATTTGAAACAGTATCGGCTACATCCTTCACCGAACATTCCGCGATCCAGCGCTTTTTGTCAAATTTCTGATAACCTGGTTTCGCATCGTTTACATGCTCAAAGCGGGTATTTTTCCAGTTCCAGGTGTAATCGGTGTCGCACCAAATGCAATGGAGATTGCACAAAGAAGTACGCACGAAAACTGAAGGCACACCAATACTCCGCCCTTCCCCTTGAATGGAGTGGAAGATTTCGGGAAGGCCGTTGAGTCGTGCGAGTTTTAACATTCGTTGCTAGTGGTTCGTTGTTCGTTGCTAGTTGTTCGTTCGCTTTGTGCTTGCGCTCGAACTGGTGGTACCGCTTTCAAGGGGTGTGGATGAAGTCTTTCAGGGCACAGAAAAATGGCGATGGTTTATTGAAATTGTTGTTCCGGACTCTTCGCAAAGAAGGTTCGCTTCGGACCGCTTTGATATTTTAAAGTCCGTTTCAAAACAAAGACGGAAATGATTTTTTCACACCATCCATTTTACCTTCCAGGAAAATGAGGGGATGAGAAGCCAAGTCCTCAAGCACATCACTGGGATATAGAAATGCCCTGTCGCGGAAAATTTCGCGTAATTCGGCGGAGTCCAATCCTGAAATATTGCCCGCGAATTGTTCGGCGCGTTCAAAGCAATACTGCAAGCGATCTACTAAAAATTGAATGTCTTTTACCCAAACGACGGTGTCGGCGGGCAAAACATTCAATAGTGACACTTTCTGATCCTGCCGGAATCGGGTATTGAGGTTGGGTACAATGCTCAAACTGAGCAGGTTCTTCTGACTCAACTGGGTTGTAGGGTCGAAACTGCGGAGGGTCTCTACTTCATCGTCGAACAATTCGATGCGATAGGGTAGTTCATTGCCAAAAGAAAACAAGTCGATGATACCGCCACGGATGCTGAATTGGCCAGGTTCGTACACAAAATCGGCGCGTTCAAAGCCGTATTCCACCAAAACCTGGATCATAAAATCAACATCCAAACGCTCGCCTTTTTTTACCTCAATGCGGCTTTGCTGTAGTATTTCAGGTTTTACCACCTTCTCAAACAGCGCCTCTGGATAGGCCACAATGATGCTGCGCTTCGATGGGTTGGAAATTTTACTGATCGTCTCAGATCGCTGCAAAATCTGCGTCTGGTTCAGGTCCTCAAAATAGGCGGGGCGTTTGAAAGAATCCGGGAAAAAGAACACGTCTTCTTTGTCGATCATGTCTTCCAGATCATCATGGCGGTAAGAAGCTTCCTCTTTGGAGTTGGAAATCAACAGGTGAAATACATTGCCAGCGGCCTTCTGCCCTTTTAGGCTCGCTGCAATGGCAAAGGATTCTTGCGCACCCGTGAGGCCGCTCAATTGCAGCCGGATACTATCTGAAGGGCTTTCAAGGTGATGGAGGATTCTGTTTACTGCCGGATGGTCAGCATAATGACCCAGCAAGTGTTGGAGGTTGCTCATAGCAGGGCAAAGGTAGGGCTCCTCAGAGTGTAAACTTGTACCCTACACCGCGAATTGAATGAAAAAATTCTGGCTGTTTGGCATCTGCTTCAAAGTACTTGCGGAAAGCGAGGATAAAGTTGTCGATCGTACGGGTGCTTGGGTACACATCGTAACCCCAGACGGATTGGAGGATTTGGTTGCGGCTCACGACTTCGTTTTTACGCTCGGCGAGCAATTTCAGCAGCATGGCCTCTTTTTTGGTCAGCATGAAGTCTTCGCCGCGGTAATTGTGGGCTTCAAATGTTTCAAAATTGGCTCGATTGCCCCCAAATTCGAATATTCCGATGTCTTCCCCTTTCACCCGTTGGCTGCGGCGCAGCAATTTGCTCACCCGGAGCAACAACTCTTCCAAATTAAAGGGTTTGGTCAGGTAATCATCCGCGCCTTTTTTGAGTCCGGTGACGCGATCTTGCGCGGTGTCTTTGGCAGTGAGCAGTAATATTGGCACCTCCAGGTTGGTCAGGCGCACCTGTTCGGTGATGCTAAATCCGTCCACATCTGGCAGCATGACATCGAGCAGCAGCAAGTCGAAGTGCTGGCCGCCGATCATTTCAAGGGCTTTTTTTCCGTTGCCGGTACTAACCACCTCGTAGCCTTCCAGCTCGAGGTTGAGTTTTACCGCGTCGCGGATATGGGTTTCGTCTTCTACTAGGAGGATGCGCATTTTAAATGGGTTTCAGGTTTCAAGGTTTCATGGTTTCAGGTTGCAAGGTTGCTAAAAAGGGTTTCAGGTTTCAAGGTTTCAAGGTTTCAGGTTGGCGTTGCTATTGGTATTTGTGGAGAAGGGGTTATATGATGTTGTGGTGGTTGAAAAAATCGTCGGTGTGCCAGAGTTGGAAGTGTTCGTTGTTTTCGAAGTGTTTGATGAGTTTTGTGTCTGTTGTGACGATTATCTTTTCTTGGGTTGTTTCGGCTGATTCGAATAAATATCGGTCACTTTCAATATTGGTTAAAGGTGGTTCTTCGGGCCGCGTTAGTATCGTTTCGATTTCATTCGGTAAATTCGGTGGTTCATCAACAATTCTACAACGCTCTGGGTTCATAAATACCTGACTGAAAAATAGTTTCAGGTAACTGTTGCTCATGGGGTGGTAGTCGAAGTCACGACGAATATTATTGAGTTTTTGGGTGAAATTGCTATTTTTTAGCAGAACAATCCGATGTTCGCTTTTTATCAACCAGTTTGTAAATGCACGTGCTTTGCGCTGTTCTTCAGGTTTGGCATCTGGCTTGTGCCACTCCAAAAACCACTCGTTGATGACAAACTCCATGATTATTAGGCGGTAGTTGCATCAAAAAAGCGTTCGGCAAGGCGCATTTGCGCTTCCATGAAGTTTTTCAAGCCGCCTTCAAGCTGCCCGTTTGGCATAACCTTTTGCTGTTCTATTGTGGTCTCTTGTTCTTCTTTTTGGAGGTAATAAACTTTGAGCTTTTCTGCGTCCAACTTTCCATCATTTACTTCTGCAAGCATGGATAAAAGCCAATGTTCACTATGGGTAGAAAAAATGAACTGCTTGTTCTCCTTCTCGGCAATTTCTACCAAAACCTTTACAAATTGCTCTATCAGTGTTGGATGCAGGTGGATTTCTGGTTCGTCGATACAGATGAGGCGGTTTTTGTCGTAAAGGATTTTGGCAAGCAGGAAAACGATTTGGTTCATGCCCATGCCTTGGTTGACGAGTTCTGTTGCAAAGGTCGAATCGGGCTCCCGTACCTGCATGTAGAAAAATCCCATCCCCGGTTGAATGGAAATATTGAATCGTTTACCTGTTATCTTTTCAAAGTAAAAAGCCACTTTTGATTGGACATCTTTGTCGATGGCAAGAAGGGTCGCTACTTCGTCTTCGGTAAAGATGTGGCCATTGAGCGGGGTGGTGTTGAAAATTGGTTTTGTGAATCCTCTTTGAGTTGGAGTAACATCAGTTGCTGATAGGTACTGAAATGGAAGCGTAAATTGCTGCTTAACTTCCTTGATAATTGCGTTACTTGATAATGTATCAGGCTGATGAATCTTATCTACAATCTCAACGGGTAAAATCCCATTCCATTTCGCCTCGAAATTCTTCTCTTTGTCTGTAATAGATGTAATGGTATTGAGTGGGTAAGGAAAACTTACCACTATTGATTTTTCAAAGCTAAATGGGCTTTCTCCATTTATGGTAAACCTGTTAGTCTCCTTTCTTAAACCAATGCCGACCTGAGTTTTATACCTTTTTTTATGGGCAACTACTGAAATTCCGATCTCCCTAAATTCTTTATTCAAATTATTAATGAATGAGGCATTTTCAAGCCCCCCCAAATTCAAAAAACCTAAATTCAACAACTCATCCACCGACCGATTGGGATTGGTCACCACATTCTTCAACACCTGCAACGCATACAACACACTGCTCTTCCCGCTGTTATTAGCGCCCGTAAGCACCGTGAACCGCCCAAGTTCTAGTGTCGCCTCCCGAATGCTCCGGAAGTTTTTGATTGTCAGTTCTTTTATCATTGTGAGTATTCTACTTGCAAAAATACAAAAAGCAACGATACAACAGTCGAAAATTCAAGTGAGCGTGAATAGGGCTTGAAGAGGCTATACGGCTCAGCTACGATGAAAAAAATCTCATCCCACACGAAGTAGTGCAAATAGAACGCGACCAATGGTTGACAGCGTTGCGTGGGTAAGCAACTGCCTCACGCTCAATACCAAGAGCGAAGCCAACCTGAAACCTGAAACCATGAAACCTGAAACCTTGAAACCTGAAACCCCCTTTTTTTAGTCCATACCGAGGTCCGTATCCAATTTCTCATTCCACTTCAACCCATCCAAATTTAACCTTTCCATAAACGGATCAGGGTTCATTTCTTCCACGTTGAACACACCTTTTCCAGCCCATTTACCTTCCAGAATCATACGCGCGCCAATCATGCAGGGTACGCCCGTCGTATAGCTAACAGCCTGTGTGCCCGTCTCCTTGTAGGCCTCCACGTGGGAACAGTTGTTCCAAACGTAGTAAGTGCGCTCTTTACCATCCTTCACACCTTTGATACGGCAGCCGATGCTGGTAAAGCCAGTGTAGTTTTCACCGAGGTCTTCCGGCGCGGGCAAAACGGCTTTTAGGAATTCCAACGGAATAATGTCCATACCGTTGAACTTGACAGGAGCAATACCTGCCATGCCGATGTTCTGGATCACACGCAGGTGGGTGAGGTATTCCTGGCCGAAAGTCATCCAGAAACGGGCGCGGCGCAGGGTGGGGAAGTTCTTCACCAGGCTTTCAAGTTCTTCGTGGTAGATGAGGTACGAGCGTTTTGGGCCGATCTCCGGGTAGTCGATGTCTTTCCAGATTTCGTGCGGTTCCGTTTCTACCCATTGGCCGTCTTGCCAGTATTTGCCGCGCTGGGTCACTTCGCGGATGTTTATTTCCGGGTTGAAATTGGTCGCAAACGCTTTTCCGTGGTCGCCAGCGTTGGCATCCACAATATCTAATTCATGGATTTCATCGAAATGATGCTTGTTGGCATACGCGGTGAAAATACTGGTCACCCCGGGATCGAAACCACAGCCGAGCAGGGCCATAATGCCTTTTTCTTTGAAACGATCTTGGTAGGCCCACTGCCAGGAATATTCAAACTTGGCTTCGTCTTTTGGCTCGTAGTTGGCGGTGTCCATGTAGTTGGTGCCCGTTTCCAAGCAAGCATCCATGAGGGGCAGGTCCTGGTAGGGTAGGGCGACGTTGATGAGCAGGTCTGGTTGGAACTTTCGGATGAGCGCCACCGTTTCGGCTACATTGTCGGCATCGACGCGGGCGGTTTCTATTTTTTTGCCGCCGTATTTTGCATGAATGGCATCGGAGATGACGTCACATTTGGATACGGTGCGGGAAGCGAGCATGATTTCGCCGAACACGTCGCGGTGCTGGGCGCATTTGTAGGCAACTACGCGGCCTACACCGCCGGCGCCTATGATGAGAACTTTTGACATTGCTTGTTGTGTTATGGGTGATGTCCTGCCGACGAAGGCTTACGGCCAACGCTGGCGGGCAAATATTGTGGAAATTTTTTACCTAATATCTTGATTGTCAATATAATTAGGTGCTAAAACTGCCTGAATTTTGTAAAATGGAGCGCAAAAATAGCGAGAAAAACGGGGACTATCCCAAGTAAAGTGCCTGTTTCTGCATACTTTAGCGTCCTAAATTTGATTAATCCGTCAATTCATTCAACGCATTACCTCCTTGCAACCGAAGACCCTCCCACAGCTCCGCGACATTTCCTTCAATCCGCACTTGATTGAAGAATATGCGCCCATGCAGTCGCTGCACACGCAGGTCTTCGACCGCTTTTGCGAAGATGGCTGGACGTATTGGGCGGATTTGTTGTTTCGCCGCAATTATTGGGAATGGCGCGGCCAACCTTGTCGCGTGGTGCTGCTTCGCATCAAACTTGATGGCTTTGAGTTCAGCAAAAGCCAGCGCAAGAACCTGCGCCGCAACGAAGATCTTACCCTCATCCGCCGGGCCATCAACATTCAGCCGATGCACGAACTGTTGTTTGAGCGGCATGCCCGGCGCTTTACCCACAATCGCCCGCAAAGTATCTACGGCTTTTTCAGCTTTTTCAGCAGCATCATGCCCTGTTACGGCGTGGAGTTTGATGTGTTCAAAGAAGACAAACTGGTGGCTGCCAGCTTTTTCCACGTTGGTCGGAAAAGCCTGGCGGCGAACTATGGCATCTACGAGCCGGAAGAGTGGCAGCGGGGCCTTGGCACCTACACCATGCTGAAAGAAATTGAATTTGCGATGGAAAACAACCGGGAATACTACTATCCTGGATTCGTGTACGATGTGCCGAGCGAGTTTGATTACAAGCTGAATTTCAATAACTTAGAGTACTTTGATTGGTGGGGAAATTGGTATCCGCTGGATCGGCTTCCGGTAAGGGATTGGCGGGCGGAGTATGATTTGTGATGGTATTAATAAAAAAATCCCCGCGACCAACATTATTGGCGCGGGGATTTTTATAAATGACTGAAAGTCAACCAGAAATTATCTTTCCAGAATATCTTTCAATGCTGCAAGTGAAGCAAGATCGCCGAGTGTTTCTTTATCGTTCTCGACTTTCTTTTGTACTTCTACAATAGCCGCTGCGCTCTCGCCGTCTTCTTTGGCGCGTTCAGCTTTCACGACTGCTTCTGCTTTGTATTTCAAATCTTCAAGGTAACGCGTGTGCGAAACGAGCAGGCGGCGTTCGTCCTTGTTGAACTCGATGACTTTTACCGTCAGCACTTCGCCTGGTTCAGCATTGCTGCCGTCGTCTTTGCGGATGTGCTTGGCAGGGCCGAATGCTTCGAGGCCGTGTGGCATCTGGAAAGTGGCACCTTTGTCGTCGCGTTTGTTCACGGTAGCTTCGTGGTATGAACCTACTGGGAACAGCGTTTCGAACGCATCCCATGGGTTCTCCAGAATCTGTTTGTGGCCGAGGCTGATTTGACGCTTATCTTTGTCGATGTCGAGCACGATCACCTCCAGTTCGCTGCCAGGCTTGGCAAACTCACTTGGGTGTGCGTAGCGCTTCGTCCAGGAAAGGTCGCTGATGTGGATCATACCGCCTACGCCTTCTGTCAATTCAACAAAAATGCCGTAGTTGGTGATGTTTTTCACCACGCCTGTGAAGCGGGTTCCAACAGGGAATTGCTCTTCGATGTCGCTCCATGGGTCTGAAGTCAATTGCTTGACAGACAGGGACATTTTGCGGTCGGCGCGATCAACCGTAACCACGCGGGCTTCGATTTCCTGGCCGAGTTTGAAGAATTCCTTCGCGTGAACGCTTTGGTTGCCCCAAGTGATTTCACTCACGTGGATCAGACCTTCTACGCCTGGCTGGATTTCAACAAATGCACCGTAATCTTCGATGTTGACGATTTTACCTGTAACGGTAGAACCTTCGCCGATTTCAGCTGCCAACACATCCCATGGGTGTGGCGTAAGCTGCTTGAGGCCGAGGCTGATACGTTTCTTGTTTTCGTCGAAATCAAGTACCACCACATTGATACGCTGGTTGAGCGCCAACACTTCGCTCGGGTGGCCGATACGGCCCCAGCTGATGTCGGTGATGTACAACAGACCGTCAACGCCACCCAAATCAAGGAATGCGCCGAAGTCGGTGATGTTTTTAACGATACCCTCCAGTACCTGGCCTTTTTCAAGGCTGCCGAGGATTTGCTCGCGCTGTTCAGCCAAGTCGCTTTCGATCAGGGCCTTGTGGCTAACCACAGCGTTCTTGATCTGCTCGTTAACTTTAACAACTTTGAATTCCATCATCTTGCCAACGTACTGATCGTAGTCGATAACCGGCTTGATGTCGATTTGTGAACCAGGCAGGAATGTCTCCAAGCCGTTGCAGTCCACAATAAGGCCACCTTTGGTTTTGCTGATAACAGAACCGCGGATAATGGTGCCATTTTTGAAAGAGTCAACGATGCTTTCCCAAGCGCGCAGGATTTTTGCTTTGCGGCGTGACAGGCCCAATTGACCTTGGCTGTCTTCCTGGCTTTCAACGTAAACTTCTACCTGGTCGCCTTCGGCGAGACCGGGAATGTCGCGGAATTCGTTGAGGGAAATAAGGCCGTCGCTTTTGTAGTTGATGTCGAGTACAACATCGCCACCGCTGATCGCGCTAACGCGACCGGTGATGATTTCGTTTTCTACAACATAGCTAAGGGTAGCATCGTATTCTGCAAGCATTCTAGCGTGCTCTTCTGCGGAATATGCTTTTGTGCCACGTTTGTTGATGGTCCAGTTAAAATCGTCGTGCGCGCCACCGGCTTGTACATCGTCGAAAACTGGGAGTTCTACATCTTCATCCTCATCGTCGTCAGATGCTGACGCTACTTTTGCTTTGGCTGGAGCTGGAGCTTTTTCGGCTTTAACAGCTTTTGCTGGCTCTTCTGCTACAACAGCTTCAACAACTGGTGCAACTTCTTCAGCTACTGCAGCGACTTCTTCCTTGGTTTCAGCCACCACTTCAACAGCTTCTTCAGCTACTGCGACAACTTCTTCCTGGGGTTCAGCCACCACTTCAACAGCTTCTTCAGCTACTGCAGCGACTTCTTCCTGGGGTTCAGCCACCACTTCAGCAGCTTCTTCAGCTACTGCAGCGACTTCTTCCTGGGGTTCAGCAACCACTTCAACAGCTTCTTCAGCGACTTCTTCCTGGGGTTCAGCAACCACTTCAACAGCTTCTTCAGCGACTTCTTCCTTGGTTTCAGCCACCACTTCAGCAGCTTCAGCAGCTTCTTCAGCTACTGCGGCAACTTCTTCCTGGGGCTCAGCAACCACTTCTTCAACAGTTTCGGTAACTTCGGCTACTGTTTCTTCAGCAGCGGCAGTCACTTCTTGTTGCTCTTGGTTGATTTCTTTTTCTTCGTCTGGTAACATAATGCTAAACGGTTGATTTTGAGGCTTTACGTAGTTTAATACTTATTGGGCTCCACTTCGGGGCGAAGCCTTTGCCCCTTGCTTTTTTTAGTATGTTTTTCGAAAAAAAACCTGTTTTGAAAAGCGGGCGCAAATGTAGTAAGTATTTGTTTCAGAAAGAAGAAATTCGTTAAATTTATGGCCAAATTTTGCTGAAAAAGTGGGGGTTGTCTTTACTTTGCGTCATATCCATAAATTAAAAACGCATTATGGCAGTATCAGAAGCAGAAACAATTAACTTACGACGCAAGGTGGAACGGTATAAAGAAATGTTGCAAAATACCCTTCAGTATCGGGAAACCTGGAATAAAACCTTGAAAAAGCATATCATAACGCAGCTCAAAGCACTTGCCGAAGCGGGCGGCTTCACGTTCAACATCGAAGAGCGTGATGAAATACAGAACCTTGGTGCCGTTGTGCTCAATCTTGGCACTGAAGCCAGTGGCTTGCGCGAACCAGTCGGCAATGGCATACACCGCGACCTGATCAAGCAAAATGGATCCTTGGTGTACCAGCAATTGTTCAATGGCAAAATCCTGGTGCTGGTCAACACTCCCCATGTTGAGAAATATGGAGAGCCGCAGCCACCTAAAACCCTATCAATTTATCGGCCCGAGTAATTGAAAGAGGCGTATATTTTGCAACATTTGGAAACCTTTATCAGCGATGTTACGGCTTGGGAGGATTACGATGATGAAATGCAGGAGCCGAATCAACGGATCGGGTTTAAGTTGAATTTTGAGGAGAAGAAATAGGAAACGTAAACCATTGGTTATGCGTGTTATTTTCGCTCCCTTACCTTGAGTTGTCGTGCTGTAAGCATCCGTCCACGTAGTAAGGCGCTGAATGCATAAATGCATCGGCATCGTGGGCTACGTCCCCTTTTTACGTGAACGGATGCTTACATCACGCCAACTGGAGGACTCGGCACTAGCTTCTCTACTAATACTTTGGTAATCAATTAACGAGAATCATTTCTGTATGAAAAAACAAATAAGCCAGCCTTTGGCGACTTTATTGCTGTTAACAACATTCCTCGCTTGTAAAGCCCCTTCAAACACAGCCAGCACACGAGGCACTGCGCCAAATTTTGACATTATCGCCTACTACAACGGCGATGGCAGCGACCTGGAGAAATACAAATGGGAACAAATGACCCAGGTGATTTACAGTTTTTGCCACCTCAAAGGGAAAAAATTAGCCGTGGATGATGCAAAAGATAGTCTGGTCATTCTGAAGCTAGTAGCCTATAAAAGGGAAAACCCAAAATTGAAAGTATTGCTTTCGTTGGGCGGCTGGGGTGGCTGCAAAACCTGTTCTGACGTGTTTTCTACGGCAGCAGGCAGCCTGGAATTTGCCCAATCGGTGAAAAAACTAATGAAGGAATACGGCGCTGACGGCATTGACCTGGATTGGGAATACCCCGGCATCGAAGGTTTTCCCGAGCATCCATACAAGCCGGAGGACAAGCAAAATTTCACACAATTGGTGGAAATACTGCGAATGACACTTGGGAAAAACGCCGAAATCAGCTTCGCAGCAGGCGGTTTTGGCAAGTTTTTCGATCAATCGGTAGAATGGACGAAGGTAATGCCCTTGGTCAACCGCGTCAACCTGATGAGCTATGACCTGGTGAGTGGTTTTAGCACTGTCACGGGCCATCATACGCCGATTTTTTCCACCGAAAGCCAGGAAGCATCAACTGACCATGGCGTTCGAGAACTGAAATCACTGGGGGTTCCGGCAAACAAAATTGTGATCGGGGCCGCCTTTTACGCCCGCACCTGGGTCAATGTCGCCAATGTCAACACGGGGCTTTACCAAAAAGGGAAGTTTAAATCGTTCGTGCCGTATAAAAACTTTAGCAGCTTGCTTACCCCCGAAAACGACTTTGTATTCTATCGTGACCTCGCCGCACAGGCGCCTTATGCCTACAGCGCATCCCGCAATGAATTTGCCACATTCGACGATGTGAAATCTGTGGAAGCAAAAACAAGGTTCGCCAAAGCCAAAGGTCTGGGCGGCATTATGTTTTGGCAATTGGGCAGTGATTTGCCGGAAAATGGGCTGTTGGATGCGATTTATAAGGTTACACGGGAGCCTAATTTTTAGTTGTTGGTTGTTCGTTGATGGTTGTTCGTTGTTCGTTGTTCCTTGTTCGTTCTCATTCACTCAAACTTTGTTGGGCATCCTGCTATATTGACGCATTCGCCCACTATCGAACAAATACTCCATTAGCAGATGGCCAAACCAAATTGGGCAAATGAGAACAAACAAGGAACAACGAACAACGAACAACAATCAACTAATCACATCACCTGCGATACCAAACCATCCCAGCCTTCGCGACAGCAACTTTTGCCAATAACTTCAATCCATTGATAGTGAACTGCTTGTCCGCCAATTTCGCTTTATGCCAATGCACTGAATTCACCGTCCAGCGCACCGCAAAATCGTAATAGCGCCGTGGATAAGTCCGTTGGAAATCAATATCCCGATCAGTGCTTTCCGCCCATGGCATGTCGGAAGAAGCGGTGGATTCCACTTCCTCGTATAGCCCCGTGCCTTTAATGGGATAGGCCACCGTGATGGTAAACAGGTCGGGATTGGAATCTTTCAAATGCTCCACGGTTTCGCGGATATCAGCTTCCGTTTCTCCGGGGTAGCCCAGCATGATGAAGGTGCCAGCCTGAATGCCTATTTTCCTGGCCGATTTGATCATCGCGCGCACCTGATCCACATCCACGCGGCGATCCATGGCATCGATGATGCGCTGGGAGCCGCTTTCTGCGCCAATCCACACGCGAAAGCAACCGCAGGCACGCAGCATTTTTAGTACTTCAACATTGAGGCGGTCGGCGCGGGTGATGCACTCGAACTGCACCGTCACCTGTCGTTTTTCTAGTTCATCGTGAAATTCGCCCAGCCATTTGTGGCTCACCGTAAACACGTCATCTACAAACCATATCAAGTCGAAATCGTAGTTTTTTTGCAGAAAAACGATCTCATCCACCACATTTTCCGCGCTTCGGCGACGGTAACTTTGCCCGTACACCGCAGTGCTGCACCATTTGCAGGTATAAGGACAACCGCGCTGGGTGCTGATGCTCACAGCATTGTGGCCATGCGCTGTTTTCCAGACAGTAAGGTATTTTTCCAAATCAATTTTATGGCGATTCGGGAAAGGCAGGGCATCAATGTCGCGTATTTTTTCCCGAACCTGCGTTTTATGCACCAAACCATCTTCCAACAAATAAGCCAAACCGTTCACAGTGTGGAATGTGGAATGCGGATTTCGGAATTTTCGAGTGCGGATTTCGGATTTCGGATTGCGGATTGGGCCACTCATTCCACCGTTCGGATGCTCAACGGGATATTCCGCACTCCGCATTCCGAAATCCGCACTCGAAAGCTCCGCACTCGAAAGCTCCGCAATCGATAGCATTGTTTGTTCGCCTTCACCAATTACGATCAGGTCGGCACCGGTGGCAAGGTAATCGGGGATATTGTGGGTAACATCGGGGCCGCCCAATACGATGAGGGTGTTTTGTAGCGCTTCATGGTTGCGGATAAAACGCACAATTTCGATGACATTGAGTTTGGTCATCAAATTGGTGTAAAGGGCAACGATGGGTGGCTGTGTTCTTAGAAGATACTCCTTCAGCAGTTCTTTTGTGGAAAAAGTGGTGTCAAAAACCTCGTTTTCGACGTTGTGTTTGTCGAGCCAGGCAGATAGGTACAGTAGCCCCAGGGGAGGGTAGGGCTTCATGATTGCCTGCTCTTTCGGATCTTCGTGCAGGAAATAACCGTGGGTGAATAGTACCTTCATCATTTTGTGTGGGCCAAAACTAGGGCAACTATTTAAACTCCTTGCCTTAAACCCGGTCTATGTAACAAACGAACAAAGAATGAGATCAATTTGTACACTTTTACTGCTTTTTTCCCTGGGCTTTCATGCTGTCACCGCTCAGTCATTACTCAAACCTTTTATCGGGGTCGACAGCCTGCCGGACGACAGTACGCCCATTTGCTCAATACCATTGTACCTGGGTTCTTTCGATAATTCAGGCTTGCACACAGGTGACACCATCCCGGATTTTCAGTTATTCAGCCCTGATGGCACGGCTTTTCACCTAGCCGAAAAGCTTGCCTTGGGCAAGCCCGTTTTGCTGGTCAACGGCAGCTATACCTGCCCGGTTTTCAGGGGCAAAGTACCAGCACTCAACCAAATCGTCGCGGCTTACAATGACCAAGTGACCATTTGTGTGATCTACACTGTGGAAGCTCATCCTGATATTGACATCAGTCCATATTTCGGCACTGTCAACACGGGCTCTCCCAATACCAACGCGGGCATTTTGTACCGCCAGCCGACTACCTATGGCGAACGGGTAGATGTTGTGAAAGATATGGTCCAGGCAATGAGCATCAACGCGCCAATTTATGTGGATGGCCCATGCAATTCTTGGTGGTCTGTTTTTGGTCCTGCACCCAACAATGCCTATCTCATTGATCCAGATGGGATCGTTGTTGCCAAGCACAGTTGGTTCAATCGTGCGCCCGACGACATGATGTGCGACATTGAGCACTATTTTGATCCCAATGAAGATTGTGGCAATACGAGTGGCCAAACGGGGACATTTACGTTCAGCTTGCTCCATGACACCATCAGTTACGGGTTGCCGGGAGAAGCATTGTATGTGGAAGCGGAGTTGAAAAACCCGACAGCTTACCCGGTCAACATCGAAGTCAAGCGTTTGATTGAAAATGTGCCTGCGGGATGGACGACTGCTATGTGCATCGATATCTGTTATGCGCCCAGTGTGGAGTATACGACCATTCAGGTTCCTGCAAATGGTTCGCAGTTGTTTATCATGGATTTTTTCACCGATCCGCTGTTGCAGGGCAAGGGCATGGCGCAAATCGGTTTTCGGAATTTACAGGCGACCAATAATAAGTTTACTAGCCGAATGTATGCTTCAACGGAACAAGTGAGCAAGCTACAAGCGGAGCCTGAAACAGACCTTTCTGCGGCTGTTTTTCCACAGCCAGCCAGGGATGTGGCCAGGGTGAAACTGCCGGATACGTGGCAGAATACAGGGGCGCAGTTGTGGCTATTTGACCTGAATGGGCGGTTGGTGCGACGAATGCTTGTTACAGAACAAATTATGGAATTGGAGCGCGGCGAATTGGCTTCTGGGGTTTATTATTTCCAGGTAGAGGGTCTTGGTTCTGGCCGGGTGGTGTTTTATTGAGTTGGTCAAAGACCGTTGAAAGAGATATGAGCGAAGCCTTTTTCGTTGTGGTCGTTGTGGCGTGGTGTGAGAATATTTTTAATGTCGTGGTGGGCGTGTAACTATGTTTTCTATGTTCCTATGTGTCTATGTGTTGAAAAAAATCATGTGTTGCCCAAAAGGATAAAATGATCTGATGCCCCAGCCAGCCATCTAGGACAACAATACCTTTCCATGAAATTCAAAAACCTCAAAGCCCTCGGACGATTAACAAAAAAAGGATCCAAGTAAGACGGGGGCAGCCAAAAGCCGATGGGGGACACTTGCGTTTGCATCAGGCTTGAAATACTTAAATGATTTGGGCTGTAATACCAAGTTTCAACCGTCGTGTTTTCATCCAATTGCGCATCCACAGGGCCACCCCGACACCGCCGAAACGCTGCTTTGGGCTTCCTTTTCAACAAGAAATACAGCGTTTCCCACAGACAAAACTTCCCCATGATAACAGCGACGATTTGGCCGCCAGGCTTTAGTTTTGAATGCAAGGCAGCCCATAATTGCGCCAATTCTTCTGGTGAAATACAGTTCAATCCCCCAAAATTGGAGAAGATCAAATCGAATGAACCTACTGGAAGGGTTTGAATGTCCGCAAAGGCACAGACCTGGGTTGATACTAAATTCTGTAGCCATTCCTTTTCAACTTTTCCGGCCGTTACCCGCACCATCTCTGGCGAAATATCTGTTGCCAGCACCTGCCAACCGCGCTTGCCCATCCAAATAGCATCGGCGCCCGTGCCGCAGTTCAGCTCTAGTACGTTTGGAGTTCCAGGTACTTTCTCCGCCAGCAGTTTCCATACCAATTCCCGTTGCAGCTTTCCAACGGAGGTTTCGGTAAAAGTGGCATCGTAATCGCTTGCGACAGCGGAAAAAGCAGGTTCGGAGCTCATTTTACAAAGTTGATTTCTACACGGCGATTGGCTTGGCGGCCAGCTTCGGTTTCGTTGGTGGCGATGGGATTAGACTCGCCAAGGCCTTGCACGACGAATAGGGTAAAAGCCAGGCCATGTTTTTCTACAAACCAATTTTTGACTGACAGGGCTCTTTTGGCGGACAACTCCAGGTTGAACGCATCGCTGCCCACATCGTCGGTATAGCCCGAAATATGCACCGATCTTGGGCGTTGGATACTGATTTGAGCAGCGCAGGTTTCCAGTACAGTGTTGGCCGAAGGGTTTAACGCATATTTCCCAAAATCGAAGCCGATATCCGGGATGATGAATTTTACAGGGGGCGTTTCAATAGTTTTTACTAGGCTAAGTTCTTCATCGTACTCCCCTTCATATTCCCCTGTATCAATGCTGTCTGGTTGAATTGTTGCCATATATGTATCCACGATGGAACGTTCTCCTGGGTAGGTATGTCGGTCATTTTCAGCATAAAGGGCGTCGCGGCGTTTTTCCATATCAGGGCAATATACGTAGTCATTCGATACGGGGAACATCGCCACCTCATCAAACATCAACTTTATCTCCAGCCTTTTTTTCTCTTTCTTTTGGAGTGTCAACGGTGTAGGATCAAAATTTCCAAAGGTCAAATACTCCTCCCCGCCATTGGCTGTAAAAACTGTTTCCATTTTTCGCCAGCCCATAGCCTCTACCGAAACTGTTGAATCCTGGGTAAAAATAAGGGTAGGATCCTGCCTGAAAGGGGAATCCGAGGTCATGTTTGGCCGTATAGTAGAAACCAAAGCACCAAACTGGAATGTTTCAATTTGAAGCGAATTCATGTAAAAACTTAATTTGTACTGTGCACCGGCTTTTAATGGACACAGTAATCGGGTGTACAGAAAAAAACGGTGATTGCGAAGGCCTTCCAGATTTTCCATTACAAAGGTTTCATACAATTTACCGCTAAAAGCTGGAGGCAGATTTGCCCGCGAAACCGGGTTGATCAATGGTATATGAAACCATGCCTCAGGGGCGCATTTGGCATAAAATTCGGAACAAATATTGATCTCTTCAAACCCGCCGTTGGCGATCAGGTTCTGCGCATGTGTGCTGGAAAAACAAAGAAAAGCTAAGGGCAAAAGTTTGATTTTCAGCATGATAATGTAGGGTTTAGGTTGAACTGCGTTCCAGCCGCTGCAAACGCCAGGCATCAAGTTGCGCAGCCGGCGCATAATACAATGCTTTGAACGCCTTCCGAAAATTCCCATTGCCAGTCTTCAGGAATTTAACCCACTCATTCAGCCCTTGCCGCAGGCGAAAACGCTTGTGTACCAGGCGGTGCAGGCGGCGGTAATATGCCGGTGGAAAGGTCGCAGGGTACATCATGTCAAGGTCGTCAGAGACCGTCCAGTTCTGTTTTTCGCCCAATAGGTTTTTTACTTTTTCGTAGAATTTTGTGCCCGGCAGCGGGTACGAAACCGATATGCCGATGTCGTGGGGCTGCAGCTCCTCCACCATTTTCAAAGTAGCCTCAATGTCAGCCTTTGTTTCGCCCAGGTAGCCGAATTGCAGGAAAAAGCAGACCTCTATGCCTTTGCTTTTCAATAACTTCGTCGCCTCGCTTATTTCCGCCACTTTGGTGCCCTTATCCATCGCGTCCAGTACCTTTTGGGAACCGCTCTCGGCACCCACCCAAACCTGTCGCAAGCCCGAAGCCGCGAGCGCATCAATGGTATCTTCCTTCAACAACAGGTCGACACGGCTTTGAATTTTATAAGTGAATTGCAGGTTTTTCTCCTGAACAATGTCCCGAAAACGCTGCACCCATCCCGGTTTCAGTCCAAAAATATCGTCGGCCATCCAGAACTGATTTACCCCAAACTTTTCGATCAACATTTCAATCTCCCCAGCCACGCGTTCCGGGCTGCGGGAATTGTAACGGTTGCCGTAAATGGGCTTGGCGCACCAGTTGCATTTGTAGGGGCAGCCGCGGGTAGTAGCCAGATTCAAGGCAAAATAGCCATGCGTGTGCATCCAAATATCGCGGTATGCTCCGATATCAACCAAATCCCACGCAGGATCTGGCAAATCATCCAAATGATGCAAAACGGGCCTCGGCGCATTGGGAATGGTGCTGTTTGCCATAACGATGCCCAGAATTTGGGAAAAATCTGCAGCGCCCGCTTCAATGGCCGCCACCAATTCGCGTAACGTAATTTCTCCTTCGCCTAATATGATAAAGTCAGCGCCATTGGCCAGGTATTCTGCTGCATGGTCGGTGCTGTCGCTGCTGTTGACGATGACCGTGCAGCCTTGTTCCTTGCCCCATTTGGCCATTTGAAAAGCGGCTTCCCGCATGCGCGTGAGGCACATTTTGGTTAGGTAATTGAAGCCGTCGTCGTAAATAACCAGGTAATCTGGCTTAGAACGGGACAAAACGGGCAGTATTTCCGCCGCAGCTGCCCGAAGCCCGGTATCGAACAATTCCACGTCATATCCATTTTCACGCATAAACGCCGCTGCATACATGGTGCCGTACGGCGGGTATGGCTGCGCTGTTTTCCATTGTTTTTCGTCGAAACGATAGAAGTAGGAATGGGTGAAAAGGATTTTGGACATTGCCTTTAGTTCTTTTTCGCCTCCAGTGTAAGCGAAAGCATTACGTTGTCGTTGATGAGTTTGTCCTTGGCGGTGCCGAGTATGCCGGAGTGGAAATTGACCCCCCATTCGGTACGGTTGATGGGAAAGGTAACCGATTGTGCCTTCAGTTTGTCGCCTTCGATGCTCATGGTGACCGGGATGTTCACTGGTTTTGTTTTGCCTTTCATGGTGAGGTCGCCCACGATGAGCCAGTTATAGGCAGGGTTGGTGCTTGGCAGCACTTGGCTGATGACAAATTCTGCTTTGGGGAATTTATCGGCCTCAAAAAAATCGGAATCGCGCAGGTGTGATTCCAGGTCGCGGCGTTCTCCGGCATCTTTGATGTCAGAAACCGTAATGGAATGCATGTCCAGGATGATTTTACCATTGATCAATTGATTCTGATTGACCAATAGTTCGCCCTTTTCGACATTGATGGTGCCACTGTGGCCATCACCGATTGATTTTTTCCCCGACCAGTTGATGGTGCCTCCTGTGACAAGGAATGTGGCGGCCCCTACTTTGGAAACAGCGACTTCTTGAATGGTATCGAGTTTGGGTGTGGAATTCGTTGATTGATCTTTTGGATCGTTTTTACAGGAATAAAAGAAAAGTAAGGCCAATAGGCTGGCAACAGAGATACGTGCAGTGTGCAACATGATAATAGAGGGTGAAGTTTTATGTAACGATTTTCGGAAATGTGCCGCAAACTTACAAGAAACCACACTTTTAATCCTCTTCTTCTTCAGTAAAAAGCCAGGCGGCCCTCCTTGGCGCGGGCATTTCGCTGTCCAAGCCCTTGATCGCTTTCCAAAGCACTTCGTTGAATTCACGTTCTGGCACGGCGTCTATTTTTGCCAGGTTCCAGGTCTCCGATATACGGCTGAGCGGTTCCACCCAAGCATTGCGCGTATCCAGGGACACCCCTGGCTCAAGGGATTTGAAAGGTGAAAAGTCAGGTTTAGCCGTAAAACAGCGCCACATAGGCACTGCAGCGGCATCGAATTGGCTCATAGGCGGCAGCCCCAAAATAAGCTCCATGGTGCGCATCATGGAGGTGGTGGAATACATGGTGTGGTCGATATAATTCCGCCGGGCAAATGGACTGGCCACAAAAGCAATACTTCGGTGAGCATCCACGTGGTCAGCACCGTTTTGGGCGTCATCTTCCAGGATAAATACGGCGCTCTCCGCCCAGATTTTGGAATTTGAAAGATGTTCAATGAGTCGCCCAAGTGCAAGGTCGTTGTCGGCTACAGCCGCAGTGGGTGAAAATGCTCCTTTCGACATCCCGGAGGTGTGGTCGCAAATTAAACGCAGGCTATTGAACCGCGGCACCTGGTTGATATTCAACAAACTGTCGAAATCCCGCTCCCAATCTTTTTCCCGTTGAATGTCCTGGTATTCCAAATCCCAGGCTGAATAATAGGGGCAAAAATGCCCTTCTAGGGTTTTGTAATTTGCTTTAAAATCGTCGGCAAATTCACCATAAGTGCGGTAGCTCAGTCCAGCTCTTTTACAATAGTCCCAAATAAAACCGCCCTTGGGAAATGCCACTTCCCGAGTGCCTTCAAAATCGTAGTTGCCGCCGCGACCGCCATAGCTGGTCGGCCAGGTTTTCTCCACAAAATCATTGGCGTAAGCGGCGGTACTCCAGTTATGCCCATCGGCGCTTACTTCGGCATCCACATAAAAATTATCGAGCAGCACAAATTCACGGGCCAGCGCGTGTTGATTGGGGGTTACTGTTTCGGGGAAAAGGCAAAGCTCCGGGTCGCCATTGCCTTCCGGCATGTCGCCCAGCACCTGGTCGTACGTGCGATTTTCCTTGATAATGTAAAATACGTATTTAATGGGGGAGGGGTCGCCCACCCGCTGTGGAATGGGATTTCCGGCTTCGCCTTCTGCTTGTAGCTCTTTGGCTTTGTTGTAGGGGCAGTTTTCATACACTAGTTTTGAGTAGGCCTTTAGTTGTGCTGCGTTCGGCTTTGCAATGACGCTCAAGGTGCCGAGGTACAGCTCCCCGATATACTGTGCTCCATGGGCATCCTTGCCTTTTTTGAATGGGTTTGGCCCTTTTGGGTTCGCAGCGGAAGTCATGCCTTTGCCATTGGCTACCAGTATTTTATCGCCAACACAGCGCACGGATGTTGGATACCAGCCCGTTGGGATGAATCCGAGCGCGCGGCTCTCCCCTGGCTCCTGTACGTCAAACGCGCTGAGACAATTGTTGTCAGCATTGGCAATATAAAGCGTGTGCTCATCGGGCGATAATGCCAGGCTATTGGTGGTAGAACCATTGGGCGCATCGGGGTAGAGGGCGGCATTGAGCACTTCCAGGGTTTTTCGCGTACTGAGGTTAATCACCGATACCGAGTTGTCTTGTGCATTGGCGACAAAAAGCAGGTTTTCTGCTTTGTTCAAAATCATTTCGTTGGGGTGATCACCAACGGCAATTTCAGCTTTTTTGGTAAAATTGTTGCGATCAAACACCAGGATCCCTTTCATTCCCCAAAGCGTGACATACACTTCATTTTTTTTGGCAGAAACCAGCACGGAATAGGGCTCGCTTGGCAGCGGAATCCGTTTTTCAACACTGCCTTTTAAGTTGATCACATACAAAGCGCTGTCTTCCTTGGTAACCGTAAACAAGCGCTGGTTCGGCTCATCAAGTGCCAATCCAGCCGGGCATATTTTCCCTTTTGGCCAGGGTAAGCCCAGTTTAATAACCGTGTCAGCGCGCAATTGATCTTTTTCTGTAGAAAAAATGGCGATCAGGTTGTCGTTGCCGCCGGATGCATACAAGCGCTTTCCGTCGCTGCTGAAAGCAAGTCCGTACCATGCTTTTGGGATGGAGATTTCACTGAGTTGGGTTACTTTTTCGTCTGAAATTCCAAAAAGCTGAATTTTTTGTGCGCCCACGCCATTATTCGTCACAGCCATGCGCTGTTTGTTTGCGGAGAGGACAATTTGCAGGGGTAAATCGCCCAGTGGCAAATGGTCGTTGCCTGCTGGCGTGAGTTTCCACTGATTTGGCAGTTGCACGCGTTTGGCGGCAAGTGTTTGGTAAATTGTTGAATCGACCGAAGAATTTCTGGAAGGGCTGCAAGCCCAAAGGATCATTACAAGTAACAGGAGTAGATTTCGAAACATTTTCTTTGAATTTAAATGCTAAAAATAGTTGCTGCGATGGAAATGTGCAGGTTAAGTTTCTGTTATCCGCATATTTGAAATTCCAAACAAGCACTTCATACAAACTATAATTTCTCGCTACCTTCGCCCCGAACAGCCTGCGGCAACCTGTACAACACCGCCATGGGCATAAAGCCTAATTTCCGTCTTTATGGATTTCAAAAAGTTACTTCCTCACGTTTATGCTGTTGTAGCCCTTTTGGCCGTATCAGCTTTTTTCTTCGCACCTAATTTTTTTGGCGACAAGGCACTTCCCCAGCCCGACAACGATAAAGCGCGGGCGATTCAGACTGAAATTCAAGAATATATAAAAAAAGACGGAGATGCGCCGCTTTGGACCAACAGCCTGTTTGGCGGCATGCCCAGTTTCCAAGTGTATACCACGCCTCATGGCAACCTGACCAAACCGCTGACGAAAGCCATGTTCCTTTGGACGGATGCCAGCAGCGTTTGGGCTTCCTTGTTTGCAGCCATGTTGTGTATGTACTTGCTGCTGATCGTGTTGAAAACCGATTGGCGGGTGGCGGTATTTGGAGCGCTCGTCTTTGGCGTCACCAGCTATAATGTGGATATCCTGGAGGCTGGACACTCTACCAAAATGGCAGCTTTGGCGCTGGCGCCAGGCATGTTAGCGGGTGCGATACTGCTGTTTAACGGGCGATTTTTGGCGGGGACAGGATTGCTGGCTTTGTTCACGTCCATGCAGATTTCTGTCAACCACGTTCAGATTACCTACTACACATTGATGTTATTAGGGATTTATGGCGTTGGGCAGTTGGTTGAAGCTATTAGAAACAAATCGCTGCCCACTTGGGGCAAAGCAGCAGCATTGAGTGCCGCGGCCTTAATTGTTGGCGTTGGTTGCAACCTCTCTAAAGTGTGGCCTACTTATGAATACGGCAAGGAGACCATTCGTGGCGGTTCGGAGTTGACGGCAAAAGCAGCAAAAGGAGACGGTTTGGACAAAGATTATCTCTTTGGATGGAGCAGTGGCGTTTGTGAAAGCATTACCCTATTGGTGCCCCACGCGGCAGGCGGCGGTGCCAATGAATCCTTCAAGGATATGTCGATGTACAAATCTGTGGCAAAAAACATGCCCGCAGATATGACCCCACAACAGTTGGATCGTCAGATAAGCGGGATAATGTACACAGGAGATCAACCTTTTGTGGGCACCGCTATATATTATGGCATTGTAGCCGTGTTTTTGTTTTTCCTCGGCGCATTTTTGGTGCAAGGCAATGTGAAATGGTGGTTGCTCATCGGCGGCATCTTCATGGTGATGTTGGCCTGGGGCAAAAACTTTTTCCTGAACGATATTTTTTACGATTACCTGCCCCTGTTCAATAAATTCAGGGCAGTAACCATGGCTTTTGGCATGGGGCAATTGTGCGTTGCCGTGCTGGCGGCCTTAGGTTTACAGCGTTTGGTCGATGGCGAAATAGCAATCGATAAAAAGAAACGGGCTTTGATGTTTTCCGCTGGGGTCACAACGATACTATGTCTGTTGGCGATTGTTTGTGCCCCTGCTGAAGGACCAAACGACGCTGCGCTCGGCAAAAATGCCGAACTGTTGAAGTTGCTTGCTGCCGATCGTTCCTCCATGTTGTATGGCGATCTGTTTCGCTCCCTTGGATTCATGGCGGTTGCTGCTGGTTTGATCTGGCTTTACCTTCGTGGTACCCTGAAAGCTGGGTTGATGGTATTGGCCATTGCAGCGCTGGCACTTGGCGACCATTGGATGGTTTGCCGTCGCACCCTGAATGATACGAAATACGAGACCAAGCGTGCGGCTTCCGCTGCTCCGAAAGAAACGCCGGCCGACAAGCAAATAAAAGCTGACCCCGATCCCTACTATCGTGTGCTCGATTTGAAGGGCGGCGGTATTGCGACCAATTACGGTGCTTCGTTTTTCCATAAAAACATTGGCGGTTACCACGCGGCCAAGCTTCAACGCTTCCAGGAAGTGGTCGATACCTTGCTTTCAGGCAATGAACTGGCCAAAAATCTCCACATACTGGGTATGATGAACGTTAAATACCTCATCACCCAAAATGGCCCAATGCCAAATCCCGAAGTTTGTGGCAATGCCTGGTTTGTCAACCATTTCGACATTGTGCCTGATGGCGACGCTGAGCTTGCAGCGTTGCACACCCTGCACCCAAAGGACAGTGCGGTGTTTCAACAAAAATATGCGGAGGCGCTCAATGGTTTCAGCGTACAACCTGACAGCACCGCGACAATCAAACTTACTTCGTATCACCCTGATAAAATGGAATACGAATACTCGGCAAAAACGGAGCAGCTTGCGGTTTTTTCTGACATGTACTACCCACCATCGAAGGGTTGGAAATGTTATTTGAACGGTCAGCCAACGGCCGATTTCACCAAAGCGAATTACCTGCTCCGCGCCATGCGTTTGCCAGCAGGTCTGAACCAAAAGCTGGAGATGCGCTTTGAGCCGCGTTCCTATTTTTTAGGGGAAACGATTTCCTATGTGGCATCCTTTATTACCTTGCTGCTGTGTATCGCAGGTTTGTTTTTTTGGTATAAAGGTGGCGCCAAGCTGGAAAGCCCTGCACATCTGAGCGATTATGAAACTGCTGACGCTGAAACACCCAAAAAGGTAAGCCTACCATCCAAAAAGAAGCGCTAAAACCTTAATATTTTGCCAGCTTGCTGCCAAAATCCTATTTTTAACAAAAAGAGCGGAATAGCTTGCTTGTGGATTGCTGATTTTACGCTACTTTTCGGCGAATAAAAAGTTTCTGTAGCTCAAACGCTTTTGATTGCCATTAGGATTTATTGAAAGTTAAGCACCCAAACACTAAACACCTTAAACCTGCCAATGGCTTGCCTGCGACAGGAAAACACTCAACAATGCTTATGAACATTAGAAAACTACTCCTGCTATTTGTTGCCTCCATGGCTTTTTCTGGACTTAAGGCACAAGACATTCACTTTTCGCAGTTCAACATGTCGCCCATGACGCTCAATCCCGCCAATATTGGTGCGTTTGAAGGCACGGCACGGATTGGCGGTATTTATCGCGGCCAATTTGCGAGCGTACTGGGCAACCGTGGACAATTTCAAACGCCCTCTATTTTTGTGGATGCACCCATCATTCGGGGCTTTCGCAAAAGAGACTGGGTCGGTGTTGGTTTCATGTTCTTTAGCGATAAAGCTGGTGTTGGGAAACTGACCCACTCTGCTGCAAAATTGGGGGCTTCCTACCACCTGGCGCTCAATAAAAAGGCGACAACCTTTATCACTTTGGGTGCACAGTACGGTCAAGCGAGCCGCAGGTTAAATCCTGATGGCTTTTTATTTGCAGAAGGGTACAACAACCCAACATCCGGCGGTGCCTACAATCAAGCTCAAGATGTTGACTTTGCCAACCTTAACCGCGACAGAGCCTCTTGGACCGACATCGACGGGGGCATTGTGTTGAAGTCGAAGCTCAATGACCGCATGGACTTTAGCATTGGCTACGCGATGTACCACATTGCTGAAGGGCAGTATGGCCTTGTAACAGGAGGTAGCGCCAACCCCGGCGGCCCGGCACAAGCGAGCAGCGACGAAATTGCACGTCGATCCGTTGGTACAGGCACGTTCAATATTAGGCTGAACGACAAGTTTATGGTGAGTCCAACATTTATTTACCAAACCATGAGTGGTGCGGATGAAATCATCGTTCAGGGTTTGGGTTCTTACCTTTTCAACCAGGAAAAGGATATTACCCTGCTCTTCGGCGCTGGCTACCGTCTACGTGATGCCATTCACCCGATAGTGGGGATGCAGTACAAAACCCTTCGTGTTGGCCTGGCGTATGACATCAACATTTCTTCCCTCAATTCTGCGACCAATTATCGCGGAGGGTTTGAATTGGCAGCCAACTATATCATCAAGATTTACAAGCCCGCGGTAATCAAAACCAAGGTGCTTTGCCCAAGGTTCTAATCTTGTTTGGATCCTTACATTAATTCAATCCAACACCGGTAGGCCGGAAAGATAACTATGAAAAAAACAGTTCTATTTCTCACAATAGCAATACTTTCTGTTTGTGCCATACACGCACAACCGATCAACGTGTCCACACCGGAAGCCAATTTGAAATCAGCAAAGCAAGCGGAGGAAAACGGCAACCCTTATGCTGCGCTTGATTTGTACGAAAAGGTATACGACGACAATAAAAAAGACAAGACACTGGCGGCTCAAATTGCGATGCTCAATTTTGAATTGCGCGATTATGCCAAGGCGGAAAAAAGTTTTAACCGGCTTGTAGCACGCGACCGCAAAATGGAGTTTGTAGAGCTGCGCTACTGGTTCGCCTTGAGCATGAAATACAATGGCAAGCACGCCGAAGCCATCGAAATGTTCAAACAGTATGTTGCTGATGGGGCTGATGATAAATTGAAGGCGGCTTCGAAACTGGAAATCGCCGGTAGTGAACTGGCCCGCAAAATGCGGCAACCCGAAAATTTGTTGGTCAACAACATCGGGAAATCGGCGAACAGTCCTCAAACAGAAGGTTCTCCTTCCTACAGTGGCGGCGAATTGTACTATTCCACCTTGCTGTCTAAAGATGTTATTGTGCTTAATGGAAAAGAGGGTGACTGGTATTCTAAAATCGTTTCTGCCAGTAAAACAGGTACGAGCGCTGAATTTGGGGAACCTACAGCACTGGGCACCCAGATCAACCGGGAAGATTGGCACCAAGGCAACGTTAGCGTCAATCCTGATGGAAAGACCATGTATTTCACCCGTGCCATGCTCGCTGAAAAAGGCCAGGACCTTGCTGAAAGCAAAATTTTCTATTCCACCAAAACCTCAGAAGGATGGGGTGCTGCCAATGAAGTTGTTGGCGTGAATGGTGATTATATCGCAAAGCACCCCTGTGAAGGCGAGCTTTTTGGCGAAAAAGTACTGTTCTTCGTGGCCAACATGCCCGGAGGCAAAGGTGGATTTGATGTCTATTATGCACCGCGAAAATCAGAAGGCGTGTTTGGTTTGCCTGTTAATCTGGGTGCGGTTATAAATACCGCTGGTGAAGAAGCTTCTCCTTTTTACCAAGACGGTAAGCTTTGGTTCAGCAGCAATGGCCATCCATCGATGGGTGGTTTGGATGTATTTGAATCACAATGGAACGGCTCTGTATGGAGCGCCCCAAAACAAATGCCAGAGGGTGTCAACACTACCTTAGACGATCAATATTACTCGCGTTCTACCGATGGTATGAGCGGATTTGTTATCAGCAATCGCCCTGGCCCGAATAACTTGAAAAGCAAGACCTGCTGCGATGATATTTATGCTTGGGAAATCGAGCGCATCAAAGTTGAGCTAGAGGCTACTACATTCCGCTTGCGCCGCAAAGGGGAGAAAGAGAACCCAGCGCTGAAAAGCTGTACGGTTAGCATCGTGGATGTCACCAGCAAAAGCCCCATCGATATAGAAGAAAAAAGTAACCCAGCTTCCAACGACTTCAACTTTACCCTGCTGCCGGAGAAATCTTATATGGTAATTGCCAATGCAACGGGTTATAAGCCAGATACGGTCAGCTTTAATACGGTGGGTATCAAAAAGACAACGAATATCTCCAAGAAACTCACGCTCCGACTGGAGCGCCGGGAGCCTGAGTATGATACCATCCGGCTCAATGAGCCGATCCGTCTGGATAATATCTTGTACGACTACGACAAAGACAATATTCGCCCGGATGCAGAGCCGGATCTTCAATACCTCACGGACTTAATGGTCAAGTACCCGGATATGAAAATCGAATTGTCCTCCCATACGGACGCTCGCGGTAAGGACGACTACAATGAGGCTCTTTCTCAGCGTCGTGCCGAAAGCGCCAAGCGCTGGATTCTGGCAAAAGGCATCAAGGAAGACCGCATTATTGCGAAAGGTTATGGTGAGAAAGTGCTGAAAAATGAATGTGCCAATGGTACAGAATGCACCGAAGAGCAGCACCAGCTCAATCGCCGCACCGAGTTTAAAATCCTTTCTGGCCCGACGAGCATCATTACGGAGAAAGTTGAAAAGCGCGAAAAACCTGCTCCTTCCAGCGGCAAACAATCACTTGACAACCCACTGCTAGACAAATTCAAGAAAATTATCGCATCCAGCCGGGATACAGTGCAGCCAGCCGCCCAAAACTGGGACAACCCAGCTGACAAGGAAGTCAAGTTTCAAAACGAATTGCTCAGCTACGGGCAGGTGCGCGAAGGCGACATGGTAGCTGCCAAGTATATTTTTGACAATATCGGCACGCGAGCCTTGGAAGTAGAACTGGTGAGCAGCTGCGAATGTATGAACATCAAATGGCCTACCGAGCCAGTATTGCCCGGCGAGTCGGGCTTGATAGAAATTGATTTTAACACCCGCAGTTTTAGGGGAGATGTCACGAAAGATATTGACGTGATATTCAAGACCACAGACGATAAGGGTTACCCGCTGGTAAAGCAGGTGAAGTTAACAGGGAAAATTAACTGAAAAAATAAATGAACGCACGCCCCGGGTCGTAAGATTCCGGGGCTTTTTTTTGCCCTCCCGCCCCCTTCGGGCAGGGGGCGGCATAGCGTTTCGCTTAGGCGGCACGGGCACCTTGGCCAAAAAAAGTGCTTATCTGGTTCTCTCCGGTACTTTTCCAAAACTTACAAGCAACAAAATAGAGGCTAAGGGACACACGATCCTTTGGCTAGGGTCGCTTGGCATTGATAATCAAATGAGAAAAGATTTGTCTCCCTTTCGTCGGTTTTTCGCTAAAGCCCCGAATACTTTTTGGCGCAACGCTACTTCACAATCGTATCTTGTAATTACCACTCGCCAATAAAATAAAGTTTGGCACTTTGCTTTTTTGCCTCACAAAATTCATGCTTCCGCCCTGGGGCTGGGGGGAGGGGTCAAACCGCCACATGCACCCCCAAAACCGCCCTTCCCGACGGATCATTCATGTTCTGAAACGCTTTGTCCCAAGCCAGCGCTTCCGGTGTAGAGCAAGCCACTGACTTCACCGATGGCACACAAGCAGCCGCGGCATCTGAAGGGAAGTGGCTGCTAAAAATAGAGCGGTAGAAATACTCCTCTTTGCTCATGGGTGGGTGTATCGGGAAACGGAATTTTGCGTTGGCGAGTTCATCGTCTGAAACCGCCGCTGCGGTCATGGATTTGAGTGTGTCGATCCAACTGTAGCCAACGCCATCAGAGAACTGTTCTTTTTGCCGCCAGCATATTTCAGGCGGGAGCATGTCTTCGAATGCTTTGCGCAGGATATGCTTTTCGATGCGGCCATTGCCAGGGCGCTTGTCTTCCGGGTTGAGGCGCATGGCAACATCCATAAATTCTTTATCGAGGAAGGGAACACGGCCTTCAACACCCCAGGCGGCGAGTGATTTGTTGGCGCGCAGGCAATCGTACAGGTGGAGTTTGCTCAGTTTGCGCACCGTTTCTTCGTGAAATGATTTGGCATCCGGAGCTTTGTGGAAATAGAGGTACCCACCAAACAACTCATCTGAACCCTCGCCTGAGAGCACCATTTTGATACCCATTGATTTGATCACCCTCGACATAAGGTACATCGGCGTTGAGGCGCGAATGGTCGTAACATCATAGGTTTCCAGGTGATACACCACATCGCGGATGGCATCTAGTCCCTCCTGGATGGTAAAGTGAATTTCATGGTGCACCGTTTTGAGGTAATCCGCCATTTTTCGCGCTGCTATCAAATCAGGAGAGCCTTTCAAACCCACGGCAAAAGAGTGCAATTGTGGCCACCAGGCTTCGCTTTTGTTGTCTGTCTCAATGCGCCGTGCTGCGTATTTTTTTGCCACGGCGGCAATGATGGAAGAGTCGAGGCCGCCGGAAAGCAGCACCCCATAAGGTACGTCTGACATCAATTGACGCTCTACGGCATGCTCTAACGCTGAACGCAATTGCGCGATATCAGATTGGTTGTCTTGCACGGCATCAAAAGAAGTCCACTCCCGACTGTACCATTTTTGCGGTTCCATGCCTTCTGGACTATAGAGATAATGGCCGGGCGGAAACTCCAGGATCTGCTTGCAAATACCTTCCAAGGCTTTCAACTCAGAGGCAACGTAAAAATTGCCGTGTTGATCCCAACCCATGTACAGCGGTATGATGCCCATGTGGTCACGGGCTATAAAAAAGGCATCTTTCTCCGTGTCGTACAACGCAAAGGCGAAAATGCCATTGAGCTCTTCCAGAAAGTCCTTGCCCTTTTCCTGATACAAGGCCAAAATGACCTCACAATCAGATTCTGTTTGAAATTCGTAGCGGCCTTCAAATTGTTGGCGGATACTGCGGTGGTTGTAAATTTCACCGTTGACAGCCAAGGCTATTTTGCGATCAGGGGTAAACAGTGGTTGCCCGCCAGAAGCGGGATCCACAATAGCCAGGCGTTCGTGCGACAGGATGGCCTTGTCGCAAGCAAAAATTCCGCTCCAATCAGGCCCGCGGTGCCGTAGTTTTTTTGACATGCCCAATACTTGCTCGCGCAACTGTCCGTCGTTGCCTTTAGAGCCAAAAAGTCCGATAAAACCGCACATGGTGTTCGTGTTTTGAAAATTAGCGTTAGAAATTTGAATTGATGAAATGGTAATTTGGTCGTTTTATGTTGGTTTTCAGGATGTTAACTTTGGGGAAATGAAATGCTGCAACAGCTTTCGTTTAATGAACGCGCTAAAAGCAGGGCAAAAGTAAGCATATTTTCAATATAATGCACATATTGATGTAAGTTTGGCAAAAAAGTATTTAAATAATTGTTTTAGCGGTAACAATAGTGTCATTTTATTAACGAATGAAGGTGTTTTGTTTTAAGTTATGGTGGCGCCAAACCCAACGCGCTGGTAGCACCGCACTTTAGGCGGTCTGGATGCGGGCGTTTACGCCCGCGAAAAAATGGTAAAAGCGAATTTCATTTTACTTTTTTGGATTCGAATCTAGTGAAGCAATAACATGACATGTTTGCACTCCATTATTACTTCGCGGGCGTAAACGCCCTCGTCCGGACCGCCTAAAGTGCGGTGCTACCAGCGCGTTGCGTTTGGCATTGGGAATATGGTGGGAAAGTATTTCAAGTATGGAGCTTCTAATACTTTTTAAAAACCCTACGTTTGTACTGAAACTAGGACAACATGAAAAAGCAGTCCATCAACCAGGAAGCACAACATGCCTCTTTATTATTGGCCACGCGGCGGCACTTTCTCAAGCAATGTGGCTTGGGATTGGGCGGACTGGCCCTTGGCTCATTGGTAGGTAGTTGCAATTGGGATGGCAATGTCGATAATGCCTATACTCCAGTGGTTTTTGACCCCATGAACCCTTTGGCAGCGCGTCCGCCGATGTTTCCCGGAAAAGCTAAATCCGTCATTTACATACACATGGCTGGGGCGCCATCTCAGTTGGAATTGTTTGATTACAAACCGGAATTGGCCAAACTGGACGGTCAAGACTGTCCACCTTCTTTGTTGGAAGGGAAAAAGTTTGCTTTCATCCGGGGCATCCCCAAAATGTTGGGTCCTCAAGCTGAATTCAAACAGCACGGCCAATCGGGTACCTGGATGAGCAATTATTTGCCCCACCTTTCGACCGTGGTGGATGATATTGCTTTATTGAAGGCAGTACAGACCGACCAGTTCAATCACGCCCCTGCGCAATTGCTCATGCACACGGGTGCGCCGCGCCTGGGTCGCCCCAGCATTGGTGCCTGGGTGACCTACGGCCTAGGCTCCGAAAATGCCAACCTGCCCGGCTTTGTCGTGCTTACCTCCGGGGGCAACAATCCCGACGCGGGCAAAAGTGTATGGGGAAGTGGTTTCTTGCCCTCTGTCTATCAAGGGGTACAATGCCGCAGCGAAGGCGATCCCGTCTTATTTTTAAAGGACCCGGATGGTATCAATCGCGATCTGCGCAAAGCGAGCATTGAGGCTATAAATGCCATCAACCAACAGACCTATGAGGAGTTCAAAGACCCGGAAACGCTGTCGCGCATGGCCCAATACGAAATGGCGTTTCGGATGCAGGTCACCGCGCCCGAGGTGATGAACATTGAAGATGAGCCTGATTATATCCATGCCTTGTATGGCACAAAACCTGGGAAAGCCTGTTTTGCGAACAATGCCTTGCTGGCCAGGAAATTAGTAGAAAAAGGCGTGCGCTTCGTGCAGCTTTTCGATTGGGGCTGGGATACCCATGGCACGGGGGCTGATTTGTCCATCGATATTGGCCTCGTGAACAAGTGCCGCGACACCGATAGACCTGTTACCGCTTTGCTGCTCGACTTGAAACAACGCGGGCTTTTGGATGAAACCCTGGTTGTTTGGGGCGGAGAATTTGGCCGCACACCGATGCTGGAAAACCGCAACGGGGTAAAAATGCCTTTTAAAGGCCGCGACCACCATACTGATGCTTTTACGATTTGGATGGCCGGTGGCGGCATCAAAGGCGGCGTTTCCCATGGCGAAACCGACGAGATCGGGTTCAATGCCATTTCAGGGAAAGTCACCGCCTTTGATGTACAAGCCACCATACTGAATCAACTTGGGTTTGACCACGAAAAATTCACGTATCAGTCCCAAGGCCGCCCTTTCCGGCTGACGGATGTGAGCGGGAATGTGATTCGGGAAATACTATAGCTTACCTTCTTTGTCTCCTTCTGGAGCTTCATCTTTGCCACCAACATAATCCTTGGCTTTTTGCCAAAAATCCTTCCCGTCTTCTGCCAGTTCGCTGGCGCTTTCTTGCACATCACCGACGATTTCCTTGGCCTTATCAGCCAGGAACCCAAGCGCACCACCTTCGTGTGCGGCAATTTTATCCTTGGCGGCCCTGGCTTCTGCCATTTTCTCAGCGGCTTCGGCTTTTGCTTCGGCGGCCATTGCTTCGGCTTTTTCGCTCCAGTCTTCTAGTTTTTCGGATGCAGCGTCTTTCAGTTCGTTGAACTTGACAGCGGCTTTTTCAGCGGCTTCTTTGGCTGCATCGGAGGCGTTTTTCAAAAAATCTTCCATGTTGATTGGTTTGTTTTTTATGTACACTTGAATGGTGCGGGTGATGTAGAGAGTTGTTTGGGCGTGTATTAGTTTAGACGTGAATTTTGGGGAAAGTTACGGGGTTTTCTCAGCTCAGGCAGGCATTGTCTTGACTACCTGATGAAAACCAAGGAGATGATCCTTCGTTAATGTTGAGGGTTGCGCTATTATTAGACATAATGGGTGAAAATAATGAGGGTGTTGAAATTTTTATTTAAGTTTGTACATAATTTATAACCCTACGGGTACACGTAAGCTCGTTTTAATCCACCTTCTAATCGCTTCTCTTTTCTCATAGTATTTGGTATTTCTCAGAAAAGTCGAGTCAAGCTGCAATAAGCTAGACCCTTATATGTATTATTTCACTCTTCTAAATAATTAACTTTATGAAACATCACATCACATCACATCACATCACATCATCCTTTCGCTACTTTTAATCTGTGGACTTATTTTGAAGCCAACGATGCATTATGCTCAAAATTACCCAGAACCTTTTGGTTGCGGCACTCCAGAATCCAATTCTTCTGGAAATTTTAGTACAACTTGCCCACACACATCCCAATACTGGAGCAACAATGGGAACTACCTGCCAACAGGAGACTACACATCGTTGAAAATTAGAATTAATCTTGTCATTATTCAACGCCAAGACGGTTCTGGGAATTTTCAGGACAACGCAACCGATCGGCAGTTCCTGACCAATATGATAAATGTTACCAACCAAACTTATGAAGCCCTGATAGACCGAAACAACGAGTATTATCCTGGCCAAAATTTGCCTTTTTTACCAAATGTAAAGGTTGAGTTCATCCCAAATTTTATTTTTATTAAAGATGAATATGGATGGAATAATCGCAACGACAATAATACCAGTGGCGTGCCATACCTTTCAAGTTGGTATTTAAATTATTTAGACAGTCAAATTTACAATGATCCTTCCGTCCCCAAGGCGATAAACCTTTATTTTTCTAATGATGGATTGCTGCACGAACAGATGGTAGTATTGGGAACTACTACAGACTATGAAGGTAATGTTTTCTTTAAGAATCATTCCGCTAGTGAAATACCGGGCTTAGGTATTATCAACCCCAACGATTTCCATTCAATGCGTTGCCATATTGCAAATGTTTGGCTCAAGCTTTGGTGGTTTAAAAATGTGCTTGGGTATACGGATGCAGCAATGGAATTAGAAGCTGGTAAAAGCATCGCGCACGAACTTGGGCACCTTATGGCGCTTGGCCATACCCCTGTAGCTCATCTCCATTCAGTCATGAATACCGAATTTGGTGGAAACCGGGACTATATGACCACGAATGAAATCGGTAGAATACATCGTGCATTTGGGCTTTATCCCTCTTTATGGCAGTTTGTTGATTGTGATGCCACCTATGTGAGCCCGGCAGCAAACCGTATTGTTTCAACCAATGAAACATGGGATTTGACAATGCGCCTTTATACCAATGTTGTCGTAAAAACAGGGAGTGTCTTAACCATAACTTGCGACATTTTGATGCCATACGATGGCACTATCACCGTAGAGCGAGGAGCGAGGTTGATTGTTGACGGTGGAATTGTCCGCCGGGCGAACACTTGCGCTCCTACGCAATTCTGGAGAGGCGTGATTGCACAAGGCAACAATGCCTTGCCCCAACCAAATCCAGCAGGTAGTTCTACCTTCAATCAAGGCTCGGTTATCCTGTTAAAGGGGCAAGGTATGATCGAAGGTGCCGTTATTGGAGTTGCGGCAAAAGGCCACCCAATTTGGGACGTTCCAGAATTTCGCGGAGCCCTCATTCAGTCTACTGATTTTACTTTCAGGAATTGCCGGAAAGGAGTGGAGTTTATGAAATACGATTTTCTCAACAATAGCAGATTTGACAATACGCTGTTTGAACGAACTTCAACGGGTTCCATGCACACAGGTGTTTCTATTTGGGACACAGATGGTATCTTGTTTGAGCGTTGTACTTTTCAGAATATGTCACTCAATGGTATTATTGGGCTGGATGCTATTTTTAATGTTAAGCAAAAGAATCAATTCAGGGGTTCCGAAATTGCTGTTTTTACCGGGGCAAGCATGCCACTGTTGGGTCAAATCCAAGTTGGTGTCCTGGGCCTTCAAGGCACAGATCGGAACAAATTTGAGAATAACACCGTTGGAATCAGGGCTACGTCCAACTCTAAGGTAGAAATATTCAGCAATGATTTTAGTAATTATGATTTTGATGTAGCCATCAATGGCACGACACAAAGCGCGCTAACGGACAATTTGTTTGCCTCAGAAACGGCTGGCAACCAATTTGAAAATACTGGGGACAATAAAAATGAAAACCTTTGTAATAATTATCAAGGCAATATAGTTGGCACGAATATCGTCGGGAAAAACAATGGCTTTCTATTCCGAGAAGAAGATTTTGCTACCAATATCCACGACCTTTTCATTGAAGGGACCCAGGCCAACCCTGGCGCTATTCAGGCTTATCAAGGGATATTTGGTGCTGCCAGATGGAATTATTTTTCAGGCAACAACGCAGAAAATATCAAGACCAGCACCGTACAGCCCAACAACAATACTGCTCCGTTTTTTTATTTCCACCCCAATGCATCTGTAATTAGCAGGCTAAAGCCAAAATGTGCGCTCAATGATGCTTGCAGCCCTCATAGTAACTTTACAAATGTAGAAACACCTGGAGGGGAGTTTAGCAATTGTATGTTTTCTACTCCAAATCAGGAACCTTGTCGCACGAAACCATGCTTAGATGCAATACGGCAACAGATCACCCAAAAATCAACCCAATATTCGTCAACTCCTACAACTGAATTGGCTGCGGAGTTGCAGAGCCTTATAACTCAACGAGAATATATTGTGGATGCGTTGATAAATGTGGATATGGCGCAAAATAATTGGTCGGGGGTTGAAGCCTTGCTGAACGAAGATATGAACCCTGCCAACCGCCGGCGTTTGATTGGTGCAAAGTTGGAGCAAAAGATGTTTCCTGCTGCCGCAGCTATTTTGCAATCATTCCCTCAAAATACAATAGACGATCAATATTTTGTACAAGTGCAAAGTATAAATGCCGCTCGACTGAGCAATCCACAATTTACTTTGAGCAATGCACAAGAAATGACGCTTCTGAATGTTGCCGATGCAGCAAGTCAGGAAGCTGGTTATGCCCAAAGCCTTTTGAATATTCTCACGGGAAGGGTGTTCATGCCCAAAGTGCCCAACTTGGGTGAAGAGCGGAGCAACCAAGCTCCACGCGATCTATTACCAGAGGGGGCTTTACAAGTGTCTCCCAATCCGGTCAGCGATGTGTTACAAGTACAATTTCCATCGCATAAAATCGAACAAGGTGTACAAACGCTCGAATTGCGCAGCATAACATCGGGTGAATTGGTACGAAAAATCATTGTTCCAGATGGAAACACGCTATCAATTTCTGTACATAGCCTTCCTGCGGGCATGTATTTGCTAACACTACAACATCAAGGCGTTGTCCAATCGCGGCAGAAAATTGCCATTCAACATTAAATTCTAATGAGTGAGGGGCAGTGCAGTTGTATTTGTACTGCCCCTCCATCCAAAATGCAATATCATGGTAACAAGAAATTTTCCCATCATATTTGGGTTGCTTTGTGTCAACATAGGGAACGCCCAAACAGATGACACATTTATAAAATCATTCGATCCAAATCCTCAAAACATGTTTATTGCGGACAAAGCAACGAATGTTTGGAGTATTGATAACTACCTCTTTGTCACGAATTTGTATCGAAACCAACAGGATAGACGTAGTCAACAAATAATAAAAATTAATGCAGACACCCGCGAAATTGAAAAAATAATATCAATGGAAGAACCACAAGGTGATGTTGCTATTTCAGGGCCAGGAGGATATTGTCTCACTTCAGACAAGCATATACTGCTAACTGGTGAGTGGCGTGACTATAACAATACCCGAATGCGCACATTTATCGCCAAATTGGATAAAGACCTGGAGGTGGTTTGGATCAATTATTATCCAGACCTTTTTGAATACCACGTGTATGGAGAGGCAATAGCAGAAACACCATCGGGTAATATCATGCTTTACTTAACAGAAGGCAAAGCCTTACCGACGGGTAATCCTTGGCAAACGGCAGAGAGCTGGATACACATGGTGAAAACGGATGCGCTTGGGAACCCAATATACAGCAAGATCGTACCCGACACCTTTTCTCAGACAATAGGCTACGGGCATCTTTCACGCACTGAAGATGGAAATTACCTGGTTTCTTCAGGGGTAATCGGGTATTACTATCACCCAATATACGGCACTTATCGAAACAACGCGATACTGCACAAGTTGGACGAAAATGCTGACCCGATATGGAGCAGGATGATCAATTATTGCAAATATGCACGCCAGGAGTCGACGGCGACTGCATTGCCCGGCAGCGGCGGGGCGGTGATGTGGAGCCGGGATACCTTCACAACAGATCCGAACATCGCTTTTGAATTTAATGAGCTGCACCGGTTTGACAGCGATGGCAACACGCTGTGGACACACGAATGGAATGATGTGTCAGTGCGATACGTTTACCGCATCATTACTGCCGCCAATGGCGATATTGTTGGCTGTGGCGCTTTTCAGCAAAATGCAAATAGAGGCAAAACCTGGCTTTTCAGGATGAGCTCCGATGGCGACCTGCTTTGGGAACGGCACTATTCAGATTCTATTCAACGCCCTTGGTCGCCACAATTGGAAATGCTGGATATCTGTGAAATGGCAGATGGGCGGATTGCTGCCACGGGCCTCGTTTTCGACACCAGCGCCATTGGTACGTTCAATATCAATATTGGCCTCATGGTGCTTGGCGCTGACGGGTGTTTAGAACCCAACTGTAGCGGGCTTAACCAATATATTACAGGCACATTTCAACCGATTACTAAGAATGCTCCTTTGCCCCAGATGATTTGCTCGCCAAACCCTGCATCCGCCATCGTGCAGGTTGAACTCCCACAAATAATAGGCTCAACTCAAAATAAACAAGTGCTGCGCTGTTACGATGTGCAGGGGAAATTAATGACTCAAATCAACTGGGACAATACCGTTTCGGCACGGCAAATTGACGTAAGCCATTGGCCTCCAGGAACGTATCAGCTTCTTTTTATGGAGGAAAGCCGTGCCTTGTTCAGCGGAAAATTTTTGGTACAGCACTAAAAACCTACTTATTATGCGAATAATGGGTTAGATGACCCTGAAAGGGTCAAATTTGAATAACCCCGAATGCAATTTGGGGTATTTTAGGTAAATTAGGCAGCAACCCCGGAGGGGTTAAACTTCGTGATTGAGTTCAACCCCTCCGGGGTTGTCCTTTTCGCTCCATTCTCCCCGCGTTTCACGCGGGGTTATTCAAATTTGACCCTTTCAGGGTCGTTTCAACCCATTATTCGCATTTATTATGAAAAAACTCATCCTCCTTTTCTCCTTCGCGGTCTCCAGCCTCCAAGCTTTCTCCCAAGCAAGCGATTTTGCACCAGTAGGTGCCACTTGGTATTATAGTGAAACATCCACCATCATGCCTTACCCTGAAAAATTCAGGCTGGTGGAAGTCACGGGCGAGGAAGTCTTTCAGGGAAAATTATGCCGAAAAATAGAAGGGCTGACGGGCTGTGGTTTGCCAAATCCCTGTTATGTGTTTACTCAAAACGATTCTGTCTTTTATTGGAGCATCAATACTTCCATGTTTCAATTGCTCTACAACTTTAACGCCATGCCGGGCGATTTTTGGGATATTGACGGACTGTTGCCACCTTTTGGCCCTGTTCGAATAATGATTGACTCTTTGACCAATAGAATTGTAGGGAACGACACATTGAAGCTTTGGCATACCAGCCATACGCCAACTGTATTTGACTGGGGCAATGAAATACTCGAAAAAGTTGGAAACACCTGTTTTATGGGTCCCACCTACGCCTTGTGTGAAAATCAAACCTGCGGCCTCAGGTGTTATGCTGATCCAGAAGTTGATTACCATTTCGTGCCATACCCCTGTGATACGACCATCTTTACCACGAAGACAACGGATATTGCTGCACTTGAACCAATTAGCCTATACCCCAACCCATTCAACGAAAAAATATTCCTGAGCAGCAGCTACCCGCTTAATGGCTACAGTTTCCTGTTGTACGACCAGTTGGGACGGCTGGTGCGCAAACAAGTCTTGGCAGCGGGAGATGCTGTAATTGAAACAAGCGACTTGCCCCCGGGAATATATTTTGGTGTTGTGGGGGAAGGGGGCAGGATGGAAAAATTAATAAAGACAGCTCGGAATTGAGGCATTTGCCCTTGTTTAGAGGCTGTCTCACAAGTAGGTAGCGCGGCCTTCAGGTCAATGTCGTTGACTTAGCGATTTTGACGACAGCACGATAGTAGATTCCCTGCGCAATAAAGAAAACTAATATCCAATGTCCAACAAGGAATGTCCAATTTCCAAGTATTAAACGTACACCTCATTCACATGATAAAACCTAAGAATGCGATGTATTTGGTTCATTCTATGGTATGACCAAGCGTTCCGACTATTTGGATATTTGGCGTTCCTTGTTAGATAGAATCAATTGGCAAAGCAGTTGTTCCGCTTTAATTTCCATATTGAATACTAAACTGTGGTGTCATTCCGAGCGAAGCGAGGAACCTGATAATTGGCATCGTGATTCCTCAGGTTCCTCGCTTCGCTCGGAATGACACCACTGTTTGGTATTTCAGCATGTTTGAACGTTGATGCCATACAATGCAGGGATGTGTACATAGGCTAAGTCAACGACATTGGCTTAAAAGCCGCGCTACCTGCTCCGAACAATTACGGGCCAGCCCCTAAAAAAGAAAATCAGGACTTCTCTTCCCACACTTGCGCCAAATGCACAATTGTCTCCGCAGCTTTGTTCATGTCCTGTACCGATACCCATTCTTGTTTGGAGTGGAAAGCGTGCTCTCCAGCGAATAAATTGGGACAGGGAAGACCCATGAATGACAGTCGGGAGCCGTCGGTGCCGCCGCGGATGGAGCTTAGTTTTGGTGGGTTAAATCCGGCGCGCTTCAAGGCTTCCAGCGCATTTTCAACCACGTGTGGATACTTTTTGAGCATCTTGCCCATGTTGCGGTATTGCTCCGTGATTTTTACTTCGGCGCTGCTGTTTGGGAATGGTTTCAGCGCTGCGTCTACGATGCGTTGCAGCACCTTTCCATGACGTGTTAGTCCGGCTTCCGTAAAGTCGCGCAGGATAAGTTTGATGGTGGCTTTTTCGATGCCGCCTTCAAAATGGACGGGGTGGATAAAGCCTTGTTTGCCTTCTGTGTGCTCGGGGCTTAACTTGTCGGGGAATTTTGCCACGATACGCGCCGCGATTTTCAGGGCGCTTTCCATTTTACCTTTTGCAAAACCCGGGTGCGCAGAAATACCATTGATGGTAATAACAGCGCCATCTGCGCTAAAGGTCTCGTTTTCAATACTTCCAGCGGTTTCACCGTCAATGGTGTAGCCAAATTTTGCCCCCAGTTTTTTGATGTCAACTTTGTCGACCCCGCGGCCTATTTCCTCGTCGGGCGTGAACAGGATGCGGATGTCGCCGTGCTTGAGTTTTGGGTTGTTGAGCAGGATTTGAACGGCATCCATGATAGCCGCCAAGCCTGCTTTGTTATCGGCCCCAAGTAGGGTAGTGCCGCTGGCGGTAATGACATCGTTGCCAATTTGATGCTGCAGGTCTTCGTGCTCGCGCATGCGCAGCACCACCGATTTGTCGTCGGGCAGCACCAGGTCTTGACCTTTGTAGTTGCTGTGGACGATTGGCTTTACCCCTTCGCCGGAGCAATCAGGGGAAGTATCGATATGGGAGCAAAAGCAGATGACTGGCACTTTTTTATCGGTATTGCTGGGAAGGGTGGCGTAAACATATCCATGCGCATCGAGGTGGGCATCGCTGATGCCCATGGCGAGGAGTTCCGCTACCAAGACTTTGCCGAGGTTTTTTTGTTTTTCTGTACTGGGGCAGGTTGGGCTATCGGGGTCACTTTGGGTGTCTATGGTGACGTATTGTAGAAAGCGCTCTTTGGTGCCGTGTTGGAATGGAGATTTTGACATGGTGTGTACTATAAATGGTTGTGAAACGCTAAGGTAAGGCCAAGCGGCATGTACCGCCAACTTTTGGTTGCTGAACATCTCTATCAACCATTGGTCGAATGCTGCAACAGCGCACCTTATGTCAAGTTTTCTTAGGTTAGCGGCCCAAGAGTAACCCAGGTGCCCGCTTTTTTCATCTCCCGCTCGCGCGTGGCTATAAAAAAAGAAAACCCCGTTTTTGAGGGAAAAGTCTCAAAAACGGGGTTGAATCAGCGGGAATTTTGTAAGGCTGGTCTAATGTAATATACTATCTAATGTCGAATTTTTTTTCAGGGTGGCACTAGCAAGACAAAAAAATGTGAACACTTTCAAAAGGCTGTTTTATTTTTCAGGATTTTTGATTGCGATTAACTTTTCCCATTTTTCTCCATGTTTGTCAAGGTAACGTTTGGGATCTTTTAAGTTTGTTTTTATGTACTCCATATTTTTATTGTAAATGAATTGAGCCTGCTGATTAATTTCTGCAGTGGTCCAATTCTCTTGGAGTCGTATCATAACCATGGCAACCACCTCTGGTAATGGAAGATCAATTTCCGATAATTCATTTGCGTAATATTCAATAGTTTGTAAATCTCCCTGCTCCAAAAGATTGAATTGTTTAACCATCATCGAAATAGTTGACATCCTTAAGTTGTCAAAATAAGAGTCGTCCCGATTATTGACCAATAATTCATTGCGGTAATACTTGTCAACATCCTTCAATGAATATTTTTCCGGATAGAAAGCATAATCATACATTTTAGCATCCTTGGGGATTGTCCCTGGTTCCAAGCTTGATACGCTAGTTTCAATCAACTTTGCATTATCCTCCCGAAAATCAGTATCCTGGCATCCAAAGACTAACAGGGTAAGTAGAGAAAATGGTAAGACAAAATTTTTCATGTTTAGTTTTTTTTAAAGTTCAAAATGAATCATCGCAGCTATATGTTCGAAGATTAAATGTTTAGATATGAAAAAATTTATTTTATTGAGGAGGGCAACATGAACTTTGAGCTGCAGTACCCGTTATTTGTGTTTGGCGAACCAACTTCCAGGCACCTCCCGTTTGTTGTTCGTATTCATTATCAAATGCTACTGCTCCAACGACGCCTCCACAGCAATCCTCGCCAGAAACATTATAGGTGGTAATTCCTGTCGCGTGTTCGCCGCATTCACAATTTGCAGCGGCAAATACCCGAAAGCTAGGTGAAAGAAAAAGAAGCAAAAGAACCGGTACTAATTTTTTGTTTTTCATAATAACATTCTGTTTAGAATGTTGGAGAAAAAAATGAATTTGTCAACAACAGATTTAAAAAAGGTACAAGTTTTTCGAAGGAGAAACCGTGGATAATTCTTTTCGGCTCTGTTGTCATTAATATTGCTAAGATACTTATTTTATTATTTTATTATTAACATATCATTAACATTGATTTGACCCCAGTTGTGGCACTCTATTAAACAGATAAGTAGTTCAAAATCAAAAACCTACAAGCTGTATTTCCTCAGGGCTAACCCCAGTTTTTTATTTTTACCTCAAAACTGGGATTTTTCATTTTTGCATATATCCTGCCAGCCGAGAGAAAAGTGGTAAAATAATTATAGTACTTTGAAAAGCCGACAGCCTTGACGCAAACCAAATTGTCGCTTCCACTCGTTTCGGGTTTGGCGGCACCACTACCACCCGATAGCATTGTACACAGAAAAGGCGGCTATATAGAAGCTTTGATAAGTTTCAATTGCTCCGCTACACCCTCCTTTTCTTCCTGCTCTTCAGCGTTTCAGCCTTAGTGAATCGCTATGACCAATGGTTATCCCTTCCGCCCGTTTCCATTCACCAGTGGCGGCAGGCCGACGGTGAAGCAATGGTGTGGCACTATGCAAAACAGAACGCTTTTGGGCAGCCGGCGGTTTTTAACCTGTTTTATGCAGGTGACAACCACGCTGTCGGGGAGTTTCCTGTCTTGTATTGGATGGCTGGTGTTTGGCAGCGTTATTTGCCCCATCCTGCTTATCCTCTGCGCTGGATTGGGCTGCTGCTTATGCTGCTCGGCAGCTGGGCTTTTGGGTGGATGGCGTTGAAAATCAATCGGCATCAGTTATTGGCAGCACTCTGTGGATCTCTGCTGGCCAATGCACCGATTCTGGCCTATTACAGTCCGGATTTTTTGCCCGATGCACCGGCCTTTTGGGGCATAATGTTGATGTTAGCCTGTCTTTTGCAAGCCGAACGAAGCCAAAAACCTCGCTGGCTGGTACTTGCTGCGCTGCTAGCTATATTGGCCGTTTCACTCAAACTAAGCCTGGCCATACTGCCTGTAGCCCTTGTTCTTAGCTGGGTGCTCGGTCGTTGGCAACACCGCTGGCCGATCCATTCACTTTGGAACAGCCGCTGGCCTCCGCTTATTTTGTCCGGATCGACCTTGGCGATATGCGGCGTGCCAGGGGTTGGCAATGGTATGCTATTTACTGGTTGCGGCACTACAACCCCGGATAAGCCGTCCCATTTGTATCCCCAATCTTTGTCCCCTTGAAATTAGCTCCAGGATAATTTGCCTGTAAGTTATTGATGCTGATGTTATTCGTTTGAAACTTGGTGATGGAGGTGATAGTTACAGAACAGCGGCGGTCTCAATGGGATATAAAGATATAAACGCTGGCGTTCGCCTATTCACGGGGAAAAGAGACTATAAGCAGAATACGATAGATGAAAGTGCTACAAAATGGTGTGGCCCGCTAGGTAAAAATTGTTGGGAAGGTAAGGGGTGCGGCCTTAATTTGATGTACATTTGGGTCAAAAATACGATAAAAATATGGCAGCACAATACAAAATGGAGGCAGATGGCAGCATAGTCATCACTA
>Ga0209390_10001093_pt1 | contig 53614 bp, 45 predicted proteins | sample BON01_FD_187212 | JGI IMG/M metagenome (GOLD analysis project Ga0209390, IMG submission 187212) | Freshwater microbial communities from Lake Bonney liftoff mats and glacier meltwater in Antarctica - BON-01 (SPAdes) (version 2) | ecosystem: Environmental > Aquatic > Freshwater > Ice > Glacier...
TGAGGTTCCGTGGCCCGCAAAACTCGCGTTGGAAATCCGGCTTGCAAACCGCGTTCCTCGCCACTGTCCCAAACACGTTCCTCGCCGAACGCACCACGCCGTGGGCGCTCAAGTCTGTAAGATGGCGCTGACCCCGTGCCTAGGCTCCATGCCAATTGAAAGGGTGGCTTAACGCTTGCCGGATGCGCACTTCGCCCGAATGCCAGGACGGATTGATCGAGGTGTCCGATATCCGGCGGTTACCACGCACACACGCGTAATGACGATATTTGCCAGAATGATTGATGAGCACAGGTTGTAGATATGAGAAATTCTGACTGCGACATCTACGAGATGAATTGAGGGTGAACCGTTGGTGTCCGATGCCCGCATTTGTTCGAAGCGAATACCGGTGGCACCGGCGGCGGCAACATGAACAACAACGGATCGGCGGCGAAGTTCGCTTCCAGTTTTTTGCCACGAAAAGACACCAGGGCAAAATGCAGAGAACTTCAGTGGCAAGTTTATTTTGCGTTTTTTGTTCCCTTTCGTGGCAGTGCTCACCGCAGGAACACCGCTTTCATCTCGTCGGTTGCCGGTTTCAAGTTGATCAACAAATTGTTCCAATCTGGCGTCAATGTCGGAGTGTTAACTTCACCGGGATCTGCCCCTTCCAATGCACCAAGTTCGACGAGGCGCCGGATGGTCACCGGCTGGGTTAGCCATTCGATGAAACGTTTTCCATTCTCCGGATTGGGCGAGTTCGCGACAAGTGCGACCGTGTTCGGAACCAACAACGCATCTGACGCAATTGGGAGCGCTGCAATCGGATAACCCTCCCGCCGCCCGGCGGCGATGTCGTCAAAGTCCGTCATTCCAACAGCCACCTCGCCGCGAGCGACCTGGCGGACGACCACCGAGTTGCCATCGACGATCATCGGCCGGTTCGCCTGTAACGCCTTGCACCACTCGCGCCATTGCTCGTCGCCCCAGTGCTCGCGCAACGCCATGAAATGCGTCGCCGTCATGCCAAACAGAGGGTAGGCCAGCGCAAATTTTCCGCGCCAAACTTGATTGGTGAGATCTGCGAAATTTAACGGCGCTTCTCCAATTTGAACCAGGTTGGTATTGATCACCAGCCGGCGGCTTCGGTAGCCGAACGACGTCCAGCCGTCGGGTTCAGCAAACACGCCCCGGGCCGCCAGTTGCCGGGTGCGGAACTCCTCGTTGTTCCAAAAAACATCGCAGTGCGGATTGTTTTTTTCCGCGAACAAACGATTGGCGATCCCGACGGTTTTCACCGCCTCGCTGTCGTAGACCGCACGCACTTTGATCCCGGTGGCGGCGGTGAATTCGCGAAACAACGGTTCCGCATACACCTGATCCTGCGAGGTGTAGACTGTGACGGATGGCGCGGACTCCAGTTTCCGGGTCACCGGAATCAACAGTCCGCCGATCACGAGAACGATCACGGCGGCCGCGGCGATCCAAGTCACGGGCGACTGAAGTTTTTGCGCCCACCTGTCATCCTGATGCAGTTTTTCACGCCACGGTTTCACCGGCCAGATTCTCTACAGGCGCGTTGTCACCGCAAGGTTTGATGCGTGAATTGGTCGAAAATAGGCGCGGCAAAATTCATTCGCGACAATCTTGCTGGATTGGATTAGAAGATCCCCGATGTCACGCAAGAAAAAGCCTTCCCATCAGAAGCAGCCCGCGAAAAACACGGCTGCGGCACCGGCGGAATCCGCAGGCGGTTCCGGCAGCCAGACCATTCCACCGGGCGGCGGACCGAAGCTGGCGCTGCTGCGAATCGCTCAGCTGCTGTTCACGTTCGCGCTCATCATTTCAGCCTATCTCGCCTACACGTCGCTAAGCGCCGGGCAACTCGCCGGGTGCGGCGCGGGCTCGGATTGCAGTGACGTTCTCACGAGCCGCTGGGCCTACTGGTTCAAACTGCCGGTCAGCGTTCCGGCCGTCGGTTTCTATCTGCTGATTCTCACCGCCTCGTTCATCGCCAGTCCGCGACAGTCCGTGGCCAATCAACGCCGGGGATGGACGGTGTTGATCACCGGGGCGTTCGCCGTGCTGGGTGCGGCGCTGTGGTTCATCGGTTTACAGGGGGCGATCATCGGCAGCTGGTGCAAGTATTGCATGACGGCGCACGCGCTCGGCGCAACCGGTGCCGTGCTCCTGCTGATGGCCGCGCCGTTCGTCATTCGTCACGGCGGTGAAAAACCCTCGCTCTTCGGAGTCAGTCAACGCGCGTGGCCCGCCGTCATGGGAATGCTTGCGCTGGTGCCACTGGTTCTGGGCCAGTATCTCAGCACTCCGCCGTCCATGACCGTCGTCAAAACTGATGGGCCCACCACACAGGTTGCGGCGCCAAACATTGCCTCTGGAGCGCCCGAACCGGAATCCGCCGAACCCACAGAGCCTGCGGAGGCCACCGCGTCCGCCGAGCCGATTGAGTCCGTGAAGCCGGTGGAGAAATCCCGCATGTTCAGCCTGTTCGACAACAAGTATCAGTTCGATTTGTACAGCGTCCCGCTGCTCGGAAATCCGGAGGCGCCGCACGTGATTGTGAGCCTGTTCGACTACACCTGTTCGCACTGCCGGAGCACACACGAGCGGTTGCTGAGCGTTCAGAATCTCTATTCCAATGAGCTGGCGATCATCCTGATGCCGATGCCTCTGGATTCCTCATGCAATCCGTTGGTGAAACAGACGCCGCACGATCACGTGAACGCCTGTCAGTACGCCCGGATCGGACTCGGAGTGTTCAAGGCGAAGGAGGAGGTTTTCCAAGACTATGAGAACTGGTTTTTCGAAACGCCGCGACCTCGACCGCTTGCCGAGGTCCATCAAAAGGCCGCTCAATTGAGTGGCCGGGCGGACTTTGACTCCGTCTTGAAAGAGCCCGGAATCGAGGCGTGGATCCAGCTCGGCGTCCAAGTCTTTGACGCGAACTACAAGCAGACCAAGCAGGGAATTCTGCCGATGATCATGGTTGGCCAGGCAGTCATGGCTGGCGAGGTGAGGAGCGACGAAGAACTCATCAATGTCCTCGTCAACAACCTGGGGATGGAACGGCGGACCGGCGGCGCGAACACCGCCGCACCGGCTGCTCATTGATCAGTGATGAAACCATCCGCGGTCCACGAGCAGTGACTGCCCGGTAATCGCCCTGCTCGCGTCGCTGGCGAGGAACAGCACCGTCTCGGCGACCTCCTCCGGCCCGATCAGTTTGGGAATGCACTGGCTGGTTTTGATCCGGCGTTTCACGGCGTTGGTCACGAACATCTTCAGCTGCCGCTCGGTCATGATCCAACCCGGGCAAACGGTGTTCACCCGAATCCCGCGCGGCCCGAGTTCGCGGGCGAGCGACCGGGTCAGACCGATCGCGCCGGCCTTGGTGCTGACGTAGGCGCTCATCCCCTTTGGTCCCTCAAAAAACGTGATACTCGAAAAATTGATGAGCGCCCCGGTCTGCTCCTTCAAATGCGGCGCCGCCTCCCGCGCCGTCAAAAACATGGATCTCAGATTGCGCGCGAACAGGTCGTCCCACTCCGCGGCGGTGCATTGATCAAGCGCGATGCGCGGATCACTTGCGGCGTTGTTTACCAGCACGTCGATGCGGCCATGGCGTTTCGCGATGGAGCTGATCCAACGTTTCACCTGGGCTTCCTTCCGCAGATCGACCTTGGAAAAGTGGCAACTCCGTCCCAGCTGTTCGACCAGATTCTTTCCGGCTTCGGCATCAATGTCGCAGAAGCAAACGGTCGCGCCCTGCGCATGAAACGCGCGGACGGTGGACTCCCCGATTCCGTTTGCGCCGCCCGTAAGCACGACAACTCGTTCTTCAAGTTCAGGATAAATGGCCATAAATAACTTTCAGTATTTGCGCCAGAGTGACGGCATGAAAAGGACCAGCAACGCCGAGAATTCAAGACGCCCAAAGATCATCAGCAGACTGAGGAACAACTGGGTACCGGAAGACAGTCCGGAATAATTATGGGTGGCCCCCACCTGCCCGAGGCCCGGACCGACGTTGAACAGAGTCGCCATCACTGAGGAGAGACTGCTGTCGATGTCAAACCCTGGTTCCAGCAGGCCCACCACAATGGTGCCAAGCGCGATTGTGGTCCCCGCCAGCGCAACGAAGAAGATCGTTTGATGACGCAGATTGTCGTCGATCTGAGTGCCGTTCAGGCTGATCCGAAAAACCATGTTGGGGCGAAAGGCATGCACGATTTCCTGACGAAGGGATTTGCAGAATACGATCAACCGACTGATTTTGATGCCGCCGGCAGTTGATCCCGCGCAACCACCGATCACCATCAGCAGCAGCAGCAACAACTTTGAAAACGGCGGCCACAGATCGAAATCCGCGGTGACAAACCCGGTCGTGGTGACAATCGAAATCACCTGGAAGAACGACTGCCTCAGCGAGTGAAGGATTGAACCGTCGAGTTGCAGGACAATCAGGTTGGCGGCAATGGCAACGCCGCAGATGCCGATGACCCAGAGATACCACTGGGTTTCCTCCTCAGTCTCCCAACGGGCCCAGCGCCCGCGCAACAACCAGGCGTAGAGCATGAAACTGATCCCTCCCAACGTCATGAACAACATCAGCCACAATTCAATGCCGGGACTGTGAAACGCAGCGATGCTTTCATTCCGGGTGCTGAACCCGCCCGTGGACAACGTCGCAAACGAATGGCACAGCGCTTCAAAGAAATCCATCTTCAGGAACACCAGACCGAGGCAACAAATCACCGTCAACCCGAAGTAAATCAGCCACAAACGCTTGGCCACATCCTGAATCCGGGCCTGCAGCCCTTCGCCGGACTTGGCCGAGGATTCATGCCGGAACAGCGCCTTGCTTTCAACACCCAGGTACGAGAGCAACGCCACGAACAACACCAGAATGCCCAGTCCGCCGAGCCACTGGGTAAACGAACGCCACAGTAGAATGCTTCGAGGAATCAAATCCAGATCGGTGATCACGGACGCACCAGTAGTCGTAAACCCGGACGTGGATTCAAAGATGGCCTCGGCAAACCCGAGCCCCGGCGAAATCAACATATATGGAAGCGCACCAAACAGGCTGCTCACCAGCCAGCCCAGTCCAACAATGGCTATCGCTTCCTTGCGCAAGACGTCACGGCCCGACTTGAAGCCATAAATAAAGAGCAGCGCACCGACTCCCATGGTCAGTGCAATCGAGATCGAGAACGCCTCGAAGGTGTCCATCCCCTCGCGACGCTCGCCGTACATCCAAGCATAGCCCAGGCACAAGGACATCGTGACCCCCAGCAAGATCAGCAGGAGCCCGAGAATCTTGGCAAGCAGCCGGAAGTTCATGGGTCAGGTCAACAGTTTGATAAACTTCCGCCGGGATTCGCGGGTCGTAACGGCATACACGGTGTCGCCCACACGCAGCACATCATTCGCACCAGGAACGACCGCCTGCTGCTCATGCAACAACGCGACCAACCCAGTCTCTGCCGGCCATTCGATTTCGGAAATCTTATGGTCTTTGACACCGCAGCCAGGAGGAATGGTCAACTCAAGAACGTCGGCACCATCCGACAGTTGAATCACCTGATGGTAATCGTCGGACGTGATGAAACGCATCAGATCCTTGCTGACGGCCACCCGCGGACTCACCGCCGCATGGATGCCCAATCGTTCTTCGTTGGCGGAAATCACATCGGCGTAGTCGGCCCGATGCGTCAACGCCATGCAATGCTTGGTCCCCAGGTTGCGCGCCTGCAGACAGGTCATCACGTTGTCTTCGTCCGCCCGACTGGCGCCCACAAAAAAGTCCGCGTCGCCCACCTGCTCTTCTTTCAACTGCTTGAGCGAGGTCGCATCGCCGTTGATGATGTGGGTGCTCTGCAGCAGTTCAGTCAACTCCTCACAACGTTCTCGGTTCTTCTCCATGATCCGCACCTTGAAATGTTTCTTCCCCTCCAGCATCTGCGCCAGCGTCGCGCCGTATTCTCCGCCACCAAAGATGACCACCTTGACTTCCGCGCTCGGCTTGAAGTCAGGATCAAAGCTGGGCAGGACGTCTGACAAATTGTCGGGCTTGCCGAACAGGGTGACCAGATCACCCGCCATCAACTGATCGTCCCCCGTCGGAACCAGGCTCTTGGACTGGCGCTGTATCAGGGCGACCCGGACCTGGGAGGGTATTTTTAAGTTCTTGAGGGACTTCCCCAGCAGCGGACTTTGGTCGGAGACACAACACTGGATCAATTCGATCCGGCCGCGCGCAAATTCCTCGACGAGCAATCGATGCGGGTTGCGAATGTGTTTTGCCATTTCAACCGCCGTCAACCGCTCGACGCTGAAAAGGTAGTCGATGTTGAAGTGCGCACGGTAGTCGAACATCCATTCCTCCCGCTGCACCGAGCTGTCGATCCGCGCAATGGTTTTCCGGGCGCCCATTGCCTTGGCCAGCGACGCGGAAACCAGGTTGGTGTTGCGATCGCTGGTGAGCCCAAAAAACAGGTCGCAATCCGCCACATTCGCCTGGGCCAGCGAGGTCACGGTGGTGCCGTCCTCGCACAAGACATGGGAATTCAGTTGTTCATCCAATTCACGGGCAATTGATTCATTGGACTCGATGATGGAGATGTTGTGGTCGCGGTTGGAAAGATTCTCAGCCAGATGACGACCCACCTCACCCGCGCCAGTAATAACGATATTCACGTTGGTTCTTTAAAAACGACGGCGGAGCATGGAGTGTCGATTCCCCATTGAAAACAACATTTTTCCAGTGGGCCAATCCGCGAAAATCCGGCTGATTTGCGACGGTTACGGTATCCACATCAGCGCGTTCGGGGCTGTTCTATCAGTGAAACCGAGACCAGCTCGTGATCATTTCGCACCAGCACATGACCGTTTGCAAATGCCGGATGCGACCACACGACGCGGCGGGTGCGGGCATCGTTGTTGTCCGGTTCGATGAGGTGCAGGCGGCCCAGTTCTTCGTAACCGGCGGAGGTCATGTTCGCGAGAATCAGATCGCCTCGTTCGTTGAACAGAAAGTAATGGTCTTCGTGCGGAATGATGAACGCGTTGCCCCAGCGTTCCTGCTTCGGTCCCGCCACCACTTCGAGTTCCTCCCAAAGCCGGTCGCCGGTATTCAGGTTGATCCCACGCAGTTGTCCGTAACTTCCGACGCCGTAGATCGTCTCCCCGGCGATGACCGGCGTGCTGATGATGCTGTGCAAAATGTCCGTGTCCTTCTCGCTGATCTTCTTGCTTTGCCAGAGCACTTCAGGCTTGCCGCTGCTCAAATCCAATAACAACGAACCGTTGTAAAACGTGGTGAAGAAAAGTTTGTCACCGGACTGACGCGGCGTGGGTGCGGTCAGTCCGAAACGAACGTCCCAATCATGGCTCCACAGCACGTTTCCATTTTTTGGATCCAATCCCGCGATGCCCTGCGGGTGCCAAATGATTAGCTGTCGACGTCCGTTGAGTTCGTAGATCATCGGCGCGCTGTACCCCGGCTCTTTCGCGGTCAACGCACGCCAGACCTCTTCGCCGGTCATTTTGTCGAACGCAACGACCGTGCTGCCGTCTCCGCCAACGATACTGATCACATTGTCGCCATCGATCAACGGAGCCGACGCCCAACCCCACGTTGATGTTTTCACACCGTAGTCTTTCTTGAAATCCTTCTGCCACTTCACCGAACCGTCTTTCACGTCCAGACAGAGAAAATTTCCCTCCGTCCCAAGAGTGTAAACGCGATCATCGTCGACCGTCGGAGTCGCGCGCGGCCCGGCGGCGTAGCTCACCGTGTAAGGGCAGTCATATTCGTGAACCCAGAGGGTCGTGCCGGTCGCTTCGTCCAGACAGACGACCCGTTCAGAACCGCGAATGGTGCCCTGAGAAAACGGGTCTTCCGGATTCGCCGCTTCCTTGGCGAGCTGCCGGTCCATCACGAAGACGCGACCGTCAGCCACCGCCGGCCCGGCGTATCCGCCACCAATGTTCACGCGCCAGCGATAGTCCGGTTGCTCCGGCAGTTTTTTGACAATCCCTGTTTCGCGCCACACGCCGTCCCGTTTTGGGCCGAGCCATTGTGGCCAGTCTTCAGCATGCCCGGAAAAACTGGTGATCAACAACGCGGCCAAAACAACTCTGCGTGAGGCAATTAAAATCGTCATGGCCGGACGATACCCGCGCAACGACCTCCCTGTCAGTCAGAACATGATTTTCATCCACACACGCAATCTCACTCTCGGAGACTGTTCGAAAAAGGAGTGCGTCTGTGTCGTCCTCGACACAGACGCACTCCGGGGTTCTTGGACAGATTTTAAGGCGCAACAATGATCCCTCACGATACGCAGCTCGCGCACCCTGAATCCGGAGGCTGCCTCACGCAAAGTCGCAAAGGACGCAAAGGCTGTGATTCAATTCCATTCTCCAATTCGCGCCCATTCGCGAAATTCCGGGCGCAGAATCCGGCGCACTTTCGGACAAACGGGGATGAATAGGGAAAACACGAAAGCAGAAAACTGATCACTGTTACACTGACCACTCCCCCCTTCTCCGTGCCCTCAGTGCCTCCGTGGTAAAACGGTTAATGGCCCCGGTCCGACCAAAATCCGGGCTGGAATCTCCGGCGGTTCACTTTCACACTCCGCCGATGATCAATTTGGCGCTTCGGATTTTTCAATTGGGTTTGCTTGCCGGTCTCTTCTTTGCGAGTTCGGCGTTGCGCGCGGCGGAGCTCGTCGAGCTGGAGGTGGATGCCCGTGAATTGCCGCGCAAATTGTTGCACTCCAAGATGACCTTTCCTGTGAGCGCAGGGGAGACGAGTTTCTGGTATCCAAAATGGATTCCCGGAATCCACGCGCCGCGCGGGCCGGTGGAGAACATCGCCGGACTCCGCTTCGAATCGCCCGACGGCGACACGGTCAAATGGAAGCGCGACGAGATCGAGCGGTATCAATTTCATGTCGTGGTGCCGGACGGTGCGCGCGAGCTGGTCGCGGAGCTGGATTATATTTCCAACCAGCCCAATTCCAATTCCGGGGGCGTCGACAGTTACGGCAATGCGTTCATCGGTTCGATCAACTTGAACACGTGCGTCCTCTATCCCGACGGCGGGTCGCAAAACGATATCAAATACCGGTTGAAGCTGCGCCTGCCAACGGGTTGGAAACAGGCGTCCGCGCTTGAAGTCGTTGGCAGCGCGGACGGCTGGATCGAATTCAAACCGGTCACGCTGGAAGTGCTCGTCGACAGCCCGGTCATCTGTGGAGAATTTCTGCGCACCGTCGCGTTCACTCCCGACAGTTTTCCGAAGATCAATTATCACTTGAATTCGGAGTCCGCCGCCGCGCTCCAGCTTGATGACAGGAAGTTGAAGCTGTTTGAAACCATGGCGACGCAGGCGGCGCGACTATTCAAGACCGCGCCGTTCGAGGAATATCATTTTCTGGTGAACGCCAGCGATGAACTGCCGGGCATGGGACTGGAGCACTCGGCCTCCAGCCTGAACGGCGTGCCGGAACAGACGTTCAAAGATGACAAGAAATGGCAGATCTACATTGACGTGTTGCCGCACGAGATGGCTCACGCGTGGTGCGGAAAATGGCGGCGCCCAGCCGGGATGGTCACCGCAAACTTCCATGATCCGAAGCAGACGGGCGGGCTCTGGGTCTACGAAGGGCTCGATCAATATCTGGGACATCTGTTGTTTGTGCGCAGCGGATTCATCACGCCGGAACAGAGCTCCGAGGTGCTCGCGCGCACGATCAGCCGGTTGCAGAATCAGAAGGGCCGCCAGTGGCGTCCGCTCAAAGATACGGCGGTGGATTCGTGGCATCTCCGGGGTGGCAGCGAGAGCTGGAACAACCTGCGGCGCGGCCAGGATTATTACAACGAAGGCATGCTCATCTGGATGGAGGCGGACGCGATCATCCGGCGCGCTACCGACGGCCAGAAAAGTCTCGATGATTTCGTGGCGACGTTTTTCAAGCACACCGAAGGCGACGGGCTGGTAAAGCCGTATGACCGGCCCGAGATCATTTCCGAGTTGAACGAACTGGTCGAATTTGACTGGACCGGGTTCTTCGACGAACGCGTTTCCAGCACGCAGAACGAACTGCCGCTCACCGGCGTCTCGGGTATCGGCTCGAATATGCGGCGGAACCCAGCAATTGGGTTAAGCTGATAGAGACGCAGTTCAAATACGCGGACGCCTCGGATTCGATCGGGATCGGGGTCAAGGACACGGGCGTGGTCATGGGGCTTGTTCCCGGTTCACCGGCGGACAAAGCGGGGCTCGCGCCCGGCCAGCAGATCGTCGGCGTGAACGGACGCAAGTTCAGCCCCGACCGGTTCAAGGAAGGCATTGCCGACACGACGACGAAACGCTCCCTCGAACTGCTGACGCTGAAAGGCGATCTCTATCAAACGGTCACGATCAACTACGCCGACGGTGCGCGTTACCTGAAGCTCGTCCGGAACCCGGGGGAACCCGACATCCTGACCGCAATTTTTACAGCGAAATAGGATGGGAACTTTTTAACCGCAGATGGACACAGATGAACGCAGATAAATTCCGAGCTGGAGAGAATTGGACTTCAAAGCAGCGACTCAGCGGAACGCGCGCAATGTCAACGGATCAGGAATCGGACCGACCGCCTTTCGCAAAACAAAAGAACAACGCCTGATCGGGTGTAATGGATCTCCATCTGCGTTTATCCGCGTTCATCTGCGGTTGGCGTCCCGTCCTCCAGTTTCCCAAAACCAAACGCTTTAAGAAAATCTTCGCGCGGTGCCCGCACGAACACGTCCTTTTTGGAAAACGGGTTCTTGAACGCCAATTTCACAGCGCGCAATCCCATCGGGAATTCCCGTGAATCGGACGTCAGTTTTGGATCGCCGTAAAGTGGGTCCCCGACGATCTTCAACTTGGCATCGAGCAGATGAATCCGGATCTGGTGCGTGCGCCCGGTCACTGGTCGGCACTCGATCAACGAACGCCCACCACGGGATTCCAACAGCTTGAACGACGTCTCGGCGTCCTTGCCCTCCTTCAGATCGACGTGCATGCGACCGTACTGTTTCGGCACCGGTCCGATCGGTTTCTGGCAGGTCCATTCAGATTCCTTCGGTTTGCCGTTCACGACGGCGATATAGACTTTTTCCATCTTGCGCTGACCGAACAGATCACTGATGCCGTTCACCGCGCCCCGGCTTTTGGCGAACAACAGGATGCCGGTCGTCTCCGCGTCCAGCCGGTGAACATGCTGAAGAAATTTCAGGTTGCGCGACTTCGCCCAGAAATAGTTTGCGGCGATGCTGGAATCGATCGCCGCCTGGAGATTGCGGTTGGTCCGCTGCCAGGTGTAGGGGATCAACATCCAGCCCGTCGGCTTGTCGATCGCCAGAACCGACCGGTCCTCGAACAGGATCGGGATCGGGTCCAAGCCCGGGAACTGCATATGCATGGGTTTTGCCACGTGCGAAGTATGAAGGTCGCCGTTGCCGTTGGCGAGAGGGTTCAACATCCGGATTGGGTTGAACGCTCCAAAGCCGGCGTCCTGATCTCAATCGCAATCTTAGTCTCAATCCCAATCTCAGAAGACCGGATTAAGATTATGATTAAGAGGAGGATTAAGATTGTGAGCCGACACATCAGGAGATCCAAGTTGCCACCCGGTTGCGTTCTTGTTCTTTGGTCCGAGTGATCTTGACCTGGTCGGTTTGCGGGCGGATTCTCCGGCCACAACTCCGTCATCCAAGTGAAACGCCATTCCACGTTCCGTCTCAGTTTCAGAGCCACGCTGTTCACGCTGATGCTGGTCGTCTTGCTGACAGCAGTGGTTCTCATCGGCGCGGCGGGTTACGTCTACGCGCGGTTTGCGGTCGAAAACCTCGGCAACCAGGTGCTGGTGCAGACGGCGGAACGCGTCGGCCAGCACGTGGAACACGCCCTTGATGTCGCGGAAGCCGAGGCATCCACGGTGCGGAACCTGATCGTGCGCGGATGGATTGACCCACAGGATCATGAGCACGCGACCGACTATTTTCTCGCGGCCCTGAGGGCGAGGCCCAGCCTGTCCTACCTCACCTTCGGAATGCCGGACGGCCGGTACTATCACGCCTTCCGCGACCGCGACGGCGGTTTGAGCGGACTGTGGTTGATTCCCGAAGACAATGGTGACCGGCGTCTCATTGAGTTCGTCGTTGATCGCGACGGCCGGAGGGAGACGATCCATGACATCGCGAAGTCGGTCCGGACACCGCCTTTCGAACGCCCCTACTACCTCGCGGCCCGCGACGCGGGAAAGGCGCTCTGGACCGAGTCGTACGTCTTTCTGGGATCCGGTGAATCGCTTGATATGCCGGGGGTCAGCCGTTCCGTGCCAGTTTACCGGCAGGGCGGAGGTGAACTTCTCGGCGTGTTAACAGCTGATTTCGATCTGAACGCGATGAGCCGCTTTCTGACCAACGTGAACGTGGGGCCGGGCGGACTCTGTTTCCTGATCGAAGTCACGTCGGACGGAACACCGCGGGTGATCGCCCACCCGGCGGCGGTGCATCCGGACGCGGAGGCGCGACTGGATCTGACCGAGCCCGCCCCCAACGGCAACGGCCGCGTGACGGTCTCTGCTGAGAAAATTGCCGATCCGCGCGTTCAGCGGTTCCTCTCGTCGCTCGGCGACAGGCTGGCCACGATTCCGCCGTCGTTCAGCGAGGTGGTCATTGATGTGGACGGGGAGGAGTACGTTGGCGGCTACCGTCATCTCGACCGGAACGGCGGACCCGAGTGGATCATCTGCATGTTGATTCCGGAAGCGGACCTGTTCGGCGACGTCCGCCGAATGGCGAAGCTCATGGCGTTGATGGGACTGGGTGGCGTCGTGATCGCCGGGGCGCTGTCGTTGCTGCTTTCCCTCCGCGTGGCCGGAAGCCTCGGGAACATCGCCCGCGAGACCCGCGAGATCGGCCGGTTCGAACTCACTCAAAAAGAGCCGGTACTGAGTCGCATCGAAGAGATCAGCACCCTGGCATCGGCAGTTGAGGAAATGAAAACCAGCCTGCGTTCGTTCCAAAAATATGTGCCGTCGGAGTTGGTCAGAGAATTATTGGCATCCGGCCAGGAAGCAAAACTCGGCGGAACGCGAAAGGAGCTCACGGTTTACTTCTCCGACATCGTTGGGTTCACTACGATCTCGGAAAAACTTCCCCCCGACGATTTGGTAAGACTGCTTTCCAGCTATCTCGAAGAGATGACCGGTGAAGTGCTCAAGAACGGTGGTACCGTCGACAAATACATTGGCGACGCCATCATGGCTTTTTGGGGCGCGCCGCGACCGCGCGAATTGCACGCGCTCGATGCCTGCCGCACCGCCCTGGCAAATCAGACCCGGCTCGCGGAACTGCGACTCGATTGGGAACGCGTGGGATTGCCCGCACTGGAGGCGCGTATCGGCCTCCACACCGGCACCGCTACGGTGGGCAACTTTGGCAGTCCGAACCGTCTCGATTACACCGCCATTGGAGACACCGTCAACGTCGCCAGCCGTCTCGAAGGGCTCAACCGGATTTACGGCACCAGCATTCTGATCAGCGAATCGACCCAAGAAGCTGTTCGAGAACAGATGGTCACGCGTCCCCTCGACAAGGTCGCCGTCAAAGGGCGCAAAGCCGGAATGATGGTCTACGATCTGGTTGGCGAAATCGGGAACGTCACGGACGCAAAGAAGGAATGGTCGAAAAAATATGCTGAAGCGCTGGATTTGTATTTCTCAGGAAACTGGTCCGTAGCGCTCGAAGGATTTGAGGCCGTTCAAACCGCAAAGCCCGACGACGAAGCCGCGCGGCTGATGATTGAACGGTGTCGCGTGTATCTCGAAAACCCGCCTGACAAAGATTGGGACGGTGTTTTTCATGCCCCGAAATGACTGCGCCTGAACAGTAATCAGTGGTCAGTGGAAACGGACGCATTCGCTAACCGCTCAGCGTTTCTTTCCAATTTATGTTAATTCGCGTAAAATGTCTTCTCCCCTCCCTGACTTTGTTCTGCTCGCGCAACTGAACTTGACGGGATGGCTGGGTTGACGATGCTTTCAGTATGATCCAGTGGGTTCCCTATGGTCCGCACGCGTTGCTTCTGCGGTTTGCCAGTTGCGTGGGCGATGACGCATTTAGGATTGGCCGCGCGATCATTGCGGAGCTTGAAAAACATCCGCCGCACGGATTGATCGAATACGTGCCTGGATTCACCACCGTCCTCTTGAAGTTCGATCCTTTCCACACCGGAAACATCTCGCTGACCGGTCAGCATGTCGCTGCGCAACTCGCCGATCTTTCGCCAAAGAATTTCAAGGAACGGTCCGCGAAAGAAATCCCCGTTTGCTACGATGGCGAAGATCTCGAATCGCTCGCGGAGAAACATTTGTTGACACCCAAAGAAGTCGTTCAGATTCACAGCGAGCCAGTTTACAAAGTCTATCTGCTCGGATTTTCGCCGGGCTTTCCCTACCTCGGCGAACTGGATTCGCGCCTGCACACACCGCGCCGGGCATCGCCCCGAACGCGGGTTCCGGCCGGGGCGGTCGCAATCGGCGGTGAGCACACGGGAATCTATTCCGTCGCGAGCCCCGGTGGCTGGCAGATCATCGGCCACACGAAAGTCGCTATATTCGCTCACGAACTGCTCGCGACAGATGCCGATCCGAAAAATCTCTTTTTTCTCGAACCGGGCGATCGCGTCAAATTTGTGCCGGTCAAAATGTAAGTCATGGGAGCCGATGTCATCAAAGTCGTCCGCTGCGGAATGGGTGCCTCTATCCAGGATTTCGGGCGGCCCGGTTTCGCGCGCTTCGGTGTGCCCGCGAGCGGCGTGATGGATCAACACGCGCCGGGCTGGGCGAACAAACTTCTGGGCAATCCCACAGACGCGCCGGTGATCGAGCTGCTAATGCAGGGCGCGCATTTCGAAGTGCTCCGGACGTGCTGGATGGTCATCGCGGGCGCGGATTTGCAATGCAATTTTCCGCGCTGGCGGATCATCCGTGCGCATCGCGGCGAGAACGTCGTTTTCGCTCTGTCGCAATCCGGGCTCTGGGCCTACCTCGCGGTTGAGGGCGGGTTCGACGTTCCGAAATTCTTCGGCAGCGCGAGCACATATCCTCGCGGCCGGATCGGCAACGCGCTGGCGGCGGGAGATCTTTTGAAATGCGGAAACGCCGGGCATCTGAAGCTGCCCGAACACGTCGCGGGCCGGCTGGCGGCGATTGATGAACAACGTCACTACAACCACCCGCCGCCGATTCGCGTCTGGCCCGGTCCGCAGTGGGACCTGTTCAGCACGAAGGATCGCACCGCGCTCTTTCAGCAACCGTGGTCCGTCACGTCGCAGAGTGATCGCGTGGGCTACCGCTTGCACGGAACGCAGTTGTCGGCTGCCCAAAACCAGATCATCAGCGAGCCGGTCCTGGTCGGTTCCATTCAAGTCCCGCAGAACGGCCAGCCGATCGTGACGATGCGCGACGGACCGACCGTCGGCGGTTATCCGAAAATAGGACTGGTTCACACGGACGATCTTTCCTGGCTGGCGCAGTGCCGACCGGGCGTGACGTTTCAGTTCCAATCGGCCCATGAAAATTGATCTCAATTGCGACCTTGGCGAAGGCGAACCGCTGGGACACACCCGCGAACTCATGCGCTGGATCACGTCCGCCAACGTCGCGTGCGGCGGCCATGCGGGCAACGCGGTTTCAATGCGTGACTGCGTGCGGCTGACGCAGGAGTTCGATGTCAACCTCGGCGCGCACCCCGGACCTTGGAGCCGGGCGGACAAGGGGCGAGGTGCGTTCACCATCACGCAGGACAGCCTTGTGTCACTGCTGGTCGAACCGGTGGCGGCGTTGCAGGACATCGCGGTCGCGGAGGGCGCCGCTATCCGCCACATCAAGCTTCATGGCGCGCTGTATCACGCAGTCGAGCAGAACGATGAACTCGCGGACGCTTACGTCAAACTGGTTCATCGGCACTGGCCGGATGTACACATCATCGCGTTGTCTGGAGGTCAAGTGGTGGGCGCGGCAAACAAGAACAATGTGCCCGTCTGGCGGGAGGTATTTGCTGACCGGGCCTATCAGAACAACGGTCAACTCGTTCCCCGCAATCAACCGAACGCCGTGCTGACGGACACGGGAACGATTGTGGACCGCATCAAGGCGTTCACGTCGAACCGTCATTTAAGGAGCCTCGATGGCGAGGTCATCGACCTCGCCTGTGACACCGTTTGTGTTCACTCAGATTCACCGAACGCGGCGGAACTTGTCCGCGAGCTCGCTCGAATTCTGAAAGACACGACTGCGTGAACGAGCGACAGAATTCAATTCGTTTTATCCCTTCGGATTCTAAAACAGCTCTGCGGGAGCGTCGCCCTGCCCTTCGCTACCATTCGCGCACTTCGCGTCAACTGCCCGGTTTGCGTTATTCGGTCTTTTTGAACTGCCTGTCTGCAAAGTTCAGATACTGCTCCCAATCAAAATCGGTCACGTCATGTTTTCCGGTGCGGATGTGGTAACCAACGGTGTCACCAACCGGCGTGTCAATCGCTGGCTGTTCTTCCACCCCCACGCCGCCTTCACCGAATAGTTCGTAGACCGGCCCCGCGTATTTCGCCGACAGAAACTCCCCCTTCGGATCGGCCCACTGATCGTCCACCGCGCTCGCGACATAAACCGGTCGCGGTGCGATGAGCGCAATCAGTTCATGTTGATCGAATGGCAGCGCGGGTTCGTTGTCATTGTATTGTTTGAAGTTCTTGTTGAACCAGTGCGGGAAGCTGGTGTTGATGCGTTTCACCGTTTCGCCGAACGCGCGTTTGCTCAAGGCCGCACCACCGCAGCCGGAGTCATTGGAGATGACGATCGCGAAGCGCACGTCCGAAGCGCCGCCCCACAGCGAGGTCTTGCCTAGGCGCGAATGGCCCATCAGCGCGACCTGTTTCGAATTCACGTCGTCGTCTGTCTCGAAGTAATCCATCACGCGACTCAAACCCCAACTCCACGCGGAGATTGCGCTCCATTCTTCAAGCTCCAGCGGTTTGCCGTCCTTGTCGGTTTTCAGCTTCGATCGAATGCCTTCCTTCCAGCCATCCTTGTGATCCGGTTCGACGTCGCCGTAGTAGATCGTCGCCAGCCCGTAGCCGCGATCAAGAATCGCATCCACCGCCCAACGACTCGAACTGGTGCCGCGCCCCGCATCCGTTGCCCGATTATCCGTGACGCCGTTGTCCTGATCGTTTGGCACCCAGGAGGTGGCGAGGTCAATTCCCGGATCGGCGTTCACGGTATGGTTGCCCCTGAAGTTGTATCCGACGAACATCGGCACCGGACCTTTCGCATCGACGGGTAGATACATGAGCACATGAATCTCGTGTCCCCCGCCCTCGCCCAGCGGATGAATCGTCACCTGCTTTCGGACGGCCTTCCCACCCAAGGCGCCCCGCTCCGTCGACGTCACCTCGAACACCATTTCCGCCGACCTGCCGGGCTGGCGACCAAACATCTGGTCTTCGATCAGCGCATAAATCTCCGGTCGACGAACCGCCAGCCATTGATTGGTGGTGGTCACCTTTGAACCATTGTTCGCGGTCAACGGATCGGGCAGCGTAAACTGCGGCACGTTCGATTCGTCATAGTTGTAACCGGCGGGTTGGGCATCGACATCGTTCATGGCGAAAATTAGCGAGAGGCTGAGAATCGTAAATCTGGCGGGAGCGTTCATCGGCTCAAAATATCCGAAACGAAGGCTGGTTCACAATCCCTAAAAACACGAATACCGCGAAACGGGCGGATCCTGCCACTGCCCCCACTTCTGGTTTGCCAAGTCGTGGCCGGACGATGGCCGTCACTCAAACCGACTTGGCGTCAGGATGCGTCCACGGCTTGCGATACGGGCGGGTCAATCGTTTGGTTGCCTCGGCGTCGCCCGGGATCTCACCCTTGGCAGGATCAAATTTTAGATCACGACCGAGTTCCTGCGAGACGTTGGCGAGAATACAGGACGCACTCGAAATATAACCCTGCTCGATGTCTGCGACCGGCTTGCCACGGGATTCAATGTTCGTCAGCAGATCCATCATGTGCCAGCGCACGGCGGAAGCGACCTGGCGTTCGAGATCCTTCTCGGTTTCGTCCTCAGGGAATTTCTCGTATTCAAACAAAGGCGTGCCCGCCAGGGTCGGCTGGCTCTTGCCCGCCGGGAAGAATTCATACTTATTCACGCTCGCTTTGAGCGTGCCCTTGTCGCCGTAGAAAATTGCTGACCACGGGTACTCCCTGTCCGGCGCGTCACCCCACGAACGATGCGTCCAGACGACGTCCAGTTCATCAAACGAGAACGTCGCCGACTGCGTGTCCGTAATGTTGGCGCGGGCCGCCTTGTCCACGAAGATCCCGCCGAGTGAACTGACGCGCGTCGGCCAGCCGAGATCGAGCATCCAGCGGGTCATGTCCAGCATGTGAACGCACATGTCACCAACAATGCCGTTGCAGTACTGCATGTAGGCCCGCCAGCCGCGCGGATGAATGATCTTGTTAAACGGCTGCATCGGCGCGGGTCCGGTCCACATTTCAAAATCCAGATTTTCCGGGGCCGGAATGTTCGGAGCCGTCTCGATCGTATCGCTGTTGCGCATGTGGTAGTAACAACAGATTTCCACATGCGAAATCTTCCCGAGCAGCCCTTCCTTGATCACGCGATCCCGGGCCTCGATCAGATGCGGCGTGCTGCGCCGCTGCGTGCCGATTTGTACCACCCGTTTGTATTTGCGAGCCGCAGCCAACATCGCCTGGCCTTCGGTGATGTCCACGCTGATTGGTTTCTGACAGTAAATGTCCGCGCCTGACTTGCATGCCTCGATCATGTTCAACGCATGCCAGTGATCCGGCGTGCCGATGAGCACGATATCCAGGTCCTTCTCCTTCAGGAGCTCCCGATAATCACTGTAGGTGCGCGGCTTCTTCTTCGAACGTTGGCGGGACGCGACAACGTCCGCCGCATCCGACAGCATCCTGCTGTCAACGTCACACAGGGAAACCACTTCAACCGGCTCAACCTGGATCAATCGCAGCAGATCGATCTTGCCGTACCAACCGGTGCCGATCAGTCCAACGCGCCGAACCTTTTCAGCGGCAAACGTGGTGGGGACATAGGATGCCGCAGCGGCGGCGGCGATTACGGTGGAGGTGTTTTTGAGAAATTTGCGGCGGTTCATGGGCATCTTTTATCCCGCCGCGATCCCAAAGACAAGAATTCAGAATGGTCGGCCTGATGACAGGCTAAAATCGAGAGTCAACCCAAATGTCCGGGACGGCAACAATCGAGGCCCGGAGGCTATTTGTTTAATAACACACACCGTTCGGGCCAACCGCTTCGTCGACTTTGCCACGCCCGCCCAACCGCACCACATCCTTCATCTCCGGCAGGCGCCGCACGGCGGTTCCGGATTGACGCATCGTCCAAATCACTCTCGAAACTTGGGGCGACAACGGCAATTCCTCGACCGTGCTGCGGCTGACGGATTCCATCACCGGTCACATTAACGACAGCCTGTTGCAAAGCCTCGACGAAGGCTGGCGTCAACTCTACGGAGCAGGTGGCCTCAAGTCGTTTGTCGAATCAAAGCGTTGACAGTCTGATGGTGTTCAGTGCGGTCGACTCCCGACACCGCCCGATCAACTGAACCTCTTTATCGTTTGCGGTGACTTTCAGATTCTTTGGTGAAATGACACGGACCGCCGCGCAAAAATGTTCGGCGACGCCATCGAGGCAGCCGATTCTCACTTGTAATTATGGGTCGTCGCCCGCGCGCAGCCATCCAGTTGAAATTGAACAGAAGCCCGCCAAGAGGCGCGAATGGGGCGGAGTTTTTCCAACCAAATGCCAGCCGTCGAGTAGAACCGGATGGTGACTCGTTGCGGTTTCCGGATCGGTGATCGGTTTCCCCGGTCTTCTTTGCCTCCTCTGCCAGCTTCTGTCCTGCTGGCTCACATCGTGTTCTGGTTCAGTGCCTGACATACATTTGACACAGCCTCTATTCGCGTGGATTCGTGTCCATTATTGGTTTCCCGCTTTACGGTGTTGGCTTAGTCTTCGCTCATGCGTTTTTTGCTGAATGGATTTATGGCCGCAGTGTGCCTGATGTCATCGGTCGCGAGCACTGCGGCTGCGGCGTCACATCGCAGCGATTCGTGGAAACTGAACCGGGGTCGGCTGGAGGTCGCGGAGAACCATCGGTATCTCCAGCACGAGAATGGCGATCCGTTTCTGTGGATCGGCGACACCGCGTGGGAGTTGTTTCACCGGTCCACTCGCGATGAAGCCGAGGAATATCTGGAAAACCGCCGGTCCAAGGGGTTCACCGTCATTCAATCCGTTCTGATCGCCGAGATGGACGGGGTCAGCATCCCGAATTCCTACGGGCACCGTCCGTTTCACGGCACTGACGTCACTCGTCCCATGGTCCTCACCGGACGGAGAAACGACTACTGGGATCACGTGGATTTCATCATCGAGGAGGCTGAAGATCGCGGCCTTACGATGGCCATTGTTCCGACTTGGGGGGAATGGGTCACGCCGCGCTTTGTCGAGAACCCCTATTTTGAATCTGCCTCCGAGGCCTATCGCTACGGCAACTTCCTCGGCAAACGCTATCGCAGGAACGAAAACCTCGTGTGGATTCTCGGTGGCGACCGGCAGCCGACCGAGAAGGTGAACGGGTTCACCGTGTGGCGCGCGATGGCCGAGGGCATCGCGGACGGCGTCAACAACATGTTTCTCCATGACAACCGGGCGGATTACTCCAAAACCATGATGACCTACCACTCGATGCAGAGTTCCGCGAAATGGTGGTCCGAGGACCCGTGGATTGATTTTTACATGTGGGGCACTTACCACGGATCGGCCGACTGGACGCGCAGCTTTCGTGTCGCCACCGAGGACTGGAACCGCGCGAATCCGAAACCGACCCTGAATGGTGAACCTTGCTACGAGGAAATGCCGCGCGATTACACGGGCGACAACGGTTTCTTCGGGGCGACCGAAGTCCGCAACGCCGCCTACTGGTCGCTACTCAGCGGCAGTTTCGGGTTCACCTACGGTGCCCATCCGATCTGGCAGATGTGGTCCGGCAAGGCCCCGCCGTCCACCGTAAAGCTTCCGGATCTGGCACCGACACGCATGACCTGGCAGGCGGCTCTGGATTTGCCCGGCGCGCAACAGATGTATTACGTCCGCAAGCTGATGCTCTCGCGGCCGTTTGAACAACTCCGGCCGGATCGCTCGCTTCTTGTGGACCCTCCCAGCTTGATGGATCCCGACCCAGAAAACCAAATTATTGCGGCCCGTGGTAACCGGTTCGCACTGTTTTATTCACCGCACGGCAAGGCCATTTATTTCAACTGCGACCGCATTTTGACGAACGGCATCAAGGCGTGGTGGTATGATCCGCGCGAGGGCTTCTTCATCGAGATCGGCGAGTTCCCGTTCAAGGCACAGATGCTCTTCGATCCTCCGGGCGAGGATGCGGACAACGACTGGATCCTCCTCATCGACGACGCAAACGCCGGGTTTAAAAATCCGAAGTGAGTTCGGGAGACCGTTTCAGTAGTGCCGCATCGGGTCCCTCTCCTTGGGTTCAAGCGTGACCGAGATCTTGGTCGTCGCGGCTGGACTGAGCGATACTGTTGCCGCACGTCGTTCCCCGGAAAGGAAACCGGTCTTCACCTTGGGCAAAACATAGTTGGAGTGGCCAACTGCAAACTGGGTTGTGCGAATGGGAACATTTGAAAGAACTGCGAGCCCTGACTTGTCCGTCACGACCGGATCAGGTTTTGCGGCAGGCTGGTTGGTCGTCCAGGAATAGTGTCCTGAGTGGCCTCCGACTGCCTTTGGTCTGAGCGCGTAGGGGGTAATGACAGCGCCGCTGATCGGGTTGCCCGCACCGTCGATCACCGTGATTTCGGAAACGGGATTGGGTGGTTTCGAAATGACGACAAAAACGATGAGCCCGGCGCCCAAAACCCCCAGCGCCGCCAGGAGCAGCCTGGCCGTCGAGAAAGCGGCCCTCAGTGAACGTCTTTTTCCCTTCATGATCGGAGGGTTTTGGTGACCGACGATGGGAATGCAACCACAAAGCTGGCCGGTGAAAAAAAGTCGGCTCCAGTTTTTGACAACCTGAACCATCCGGTTCGCCTCAGCGCCAAGGATCAGTTCGGCGGAGCATCCCCGAGGTCGACCTTCCTCAGTTCAAACTGATCAACAGCGAAAAAATCCGCGTCCGAAACGGAAGCCTGCCCTGTCGGCACTGGTTCCGCGCTAGTCGCGATGTAGAGCGTGAAAGGGCCGGGCACCGTCACTGGAAAACCATTCTCAGCAAAGTCCCGGTTCTTCGGTTCTTGGGCATCCGATTCATCCGATGTCCGATCCCTGAACCCCGCGCTCCACACGTAGTTTGTGGATTCGATCTTGAGTTCGTAGTCCTCGGCGTTTCCACGCGCAGGCTCCCGGTTCCAAAACACTAGGACGCGATCGATGGCTGGGGCGCCGGTGGACCTCATCAGGCCCCGCAGGCGATAGCGCCCGGGCATGGTAAAGTGAATCCGATACGCGAGATACCGGTGGCCGCCTGACGAGGCCAGAACATCCCGTCCGTTCATCCGCATCACATTTCGGCCATCGTCCTTCGTCGCCTGCCATGCTCCGGTCAGGCGGGTGAAACCCGTCGCATCGAACCGAACGATACCGTTCGTCTCGGTGAACTCCCGGCCGGTGTTGACGACGATCTGGCTCAGCGGACTGTTGGCGGGCAGCGGGCGCTGATCCATCGGGCCGTACCGGGTCGCACCGAGTTTGCCCTCCTTCTTGATCGCACGATAGACGAGGTAGTTCCCGAAAATGGAGCCGACTAGGAACACGCCGATGACCGGCAGGAGAATTTCCTTTTTGACCCAAGGCGGAAGCTTTTGTGGTGGCGGTGTAGGTTCGTCCATTTTTCAGTTTAACGCAAAGCCCGACTATGAGAGGAAGCGTACGCTCCAGCAAACTTCATTCATGAAATCCAACCGAACCACCTGCCGGCGACGTCAGAAAAATTACTCCACCGTTTCGATTGTCAGTTCCCCAAAACGGATCGGCTGACCGGAGTAAGGGGCCGCCCAGGCGGAGGCCTTGCCGGGGTTCGGTTTTTCGGAATTGATGTGGGTGAGCTGCCATCCGGCAGGTTCGGTTTCACCCGACTTCCAGACCTTTCCTTTGACTGCCCACAGACCTGCGTCGGATTCGATCTGAAGTTTCATTTCTGTCCATTCACCGGACGGCCAGTCAAAACTCATCGTGGCAACGGGTTCCTCCCCCTTGACCAGTTCCACCGAGCGCTTCGCCGGGGAATTCCGCAACCGGTAACCGCTGACCCCGCACACCCCGATCGAGAAAGTGGGATAGCGCCGGCCGTTCTTCGCGCTCTGCACACGCGCGCTCACGGTGAACCCTTTCAGTTCCTGTTCGCCGGTTTTGAACTTGGTTTCGTCATCGGTGAAAATGACGTTGGGACCGAAGAGAAAACCAAACGTCTCCAGCGGCGAACCGGGCAGTTCAAAAACCTTTTTGCCTTCAAATTCCCGCACCGCAAAATCGCCGTCGAACACCAGCATGTCGTCGGGAACTTCACCAATCTCGATGTCCTTGAAATCCGTGTGATAGAGCGGCTCCGCTGCGATCGCCGATCCAATGGTTATTCCCAGGGCGGCAACTCCACAAACAATTCGATTCAACTTCATAGTCATAAATTTCTTCATAAGAGACCGCGTCGCAGGCGGTCGGCTCAAATTGCTACTCATTTCGCAACGCTGCGAGCAGCTTCCCGCGCAGGGCAACTTTGGTCGCGATCCACGTCCACAGCAGGCCGTTGACTAGAACGCCGCCGAGCGTCAGCGGCAGCGAACGCCACGGGATTTCCCCACCGGGAGAAAGGATCGCGGGAAGGATCGCGATCAATGCCGTGATTAATCCGAGACCGAGTCCCAGCGCGAGCAACAGGCCGTGCTCAACAAGGACCATGCGCTGCAATTCGCGACGTCGAAAACCGATGGCGAGCAGCAGGCCCAGTTCGCCGCGTCGTTCCAGCACGTTGCGCAAAACCACGACGCCAAGGCCCGCACTTCCGAGCAGCAGGCCAAGTCCGCCGAGAACTTGGAACGTGCTTAGATAGGTATTTTGCACTGCGTTGAAGGCGTTCATGCGATCGATAGCCGGCGTCAGTTCAATTCCGATGTCCGACATGTTCCGCGACAGCGCCGCCGAAACGTCGGACGTTTTCTCAGACGGCGCGTCGATGTAAAACATTCGATATCCGCTCTCCCCCGGGAACCGTTTGATGAACTCGGCTTCATCAATCAGCAGGTTGCCCTGAAGGATGGAATTCTTCACCGCACCGATGATTCGCAGTTTGAAAACGCTTCCGGCCTCGTCCGTCATTTCGATACTGTCGCCGATCTTCTTCTGAAGCGCCCACATCAAAGAATTGAAATCCCCGATGCACGCGATCTCGTCATCGGCCAGCGGCGTTGAACCGGTTGGATGAAACTCACCGCGCGCCAACGAAAGCCACGGGCTCGCTTCATTTACGCCTTCCGCAATTCCGGCAAACGTAAACGCATCACGTTCGGCAAGGAGCTGCGGTTTCACTCCGACAACGCGTGGTGTCTGCGCCTTGTTCAAGTTCAGGCAGCTCGCCTCATCGCCGTCGCGTACACGAAACGGCACGAACGAGACGTCCTGAAGATTCTTTGGGTTGAAGCCGTAAAAGTCGCGGCCCTTTTCGGTATTCAAATCGTGCATCACGGGGAGCGCCGTTTCACCGATCAGCGCGAACCCGCCGGTGCCCGAACTGCGCTTGTGTGCATCAACCGTTGCGTCCAGACGAAACGCGGCGATTGCGACCACGAGAAACGTTCCTGCTGCCAGAAGTGCTGCGGTGGCAACGCTGCGCTTGCTGCGGCGGGTCGCGTTGCGGATCGCAAGTTGAGCCGTGTTGGACATGGACGAACTGCTCGCCACGGACGCCTTGTTGTTCAAACGGGCGAACCAGATGCGAATCAAAAGCAGGCCGCTGATCAGGATCAACGCGCCGACGCCGAAGAAATCTCCGGCAGCATCGGCGAGTCCTTTCTTGAACGCGCCACCGGTCATCGCCAGCGCCATCAGCAGCAGCGCAATGACGATCAACGCGACCCATTTGCCGGCGGTTTTGTCGAAGCGTTGACCCGCAGCGTCCGCTCCCTCGGTCAGGAGCTCGCGGGCGGACTGAGCTGCCTGTTTGCGCACCGTGAACCAGATCGTGATAGCGCTCACCAGCGCCGCTCCAAAGATCCCGGAGACCACCGTGATGCCCGACGCGTGAAAACTGAGCGCGGCGGATCCGACCGCTTTGCTCCAGATCGATGTGAGGCCGTGAACCATCAGGCTGGCGTATCCCAGTCCGCCAATCGCGCCGATCACGCCGCCGATCAATCCGATCGAGACACCCTCTTTCAGAAGCAGTTTTCGAACTTCTTTGGGTTGAAATCCGAGCGCGAGCAGGGTGCCGATTTCGGCGGACCGTTGTTCGAGTCCGAATTGAAAGAGCAACGCCATGAGCAACAACGCCGACGCGATCAGAAACATGCTGAACCCGATAAACATCCCGCCAAAGTAGTTTCCCGTGCCCGACGAACTCGCAATCAACGCCTGTTCGCGCACGGGTTCAAATTGTAGCCCGACACTGTCCGGGTCCAGATCAGCGAGAATCGTCGCCGCGAGTTGATTTGTCTGAACATTCGCCGCAGGCCAGCGCAGCGCGGTGTAGCTCCCAAACCGGTTCGACCAGATCTCTTCGCCTTTCGCGAGGGTGATGAACGCCTTGGGTGTGCCCTTGAAATTTTCCCAATACTTTTCGTCCTTGGGTCGGATGCGACTTGTTTCCAGTTCGAAACCCGCCTGCCAATCACGCGTCGTTTCCGCGTCAGAAACGCCCGGAAAGTCGGGCATCAAATCACGATCCGCAGCGGCACCGGTCATGGGAACGATGCTGTGAACACGGAAAGTGTTGGTGCGTTCGAGCAGCTCGCGACCGGCATCGAGCAGGTAATAACGGATGAAAACATCGTCGCCGACTTTCGCGTTCAAGTCGTCAGCCAGCCAGTCGTTGATGACGATCTCGTCGTCCGCCATGCCCGTCGGAACAACCGGTCCGCCCATCGCGGTGATCATCGAATACGGTGTGGAGTTGGTGCCGTGCGAAAGCTCGTTCGCGAAGTAGGTGAGCAGGCGGCCGGAGCCGGGAGCGGCAGTTTCGGCGGCGATGATTTTCACCGGATCGAGGAAGACGCTGGCGGAGCGCAGTTCGATTTCCTGACCTTGATTCGCCGGGCGAAGCTCGAGTTCGGCGTCGGCGAGCTGCCAGGCTTGTTCGAGAAATATTTTTGCCGTTTCGGTGTCGATGTCGCCGGACGCGAGGAGCAGGTTCGACTTGTCGCTCAGATCGATCTTGCCCTGGAGAAACTGTAGATTGAGAAACGCGTTGTAGGGAGCGATTTGATTCGCGCGCAGACTGAACCGGCCGAATTCTGCGTCACTGACAATCGCGTGAACCTCCACTCGCATGGCGACGGCGAGATCGTCCTGCGGCGTGATAGCCGAATCACGGGAGAGCAGCGACGGTTTCAGCACACGAAGCAAAACGGTGTCGCCGACGCCGACTTTGAGCTGGATCGCCAACGGTTGATTCAAGACCACTTTGTCCCCGGGAATTGAACCGAACGTCGGAGGCTGATCGGCGAACTTCCAAAACGACGGGTCGACGCCAAGCACTTGAACGTGATTGGCGCGGGCGGACGAATCAACGGAATTGGCGGTGCCTTGAACTTGAATGGCCGCCGCGAACTGAATTCCTGAATCTGCGCTGACTTGAGACTGCATTTCGCCTTTGAGCTCGGTTCGGAAAAAACGGTCGCCGGACGCCATCGCGAGCTGAGTTTTGCCCAATCGGCTTAGTGCCATTTCCTTCAGACTGATCCGCACGGAATCGCCAACAACGAGCGCACCAATCAGCGCCGCGCTGCCAATGGCGGCACCGAGCAGCACGCCGAAGTGTGACCGGGCGTGGAACGTGAGGCTGCGGCGGATGAGCGTGAACAGATTCATTTCTTTTTGACCACAGATGGACACAGATGAACACAGATATTGGTGGGGCGAGTCTCTCCGAGCGAGCCTTCGGCGAAACACCTCACGCTCAAGCGTTCTGACTGATGGAAATCTATCTTCACGCCCGAAGGCTCGTTCGGAGAACTCGCCCCACCTGTTTGAAATTCGTGTGACTTCGTGTCCATTGGTGGTTTCTAACGGGTGGCGGCCTGAAGTTCGTGCAGCTTGCCATCGCGCAGTTCGAGCACTCGACCGATCTTGTCTGCCAGTTCGCGGGCGTGGGTGACGACGATCATGGCGACGTTTTCCTCGCGGTTCAGTTCGAGCAGGAGATTGATGAGCTCTTCCGCGTTATGCCGATCCAGCGCGCCGGTGGGTTCGTCGGCAAGCAACAGATTGGGCTGGTTGATCAACGCACGCACGACGGCGACCCGCTGACGCTCACCACCCGAAAGCTGGCCGGGTCGATGGTTCAATCGACTGCCAAGCCCGACGCGATCCAGCAACCGTTTTGCGCGATCTTCGACGCCGGATTGTTTGCCGGACGCAGCGGCCAACGTCGGCACGAGGACGTTTTCCCAGACCGAGCATTGCGGCAGGAGATAGTGAAATTGAAAGATGAATCCAAGCTGACGATTCCGGACTTCAGCCAACTGCCGGTCGCCGAGCTGATCGAGGTTTTTTCCCGCCAGTTCAACGGTGCCGCTGTCCGCGCGATCCAGCGTACCGATGATGTTGAGTAGCGTGCTTTTGCCACAGCCGGACGGGCCGATGATGGCGACGGCATCCGTTGGCTCCAGCTGAAGTTCGACGTGGTCGAGCACGCTGAGTGAGCCGGATGATCCGGCGATCTCGTAGTTCTTCACGACACCGTTCAGTTTTAGCAGGGGAGGGGACATAAGTTTCGCGGATCAATATTGAGGAACTGTCGCGGTACGACAAGCGCGGCGGATATTTTATTCCTAGACGCGGCGGGGACTATTTCTTCTCAAGCCTTTTTCTTCTTCAGCTTGAAACCAAATGCCGAGAGCAGGCCGACCGCGAACCCGAGGAGCGCGGTGATCAGCAGCAGGATGAAACGCGGCATGGTGACGGTGAAGAACAGGATGCGGGTTTCCATCGGAGCCGTGTTCTGCACGATGATGATGATTCCCAGCACGGCGATGACGGCGGCGGCGATCAGTTTGGTTTTATTCATAACGGATACGGACAGAATAGCAAGCATGCCGGGACAACACCAACGGATTGTCACGTCCACTGGCGGGCCGATTTGCGGGCGGGGTAGCGCTGGCTCTCCGAGCCGGCTGGTGGGCGTGTTGAAGTATTCCGAGCGCAACACAGGACCGGCGCATCCGGATTCGCCGATGGCCCGCCCGGAAGAACCGCCCCGGCGACCCCCTCATCGACATCAAACGGTTCCTCGCGTTTGGAGTCCCCACCGTGTGCAGCAAGACGCCGAACTTGCGCGCGTGCGCTCTTCGATCCCGTCACTTCGTTCCGCCTGCCGATCGGGTGATCGGCGCTCCGGAAGGCACCCGGCCCGTGCCGTCACCGTGCCTCCTATTCAAGTGCCTCCTATTCAAGTGCCTCCTATTCAAGTTGCTCCACGCCGAACCGGCCCTTACATTGCGCCCGTGATTAATGTGAACGAAATGACGGGCGTCGGCGTGGAAGCAAACTCGGTGCGCAAGCCGGTGCCTTCCGTCCGGTTGGACAGCCTGTCCCGCGAGATTGTTGCGCTGAAGAAGAAGCACAACGCCGTCATTCTCGCGCATAATTATCAGGTGCCGGAAATCCAGGACGTCGCCGATTACGTGGGTGATTCGCTCGGCCTGTCCCAACAGGCCGCGAAGACCGATGCCGAAGTAATCGTGTTTTGCGGCGTTCATTTCATGGCGGAGACGGCGAAGATTTTGAACCCGCACAAGACCGTGATTCTGCCCGACAAAGATGCCGGCTGTTCGTTGGAGGAAAGCTGTCCCGCAAATAGGCTCAAGGAATTGCAGGACACCAACCCGAATTTTTACACGATCGCCTACATCAATTGTTCCGCCGAAGTGAAGGCGTTGAGCGACGTGATCTGCACCAGCGGCAACGCCAAAAAAATTGTTGAAGCCGCGCCCGCCGACAAAGATCTGCTCTTCGTGCCCGACGAAAATCTCGGGGCCTGGGTCATTGAACAAACGGGCCGGCCGATGACGCTGTGGAAGGGCAATTGTTACGTACACATCGAGTGGACCCACGAGGCAATCACGCGCATCCGCGAGACCCATCCTGACGCGCCACTGGTTGCGCATCCTGAATGCACGAAAGCCGTGCAGATGCTGGCCGATGAAGTTTGTTCGACGGAGAAAATGATCAGCTACTGTCGTAACACGTCCGCGAAATCCATCATCATCGCGACCGAAGCCGGGATGTTGCACCGGTTGAAAAAAGAGTGCCCGGACAAGACTTTCATTCCCGCGCCCACGGACAAGTGCGCGTGCAACGAGTGTAAATTCATGAAGATGAACACTCTCGAAAAACTGCACGACTGCATGACCAGTCTCTCACCCACGCTCGAACTGCCGGACGACATCATCAAGCGCGCCCGGCTTCCCATCGAACGCATGCTCGAAATCTCTGCGAGGTAATGGTGGTGCGCTGCGGCGGTGCGGACGGGACACCGCTGATTACCGTTGCTGAGGGTCAACGATCAGGGTTTTTGAAAACTCCAGGCGATGAGGCGGGTGCGTTTTTGCCCGTGACTCATGTTGATGACTTCGGTTCGTTTGGCGTTCACCTGCGCGAGAAGCTTTTTCAGCGGCGGCAGATTCTCGCTTTTTGAGATCAGGCACGTGAACCAATGCACTTGCGCCGCGAACTCCACGCTCTCCCGGATCATCCCGGTGACAAACTGCAGTTCGCCGCCCGGACACCACAACTCCGTGTTTTGGCCTCCAAAGTTTGATTGAGCGGAAATGTTTGTGAAATTCTTTCCGCCAAGGTTCTTCACCTTTCGCCGGGTGCCGGCGTGCGCTTCTTCAATCGAGGAATGGAACGGCGGATTACACATCGTCAGATCGAAGTGATCGGCTTTGTGGATGACGCCCCTGAAAATCGAGGACGGATCTTTCTGTTGAACGATCTTCACCAACTTCGTGAGGCCGGGGTTTGCCGCGACAATGGCGCGCGCCGTTTTGATCGCGATGGGATCAATGTCTGTCCCGACGAAACTCCATCCGTAACTCCGGCTGCCGATGATCGGGTAGATGCAGTTCGCGCCGGTGCCGATATCCAGTACGTTCACTTTCTTGCCGGTCGGAACGTCTCCGTCTTCTCCGGTCGCCAACAGATCGGCGAGATGGTGAATGGCATCCGCGCGTCCGGGAATCGGCGGGCAGAGATAGCCGGGAGGAATCTGCCAGTGCAGCACCTGATAATGGTGTGCGAGCAACGCCCGGTTCAGACAAACCACGGCCTGGCGGTCGGCGAAATCGATGGTGTGATCACCCGCCGGATTGGGCCGAAGATGGCGTTCCAGTTCGGGGCACGACTGGCGGAGCGCCGCGAAATCGTATCGCCCCGCGTGCGGATTTCGTGGATGGAAGGTTTCGGGTTCCACAGTGTTCTTCTTGTTCGGGCTGGCCATGATCACTGCGTCAGCTGGGCATGCTTTTCCGGGGCGGCCGCTTCGCGCAGTTTGTGTTTCCCGCTCTTGCGACGGCCCCCGATGCCGTCGGTGCCGGGCATTGACCGGTCGCGCGAATCAGCGGATCCGACAGATTAAGAAAAGAAAAAGACATGGCTGCTTATAACGACAATCCTAGTGACCGACAACCGCTCACCCGCGCAAACTCTCTGTCACCCGCTACAACAACAGTTTAGCAATCTGCTTCAGACGGCTCTCAAACTCGCGCAGTTTTTTTGTTGCTTTGAACTACGGTCGAAACGTATGGCTTGCTGCGGCGACTGATGTCGCCTCCGAAACGAGCTGGATTAGCTTGTTACACATCTAAACAAGAAATTTACCGATGGCTTCCACACCAAGCAAAGACCACAAGCGCCGGGAGCGTGAGCAGAAGAAATACGAAAAGCGCATAGCTCGAGACGCCGCAAAAGCCGAGAAGCTCGGGACCCAGCAGGCCGCCACCAAAGAGGCTCTCAAGACGAGTGAATCGGAGGCTCAGGCCAAGCTGGAGGCGGAATTTGAAGCCGAACTCGCAGCGGAGGCCAAGAGGGCAGGTTAAGGACGCCCGCTCCGCTGTAGCTTTGTGATCAGGGCTCCGTGGGAACGTCGCCGGGCCGTCCCTTTCTGAATCGGAGCGCCCACCCCCCCACGTTTTCAAACGCCCCCTGACCGGCTCCAGATTGACACCCGTTCCTCCACGCCTATCATTCGGCGTGATGTTCTGGATCTTCTTATTTTTCGGTATTGTCCCGGGTTGGGTCGCATCGATTCAACTGCGCAGGGCGTATGAAAAACATCTCGGAGTGCGAACCGAGTCCGGCGTTACGGGGTTTGAGGCCGCGCGCAGGATTCTCGACTCGAACGGACTCGCCGAAATTCCCGTCATCGAAACACCCGGTCACCTCACGGATCACTACGATCTGCTGAAAAACCAGCTTTGCCTTTCATCAGAAAACTACCAGGGCAAATCGATCGCCGCAGTCAGCATCGCCGCACACGAAGCCGCACACGCTCTTCAGGATCGCGAAGGCTGCCGGATGTTCAGATATCGCGCGCGCCTGATTCCGTTGGTCGGTGTCGCCACGCCACTTTCGATCACGCTCATTCTCATCGGGCTGTTCGTGAATTCTTCCGCCGGGCACGCCGTTCTGCCGATCGGCATCAGTCTGTTCGCCGTCGCAACCCTGTTCCGGCTGGCCACACTGCACGTTGAATTCGACGCCGACAGACGCGCGAAGGAACAGCTGCTCCAACTCGGTCTTGTTGCCGAAACCGACGTGCTTGGAATCTCAAAAGTGCTCAACGCCGCGGCGATGACTTATGTCGCCGGGCTGGTCAGTTTCAGCGGACTGCCCTCCGCCATTGGATTTCTGATTGAACAAAGCCGCCTTCCAGCCGACCATTCTCACATCATTAAAACACCATGAAAACGACACTTACCTTGTCCGCACTGATGCTCAGCCTGATTGCCGTCCGGGCCGCAGAGCTGGAGATTCCTCACGTTGCCGTCTACGGAACGGCGGTCATCGAAGCAGTCCCGGACGAAATGCACTGGATGCTCTCCGTGTCAACGCAAGGGGCTGAAGTCGCGGCGGTCGCCAAAACGCATGACGAGAAGGTCGCGGGCGTGATCGCGTTCCTGAAAGATCGGAGCATCGACAAGGACAAGATCCAAACGTCGCAAATTACGCTCGCGGAGAACTGGGTTTACCGGGACGGGAACCGGAACAAGGACGGTTACATCGCGTCGACCACCGTGGTCTTTGAGTCCGGCAAGCTGGAACAGTATCGCGATCTTTGGATCGGCTTGGCGAACCTTGCTGACGTGAGCGTGAACTCCGTCGGGTTCGACACCTCCAAGCGAATCGAGCACCAGAACAAGGCGCGCCTGATGGCGGTCCGCGCGGCGAAGGACAAGGCAATTGCGCTGGCTGAAGCGCTGGGTTCCCGCGTCGACGCACCCCTGGCGATCGAGGAGGACATGCCGATGAACGATGTGTACCAGAGCCGGGGAGCCAAGATGGGCGCATTCGCGGGAATTCAGGACGCTGCCCGCAACCCCGGCGACTCTTCGATCTCTGCCGGAACCATTTCGATCGAAGCGCGCGTGAAGCTTATTTTTCGAATCACGCCGGAATGACGCGCCATGTCGCGAGGTTCCGAGATGCCTCGGGCCCTGCGTGAGAAAGAGCGGCGGTGAACGCGCCGCAGTCCAGATGCTTCGCGAGGTTTTGGGTGGTCGCTTCCTCGAGGTAGCGTCTGGAATGCGCGTGTCTTCAGCACCGCTTTTCCTCGGAACCAGGATGTGCGCGAGGTCCGAAACGTGTCGGGAATTCCCACGCTCCACGCGCTCTTGGTGCTAATCCTAATCCTAATCCCGGCACCAAGGTCGCAAATCACCGGGCGTTCTTGCGTCCCAGCCCAAACTGGTCACCCACTTCCACGACGTGACCGTCCTTGAACTGGACCTCGAAAAACTTGGAACTGCCCACCGGATTGCCGTGTTCATCCCGGAATGTCGCCACCTGTTTCTTGGTGTGCGCATCAAACACATCGGGCGTGTGCGTCCAGGCGAAGCGGCCATCCAGGCTGAACGTCACCCAACCGTGGCCACCGATGGAAAGGTTCACCTGGCCTTTCGGCGAGGGCGGCATTTGCGTCGCGTCAAAAATGAAAAGCTTCTTCCCATCCTGATCGCTGATCCACAGTTCGGTTTCGTCGGGCGTCAACGCGGCACCGTGGGTGCGATGCGCAATCGGTTCGTCTCCGGCGAGCACGCGGTGTGGAACGGCTCCGGTCTGGAGATCAACGACGTCGAAGCCGACATGCTTACCAAGGCAGACGTAGGCGTATTGGTTCCGGCTGTCGAACGTGAACGGGAACACACCAGTTTCGCCGACGTCCTTGATCTGGCGAATCACCTTGTCCGACGACGTGTCAAAAATGGTCAGCATCGTCTCCGTGCCGAGCAGGGCCCACTTGCCGTCGAGTGTCACGATGCTGTTGTGGGCGCCGGGACCAACGTTGATCCGTTCGAGCAACTCTCCGTTCTCGGCATCGACCACCAGGAAACCGCTGTCAGCTCCCTTGTACCACCAACCGGTCGGAACGTAGATTTTCTTTCCGTCGAGTGTGATGCAGGCCCGGTCGCAACCGCGTTCGTAGGTTTTCTCCCAAAGGATTTTCTCGGTCTCAAGATCGAAGCAGCCCATGCGCTGGTTGGTCGTGGTGTAAATGGCGGCGTGCCGTTTCTGGCTGCCGAGGAATCCGCGAAGTCCCTCCTGGAAAATCGGAATCTCGATCCGTCGCACGAACCGATGGCCGTGATCGATGTCAAAGACCATGATGCCATTGCCGGATTTGCCCTCCGCCTGAGCGCCGTCGGGCGTGCTCATGTAGAGGAAACGACCGTCCGACGGAGCGGCGGCGGAAGTCGTGAACGCCACAGCGAGAACGAGGAGGGTAAAGAAGCGGTGCATGACCCATGGATATCCGCGCCCGGTTCCGTTCTGTCAACGAAACACAAACGGCAGCCGGGGTTGGGTTTGAACATTTGGAGCGACATCGATGTCCTCGCCCCGCCACTAAGAGACTGTCTGAAAGCTCCGGAGCGCGGCTGTGTCGTCCTCGACCAGCCGCAGCAGGCAACTGATTTCTTCGGCTTTCCGATGAGCGGGGCAGGCTCTACGGAACGATGCAGTTGCAATGGGGAGCGCCGGCGGCCCGCCGGCAGTCGTCGCCGGCCCGGCGACGACTTCATCCCGGGTCCTTTCCTGCGCACCCGAGGGTTGTCTAAAGTTGCAGGGCGTCAGCGCTCGGCGGGCCGCCGAGCGCAGCCGGCCAGCGGCCGACGCTCCCCTTTCAACTGCTCACTGTTTACTTCTCCTCCCATCCCGGCGATCCGTCTACTTGCCGACAGCCAGTTCTCCCAACGAAAGCGCCGAGGACTGTTCATCCGAAGCCGTGTCCGGGATCACCACCTTGCTGGTCAGCAATGTTTTCGGTTCAATGGTTTCGCTGTGACCCGGAACATGATCCAGTGATTTGCCGGGATACAGCTTCAACTCCAGGACGTAGTCTCCCGGCAACACACCGTCGAAACTGGCCTGCCCCGATTCGTCGACGAGGGAGATGTGGTTTCGTTCGTTCAACTTGGCCGCGCGGACATCGGGTCGGGCGTCGAATGCCTCCCTGGCCTGCGCCCGGCGGGTTCGTGAATTGTATTTGAACTGCCCGAATTTCGGAGCATCGACATCCCGGCGCAGGATCGCCATCAGATCGACGGTGGGCGTGGTTTGCCCTTTGAGCACACTTTGAAATCCGACCGATACTGACTGGCCGCCAGCGCCAAGAAGCACTTCGGCAGTCTGTCCTTCGGACACCGTGACGGGAGTTTCCAGCGCGTTCACCGTTGGCTGCCCTCCGCGCCGCCATTCTCGGGACCTGTGCGAGACGAGATAGGTTCCACCGGGCAGTTTCTCGAGGATGAACCGCCCGTCGGAATCTGTCTTCGTGGTAGTCCACACATATAGACCGAGATCCCGATAATCGTTCTGGAATTCCTGCGCAATCTCCTCGTCCGCAGAAGCGGGAATTCCATCCAGCAACAACTGACCTTGAATCGTCGCATACGGTTTCAACCGGATCGTAAGATCGGAAGTCTTCTCCGGCATTGGTTGAACGGACCATCCGTCCGGATGAAAAACCACCAGACCGAGTGCAACCGTCGGCTTCGTCATTTCAAACCGGCCATCCGCACCCGCCTTCACGCTCTTTTCGCGACGCAAGTCGGTTGAACGCCAGAACACGGAAAAACTGGGCGAACTCGCGGCGATCTCCGCACCCTCCGCCAAGTTTCCGTCCGGGGTCAAAATGCGACCCGCGATGATTCCACCGGGCTCCATCTCAATCTTCAGGTTTTGATCGCCTTCGTAGATCGTGTATTCCCGCGACTCGTAGGGATCATATCCATCCGCCCTGGTCACCAAAGTCCAGGCCGGCATGGAGCTGATCGTGCTGTTCGTCGCGTGAGCGGACGTATTGAAAAATCCGTCGGTTCCCGCAACGACGAGAAAGGGCGCGCCGCCCGATTGTGACGGCGAATCCCGGAACAGCTCCACAGTGAAGTACGGCACGGGTTCGCTGGTCCGGGCATCTGTCACGTTTCCGGTGATGAACACCTGATTCCCGTCACCGGCTCGCAAGATCACCACGTTCGTCCGGCTCCCGGAATCAATCCTGGCAGCCTTGGGAGCAAAGCCGGCGGCCTCAAACATCAACATCACTTGGTTGGTCGGGGCACCCGGCCAGACCGCACGACCGTCGATGTCCGTCACGCCGTTCCATTCCAACGCCTGACCTTCAATCTGCCAGTCGACAACGGATATCTTCGCGCCACTGATCGGCCTCCAGGACGAATCTTCCACCAGCAGTTTCAACGGGACGGCATCGGGCATCACCAGTTTGACCGGAGCGCCGCCCTCGGCGATCCAGGTTTCCACCGAGGTGGCGGCGTGCCCCGGACTGGATGCCGTGACGATGTATTCGCGTTCCTCGGCAACGGTCATGCGAAAACGACCGGCGTAGTCAGAGTTCGTGCGGGCCAGAATCTTCAGGTTGCCTACGGTCACGCCCACGACCACGTCCGCGCCGATAACCGGTTGTCCGCCCGTGTCGCTGACCGTTCCCGCGACAAACAATTGCGACGGAAACACCAAGCGAGCCGTCCCGTTGCGCAACGACTCAATCGAGATCTGCGGCAGTTCTTCCGCGGTCAGACTTTTGCCCTCCGGAGTGATGAACCGGGCGTGGTTCCCGTTTCGATCAATCAGCCCCAGCATCAGCCGGTCGAGGTCAGACGGGAAATTGGGAATCGTGAAGCGCCCGTTCTTGTCAGTGTAAACCGCTTTTGGATCGCGAATGTTTTCCGACAAGCTGATCTGGCTGATGTTGTCCACGCGCACAACCGGATCACTGGTCATTTTTCCCGTCGAATCATATGACATCGAGTAACCGAGATAATTGTTTCCCGAGCCCGACACCACCACCCGTCGCATCGGATTCCCTGCGTGATCGACCACCGTGCCGCTCAAACTCATTCCGCGTTCAAGCCGGACGGTGTATTCGGGGCCGACCGTGGAAAACACCTCGCCGGTCGAAGAAAGAAACATAAGCTCACGACCGGCGTAACCATCAGCATTGAAAAACACTTGGAACTTGCTCATCCGCTCGTCTCCCGGCAGGTGGTCCGGAACCGTCATCTTCACACGTCCATCCGCATCTGTTACGAATCTCGGCGGTTGATTCATGCCGGGAACCATCATGGCGCTGTGGAACATTTCGACTCCTTGGATCGGTTGATCCGTCGCCGCGTCGAGCACGGTGATCTCCAACGATTTGAGCGCGATGGTTTCACCGTTTAGCTCAAACGAATCAGGAACGCTCGGAAGCGCCATCGAGCTGCCGGCTGGCGTTCCTCCCGTCGGTGAATCCGGAGACTGGACAACGGTCGTTGAGCCGTCCATCTCCGGCTGGTACGCAACCGGATCGTTATCTGGAACGACTTGCGGCAACAGCAATGCGACCGAGACGGTGCCGACGGCGAGCGCTGCCCCCCACTTGATCTTTGCCCATTTCATCGCGGCGATCACTTCGGTCAGAAGTGCCGACGTCACCGCAGTTCCGTTCGCTACACTGAGTCCGCTGCTGACGATCGAAGCGGTCAATGCCGCGGATGAACCTGCAACCGCCGTTGAAGCGGCACCCGCCTCCGCCCCGAGACCTGCCGTGAGAACGCCGATGCTGATGTTCGTTCCACGTCTCGACAGAATGCGGCGGAGTTTGTCGAGCGCGCGGGTGACGCGTTTCCTCGCGGCATCCTCGGTGAGGCCCAATGTGTCGCCAACTTCGCGCAGCGGTTTCTCTTCGAGATAACGAAGGAACAACGCGTCGCGGTCGGTTTTTCCAAGTCGCGACAGCGCACCGTCCAGCTCGGGTCGCACCTTGTCCCAACCCGGACCCGACGTTTCAACCGCGTTCATGGCAACGACCTCCTGTTCCCGGAACTTGCGACGGCGATCTCCGCGCTGGGCGCGACGGGCGACGAACACGGTTGTGTTGTGCAACCAGCCGGAAAGACGCACTTCGCGACGCAGTCGTCCGGCCTTGCGGGCGAGCAAAATGAAGACAGTCTGGGAAATCTCGTCGGCCAGAGACGGATCGCCGGTGGTCCGGCGGGCGGTTCCGAGCACGAGCGGGAGATGGCGTTCCACGAGCTGCCGGAAGGCCGGTTCGGAGCCGTGCTCAGCGAAGTCACGAAGTAGTTGGGTGTCATTGGTCATGTTCATTCACTTTCAATGGCTCATCCCCGCCCAAGCGAAAATCCGGACAAAAACTTTCAACGACCGTGAACTCCGTGTCTCTGCGCTGACCTGATCCGGCACCCTTGGAGCGTATTTGAAACAGGTGGCGTCGGCCATCCTTGGCTGACTTGGAGCCGGGCTTCCCAGCCCGGCGGGAAGAAAAGCTTCGCAACGTCGGGCGCTTTAGAATTTCCAATCACCTCTCGCAATCCCGCCCCAGATCAGGGCGGCTGGAAGCCGCCCTCCACGGCAGACAGGGATGCCTGCCGCTACATTTTCAGACAGGCTCTTATCTTCGCGCCCTTCGCCTGCTCCTCCTCAAACCGACCGCCGTTCAACTTTGACTGTTGGCGACCACCGTCCGCAGGTCGGCAGCGAATGCGTGTACGTCCGCCGGCTGGGTGTCCCACGAGCACATGAAGCGGCAGCCGCCGGCTCCGATGAAGTTGTAGAATTTCCAACCGCGTTCCTGCATCGCGCGGCTGACTTCGGTCGGCAGCGAAGCGAAAACGGCGTTGGCCTGGCGGGGAAACAGTATTTTCACTTCGGAGATTCCCGACAGTTCTTCGTGAAGCAGTTCGGCCATGGCGTTCGCGTGCGCCGCGTGATGCAGCCAAGCGCCGTCCTTGAGCATTCCCACCCACGGCGCGGACATGAACCGCATCTTGGATGCGAGCTGCCCCGCCTGTTTGCAGCGATACTCGAACTCCTGCGCCAGATCGCGATTGAAGAACACCACGGCGTCGCCCACGTGCGTTCCGTTTTTCGTGCCGCCAAATGACAGGATGTCCACGCCCGCCTGCCAGGTGATTTCCTTGGGCTTCACACCCAGCGAGGCGACGGCGTTGGCGAACCGCGCGCCGTCCATGTGGATTTTTAATCCCAGACCCCGACATCGCGACCAGATGGCTTTCAGTTCATCCGGGGTGTAGACCGTTCCCAGCTCGGTCGCCTGCGTGAGGCTGACCGCGCGCGGCTTCGGGTAATGCACGTCCGTCCGCTTCTTGACCATCGCCTCGATGCCATCCGGGGTGACCTTGCCGTTTGGCCCGGAGACCAGCTGAACCTTCGTGCCGTTGGAAAAGAATTCCGGGGCACCGCATTCATCCGACTCCACATGCGCCGTCTCGTGGCACAGTATCGAGTGATACGACTGGCACATGGACGCGAGTGAAAGTGAATTGGCTGCGGTACCATTGAACACGAAAAACACCTCGCAGTTGGTTTCGAAGACCTCGCGAATCAGGTCGGAGGCGCGTTGTGTCCATTCGTCATCGCCATACCCCGGGGAATGGCCGTCATTGGCTTCCTCAAGCGCCTGCCAGGCCTCCGGACAGATGCCGGAGTAATTGTCAGAAGCAAAGTGTCTCGCACGCATTGGCATCCCGAAGGTTGGTGATAAATCCGCGCGCTGCCAAGCAGGTTCATCAGTTCAACAGGGAGAACGAACGAAAGCCCAACCAACACCTCACTCCCATTCCCGTTCTCGCTCCGACTCACCAACTAACCCCGCCTCACAACAGATTGGATGACGAGGTTCAATCCAACTTCCGGGAACCGACATGCGTTCCGCGCCCGCGCGTTTCAGCAGCGGCCATCGCGACGAGTGGGTTGGGTAATAATGGGGATGAGATCAGCACCGGGAATTGGCGCGACGGGGTTTGACTGTTTTGTGTCGTGGAGTGACACCAGCGAGCCCTTGAAAAATAGCCCAAATAACGGTTGGCAAGCCCGCGACCATCTGCTAGAAACGCCGCCCGTCCGGACACGGGCATCGACACGGAATATTAATTTAGATCGTTATGGCACAGCATCCCAGTCTTCGTAGCGCGGCCGCCTTGGGCGGAAAACGCAGTGTTTTGAAGCGTTTCGAGCGCGTCGACCTGCTCAAGAAACGTGGTTTGTGGAAAAAAGGCGACCGCGTGACCGGCCTCCGCAAGACCAAGCCCGAAGAATAAACCCGGTTTACTCAAGAATTTCCCGGCCGTGGCCGCCCTAAACTTGGGGATCGCCACGGTCTTTTTTCATTATATGGTCCGACTCCAGAAATTCCTCGCCGACGCCGGCGTGGCTTCCCGCCGCGCCGCCGAACGCATGATTCTGGACGGCCGGATCGCGATCAACGGTGACGTCGTCACAGAGCTGGGCACCAAGGTGAAGACGTCCGGCGACGAGGTGTCCGTGGATGGCAACCCGGTCCGCGTCAAACGCAAGATCTACCTCGCTCTTCACAAACCGGCCGGCTACGTCTGCACCAAGGACGACCCCGAAAAACGCCGTCTTGTGACCGACCTGTTACCCAAGGACAAACGACACGTCCAGACGGTCGGCAGACTTGACCGCGCGAGCGAGGGTCTGTTGCTGCTGACCAACGACGGGGATTTTTCACTCCATCTGGCACACCCCCGTTACGGAGTGGTCAAGACGTACGTGGCCATCGTCACCGGCAAGGTTGATCGCAACCTGCCGGCGAAACTAGTCAAGGGCATCAGTGACCGCGGCGAGTTTCTCAAGGCGCATTCCGCCCGGATTCTGTCCGCGAACAAGACTCACAGCGTGTTCGAAATCGACCTCACGGAAGGCAAGAATCGCGAAGTCCGCAGACTGCTGGCGGCGTTTGGATTTGAGGTGGAACGCCTGATCCGAGTACGGATTGGGAAACTCAACCTGGCGGACTTGCCGCTGGGCAAATGGCGAACATTGACAGAAACCGAGATAAAATCTCTACTCGACGCATGAATTTGACGATCTCCCGATTCTTTAAGGGGCTTTGGATTGCCGGATTGCTTGGCACGCTGACCGTTTCCGCACAGGAAACTGCAACAGTAAACCAGAACAACGTAAACGTCCGCGGCCGCGCGGGTTTCAACGGCGAAGTCATCACCGTGCTCCGCTTCGGTGATCCGGTCGAAGTCCTCGGCACGGTGACGCTTTCGAAGACCAAGTCGGGCGAACCGGCGAAGTGGTTGAAGATCTCCCTACCCGCCAATACACCGGTGTGGGTTCACAGCGATTTCATCGACGCGTCAACCCACGCAGTTACGGCCAATCGTCTGTCCGTTCGCGGCGGCCCCGGCGTGGACTACAGCGTTTTGGGATTTGCCGACAAGGGCACGCCGGTCAGCGAAATCAGCCGCAAGGGAAGCTGGATCGAGATTTCGCCCACACCGAATCTTGCCGGATATATCGCTGCATCGATGGTTACCGCCGCGCCCAGATCCGCAACGGTGGCAGCTGCGACACCCACAGCCACACCAAAAAACTCTGCCCCAGTGACCGCGCCGCCCGCTGAGCCGATCACCGATGAAACCATCGTGGAAGCAACGGTCACTGATGGCGACCTCACGGAAACGGTTCTGGTCGTCGACGAGACCTCAATTCCGTCCAGCGAACCGGCCGGACGGGTTGCCACACCACCGGTCAAACACAGCCTGCCGGGCAGCACCGCCACCGTTGTCGCCGATCCCGCGCCGGCCATTGTTTCCAGCGGTCGGGCGAACGACCGCCCGCTGTCTGATGACGAGCGCGCCCACCAGTCGCTGGAGGCTCGCACCCGCGCCGGACAACGTTGGTACATCGAAAGCGATACGGACGACAAGCTGCTGAAGGATCTGCCGGAGATTCGCCGCCGGGTAACCCGTGAGGGCGTCATCCGCAACACGATGAGCATCCAGGCCCCTTCGGATTATGGCCTGAACAGCGAGCACAACGGAACGCGTCTGAATTATCTCTACACGACCTCGACCAATGTTCCGCTGGCGGAGCTGCTCGGTATGCGGGTCCGCATCAACGGCGAGGAAGGCATCGACGCCCGCTGGCCGAACACGCCGGTTCTGCTGATCAAAACTCTCGACGTCATTCCTTGATGTCCGCCGGGAACCTCATTGACGGACGCGCAATCGCGGAACAGATCCATTCTTCCACTGGCGAACGCGTTCAAGCGCTCAAGAAAAAGGGAGTAATCCCCAGCCTCGTCTTCATCCGTGTCGGAGACGATCCCGCTTCGAAGGTCTACGTCGGGATGAAGGAGAAAAAAAGCGCGGCGCTCGGCATCGAGAGCAAAACCCGAGTCCTTCCGGTCGACACGACGGAGGATGAGCTCCTCCGTCTGATTCACGATGTGAACGCCGACGAGAATATCCACGGAATCCTCGTGCAGGCCCCGCTCCCGAAACACATCCGCGAAGAGCTGGTCTATGCCACCGTCGCTCCGGAAAAGGATGTCGACGGTTTTCACCCGGTCAACGTCGGCAAGCTCATGCTCGGTGACCGCACAGGTTTTCGCCCCTGTACCCCGGCTGGTGTCCAGGAGCTGCTCATTCGTTCCGGCACACAAACGTCCGGCGCGGAAATTGTAATTCTCGGTCGCGGAAACATTGTCGGTAAACCGATGGCCGCGATCCTCTGCCAGAAGGACGAGCACGCGAACGCCACCGTCACGATCTGCCATTCGCGCTCGAAGCACACCGCTGAACATTGTCGCCGGGCCGACATCATCATTGCGGCGATGGGTGTTCCTGAATTTCTTAAAGTCGACATGGTCAAGCCCGGCGCAGTGATCATTGACGTCGGCGTGAACCGCATTTCTGATCCATCTGCAAAGAATGGGTCCCGCCTGGTGGGCGATGTTGATTTCGCCGCCATTCAACCGATCGCCGGAAAGATCACGCCCAATCCCGGCGGCGTCGGCCCGATGACCATCGCCATGCTGTTGCAAAACACCGTGACGGCGGCGGAGCGCGCGACGAAATAATTTCACCCACCTTGAGCCCCATCGAACCGAAGTAATGCAAGCATCCAGAATTCTCCCCGATCTCCAGTGTTCGCTCGTCTGCGAAGAAGTGCGGCAGGAAGCCAACGGGAACTTTTTCCTCATCGGCGTGATCAATTACATCCGCGTGCCAAAACTGCCCATCACCGCGCTGCGCCTGACGGTCTACAACCGCTGGACTGCCGGCATCGGTCAGTTCAGCGAAACGGTTCGTTTGATCGCCCCCGATCAAACAACTGAGATGCGCAAGGCGGAGACGAAGTTTCAACTGCAGGATCCCGGGATGCACGCCACCAACGTCGCCATCTTCGGCCAGATCGAATTCAAATCAGCAGGACACTATTACGTCGAAGTCCAGGTGGACGACGTGATGAAAATCCGCTATCCGCTGACGCTCATTCACCAACCGCCGCAGGAAGGTCAGGGCCAGCCCGGCCAACCTCGCGTGCAAGCGCCGGCAGAACCCGATTCGCCGGACGATTCGCAACCGCCGATCGGGTGACCACTCGACGCCGGGGCGGCGTCCGCAATGCCCAATGACCGATCGCGCACCGGAAGAGATTCCCCGTCCAGAATGGCAGCCGTTCACCCCGCGCGGTGTGGCCGGTGCCGCGTCCGCTCCTCGCTGGCAGATGTGGCTGGCACTCAGTTTGATGACTGCTCTCTGGTCGCTGATCCTGGTCGGGTTTCTGATCACCTGCTGGGAACCCGTCATTCGAACCGCGATCAGCCGTCTGCCGCCCAACGGTTATCTCCGTGGTGGCGTCTATTATCCGGCATCTGACGCGACCGACGTGATTCTGGCGGAAAATCCGTGGCTCGCAATCAGCATTCGCTGGAGCCCGGAAGCCGTCACCGATCAGGCGTCCGATGTTCGCGCGACACTTCAGATTGATCGGATCCGACTTTGTTCCATCCTCGGCTGCACCGCCGTTTTCTATCACAGCCTGGGTGATCGTTCCCTCGGCCGGGCCGATACCGAAGCGTGGTGGAACGCCTGGCGTCCGTTCTTTCTAACCGCCATCGTGATCGCGAACGTTGCATTCATGTTCATCAGTTGGTGGCTGCTCACGCTTGCATACTCTGCGGTCGTACGGTTTCAGGCGTTCTACCGTGATCGACAGACGGACTTTGCCGCGTCGTGCCGTGTCGCGCAGGCGTCACTCATCCCCGGCGCGCTGTGGTTGACGGCGGCCCTGTTTTTTTATCAACGTGGCTGGCTGGATCTGTTCGGCCTGCTGGTCGTGTTCATCGCGCATGTTCCCGTGGCGTGGCTCTATTTCTCGCTGGCGATCCAGCATCTTCCGCTGCACGCGGCGGCGGCGGACGGCAATCCGTTTCAGAACGCCGATGCGCCGCAGCCCGAAAAGAAACGCAACCCGTTCGGGGGTGGAACGTGAGATTGCATGAAGCGTTTTCCTTGATTACTTTTCAGCCATGAATTTTCTGCCTGCCCGCCACAACGGCGCGGCCCTGACGCTTTGTTGCCTGTTGATCGCGGCGGGTTGCACTCCGCCTCCCGGCACGGGGACGACCTCCCCGGTCGAACGCTATCTCAAGTCCGGTCAGGCGCAGGCCCAGCAGAATGATTTTAACGGCGCACTGGCGTCCTACGAAAAGGCGCAAGCCATCGATATGAACAACGCCTCCGTGCATTACCAGCTCGCCCTGTTGTTCGATTCAGACCTGAACCAGCCGGAAAAGGCGCTCTACCATTTCACCCGCGTGTTGGAGATCAACCCGGAGTATCGCTGGTCCGACATGATCAAGGACCGGCTGCCCGGTCTGCGAATGCGGGTTTCCAGCGGCTCCATTCCGATGGTCCCCTGCCCGGAACTGGAGACAACAATTGTGCAGCTGCACAAGGATCTGGCGTCCAAGAACGAAGAACTGCAGCGTCAGGCCAATCAGATCGAGGAAGTGCGCCGCCGGTTCCAGACGTTGACCTCCGGAACCGCTCAAGCGCCCGCGCAACGACCACAACAACAACCGCAGCCAACCTTCACGCAGGCTGAAACTCCCGAGCCCCAACGCCAAGCTCGGACTTTTCCGACAACCCAGCCGCAGCCGCAGGAGCCCCGGACCATCGCGCCGGCACAACCATCCGCGAGCGACACATCCCGGCTGCAATACAGCCCGCCAAAACAGATCGCTTACAAGGTACTGCGAGGCGATACGCTGTACTCCCTGGGCCGCCGTTACGGAATCAGCCATAAAGAAATTCTACAGGCGAACCCGGGCCTCACCGCAGCCACGCTGCAGACCGGCGAGACCATTATCATTCCGGTTCGATAAATCATGTGGACCCGCCTCACAACGTTCGTGCTTGGGCTCTTCTGGGTCACGATGCTCGGAATGTTGTGCTGGTCGGAATTCGGCGGCAACCGCCATCTCGGAACGGGCGCCTCGATGGAGACGGTCTGGGAGAAAATTCTGACCTCCCCCGACACGTCGGCGCTCGACGTTCGGATTCAGAACACCAGCGTCGGCTATTGCCGCTGGGCACCGACCATCATCGAAGGCGGCGCGGCGTCCACCGGCAGCGAGGACGCCAAGAACCTCGAAGGCATGGTCCGGAAAGTGATCGGATACAATCTGGAACTCACCAGCAGTTTCAACCTCGTGGAGGATTCCGAACGCATGCGGGTCAACGTCACCGTCGATTTCAATCCGGACCGGACCTGGTCGGACTTGAAGATTGAATTCCGGAACGCCGAACACTCACTCGAAGTCATCAGCTCGGCCTCGGAAAGAAACCTCAGCTGGACGGCCGACGGCGAAACGATGCGGCTGACCTACGATCAACTTCAGGATCCCACCAAGCTGCTTGGTCGCTTCGGGGGTCCGCTCGCCGCGATGGCCCTCGCCAGCAATCCGTTCATTCCGAAGGGGACCGACGCGACCCGCCTCGCCTCGAACATCCAGTGGGAGGCCAACTACGGCTGGATTCGCGTTCTGAACCAGAAAGTCCGGTGCTACGAACTGCACACGAAAGTGCTGAACCGGGACATCAAAGTATTCGTGAGTCTGGTCGGAGAAATTCTGCAAATCCAGCTGCCCAACGGCATCGAACTGGTCAACACGACCGAGACCCAGATGTAACCCCATGATCGAACTGAAGAATCTCGTCAAAAAATTCGGAGACCTCACCGCCGTCGATGATCTTTCGCTTATGATTCCCAAGGGCGAATTCTTCGCCGTGCTCGGCCCGAACGCCGCCGGCAAGACGACCACGATCAAAATGCTGGCCGGGTTGATCAAACCCGATTCCGGACAGGCCTTGATCGGCGGCTACGATGTCCAGGAACACCCGCTCGAGGCCCGGCGGCGGCTCGCCTACGTGCCGGACTTTCCGTTTCTTTACGACAAACTCACACCGTGGGAATTCCTGCGGTTCACCGGCCAGATGTTTCAAATGCCGGATGCCCAGATTGAAAAGAACGCCCGCGAACTCGTCCGCCGTTTCAGCCTCGAAGAGTTCATCAAGAAATCGATCGAAGGCCTGTCGCACGGCACCCGCCAGCGCGTCGCCATCGTCGCCGCGTTGCTTCACGATCCCGAGGTGTTCGTGATCGACGAGCCGATGGTCGGCCTCGATCCGCATCACGCGCGCGTCGTGAAGGACGTGCTGAAAGAACGCTCGCAGGCTGGTATGACGGTGTTTCTCTCTACACATCAACTCAGCGTCGCCGAGGAAATGGCGGACCGCATCGGCATCATTCATCGCGGTAAGATGATCGCGCTTGGCACCCACGACGAGCTGCGTGAAATCGTCGGCCACGAAGGACCGCTGGAACAGGCGTTTCTCACGCTCACCGCCGAGGAGTCCGACAAGGCCGTCGAACTGGAAACCGCCAAATAGGTTCGTGGAAATGCCCCGCTGCCAGCTCCGAATCACCCACTCGAGAACGCGAAACCGTCACTCATTTTTTTCATCATGACCATTGCTGAACTGCACCAGAACGAAGAACTGCGGAACACGGAATTTCCCGTCACGCGCAACAAAGTTTTCATGGCCCACGCCGCCGTCTGTCCCCTGCCCCGCCGCGTGTCACAGGTGATGCAACGGCAGGCTGAACAGGCCGCGGAGGACGAGCAGGAACAGGCCTTTGGCCACGCCGATCTCAAGGAAACCCGGATGGTCGCGGCGGAACTGATCGGCGCGGATTCCAGCGAAGTGGCGCTGGTCGGACCGACCTCGCTGGGCCTGAGTTTCATCGCCGCCGGGCTTGAGTTTCGTCGCTCGGCCAACATCGTCATCTACTACGAGGACTATCCGTCGAACGTCTATCCGTGGATGGCGCTCGCGGCGAAAGGCGTCGAAGTCCGGTTGATGAACGTCAGCAAGCTCGGTCGCATTCGTGACATCGACGTGCTGGGTCAGATCGATGAGAACACCGCCCTGGTCGCGCTGGCGTCGTGTCATTTTATCAGCGGCTGGAGGATCGATTACAAGTCCATCGGCGAGGTGCTTCGCAAACGGGGAATCCTCTTCTGCGTCGATGCCATCCAGACCCTGGGGGTGTATCCGATGAACGCGAAGTATGTCGATTTCCTGGCCGCCGACGCCCACAAATGGATGCTCGGCCCGTGCGCCGCCGGCCTGCTCTACGTGCGGCAGGAGGTTCAGAGCCAGCTCAAGCCGACGGTCTTCGGCTGGCACAACGTGCGTTGCCCGGACTTCGTTGCGCAGGGAGAAATGAAACACCCGCCCGACGCGCGCCGTTACGAGGCCGGCAGTTTCAACATCGCGGGCTACGGCGGATTCAAGGCGTCGATGGAACTGCTCCTGGAAATCGGCGTGGAAAACATCACGAACGAACTGCTGCGCCAGCGCAATCGCACCATTCCGAAACTTCAGGAACAGGGCTGGACCGTTCTCAGCGCCGACGCCCCGGACAAAAACCAGAGCGGCATCGTTTCGTTCAGTCGCGACAATTGTGATCTGGTCGCGCTGCACGCCGAACTTCTGAAACGAAAGATCGAGATCAGCATCCGCACGGATCGCGAGCGCCAACACTACCTCCGGATCTCGCCGCATTTCTACAATACCGACCGTGAAATGGATCAGTTGTTGGACGCGCTGAAAGAGCTGGTCTGATTGGCGGTCCGCCGTGAGATCGGACTGAACTGCGAACTTGTCAGCGTTGTCCAACTGGCTATTGTCCGATCCATCATGAGAACGCGAAAGGCCAGCGCTTGTCATGATGTAAACGGCGTTTGGCCCAAAAAATACTGTTAGCCGAAGAAGATGACTTTCCCGAAGTGGACACGATCAAAATGGCTTCGATGGTTTTTGCTGATCGTTGCTATCCTCGTGATTCACGAAGTCGCACATCTCGCCGTGGATCAGTGGCGTGGTCGAACAATCGCGAAGAAAGCAAGGCTACCGCAGCTACCTTCTCGAGCGTGGATTACCTTCGCTCACATTGACGGCCACGGTCTCCTTTTTGAGGAAGTCTCAATGGGATTCACCGCACCCTCAGCACAAATGGACGAATGGATGAAGGCAGTAGATCATTGGGATTCAGGGCAATCCGGATCCGAAGCAAGCGTCCTTAATTACTCGGTTCGTAGATGGGGCGTGACTTCAGGCGTAGATTTCTCTGCCACGCTCAGCTACAAATAACCAGCGTCAGGCAACAAGACGTCGATCCCAACGCCTGACCCGTAGCCAATCAATCGGTAGGTAGAGGCTCCTGCCGAACCCATTTCAAAGTCCCGGCGGGACGGCACGCATTTGGTTTCGCTCCGATGGAGCTTTGATCGGGGCTCCGCGGGAGACCGAAGGTCGGCTTCCATACGCCCTACCGATGAAAAAGTCGGAAAGCGCGCCCCGGTGCGGACGAACCGGACGAACCGGACGAACCGCTGTTCGATGTTGACGTTGACCGTTTTCCGGTTCACCGGTGTCCATTCGCCAGCCAGTTGAACACCTTGCGGTTTGGCGAAACCCGGTGTTGGCGGCGGCCCCATTTCGCGCCACATCTGGGCCGGAAATTGCTCCCGATCCAACTCGATGGATACTGCCAAAAATGTTCTCGACCGGATCGCGCATCTGATCACCAGCGTGCGCGATTCCAAGGATGTGGACGAACTCCGCATCGTCCAGCACCAGATCGAGGTATTGCAGCAAGAACACCTCGCCACTCAAAAAGAGACCCGCAAGGTCGCCGCCGAAAACCTGGAACTCGCTTCCAAGGTAAAAGTCCTCGAACAACAGATTGCGCGGCTCAAAGTCGAGGGAAAGGAAATCGTCGCCGGGCCGGACGAGTTCATCGAACACCTCGGCGTGTTGTTCAGCCGGAAAGCAGGCGGGCGATATCTGCGCAAGCCGTTCTGCCCAAAGTGCCAGCGCGCCATGAAGGAGGTTTCACCGCAGCTTCCCTTTACCTGCAGCGGTTGCAAAACGTCAACCCCCTTCAAGGCGTCGGAAATCAACGACGTCATTTTGCGACTCGAAAGGAGTTAGCCCGAAGACGGCGGTTCCACCGCAGATGGACACGGATGGACGCAGATTCGGAACGAGATACGGCGTTGTTCGAACAGGAGGAAACGGAGAAATCTGGCGTGAGTATCCTGTCGCCGCTCCGCATGGGGTGGAGCCACCGATCGGTGCATTACTGATGAGAGCTCAGGATAGACGACAACGCCCCGTAGCGCAGATTGGCAATCTGCCGTAGCGCCGCATGGCATTCGGCTGAGCGCACCAGACCGCCCAGATCGTCCCTGATGGGAGAATCGCCATGCAGGCTGCCAGCCTGCGATACGGCAGAATACCATTCTGCGCTACGGAATCGGTTGCACGCGTTTCCGCCTTCGCTTCCTTTGCGCCCTCCTGTTTTAACACTGGGAGAGAGGACGGGACAACAGCCTCCAAAACCTTTCTTAGAGACCGGGGCTCGCAATGCCCATCACGGACCGAGCGGAGCGACGGTCCCTACCCTCCGTCGGCAAACCTCTCGTGCTTCGAACCACTGTCCCTACCCTTTTTTTGCAGCAAGCCATATGATCACCATCTTCAGACATTCCGGCGTTTCGAGGACGACGACGAGCACGAGAGCGAATTCACGATAACTCGCATTCGCCGGTCAGCGGTCCCGTGTCCAGAGGGTTTCCGGCAGCATCAGAAGTGATCCCAAAAGAAACCCGATCGCGCCGAGAAGCGTGAACGTGACGGAAATGCTGGCCGCGTTGAACTCCGGCGAGTGCGGCGGTACAAACGCGAACACCGCCGAGATCATGAATGCCACGCAGCCGAGCAAATTGGCAAACGTGATCCACCACGACAGTGAGCGCGGCTTCCACGCCCAGTGCGCGTGGCATGTTTCGATGAACGCGAGGTAGCCGGAAACCAGAAACAGGATTGATCCCACGAAATCCGGAAGCCAGACCGCACGATCTTGCTGAAGCCAGTTCAATCCCGGAAGCATCGCGTCAAACGTGTTCAGGTTGAACAAAAGCGTTCCCGCGAACTGCAACGCGCTGCTGAGCCAGCCAATATCGCGAGGCCGCCAACCGAACCAAACCCGTCGCGTGGATGCTGGTTTGTCGTGATTCGCGAACTCCGCCGCATTTGCAGTTTGAAAGAGCTGGAGATAGGCGGCAGTCGTGAAGGGAATTGAGCCGGCGAAGAAGATCGCGTTGACGGTCACGGAATCGAGAGACCACATGCGTGAGAGTTCCGGCACCAACGTCAGCACGCTTCCCAAGGCAAAAAGCGCCGAGCCCAGCGCGAACACGGAGCCGATCCACCAGTTCAATTCTCGGGGCATCCAAAGACATCGCCGCAATGATCGGCGCTGAATGTCAGCCCCACCCGCCAGCAGATTCTTGCGATGATGCCGCGAGTGCAGGACGGCTTTCGCTCCGTCCGGATGAACGAGAACCTTGCGCGTGACGAACGGCCACGGACCGGTGGATTCAATGACCGCGTCCCGCCCCGATGATTCGCCCGGTGGATTCACAATGCCTGACTTGCCGCAACGTTGATTGTGGGCACCCGATCAGTGATGGAACCCGGCTCCCTCCGCATCAGTCAGCGGTTTCGGCTGCGGGTGGACTTTGAAATAATCGAGCGCCTTTTTCATGTCCTCGATCAGGAGCATGCCAAGATCGCGGCTGACGCCGTGACGAACGAGAATCCGCTGGATCGGCTGGTTCTGGCAATTCGCCGGCAGCGAATACGCGGGCACCTGCCAGCCCCGCGTGCGCAGCCGGTCGGCCATATCGTAAAGGCTGAAACCGGATTGCGCGTCGTCCTTCATCTTCCAACACAACGCGGGAATGCCGCCGTCCATCTCGCCGTCGTAGATGATCTCGAACGGTCCGAGTTTCGCAATTTGCTTCGACAGGTAATGCGCCGTGTCGTAGCACGCTTTGTGGATCTTGCGATAGCCTTCCCGACCGAGGCGGAGGAAGTTGTAATACTGGCAGACCACCTGACCGCCGGGCCGCGAAAAATTCAGCCCAATGTCCCGCATGTTGCCGCCGAGATAGTTCACCCAGAAGACCAGCTCCTCCGGCAGATCCACCGCTTCACGCCAGATCACCCAGCCCACACCGAGCGGTGACAGGCCAAACTTGTGGCCAGACGCATTGATGGACTTGACGCGCTCGAGCCGGAAATCCCATTCCAGTTCCGGCGCGCAAAACGGAGCGAGAAATCCGCCGCTCGCGCCATCGACATGAATCGGAATGTCTAGTCCGGTCTCGGCCTGGTATTTGTCGAGGGCTTCGGCGACCGCCTTGACCGGTTCGTACTGGCCGGTGAACGTCACACCGAGCGTCGGCACCACGCCGATCGTGTTGTCATCGCAGCGCTTGATCACCTCATCGGGCGTCATCAGCAACCGCCCGTTTTCCATGGGAATCTCGCGATGCTCGATGTCCCAATAACGCGTGAACTTGTGCCAGCACACCTGCACCGGCCCGGTGATGAGATTGGGTTTGTCGATGGGTTTGCCCGCCGCTTTGCGCTTCGCCTCCCAGCGACGTTTCATCGCCATCCCGCCGAGCATGGCCGCCTCGCTCGAACCGGTCGTCGAACACCCGACGCCGTCCGCTTTGGCCGGGGAATTCCACAGGTCAGCCAGCATCCGCACGCAACGCGCCTCGATCTCGGCGGTCTGCGGATATTCGTCCTTGTCCACCATGTTCTTGTCGATGCACTCGTCCATCAACTTGTGAACTTCCGGTTCCTCCCAGGTCTGGCAGAACGTCGCGAGATTCTGGCGCGCGTTGCCGTCCAGCATCAGCTCATCGTGAATGATTGCGTAGGTATGCCGCGCATCACGTTCCCTCGTGGGAAATTTGGACTTTGGAACGCTCCTCGAAAGATCTCCCGAAGCGTAAGTGTCATCGTCGATCTGGTGTCGGGCTGGAATCTTGTCGTGCAATGGCATGATGGTCTGTTTCGCTTTCTTGATTTTGTGATTCTGAATCGCTCTTGAAAAATGTCGCCATGAGCGCCAACTCATCGCGCACCCATCTTGTCGGATGATCCGGATAGTTCAAGGCGAAGTGCGCGTGCAATTAATAACGCGCCGCATCTTGATACCGCCCCCGAGTTCCACCGCACCCCGGCGGAGCCGGGAGCAAAGTGGTGGGGGCATCCTGTCCCCACTTCCCCATTCGCGATGTCGTGGCCACAACTTTTCCAGCAAGGCCGAAGTTCAGCTTCCGGTCTGGAAACACGCTGCTGCCGCCTTCCCGCGTCGGCAACGTTTTCATGCCGAATCAGTGAACGACGGAGGAAAAACACGCGTGATGGTAGGGCAGCGTCGCTCCGCGCGCGCCGCCGGATGCCGGATGGACTCTCGTCCATTCCTGCGGGCATGACGAACCGGGTGCAATTTGGACTGCGGTGGCAAGCGAAGCGCGACACCGATTTCGCACGCGCTGGACCCTTTTATATTTCCAACCGCCCAGTCCGCTCAAAAGCGCCGTCGCCGCTGCGTTTGCCGGCGCATTCCACGACAGGCTTCGCCATCCTTGTGGCTCGTCCGGTTGATGAAAGAACGGAACCTTCAAAGCCCGAATCATGTCCGCCGTTTTCCTCGACTGACTTGTTGGACGGCGAACTTCCGCAAGAGCATCTTGCTTTGAGAGTGGCCCAGCACCGCCGCTTTCTGCAGCCAGTAGCGCGCCCACCGCAGACTTCGAACCACTCCGTCACCTTCCAAATAACTGAGGCCCAAATTGAACTGAGCTTTCCTGTCACCTTGTTCGGCAGCCCGCCGATACCAACGGACAGCTTCTCGGAAATCGACGGCGACGCCCACTCCTTCGTGAAGGCAATACCCAAGATCCCGTTGGGCAACTACATCGCCGCCTTCCGATACCATCTGACGCCCAACGACGGATTTCTGCGTACGCCATCGCCGTGGAGATAGGCGACCCCTAGATTGTATTGCGCGACCTCATGTCCAGCAACTGCGGCTCGCCGATATAGTTTCATGCGTGTTGCCTCATTGAAGAGGACACCGAAGCGGGATCTCGGGAAAGAGCGGATGGGTTCCATTGCCTCATAATAGCGGACACCGTGGCGAATGCCCGCCACGATGAGCAAAGAAACCCTGGACGAAT
>Ga0209390_10001094_pt1 | contig 53606 bp, 59 predicted proteins | sample BON01_FD_187212 | JGI IMG/M metagenome (GOLD analysis project Ga0209390, IMG submission 187212) | Freshwater microbial communities from Lake Bonney liftoff mats and glacier meltwater in Antarctica - BON-01 (SPAdes) (version 2) | ecosystem: Environmental > Aquatic > Freshwater > Ice > Glacier...
AGGCGCTGGTGCGCTATATCGTGGAAAAAATCATCTCTACCAAACCAAAGAATTACGCTCAGCCGATGCAGCCGACAAACTTATGGCAATCGCTCATTCCGGCTACCGGGTAACAGAGGAATTTAGGATGAAGGACGCGGCCACCCTGGCGTTCGCCGAACAACTTGCACCAGCGGTAAGAGACATCGCCCGCCAGGTCGAAATTCACAGCAGCCTCGTCCGCACCAAGTCCGCGCATATGGCAACGACAGCGTCGACATTGGCTGCGACGTTCGTGTTCGGCGCCGTGATCGGCATTGGAAGCGCCGTGCTTTGGATGCGGTGAGCAGACCAAGGACCGGTGCAGAACACGAACCACCATGCATGTGTCGGCCGCGCGCTCTGGCATGAGTGCCCCGGGCTTCGGAGTGCAATCCGCTTTAGGCGGTTTGCAGCCCTGCCGGGCCGGCTCCTACCGGGGCACGCAGCAGTCCCCCGGACTGCCGCGCAAGCTCTGCATGCCATCGGGAACCAATGGTGGTGTGCGACGGTTCCTTGTTTTTCATGAAAGAGCATCCGAATCATGAGCGCCGTGAAGTTTGGCGCCGAGTCCAAAGCGACGTTGACGGGTTCTGGCGTGGGGATGTCCGACGCAATCGAGGCGCCGATCCGGGCGCCGACCAGCACAGTTCCGGCACTACTGCTGAGCAGCAGCACGCTGGAAGCGCTGAAATGGTTGGCGTTGTTGCTGATGACGCTCGATCACGTCAACAAGCACTTGCTGCATGCCTCAGTTCCCGAGCTCTTCGCAGCGGGGCGCCTGGCCCTTCCGCTGTTCGGCTTCGTACTGGGCTACAACCTCGCTCGACCCGGCGCGCTGGCCAGTGGCGTGTACTCGCGCACCGCGCGCAGGCTGGCTCTGTTTGGCAGCATCGCCTCCGTTCCCTTCATCGCGCTGGGTGGCCTGGGTTGGGGATGGTGGCCCTTCAACATCATGGTGACGCTTTTGGTCGCCACACTTTGCGCGTGGCTGATCGACGTCGGTGGGCAAACGCGGCTGGCAATGGCGTGCTTGACGTTCTTCATCGGCGGCGCACTCGTCGAGTTCTGGTGGCCAGGCCTTGCGGCCTGTCTGCTGGCCTGGACCTACTGTCGCCGGCCGAGCTGGGTGACACTTGTGCTGTGGGCCGGCGCCCTCGCCTCGCTCTACGTCATCAACCGGAACCTGTGGGCGCTTGCCGCGTTGCCGCTCATTTTCGCGGCGGGGCAAGTCAAGCTGGCGGTGCCGCGCGGTCGGCTTGCGTTCGATGTGTACTACCCGGCGCACTTGGCGGTACTTTGGGCTCTGGCGCGGCTGTAGCCAGTTTTAGTTCAGCTGCTCGATGGCAGCGCGATCAGCATATAAAAGTCCGGGAACCTGTCTCAGCGCAGCCGACGCAGCGCCGCATTCGTCGCGTTGACGTCAAAACCTGTCGGGTCAAAGGGTCCGCCGCTCCACTGCCACATCGCAGCATGCTCGTCGTGGCTGGGATCGGCGATCGCCTCCAAGAACTCGGCGTAGCCACCCACGCCGCCGACATCCTCCGGTGGGCAAGCGTTCTGCCCCGCGATGCACACAGGCCAAGTGTTGAATGAATCGTCGGGTAAGAGGCGGTTTTCGATGGTCACTGTGTGGCGCCAGTTGTCGCCGAAGTCGTAGGTGTAGCTGAACTGGGAAATCGCCTCGCCCAGGACGGCACCGACCTTGTAGCGCCGGTCGTCGAGCGTCGGCGTGTCGTAGGCTCCTTCGTCATCGGGAATGCCATAGCGCTTCGCATCAACCTCGAATTCGTGCAGGTGACTGTTGGTCCAACCCATGGCGGTTTGAATGATGCGGTCGAGCTTGGCCATGCTCAAAGTATCTGGAACCCAAAGCCGGCGCCAGACAGCAGGCTCGACTTCGTCGAGTTCGACGTGGAGTTGGTAAACACGCTTTATGGCGGCGGAGCGGGATTTGGTAACCATGGGCACAGGATATCAGCCGACACGAGTTTGCCTGCAGCGGCGATTACGGGTCACGTAGGCAGACTCGTCGAGCAGTATCTGCAGCGGCGGTGGCCATGAGGTCGTCGTCGCTAGGGAATTGCGCCTGATCATGGCTAGGGTATTGTGAGCCGTTAACGCTAGGACATAACGCGCCAGGAAGTGCCGCTGTGCTTGCGCCAGGTTCGAATCGGGTCACTTTCAAGCTCGCAACTAGATATCTAGTTGCCTCCTGCATTCGATGCTAAACTAAAGTGGCATCTTGATATACAGACGCGACTTTCATTCATGTCCCTGACTATCCATCGGCCTGACGGTTCCAAATCGTCAAAACGCCAGAGCACATACCAAAGCGCACTAAAGCCCAATGTGCGCTGGGTCGACAGCCATTGGGGCACGTGGCTGTTAGAGATTGCCTCAGGGCCAGGCCTGAGGGATATGCAAGGCAAGCTGATGAACCTGGCCGTGCTGCTGGATCATGAGCCACGTGACGTGCAGGCCCTGTGCACCATCGCCAGCGAAAAGGTGACCCAGGAGCGGCTTCAGAACGAACTGACTCAGATGCGCCAGGTGATCAGACCCGACCTGGCGATGCGTCTGCACGTGGCTCGCAGTGACAAGTCCGGAGAGAACGTGCTTCTTGAACCCAGCCTCCCAGCTGCGCTCAAAGAGGTAGTAACGAAAGCTGTGCGCAAGGCCGCAAACGCGCGCAGACGCTCGCCAGGCGGCACGCAACTCGACGTGTTCGCCTACCTGATCAGGTCCTGGCTGGCCGACAAGGGTCCGATCCTGGTGAAGGACATACAGAAGGCCGTCGGCGCCAGCCACCCGACAGTAGCTGCGGGCCTAGAACAACTGAAGAAGCAAGGGGTGCTGAATCGGTTGAGTGATCGGAGTGTCGAACTCAAGGGATTCCCGCGCGACGAGTGGCCACGCTGGCTGTTGGCCACCAGTCAGGCCCGCAAGATCGCAAGGTATGTCGATCCGAGTCGTCACGCTCGCGGACCGCATGAGATGGCGGCTCGCTTGTCGAAAGCAACGAAGCAAAATGTCGCCATTTCAGGCGTCGTGGGCGCCCTCCAGCACTTCCCCGATTTGGACATCACCAGTGCCCCGCGTCTGGATCTGTGCATCTCGACCGAGCCAGGTCGAGAGGACCTTGCATTCGTGCGCAAGCTCGACGCCGGACTGGTGCGCGACGATGATGCGTCCTACCCTGTGCTGGCAGTTCACATGTTGCCGCTACGCTCGGACAAGCAGTTCGTGGAAATCGACGGCAGATTTTTCGCCGACCCACTCGAATGCATGGTTGCCCTGTACGACATGAAGCTGTACGAACCCGCCAACGAAATGCTGGAGGATCTCATTCGCCGTCAAGAAAAATCAGCAAAACCAGTGGGGTGACATGCCAAGGCCAGACAACAACGAACTCACGCCGGCTCAGGTAATGGAACAGGTGGCGCGGGCAATACCCGAGGCCTGCCGCTCGAACGTGATCATCATCGGCAGCCTGGCCGCTGGCTATCACTTCTTCGGCAACGACCAGAGCAAAGCCATCCGCACGAAGGATGTCGATGCAATGTTCTCGCCGCACGCTATGGCTACCGGTGCGGCGCGGGAAGTCACCGAGACGCTCCTGGCCGCCGACTGGACCGTGCGACGGGAAGGCGAGTTCGGTGAGCCAGGCGATGCCAATACGCCGGACGACCTGCTGCCCCTTGTAAGACTGAAGCCACCGCACCAGGCGCAGTGGTTCCTTGAACTGATGAGCGCGCCCGGTGCCGACAGCGACGGGGAACTGATCAAGAAACTCGACCGGGTTGAGACGCAGGCGGGACACTTCGCGCTATGCAGCTTCGGCTTCCTCGGCCTGGCCGAACATGTGCCGCTGACAACTGAGTGGGGCGTGCGCTACGCAAGGCCGGAAATGATGGCGCTTGCAAACCTGTTGCACCACCCGACGATCGGCACTGCGATCATCAGCGGGGGGTTCTTCGGGCCAACCCCGGTCAAGCGCGCAAACAAGGATCTCGGGCGCGTCCTGGCTTTGGCCTACCTTAGCCTTGAACAAGATCGCGACGCAATGGAGAAGTGGTCCGAGGCCTGGCGCGACGCGCTGACCACACGATATCCGCAGCGCGCTGCGGACTTGATGGCGCGTATTGGCCTTGGCTTGCTGGATTTGATGGGCTCACGCGATGACTTCAATGAGGCCGTTCGCACCTGCTCCCTGGGATTGCTGCGGTCCATGGACATCGGGCCCGACGCGCTCGAAGCCACGGCACGCCGCCTTCTCGCGGAGGCCATCGAGCCACTCACGCAGTAGCGCTCAGGCAACCATGGTGGATGGCGTTCTGCCGCCTTCACGATCGCATCGTTTTGACAATAAAGTCCAAAGCCGGTTGGATGTACGGCCTCAAGCAGGCCGATGCTGTCGCATCGCTGCACGACCCAGCGAAATTATCTGGCGCGGTTGCCCCATCCACCATGGGCCCATGTCATGAAGGGCGTCGCCCCGACGCGGGTTGACGTAGAGTTCGGCCACATCGACCAGTTCGGCAATCAGTGCCGGGTCAGTAACTGACACCGAGCCCGTTCCGGGCGAGCTGGCCAGGTCGCATAAGGCCATCGCCAAGGGTTGACCATCGTCGGCGCCCGGTCCGTGCGCCCATTCGATCCACCGTCTTGAGACCTTCACGGCAACTCGGTGGAAAGCAACAGCGCCGCAAGGCGCCTGGCCACTTCAAGGTACCGAGGCCGATGGCCGAACAATTCGGCGTCGCTGCGGGTGAGTGCGCGCTTCATGAGAAGCAGGCGATAGGCGGTGTAGCTCATTTTCTAGCTTCCTTCAAAGTACACGAACCAAAGCCGCGGCGTCGGCGACCGACACGCGCATGTCGCCGACGCGCACCGTGTAGCCGCGTGACATGCGGACATCGCGCGGCGGCGGGTGCCCGGTCTTTTGCAGCCATGCGCCGACCAGCCAAGCCATACCGGCCGGGCTGCTGGTGTAGTGCGGGCAGGCCTGGTGCGCCGGTTTGTCGCCGAGCTGGGCGGCGAAGCCCTCCAGCGCGTATAGGGTGAGGTCTTGGAATGCCATGGGTGAAGCTCCGGGTTCGGGTGCGGATGTGGGAACTGGTGTGGGGGTGGATCAGACTCAAGCCGGCTGACCGGCTTTCATGATTCGGTCGGCAGCCCCGAAGATCCGCTTCGCGCTTTTCTCGGGCAATTCGGCGCCTTGCAACCAGCTCTGGATGTAGAAGCGGCTCTCGGCCTGGCCGGGCAGATCCAGCAGGGCACACAGCAAGTAAGCGACCCCTTCGGCCTCGGCCTCTTCAATCTGGCGCGTCAAGGCTTCGTCGTCGTGCATATCTGCATCGGCCGTGTGACCGAGCACGACATGGGCCATTTCATGAAACCGGGTTTTGTGCTTCAACGGGTTCAGCGGGCTGATACCGATGGATCGGCCGCAGGCATAACCCAGGTAATTGCCCTGCAGGTGCTCGAAGGGTTCTTCGATGATGTCGAGCGCGGCCATGGCTGTAGCCGCATCCCATGCGGGCGTGATGCTCTCGGCGGTGAACTCGTCGCCCTCAGTCTGGTTCAATGAAAACCAGTTCGGGCGCAACATGAATTTGTTGAATGTGCCGCCACTATCCACGGCGTCGGCCACTTCTGCCGATGCGGCCGGCTCTGTCGGTGCGTTCTTATCGGCGCGTCGCTTCATGCTGATCGGCATGAACAGGCAGATGGCCTTCTCGCCCTTTTTCACGAACCGGCCCTTCTCGCGCCATGCGTTGAAGCTGGCAATCGGCGCCAGCGGCAAGCCCTTGGCCAGCAACTGCAGTGCGGCCAGCAACTGATTGCCGATGCTGTAGTTGTGAAACGCCCGGTAGGCCTGATTCATCACACCGGGTTGCGTCAGCGCTGCTTGAAGAATCGTGCGCATGTCGCCCAGCTCGTGCGTCTGGGTCTGCGCGTTTTCACGCCCTGGCTTTCCTGCTGACTTACCTTCTGTTTTATCTTCTGCTTTCCCATTTGCCTGTTGGCCAGCCTCGGGGCCGAGGAACTGCGGATCGGTGGTGTTGTTGATGGGGTGGTTAGTCTGTGCGTTCATGGTTTTGGCCTCGTGTGGTGGTTGAAAAAATCTGCCCGTCGGTTTCGCCTCGACGCATGAACAGCGACAGACCGGCAGGACACAAGGGCACGCCCGCAAGCCGCAGCTCGAAGCGCAGCAAAGCGAAGTGCACAGAACGGGTGAGGACGTGGGCGCAGCCTTCACCCTCGGGGCATGACGGGATGGCGCTATGCGTCGGAAAGAGGCGGGCCCGACGGCAGGTTCATCAGATCAGCCACCCCGAGCGCTTGAGCGCACAGGCTGTCTTCGCACCCGATCAACAACACGCGCGAAGCTACCCAGCTGAGCGATCTACCGCCTCCACCGCAGGATGGCGGCGCACTTCACCAAGCGCAGCGCCGGATTGATGCTGAGCAGCCCAGAGGACTGCGCTGGGCTTGCCTTGCGGGGCTCTGGCTCGCGCCCTCGGGGCAGCGCCCCGAAGAGAGCGCCTACCTGGCTGACTCAATCCCGACCCTGCGCCCGGTAGCCTTCCCAGCGAACGATGGTGGCCTGCGCCGATTCGATGGCGGACCGGGCACGCTCCAGGTCGTACGCAAAACGTTCAAGCACCAGCGGCTGAAAACCGGTGACGATGACGATGTGGCGCTCAAGGCGCGAGCGCACGTCCATTGCCACGAACTCCTGGCGCGTCGCGCCGGACAGGTCGTGGCGGTTCCAGTTCAATGCGTTCACCGCCTCGCGAAATTCACCGATCTTCATAGTTGTCTTTCAGTTGTGTTGGGTAGGTCCGGCCGTGATCCACTCGTGTGCGGACTGCGGCCGGGGGTGGTTCGCCGGTTCGTAAAGTCAGGCCGTGTTGTTTGCGCGAGCGCGAAGCGGCGAAGGAAGCCAGCGGGTGCCCTGCAGCAGCACCTCGGCAGCGGCAACGGCTTCGCCCTTCTTGAGCTTGGCCAGCGGCGCGGCCTTCTCGATAGATACCGCCTCGGTCACCGCCTCGACAATCCGCGCCTTCGGCACCTGGGCCAGATAGCTGCCAGCGGTCGGGGTCCACCAGTCGGCCATGTCCAGGCCCACCGCAGCGGCCAGGGCGTCGCCGCTGGTGTCCGCCTCACGTCCGCTCATGGCACTGACGGACAGCGCCGAGCAAAGCGCCAGCAGGTCGAGCAATGTGTCCTGCGGCTGATCGATCAGCCAGGGAAGTAGCCGGTTTGCGTCGCCCGGCAGGCGTTCGCGCCAGTTGTCCAACCGACTCGCCAGTTCACCCCAGGCCCGCGAGGCCTCGATGTCGTCGGCTACGCTTTTGAGTGCCCCGTCGCAATCACTGGCCCGCAGGTTCAGTGCCGACATGGTTCGGTGCATGCCGCCCGTATAGCCGATCACCAGTTGTTGCACCAGCGTGTGCGCCAGCGCGGCCAGGGCAACATGGGTGTTGTCCGACAGCAGCACCTGTAGCGCCTTGGTTTTGTGGGAGGTCAGCTTGCGAACCAGGCTCTCGGGGTTGACGCTGCCGTCCTGGGCGGCACCCTCCCCTGTCTCACCTGTCATCCCATGGATTCCACCGTGGGCCGATGCTGCGGCGGCAGATTTGGCGGCCTGCTTGCGGTCCTGCGGTTTCACCATGCCGCGATGCACGATCACTTCGCCATTGCGGTCGAGCGCCACCACCACACCGGCGAAGGCCAGGATGTCGGCGCTCCATTCGCCGAGGTCATGATGCAACTTGTCCAGCTTGGCATCGACGGCTTCGACTTCGGCTTCCAGCGCGCTCGCCTTGGCCGAGTCGAAACCGGCATCGTCATCGCTATCTTCGGCGTCGTACAAGTCTTCAAGTCCCTTGTTGGCTTCCTCCTTGGCGGCCAGCAGCGCGTCGCGCGCCGCTTGTTGCTCCGGCGTCGGTTCGCGCTGCGTCATCGACGCCACCCCGAAACCCTGCCGATCCGAATAGTCGAACGATGTCCGCACCTCGGTCCAGGCCCAACCTTCGGCCTTGAAAACTTGCGCGCGCTCGCCCAGTTGTTCGATGGCCAGGCGCTGCAGCAACTCACCGTCTGTGATGTAGCCGCTTCCGTCGTCCTCGAACAGGTCGCGCACCACGACACCGCCCGCTGCCTCGTAAGCCGGGATTCCGACAAACTTGGCCAACGGATCGGTGGCCGCGTCAATCTCGCGCCCGAGCAACAAACGGCGCAGACTGCTTGCGTTGCGGTTGTAGGACGGCGTCGAGTTCCAAACCCGCTCCTGCGCGGCGTGGTCATCGGTGATCGCCAGCGCCATCAACTGATCAAGGTTGATCTTGTCCTGCCGGAACAACTCAAACAGCATTGGCGACACCTTGGCCAGCTTCAGGCGGCGTTGCACCGTCAGCGGCGTGATGCCGAAACACACGGCCACGTCTTCGACACCGGCCCCCGCAGCGATCATTTCGGCAAAAGCGGTGACGGTATCGGCCACGCTCATGGCGGAGCGACCGCTGTTCTCGGCAACGCTCGCAGCGATGGCGGCATCGCGCGTGATCAGGCGGCACAAAATGTCCTTGTCCAGCGCAATATCTCCGGCCTTGGCCAGCAAGCCCAGCGCGCGCAGGCGCCGGCCACCAGCCGCGACGCCATAGTCACCCGTGGCCTTGCCGCGCTTCGTCTCGTCCGGATGCACAACCAGGTTCTGCAGCAGGCCCCGGGCCTTGATGAGTGCGGCCAGTTCGCTGACATCCTCGCCGCCAGACTTGCGCACGTTGAACGCAGACGGAACGAGGCGCGACAACGGGATCAGCACCAGCTCACCCGGCGTGAACGTCTCAATGTCAAAGGTGGGCGCCGATCCGGTCGCCCTGCCCGACTTCTCCGACTTCTTATTGGTACGGGTCTTGGTGTTCGTATTGGTATTGGGCTCACTCTGCCCTGTTGCCTTGCCCTTGGCGTGTGCTCTTTGGTGAGTCCCGGGGGCGAGGAACTGCGCCTTGGTGGTGTTGTCGGTGCCGTGGATGGTTGTTGCGCTCATGGCTGTGTCCTTTGCTGTGGTTGAAAAATCTGCTCTTCGGAGCCGTCCCGACGCATGAACAGCGCCAGGCAGGCAGGACACAAGGGCACGCCCGCAAGCCGCAGCTCGAAACGCAGCAGCGCGCAGTGCACAGAACGGGTGAGGACGTGGGCGATCAGCCTTTACGCTTGGGGCATGACGGAATGGCGCTATGCGTCGATCAAGGGACGGACCGGCAAGAGCAGATCGACCACCGCGCTTTGCAACACATGCGGGCGCACCGACTGGTTTTGCACAGCACTGGCAACACGCGCGCACCTGCAAGGTGAGCGATCTACCGCCTCCACCGCAGGATGGCGGCGCATTTCAGATCTTTGGGTTCCCCCTGCGGGCAGCGACACACCGCCCAGCTGCAGGAAGAAAAAAAAGGGGCGACTCAAGGGCCGCCCCGATGTGCGCTCTCAGATGAGCCCACGTTCCGCAAAGCTCATGACAGCCGTTGCAGTGACCACCAGGTGATCGAGCACCCGCACGTCCACCAGCGACAGCGCGGTCTTGAGCGTCTGCGTCAGCATTTCGTCGGCACGGCTGGGCTCCGTTGAACCCGACGGATGGTTGTGCGCCAGGATCACAGCGGCAGCATTGAGTTGCAGCGACTCCTTGACGACTTCTCTGGGGTAGACCGATGTTTGCGTGACCGTGCCCCGGAACATCTGGCGCAGCTCAATGACACGATTCTGCACGTCCAAGAAGACAACACAGAAGACCTCGTACTCCAGCAGCCCGATCTGCAGGCGCAGGTAATCCTTGACAGCTTGCGGAGACGTCATCGCAGCACCTGGTTTCACGCGAGCAGCCAGCACGCCCCAGGCCTGCAACAGAACCTCCTCGGAACTGGCCACGCGGTACTGGCCATCGACATCGCGGACCAGAAGGGTGTCTGCGGATTGCGCAGCGGCGAATGAAGAAGCGGAAGAAGAGGAAGAAGTAGAAACAACAGTAGAAGGCAGCGACATGTGGAACTCCGGTCAGATAGGGCGGGATTGCCCGAGACCGAATCCCTCACGACGCAGCGCAGCTGTCAGGGTTCGAAGACGACCGAAGGGCGCAAGCGAGCGCCACGCGCTCGCGCAGACCTTGACCGCGAGAACGACGTGATACGGTGGGTCGACACAGCAACCCACACCCCCACCACACCACGGAACTGGATTTCTGAACTTTGACTTTGTAGCAAGCGAAGCGCGCAGGGCTAGGGTGGCCTGGAGGGTGCCGGCCTGCCGGCAGTCCAGACCTCTGGTCAGGACCAAGCGCGAGAGCGCGCGCCTGGAACGGGCATCCCGGTTTTCGCGATCGCGAAAAAGCCTCTGATTGGGTTCAGGCTGGCCTGGATCTGAGCGTCGGCAAACACCCGATGACAACCCACCTGATGCCAACTTCGAGCGAGACGCGCCCGAACTTTGAAATCAACGGTCCAACCCTTTCTGTGGCCGCCCCGACGGTGCAGCCCTGCCCTGCTCCTGCAACGCCGTGAATCGCGACTGCTCAGATCGCACACCCTCGCGAACCATGGCCGGCACACCCTCCCGGTCAAGGCGCTGAACCAGCTTCACCCACTGCTGCGCGAGATGTTGCCGCTCGGCTACCGCCAGCGGCTGCTGCCGCAAAACCACCAATGCCACAACCGGCGACGACCGAGACGAATAATACTCATCGCCTTGGCGGTTCACAAAGCGCATCACGTTCGCCAGCGTGGCTACAGCCTTCAAAGTTGCCGGCATCTGCGCCAAAGCATCGGTGTGGTAAATCGGTAGCTTGGACCTCGGTAATGCACCAGAAGTGGCCAGGGCACGCGCGAACCGTTCATTGGTGGCTAGGCGGCTCGACTCAGTCGGTGTCCTCGTGATCAATTCAGCCTTGAGAAGCCGCCTCTCAAGCTCAAGCGATTGCGTGAAAGTCAAAGCGAATTGACGTCAAAGTTCCATGCGTGCTGCTCGAGTTCACCAGCTACCGAAAGGCGCGCGAGCAGGGCTCCGGCAAACGCGCCGACGAATGGCGTAGCAATGGACCGACCGGCGACGAGGGTCGTTCCGCACTCATCACCGCTTTCCTCTAGCAGCGACCGATAGGCGGGCCTTGAGATATCCACCGTCCGACTCGCCTTCGGGTCTTCGCCCGCCCAGATGTCCCGCGCCAGGCGACGCCCGGGAAATACATGAGCCTGAACTCGGGTGAAGCCGTCCACACCGTCGCCGACGCCGGCCTCAAGCACAACTGCGCCGTCGATCCGATCCAGGGACTTCCGAAGCGCAAGGTTGTCCACCGCCACAACGCACAGCGGCTGAGCTGAGGTGACCGACCCAGCATCCAGATTCACGCGCGCCGGGTCTCGCTTAACCTTCACGCCCAGGCGCATGAGCCGCGTGGCGACAGCGTTGACCTTCTTGCTACCAACATCAGCCGCGTCGATCAGCAGGCAGGTGCTCAAACTCGACGTCGACACCTTGTCGTCATCCGTCAGCCGGACAAGGGCTGGGCGCGCCTCCCCTCCCTTGAGCATCATGGTCCAAAGGTAGGCCTGCCCGAGGTGCCCCAAACCGACCACCCACTGGTCTCGCTGCGCCCCCTGGCGGTCCGTCATCGGAAAGTGGAAGGTCACCTCTCGCTGCCCGGCCTGGGGAGCCTTTCGGTAGATGTGCTGGAAGGCTTGGTTGAGCGCCGCGCCGGCGCCGGCGACGCCTGCCTCGACTGAGCCATCGTCCGGGGACATGCTCGACACGTTTGGCGTCAGCATGAACCCATCGGCCTCTACCACCAAGCCAAGCCAGAAGCCGTCCGTTGCTGCAGCGCCCGGGCCGACGCAAATTGTCGGGAGATAAACTTCGGCATCCTGGCTGACGCTCACGCCACACTCAGTCGCCACGTCGCCGAGCGATTTGTTGGCAAACCAGGCGAGCGTGCACCGTTCATCGAAAGGTCCGACGAGCTCAACGCCGCCCAGGAACGTCTTGGGGCCTGCACGAAGCAGGGTGAGAACTGCTGCTTCGACACCCGGTATGGACGAAAAGCCCGGTGCGACCAGCAGACGGATCCGGAAGGACCGAAAAAGCTCGATGGCCTCCTGGTAGGACTGCACGCGCCCCTCGTCCATTGCGAGCTTCACAGTGCGGTTCAGCGATTCTGCGAGATTCATAGCTTCCTCAGGTGAGATGGATGGCCGCTTGGGCCTTCTCGTCGAACATGGATTGCCACCGGCCCACGCCCCCGAATAGGTGCACGCCGAAGTCTCGCGGTTGAGGGGAACCCTGGGCGAAGTTCGGTGCGATTAGCGCCACATGGCCCGCGACCGACACGATGGGGTGGGCCCGATCCGAAAAGCTTTGCGCTGGGCCAAACGGGTGAGTATGAACGTCGGCGACCACCTGCAGGCCGGTCGCGTAGCAGTGCTCCCACGCGCAGGCCATCTCCTCGGCCGTGAAGGCAACGTATGCGCGGCTTCGGCTGCTTTCAGGCGCGACCTTGTCGTACATCAGGTATGAGGTCACAAAACGCTGAACTCCGTCCTGGCGGCCGAGAAGAAACGCCCCCGACTCCTTCACGCCGCGGCCCGACTTGGCCAGGTCGACGATCAGCACCTGGAACAGACTGTGGGGGATCTCAAGCAGCGGGAGCTGCATAGTCGTCCCCATTGAGCATGGTCCACACGACTTCCAGGTAGCGAGTGAGGCCTACCGTGGGCGACCAGACCCAGGCAGGGTGCAGCTGCAGCCATACTTCGTGCCCGGCAATGCTGGTGCGGTCGCACGGAATGTAGAGGGCGGTGCCGTTCTGCCAGTCCGTCCGCAAGGCGCTGCCGAACCGCGCGCCAGTGCGGGGCCAGCGGGGAGCGGCGAGCCATTGACTGGACGCGAGGTCCCAGAAAGCCCCCGTGGGCATGCCCGGGTAGCCGTCACACTGCAATCGAAGGGTGTAGGTGCGGTCGTCCTTGGCCGTCACATCGACGAAGACGAACGGCCAGGCGATATCCCGAAGTCGCCAGCGGCCGTTCATCTCGCCCATCAGGAACGGCGCCGCGTCCAGGTGGTCGAGGAGCGCAGCATGGTCGGACGACAGTGAGGCGTCGCCGTTCACCGTGTACGAGCGGACCAGGTCGAAGGTCACGGTGCAGGTACAGCCCTCCACGAAACTGCCGACGTGCTTGTCGCGGGAGGGCTGGATGTTCGTGCCGGCGACCTGCAGGACCAGTTCGTTGGCGTCAGCCTGGTCGATGCCGAGCTGACGAACCGCCCAGCGCTTGATGCGACCAATCCGCGTGACCGGCAGGAAACGGCGCTCCACGAGACGGCCGGCGTACCGGACCTTGGCCTCCACGAGCAGGCAGCGGCCGACATGGAACACGCGACCACGTTGTAGCGCCTCTTCTTCCGCGAACTCGCGGGAGGCTTCTTCGTCTTCGGCCTCGTCGAACACCTTGAGGTCGGGTGCCACGTGCTCCGCTGGAAGGCCGGCCAAGATTGCCTTGGTCAGCTCGACCCCCGAAATACCTTCGCCGACCTTGATCACCAGACCGTCCGGTGCAAAGGGGGCTTGAACGATGATTCGCTTTTGCATGATTGACCTTTCGCTCGGCCTGCGAATGCAAGCCTCATATGGTCAATCGGGGTTCGAAAAAAAACCCGTAATCCGTCCGACTCAGTCAGCGAGGCGCGTACCGTCAGTCGTCTTCGGCGGGACGCTTGCTACAGGGAAACATGTACGGGCAGGAGTGACACACTCGGCCGTTTTCGGGGATGCCAGAAAAGTTACCTGCACACAGATCGAACGCAATCGCTTGGTAATTAGCGGGAGTGTTCCCCTTCACGGTTCCAACGGACTTCAACTCGCCATCTGCAAGCATTGCGACCTCAATCGCCATTTTGGCGCCTCCGCCGAGGTGATGTGCATTGAGCAGAGCAGCCAAGGGTTGCTTGATCGACTCGAAGCTTCGCTTGTTGGCTCTAATGAAGCGAAGTGTCTTGATTCCCTTGACTTCAAGCACCTGGTCGGGTTGAAGTCCAACCCTGACAAGACCGAGGGCTACGGTCGTCAACGGACTGCCAGTGCCCCCTTGAGAGAACCAATCCCGAGCACGTCGAACTTGTTCTTCCAGACGCTCCCTGATCAGCTTGGCCGAGGCCTGCTCATGAAGCCCGAAATGGGCGATCGCTCGGTCGACGCATCCTCTCCATTCATCGCCCTGAACGAGCGCGGGGTCTGCTGCCAGCTCCCCTATGGCTCGCCTTGTCGCCAGGGCGACAGACCGATGCAGTTTCAGCTCGTCTCGTTGCGGCCGTCCGCCTCGAGACGACATCTCTGATTGCCGTGGGCACCGACGGAATTCGAGGAACTGCTCGAATGAGATTTCAGCCTCCTCGGCATCGGATGCCGCTCCGACAATAGCTGCCTTTGAGCGCTCCCATGACCCATCTAGCGCTTTCAACAATACCTCGAGCGCCGGCGGGAGCTTTTGGTCCACGGTGGTGTAGACCGTCAAGAAAAAGCGAGGCCTGGAGACCGCCACGTACATGAGGTTGTGCCGCTCATTCCTGTGAATATCGAGCGAACCGTCCGAGTCCAGAACGGCTTTGGGAATGTGATAGTTGGTATTGGGCTTGCGAAATGGTGCATATGTCGAATCCTTGACGTCAACGAAATGCACAGCATCAAACTCGAGGCCCTTGCTCCCGTGCGCAGTTAGGACACGAACAGCATCCATGCCTTCCGCCTCGGGTGGCACCAATCGCATGCTCCTGTCCTCTCCCAGTCTCACGCGGTCGCGAACGCGTTGGGGCAGATTCTTGACGGTGGCCCATCGACCCGTCCCGTCAGGGGTCCGACAGAAGTGCAAAAACTGCCAGATTGCCATCAACGAGTTCGCAGCGGCCTGACCTGGCATTGAGGCCAATTCGCGAAGCCATTGGCCGTCTTCAAGCAAGATCAACGACAACGCGTCCCATGGCGATGTGTTTGCCTCCATGAGAGAGCACAGACGCCGCAGATTCTGCAAAGCAAACGTGTCTTCCGGGCTCAACCCTTCGCCCGAAACCTGCTTCCATTTGGCCTTCTCAGTCGCCACTTGGAACAGGAGCAGGTCCACTCCCTCCCTGCTCATTCTGAGACACGGCGCATGCCAGGTTCGAAGGAGGTTGGTCCCAGCGTCGTCAAGAGCCAGCATGAACAGGCAAATGAGGTCCTTAATCTCGCCGCGGTCGAAGATATTGCCGAGGAAGAGCACCGGGATACCCAGGCTTTCCAGACCAATCGCCACGTCCGCAGCGACGTCGTTTCGATACGTGATGATGGCCTGCTCTGCTAGAGTTACGCCCCCATCCGTTTCGAGGTCGCGAATCCGCCAAGCAAGGGCCCTACACTGTTCGGCGCTGTCACTCGTTTGGATGTGACGGGGGCCGTGACCGAGGTAGCCCTTCTCAGTTTTGAGCGTGGCCGTCTTGCGTTTTGCTGGGTTCTGGCTGGCAACGTAACCGAACGCATCCGCGATTTCCTGGGAGCTCCGATGGTTGTGAGCCAAGGGAATGGGAATGGCCCCAGGAAAATCCTTTTGGAAGTTGTCGAGATTGCTCGACGACGCTCCCATGAACGCGTAGATAGCCTGGTTGGCATCACCGACCACCCACACGGTTTTGCACTTTCTGGCCAGGCCCTGAACCAATAAGGCACTGGCCCGATTCACGTCCTGGTACTCATCCACCATGAGATGACTGATACCGCCGAGGAACCGTTCGACTGCTAGATCACCCGACTGAATCAGACGGATGGAAACACAGAGCAGATCCGTCAGGTCGACTGCTTTTCGCTTGGCCAGTAGCAGCTCGTAGCGCATAAAGATGGTCGAAGCGTCACGCAGCTTGCCGGCAGCGTCAACTGCTCCCGGCAACGACGCAGCGACCGTGTCGGCAAATTTCTGCGCGTCAAAGTCTTCATCTTTGGAACGCCGGATGGCATCAACAATGTTTTCAAGCCACGGGGAAGGATTAGACAGAGCGTCGTAGAACTGAAGGTCAGCTTTCGGGACTTCTTGCTCGAGCATGGCCAGCGAAGCGAGTTTGTCCAGGACGGGGAACCGTGATTCCAGTCCATGCAGGTGGCCGAACTTGCGCAGGAACTCCAGGCCAAAAGCGTGAAAGGTCCCGATCCATACCCGTTCGGCGCCTGGCATGTTGCCCGCCCGCGCCCTCTCGACCAGTTCCCGAGCTGCCTTGTTGGAGAACGTCAGGATGATGATCTCGTCCGGCGAGACCCCTGAACGAATGAGCCGCCGCAGGCGAAGAAGAAGCGCCGTCGTCTTGCCGGTCCCGGGCCCCGCCTCGACCAAGCTGACTGGAGCGTCGCTATCGACAGCGGGCTTCTGAGCCGGAGTTGGCTCGTCCGGTAAGCAAAATATTTTTCCCGACTTGTCGACATGAGGCAGAAGGATGCCGTCATACAACTGCAGCCGGACCAGCTCCAATGGAAGCTTGCGGATGGCTGCTAAGGAAGTTGCGGACTGGCTGTCAAGGAATGCGTTCCGGGCGTCCATTCTGGGCAGCAGAAACTCCCGGGCAAAGACATTTGCCTGCAATTCCTGCCGTTCGCGAGCTCCGTAGCTCTCGACAACGCTGACCCCATTGCTTTCAGTCTCGCCTGTTAAAGCGCTTTGACTGACCTCCACGGACCCCTTGGTCGTTGGATGCAGCCTGAAGTGCCCGATCTCATGCGCGACGAGGAACGCCTTGATTTCATCGGGCACATCCTTTCGAACAAGAGTCCACTTGCGCTCAATAAGAATAGTGGCGTCCGCAGACTTCAGCAGCGCCATCTCAGGCTTGACTTGCCTGAGAGCAATGTCGAGTGCCTTGCAGGCCTCCGTGACCAGGGAGAAGCCGACCTGCTTGAGATCAATTCCTTTACTCTCAAGCTCTAGGCGCAGCTTGGCAGCTTCCAATCGAGCAGCTTCAAATGGATTCATCTGCCCGCCCTAAGAATAAAGGTCAAGAGCGCTTTGCGCGCACCAGGATTTCCTTCTGCACTTCCTCATCCGTGATGCAGTCCTCTACGAGCTTCGCCCATGTCACGGGCGGCCCTTCTGCAAGCTTGTCTTGGGCACTGAATCGTTGATGCCCAAGCTGCTGCTGCCTTTTCGCCACCATGGATTGCACAACATGTGCCGTTGGGCAGCCGAGATAATCTCCGAGCCGTTCATGAAACCAGTCAGGAACACCATCAACCGGCGAGGAGGAGTCGACGATGGACAGGAATAGCAAGTCCTCGCCGTGGTTGACCGACAGAAAGACAGCCTTCGCCGCTTCTGTGACTCCTGTGGCGCCGGAGATCGCAGCGAGCTTCTGGGTAGCCTCGGACACATCTTCCGGCGATGGCGTGCCCCGCAGCTGCTGCATGCGCTGCAGCAGCTTGCTACGTTGCGGGAGCATCTCTTCGTCGGTGAGCCGTTCGGCCTCGACTTCTGCCCGCGTGGGTTGCTTGGAAGTCAGCTGCACTTGCGCGTAACGCTGTAGCGGCTTGGCGTGCTCCGGATATTGTTCGATGAAGTCGTGGAGAACCTTTGCGTCAAAGGCTTCCGAGGCGCGCGCGTACAGGTCCAGGACTTCGTCCAGTTCAACGGTAGGCTTGCTATTAGTCATTTTCCAACCTCTGCTTGATGATTTTGATGGCTTGATTGATGTATTTGGTCACCGTCTTCTCGGTCACGCCCATCAGCATCGTGACCGTGACCTCATCCTTTTTGGACTTGATCTTCAATTCGCCGAAGTAGCGGAACGTGAAAGCGATTTGAGGGAGTTCGGGCAGGTGCATTTGCACAATCAGCCGGATTTTCTCCAGCGCCTCCTCCTGCTTCATGTACCCTTCAAGCTCAATCAGAAACTCTTCTGGCGACTTTGAAACAGCGGACGGCTCAGCAGGATCACCTTCCTGCGCTTGCGCACCGATGGCGTCATCGGCGTCGTCGAGTGAGCTGCCCGCACTATGCTTTTTTGCGTATAACTTCCCAGCGGCATCCAAGCAACGGCGGTGCACGTACTGCCCAAAGCGTTCTTCGGCATGGCAAGGAACATCGCTTTCCAAAAGGATCGCGATGACGATGTCCTGGCAGAAATCTTCTTCAGCGCTCTTCGCCCCGCCACCGAGGCGCGCCCAACCCTGGTTCTTTCGGACCTGCGCTCGAACTTGCTTCGTGACGCGATCCAGCAACCCAGCTGCATAGCTGTTTTCGTCCTGCACATTGCTGGCCGCCCTCGCGTCCAACATGAGCGTCACGAGGGCCTCGTCGTCGATGTGATCAGGCTTCCCGAACCCAATGGATAGCCGCTGCGAGCGGGCTAAGGGGTCGAGTGCTTGGACATCCAAGACCATCTTGTCTCGCGGTGGACTCTGCGTCCAGCTCCCGCGCTTTGGTTTACCGATTTTCATCTGGTGATACCTCTTGTCCGCTGTTCTCGCGGCCATTTAACTGTCAATCGGAGCTGAAAAAAAAACCCGTATCCCTGCGGACGGTAGAAGTAGTCGGCCGGATTTTGACGTCGCTCCGCGGAAGGGACGGCCCTGCAGAATCATCAATATATGTTACAGGTCAACCAGGCGCCGCGAGCTGAACCTGATCGCTTCGATTTGCTCGAAGACAGACGACGGCTTGTCGGCGGTTCGGATGGGCCAGTTCAACTTCCACTCATGGCCGTCAGCGTGAGTAGGCAGCGGGCTGCTTCCCGGCAAATCAATCCCACCCTATGGTGATCGTGCCTGACAAATCCTAACGTCAGTTCACCGTTCCATTGCTCCCCGGACCCTGGGGTTGGGGCACGCGCCCTCGGGGCATTGTCCCGAAGAGAGCGACTCGACATGTGCCCCGGCGCTCGCGCGCCGAAGCCAAAGGTTCTGCCTCAAACCTTCATCGTGATGAGCGCCACCTGCACACCGGTGCCCTCTTCCTTGAAGTTGTCGGCCGGCAGGTCCTCCCACTCACCACCGCGCGCCTCGACCATCGGCCGAAGGCTGGCGTTCTGCCGCGGACCATTCGCGCACAAGGCGACCAGGCGGCCGCCCGGCTTCAGCATCGTCAGTGCATGCTTGATGTGAGCGATGTCGGCGCCCTGCGCGAAAGGCGGGTTCATCAACACAGCATCGAACATGCCCAGGTCCTCGGTGTCGGCGCTGCACTGCAGAAAGTCGGCACACCGAACCGTGCCGGCCAGACCTGAACAGGCCAGCCGCGCCGCAAGCGCCGGGTGCACCTCAACGGCCACCACCTGCAGCGCGGTCTGACGCACCTGGCCAAAAGGGACAATTCCTGGCAAGGCCTCCAAAAGCCGACCAGTGCCGGCGCTCGGCTCCAGTACCCGCATGCCGATGGCCAGGCCGGCCAGGCTCACCATACGCGCGGCCAGGTCGGGCGGCGTCGGGAACAGCTGCGGCGCGGTGACTACCTGCACGCCGGCCTTGACCGTGGCCCGCATCGCCTCGATGTCGGTGCGGAGTTCACCCGATTTTCCGGTCTGCGCAGCTGCGTCAGTGCGCTTGGTCGGAGGGATGTCGCTTGTTTCGGCAGTAGGTGCCGCATGCAACGTGAACCCTGTCTTGTCGGCCAGCTCGACCAACAGGCCGGCGGCCCGCTGCTGCTCGATCTGGGTGGCGGTCATCACGCCAGCCAACTTGTCGAATGCGACGGTACCCTTGACAACAGCGCAACACGCAGAATCGCATGGCCGATCTCCAGCGAATCCTCATTCTCTGCAAGACTTACCCGTCGCCGAGTTCCAAGTACGCGGAGACTTCCTGCGTCGCCGGCATGACAGAGGAAGGCCGCATGGTTCGCCTCTATCCCGTGCCCTTCAGGCTAGTCTCCGACGAGCAACAGTTCAGGAAGTGGCAGTGGATTGAGGCTCGAATTGAAGCGTCGTATAACGACCGGCGCGCCGAGAGCCATCGGATATTTGTCGACACAATCCAGTGTGACGCCGAGCCTCTGAAGGCGGGCAAGGACGGCTGGCCTCATCGCATGAAGCTGCTGGCCAAGTTGGAGATGTTCGAAGACTTTGCCAGTATTGAGGCGGCTCGACAGGCGCGCGGCACTACGCTCGCGCTGTTACGCCCTTCTCGGATTCTGGGCCTCGACATCAAGGCAGTCAGAAACCCCGACTGGACTGATGACGAGAAAGCAAAGTTGCTTCATCTGCAACAGCAAGGTGGACTATTTGACGACACGGACGAAGGCAAGCAAATCCGCATGCTCGAAAAGCTACCGTTCGATTTTCACTACCGCTATGAATGTCAGGTAGACGGGCAACCGGTCGCCTATAAGCACAAACTCGTCGACTGGGAAGTTGGAGCGCTATACCGGCGACTACGAAGGGAGTACGGCGCTGGCGGATGGGAGAAACCGTTCCGAGACAAATACGAGCGCGAGCTTCCATCACGCGACTTGCTGCTCCTACTTGGCACCATCCACCGATTTCCAGATCAGTGGCTAGCAGTCAGCGTAATTTGCCCGCCTATGCCGCTACCCGAAGACCAGAATCAGCGAAAGCTGTTCTAGCTGTCAGGTGTTGCACGGCCGGGCCGCCAAGCTTGCGAGCTGCGCGTGCCACATAGGTGCGATGGCAAGCCGCATAGTCGGCCTCAAAGCACACGAGGCAAGCAGTGGTCGCCTTCGAAATTTTCACTAGCTCACGGACCGTCGCTTCCTGAGTCGCGATGTATGCAAGAAACGTTTTCGTGTACTCCGCCCAGTCCTGGTCAGCCTTGTAGCGGTCACGAGTAGCCTTCGGGCAACCGAGCGCCGGTATGTGAGCGTAAGCGATGCCGACATTCGCCAGCGCTTGCTGAAAGGAATTCTTTGAGAAACCCTTTTTTCGCGACAAGGGCAACTCACGGACGTCAACGATCGTCTTCACGCCGGCGCTGAGGACGCGCGCTACGAAGGCCTCGATTTCGAGGCCTTCGTAGCCGAAAGTGAAAAGTTGATGCGCGCCTGCCATGGCAGCAGTGTACCGGTCCGGAGAGCTCCCCATCCCGCGAGCCTTCCCAGGCCGTTTGTTCATTCGAACTGCCGAAGCTCAGTTGTACGAGACCCAAGCGCGAACTTCACAACATGACTGGACCGGGACTTCCTTTAGGCGACGCCGAAAACCTTCATTACTTCGTCACCCAAGTGATTGATCACCTTTACCGCGATGCGGCCGGTCTTAGGCTTTTCGAACGGCCTTGACACATCGCTGTTCAGCGTTGCCCAGGCCTCAGGGTCAATTTCAGCCTTGAGTGTGGTCCTCAGTGCCTTGTACGGGTCGGCTGCACCCAGGAAGTAGGCCTGACGGACGAAGAAGCTTTCCTCGTTATAGGCCGTATCAATCATCCACAGCGCAATGCTGTCGGTGCCACCGCTTTCGATCTCCCCCGTCTGCGGGCGAAACACGTCCACGCCCCTCACCCGCACGCGCACCTGGCCAGCCGCCTGCGGTTCGATACGGATATCCGGCTCGCCGAACACCACGAACAGGTTGCCGGCGCCGGTGTTCTTCAGCTCGCCGGCCATGTGCAGGTCGGGATTCATGCGAGCTTTGAGCACCGGCACGCGGCCCAGCTTCTCGAACTCGGCCGCGTGGGCTTCGTAATTGAACGCGCAGGCGATCAGCACGTCGAAGCCGGCGTCGGCTGCCTCGCGCGCGGCGCTGACGAGGTCGGGGCGTGAGACGGTGCCGAACTCCGGGCCGATAAAAATGGCGGCCCGGCGTTCCTTCTCGCCTTCCATATAGCGCCCTTCGGCGCAAACGTAGCTGCCGGGCCAGCCGACGATGCTCGTGAAGGTGATGCGGTCGGCCTTGTGTGCCTGCTGCACGCCGGCGCTCTTCAAATTTTCCAACATAACAGCGGCGAAATCGGATTTGGACTCGTACTCGGCCTTGGGCTGGCGAACGCCGTCGATCAGGCCATCGTCGATGTCCGTTGCCAAGGTGCGGTGTGGACTGAGGCTGTCCACCGTGAACGGTCCGGCCACGCGCACACGCTTCTTGTCTTCATAAGGTCGGTCGTAGAGGTACTCGCTCTCGGCCTTGGCGGCGATGGAGGCGTCGATGTCACTCTGCCGCTCTATGCGGCCTTTCCACCAGTCTGTATGCAGCGCTTTGGCCTTTGCGTTCCACTTCGCGTCGGCATCGCGCGGAATCTGCCATTCCTGCCAGTCCGTCTTGAGTTGAGCGTTCAACGCCCCGCGCAGCGGCTCCAGCTTCTTCTACCACTCGTCCCAGATGACATCGATTTCGGTGTTGTTAGCAATGCTCTTGAGCGTGACGTGCGGCACCCGCACGCAGACAAACCCCTGCCGGATGTTGCCGCGTGTGGGTTGCGTGCTTGGAACGCCGCGCGTGACCTCGGCCTCCTTTATCTGGCCTTCGGGACTGTCGGCGAGCATGTAGTAGGGGTAACGCGCTCCCATAATGCGGGCGCGGGCGAGCGCGAGAGCCACGCGGGAGGTGTCGATGGTGATCCACCGGCGGCCCCATTGCTCGGCTACGTACGCGGTGGTGCCAGAGCCGCAGGTCGGATCTAGGACGAGATCGCCGGGGTCGGTAGCCATCACTAGACATCGCTCGATAACCTTTGGATTCGTCTGAACTACATACAACTTGTCTGATGCGAATCCGGCTGTGACGGTGTCGTCCCAGGAGTTGTTCAGTGGATAGACAGGGAAGTCGTCTACGTATCGAACATAGCTCAGCGTGTTGCCGGCGAGCCCAAGGCGCTCCGCTTGTCGAAGTCGCTGCATACCGACCACAGTTGTCTTCCAGCCACTCTTCCCGACGGAAATTCGACGACCCAAAAACTCAACGTCGAAGAACTGCGGTCCGCCAGAACTCTGGCTCGTCAGGTTGTCGAAGCGAAAGAGACGAGCTTGCGATGGAACGGCTAAGCGCTCAGACTCTGTAGCGGCGCGCCGCTCGTTCAGACCGAAGAAGTCAAGCTTGTTGTACGCAGCCGCGCCGCCCGTCATCTCGCCCTTGGCGCGATAGGGTTGGCGGTATTTCACTGAGGTCGCGTCGCGCGCGTACCAGAGGATAAAGTTATTGACCGACGCGAGCGTCTCAGTACCACCCGTCGGTGACCCGGCGCCACCTGTGGTCTTGAAGTTGATCTGACTGACAAAGTTCTCGTCGCCAAACACTTCGTCGAGCAGCGCACGTACGCGATGCACGTTCTCTTCCCCGATCTGTACAAACACTGAACCGCTGACAGTCAGCAGATCGCGCGCCACCGTCAGCCGGTCTCGCAGATAGGTCAAGTACGAATTGATTCCGTCGCGCCATGTGTCCCGGAACGCCTTGACTTGCTCGGGCTCGCGGCTGATGTGGTCGCGGTTGCCGTCCTTCACATCGCGACTAGTGGTGGACCACTGAAAGTTCGAGTTGAACTTGATGCCGTAGGGCGGGTCGAGGTAGATGCACTGCACCTTGCCGCGCAGGCCCTCGCGCTCGGCCAAACTCGCCATCACCTGAAGGCTGTCGCCGAGGATCATCCGGTTGGTCCAGTTCTGGTCGTGCGCGTAGAAGTCGGTTTTGTCGGCGCCGGCCGGAATACCGTTGAAGTCACCGAACATGTCGACCATGCCGCCAGTCGCACCCTCGCGTCGTGCGCGTGTCTGCTGCTGCAGGTCGTCGATCAACACCTTGGGGTGCACCTTCTCCTGGATATACAGCGGCGGTGCATTGACCACCAGCTCCGTCCAATCTTGCTCGTCCTTGCCGCGCCACACCAGCTGTGGGTCGAGGTCGCGGTTGCGCGCCTGCTTCTCGTCCTGCAGATTGCTCGTCCCACGAGCGTAGCCCACTTGCACCGGCGTCCTGGCCTCGTCGGCCATCAGGCTCTGGTACTCGGCGGTAGGGATATTCTTGCGCTTGTCGTCGCTGTGTTTCAGTGCGTCCACACCGACGAAGGTGCTCTTGGATTTTTTGGTTGCCATTGGTTCTATCCCTGCTGTCTGTTTTAGTTGCTGCGATAGACATCGCCACGGTGACCCACGCGGATGACTTCAACCGTGACCGATCCTTCGTCGATGACGTAGACGATGCGATAGACGCCTTGCCGGACGCGATACAAGTCAGCGCCGCTGAGCTTTCTGCAACCCGGTGCACGTGGGTCGGCTCGGATCGATTCGATGCAAGTCATGATTCGTTGCACGTCCTGCTTGGGCAGATTGCGAAGGTCCTTGGCCACCGAAGGCTTGAAACGCAGTTCATAACGTGCCATCGGCTTTGAGCAGTTGGAGAAACTCTGAATGGCCGATGGAATGCTCTGCGCGACGGGCGTTTGCCGCGCTGAGGTCAGCCTGTGCCTCCAACAAGTCATCGATCATGGCCGCGAAATCAGCCTCGATGTCATGTGCCGAGCGGAACTCGGCGAACGCCCAGCGGCCGTGTGTACCCAGCGCGTTCACGCCCGGCACCCATTGAGTGAGCATGGTCTCAGCCTTGACAATGGCGTCTTCACCGCGGAAACCTTTGATCTCTACCACCAGGTTCAGCGGGTCATCGTGCTCGTCGTCGTCGTCACGGTCGTTGATTTGTGCGATGAAATCGGGCCGGTAGTGACGCTGTATGCCGCCCAGCCGATACGGCACCTCGAAGCCCAGGCTGTGGTTCTTGGCGTAAGCCAACACTCGTGGGTGCCCCTCTGCCACGCGGCAGAACTCGGCTTCCCAGTCGCTGTCGTACACCACCCAGTTTACGTGGCTCTTGGGCGGCGGCCCCTGCGTGGCCCACAGCGTCTGCTTAGCGGTGGTGAAATTGACATGCCGCGTGCTTCCCGTCGGGTTGAAAGGGTCCAGCACCACGCGCACGGCATTTGCCCCGGCCAGCGTGGCACTGATCGCGGCGTGGATGCGTTCACAGGCCATGTCTGCAATCTCTTGATGCATCACCTGCGCCTTCCAGGTGCCGCCGCTGCACTTCAGGTGTTTGGCTACCCATTCCTGCGCTATGCCCTTGAGTTGGCCGAACAGGTGCAGCTTGGGGTCTTCGCCAGGGTCGCGGTACTTGCGGTAGAGAAGGTGCTTGGCCAGATGGTACGCGATGGTGTTGTCGCGGGTGTCCTCCAGGTGTTGCACAGTTAGGTTCACGCCTTGGCCCACGATGCCCAGGTTCTGCGTGGTAGATGGGCCCACCAGGTCCGGGGTGAGCACCAGGTCCGAGTTCTTGCTGAAAGTCGCTTTCAGGCGTTCGGCCGGCAACTCGACGCGGTAGCCGTCGACGCGCGGAAAGCGGATTTCCAGCGCATCGCGTTCAGGGCTGATGGCCTGCACGTGCGTGGTCTTTACCGGCGGCTTTGGCGGCACCACCACCGGCTTGGCAGCAAAGTCGAACGGGATGCCCAGTACGTCGGCATATTCCACATCGAATTTGTCATCGGAGTTCAGCGTGTAGCTCTGCCGGCGCAACGCGCGACCGACAACCTGTTCGCAGAGCAACTGCGTGCCAAATGCACGCACGCCCAGTACGTGGGTCACGGTGTTGGCGTCCCAACCTTCAGTGAGCATCGAGACGCTGACTACGCAGCGGATGCCTTCGCCCAGCTTGCCGGGCTTGCCGACGGTGTTCATCACCTCGCGCAGCAGGTCAGCGTCAGTCAGCTTGTCGGCTGCGGCGCGGTCGCCGGTACGTTCCATTATTTCGCGGCGAAAGCGTTCGATGGTGTCGGCTTCAATGTCGCGGAAACCGGGGTCCAGTGCTTCGCCGGATTCGAGCTGCTCGCTGTCGATCAACAGCGTGCGCGGGCGCGGCAGCTTCTGACCGTTGTCGTCGTAGTTTCGGAAGAGCTTCAGGCGGCCGTTCTCAAGTGTGGTGCCACCGGTCTCATTGGAACGCTCAAAGCCAGAGACGTAGTCGTAAACCAACTTTGAAGTCGATGTGTTGTTGCACACCACGATGAACACCGGCGGCACATCGAAGCCTGCGGTTTGCCAGCTGTCGAATATCTTGGCGTAGTGACCATAAAGCGCCTCCAGCGCGGTGTACAGCTCGGTGGGCAGGGCAAGCGGGTCCAACTTGCCGGCATTGCGCACACCCTTCTTGGGCATGCGCTTGCCGATGTGGTCCCACAAGTTGCGGAACTTGGGCGCGTCGGCTCCAGTGATGTTGTCGGCCACCGGCACCCGCGGCAGTTTGACGATGCCGCACTCGATGGCATCCATCAGCGAGAAGTCGCTCATCGTCCAAGGGAAAAGCGTACCTTCGGCGTAGCCTGAGCCGCGCAGGAAAAATGGCGTAGCTGAGAGGTCGAACACGGTGGGCACACCGAGTTTTCGTTTGACGGCCTCAATGCCGCTGATCCACAGACGCGCGGCTTCGTTGTTCTTCTTCGCTTCGTCCTTGTCGTCGCCCTTGAGGTCTTTGATGTCGGCCTCGGCCTCCTTGGGCTTGGCGCGATAGCAGTGGTGCGCTTCGTCGTTGATGACGAGCACATTCTTGATGCCCATTAGCGCGGGCATCACGCGCTGCAGCATCTGGCCTTCAGTTTCGAGCGTCTGAATCGGTTCGCCGCGGCCTTGCAGCAGGGCTCGCCCAGCAGAAGATATGTCCAAGGTTTCGCGCAGTTTGAACGCGTGGTAGTTGGTGATGACGATGACCGCGCGTTTGATGTCGCCAAGCATGTCGCTGGGCACGATCTCGCGGCTGGCGTAGTAGCTGTCGGGGTCTTGTGGCAGCAGAACGCGCAGGCGGTCTTTGATGGTCAGGCCCGGCGCCACGATCAGGAAGCCACGGGTGAACTGCTTGCTGGCCGGGTGGCGCACTGCGTTCACCGTCTGCCATGCAATCAGCATGGCCATCACCGTAGTCTTGCCGGCGCCAGTGGCCAGCTTTAGAGCGATGCGAAAAAGATCTGGGTTGGCCATGGCATTGGCGCCGGCCAGGTGTTCGCGAAACTTGCGTCCTGACGCGCCGAGTTTTGGCGCGACTTCGGTCAACCAGATGGCTGTCTCCACTGCCTCGATCTGGCAGAAGAACGGACGCACGCCTTGAAAGCTGTGGTGGCGCCAGTGCTGCAGCAGACGTGCCGTCTCGGGCGTGACCTGCCATTGCTGCGGGTTGGGTAGCGCACGCCAGGTATCGACGTAGCCGCGCAGCTCGTTGATGATGGGCGTGGGATCATACTTTTGCTCGGCGGTGCTCAGGCCTTCGTCGTCGGCACCCAGTTCCAATTCGACCTGCACCTTCGGGGCTTTGCGTTTCTTCGCCTTCGGCACGGGCGTGATCAGGTCTGAATGGCGACGCGATTCGATGAGCACGTTCGTGGGTTGCCCGTCGGCGTCCAACTCCCAATGCCTGGCTGGGTAGGCATAGGGGGAATTCAGGATCGGATGTTCAAAGAATGTCAGCTGCATGCGTCTCTCTGTTTTGACCGGTCGCCCTGTTGGGCGCCTGGCTCTAGATCGTTTCGTCGCCCGGACGCACATAACGCGTCACTGACGAATCATTGGCTAGCTTACCGGCTTGCCACCCTTCTTTCGCTGCGCAAGGGTGGCCGCAGCCCGTTCCTGTTCAGGCTCAGACATAGGCGCATTCAAGGCATAGAACTCATGCAGTTTGGCCGCCAACATTTCTTTGTCGGGCAATTGAGTCTGGTACTGCGCAACCAAGGCCGGCGAAAGGGTTCGGCTCAATGCGTACTCCACTACTTCGCTATCCTTGGACGCGCACAGCAGCACGCCGATGGCCGGATTCTCGTGCGGCTTGCGCACGTCTCGGTCAAGTGCTTCCAGGTAGAAATTCAGCTTTCCCAGGTGCTCGGGCTCGAAGCGATCCACCTTCAGCTCGATGGCGACCAGGCAATTCAGGCCACGATGGAAGAACAGCAGGTCGAGTGCGAAATCCTGGGCTCCCACTTGCACCGGGTACTCGGTTCCGATGTAGCAGAAGTCGCGCCCGAGCTCGGTCAGGAAGCGGCCCAAGTTTTGTAATAGCGACCTGTGCAAGTCAGCCTCGGAATGTGCCGTCGGCAGCGCTAAGAAATCCAGCAAGTAGACGTCTTTGAACTGGCTGGCCGCTTGCGGATGCATTTCTCTCAACGCTGTTGAGAGTTTTGGCGGGTTGAGCATGGCTAGCTCGAACAGGCCGCCGTCGATCTGCCGGGCCACCTCACGCACCGGCCACCGATGCTGTGTTGCCATGCGCAAATAGAACTCGCGCTCCTCGGTTCGCTTCGCGCGGCTCAGGATATGGAGGTGCGCCGACCATGGCAAATCTCTCAACAGCGTTGAGAGTTCTGACACAGCCGGGTAGGCCTCGAAGAACTGCCGCATCCGCCAAAGATTTTGAGCAGAAAACCCTCGCTTGCCTGGCTCGCGCTGCGTAATGTAGGCAGCCAATTGCACCACCGTACCTTTGGCCCAACCATCCGCCTCAATCTTGTGGTGAAGGTATTGGCCAATGTGCCAATATAAATCTATCACTTCGGTGTTCACGGCATGGGTGGCGCGCTGCCGTGACGTGCGAATCAAGCTGATAACCTCGGCAAAGGCCAACTCGGCTGTTGTACCAGCACTTGCGGAGGGGGCTTCGCGTCGGTCGATGGCTAGACCACTAGTGGATTTGGCAGTTGATGCAGTCTTCCGGGTGCTCATGCCGATGGCCCGCCTACCAGGAATCCATCCAACAACTCCGCCGCCGTTTTCATGATCGTCTGGATATCAGTGCTGATCTTCACTGTTTTGCAATACGCCAAGTTGTTGCCTCACAACTTCTGGCCTGGCAGGACATTGCCAGCATTGCCCCAGATGAAGGACGCAGTCTTGATGCGAGCTGTTTGATTCACTACAGGTCTTCTTTCTTGTTCTGATGCGTGGTGCTCAGCGGCTACGCCGCGTCAAGGCTCGCGGTTCATTGCGAACTCAAGTAGCTGCTTGTCAGTTACTTCACCAGGCCACATCGAAGCCGCCAACCATCGGAAGAACGAACTGGCTGCAATGCGACTTTTCACGCCGTCTCGGCGCCAAGCCTTCGCGATGGGTGATGCCAACGCGCTCAGACGTTCGTCCTCGAATAGTGCGATTTGAGTGGCCTTTTCCGACTCAGGCATTTCTTCGAACAGCGACTTCGCCTGTTTCGATTTGTGATGCTGCCACTCTTCTCGAAGACGCTGAAGGCGTTCATCAATGCTTGGACGCGGAACGGCAATGTCCGTTGGCTTGCCGCCCTCCCCTTCACCAGCGTATTGTTTCTTCAATGCATCGCGCAAGTACGCTGCAGGCGAGTTCAGCGGTGGCAGCGTGGTGTTCTTCATCCGCTGCTCGACGTGTTCCACAGCGGCGCGGAGCGCACCCTCGTCTGTCGCTGCATATAGGTCCTGAGCATCACCGCGCTTGAAGCCGATGGAAATGACCCGCTCGACCAACGCAAGATCGAATACGTTCTTGGCCGAGTCTCGTAGGCCGGCCAGGCTTGCCTGCGGCTTTGGCAATACACGAAACTGCAACTCTTCAACCTTGCGACCACGTTTGTGTTCGACGATTTCCAGACGGAAGTCTTCACACAGTGTGTCTAGCTCTACAAGCGCCTTTTTGATGGTGTCGCGATGCAGGATGCGATAGTCGACACTGTTGATGTCACCTCGGCCAGTCAAGACCGAAGCCCACCAAATCACATCTTCACGCATGGTGAGTCGGCCGGGCGATGTGAGATACCTCGCCCCCAGTTCGTAGAGTACCGAGGCCGCATAACTTCGCATCTGAGAACTGATTTCGAGAAGTACACGGGTGTATTGCGCCGGCTTCACAAGACGTTCGCGGATCGGATCGGGATAGGTCCACGTAATCGTACAGGCATGCCCGCGTCCAGGCTCATCAATGACAACGGGGCCAAGAAGTTGAGTCGAGGTCCACTGACGCGCTTGACCGCCACTGGTGTGCCATTCGATGGTGGTGGCCTGCATATCGCGGATGTGCGACTTCAGGAGTTCGGTGTTATTCGACGTAAAACGTGCGTCGTCGATGAGCTCGGAGAGCAAAATGGAATAGCTTGGCTTCTCCACGCCTTGCTGCTGCGCGTGATACAGAAAGACGTTGTAGATGCGCCTGGATAGCAATGTCAGTTTTCCGCGCTTGGGGCGAATAGCAATCGCCTCGTTGGCTTTTGCGATCGACTGGTCTTCAGCGCGTGTTGCCACCTCCGACGATCTCGGTGATCTTTGCTTTTTGGCGACCGGATTTTGACCGTGCGCCTCCCCATGCTCCATAGGAGCCCTTCCTGAGATACAGAGATGCCATCTTAGCGTCTTATTGTGATTTTGCCGTTTCACCGTAAGAAAATTCAGCGTCGCTGGCGACGCCTTGTTGATTTGAGATAAAACACTTGATAGATTGAATAGTTGGTAGTGGAAAAGATTGAGCTGTGACAACAACTTAGGTCCGATGGATGGAGGGGATATGGGCATCTCCCGGAGACTTTATGGGGATATCGTGGAGTGGATATGGGGTTTCGAGGGTATGAAGTGGAGATCTTTTGGGGATGTCGCGGAGTGGATATGGGCGACTGGGCTTGTTCGGTGGTCTATCGGGGGCAAATGGACTGCTTCTGACTGCCTTGACGGTGAGTGAGCGGCCCTGTTCCCCAATATGTCTCACAATTGCGGTCACCTGCCAGCCCACCTGGGCGTTAGTTCCCCAAATACTCTCACAGTTGTTCTGGTTGTCACTAGGCATATTTTGCCCATTCATTGAATATCGGTACACTATCCGAAATCCGACGAATTTGGGAAAAACATGGCAACATCGATAGCAGTAGCAAACTTGGCCGGCACGGGCTCTGGCAACCAGGTTGCCATTCCAGCACCCTCCCCTTCAATGTTGCCGCGTGCGCGGATTGACATGCACCGCATCGAGGCTCTTGCGACAAGAGCCTCCAGCATGGTCGAACAGATCCGCGGTCGCCTTCTGGCACCTGAGGCTAGAAAGATTCCGCCTCTTTATTCAGCCGCACAGCTGGCAGCTTTATGCGGGGTGGACAAAGCTCATGTCAACTATCGAATCTCTAAGGGAGACCTGCCGCCCGGTCGGCTGACGCCGACTGGTGGAAAGCGCGAGTTCACGTTGGCAGAGGCCAGGCAGTGGACCCGGGCCTACCGCCATGAAAAGATGAAGCCAGGAGGCCAGCGCGCGATCTGCATCGCCGTCGCGAACTTCAAGGGAGGCGTTTCGAAGACAACGAGCGCGATGATTCTGGCTCAGGGGTTGAGTCTCCGTGGCCATCGTGTGCTCGCGATCGATATTGATCCGCAGGGCTCTTTGACTACTTTGCACGGAATTCTTCCCGAGGCTGAGGTTAGCGAGGAGATGACAATTGCGCCGCTGTGTAACGGCACAAGCGACGATATCACGCCAGCCATTCGGTCCACGTACTGGGATGGCATCGACCTGGTTGCGGCTGCACCGTTCTTATTCTCCGCCGAGTTCGCCCTCCCCGCACGTCAGATGCAAGAGCCGGGTGCCCGGTTCTGGGATGTCCTGAAAGCGGGACTAGAACCGGTGCGCGAACTGTACGACGTGATTGTTATCGATACCCCACCGTCGCTTTCGTACGTGACGATCAATGGCCTGTGGGCAGCAGATGGGATCATTGTTCCCGTTCCGCCCTCAGGCTTGGACTTCGCCAGCTCAGCGCAGTTTTGGTCCTTGCTGTCGGACCTTGGGACGAATTTGGATCAACAGGAGCCGGAAGGTGCACAAAAGGTGTTCGACTTTTTGCACGTGCTCCTGAGTCGTGTCGACCAATCCGATGCGGCGTCGCCGGCAGTTCGGCAATGGATTCAGGCTACCTACGGCGAGTTCGTATTGCCGGTAGAGATCCCAAAGACCTCCGTCACGAGCAACAAGTCGGCTGAGTTCGCAACCGTGTACGACGTTCAGAAGTACGACGGCTCAGCCAAGACTTACAAGCGGGCCATTGACACATATGACCGCTTTGTTGATTTGGTGGAAGAGTCTGTCATCGAAGCCTGGCGGGCGCGAAAGGCTTCGTCATGAGATCGATTTCTGGCTGGCAACCGGGTTGCCACGCAGCGCCTCAATTGCCGGAGGTTTGGTCTGTGGCAACCAAATTGCCAAGCGGAGACTTGACCGGCAGTCGAAACTTGACGATGGGTTTTATTTCGGCTGGCAACCAGGTTGCCAGCAAAGGAGGGCGCTGAAATGAGTACCAAGTCGAAGCTTCTAGCTATGACGGAAAACCTGAAGTTGCCGGAGGACGCGCCAAGAAACGGGGAAGGTCCCGCGCAAACTCCCATGGAGGCTCAAGGCCCACCTGGCGTTGGCATCTCGCAGCCCCAATCAAAATTCCCACATGTAGCGACCGGTGCGGTACCAAGAACTGGGCCCGGCCAAATGCTTCAGTTTCGTGGGCAGATGCTCGCGGTAGAGGGGGAGCTCGGGAAATTGCGTGATCGACTCAAGGAGCACGAAGGCTCAGCGCCGACTAGGAAGTTGGACCCACAGACGATTGTTCCGAGCCGCTGGGCGAACCGTCATCCAGACTCGTTCAGTACGGCCGAATTCGCGAGTTTGAAGCAAGACATTGAACTTGTAGGTGGGAATGTCCAACCGATCTCAGTTCGTCCTTTGATTGACCAGCCGGGCAAGTACGAAATCGTCTTTGGACATCGGCGGCACCGCGCATGCAGCGATCTGGGCATCGCCGTGCTCGCGACTATCGACACCAGCGCAGTATCGGACCACGATCTGTTCTCGGCGATGGATCGTGAAAATCGTGAGCGCGCAGATCTCTCGCCATTTGAGCAGGGCACCATGTACCGGCGAGCGCTCGATGAAAAGCTCTATCCGTCAAATCGCAGACTAGCTGAAGCTTTGGGTGTCTCCCACACTTGGGTTGCCAACGTGCTGCAAGTGGCAGACCTTCCTGCACCAGTGGTCGAGTGTTTCCGGTCCCCGCTGGACATTCAGCACCGCCACGCGAAAAGTATCGCGGCGGTGTTGGATACGGATCGCAAAGGCATACTGCGTCGCGCGGAAAAGCTGCGCGCGCAGGAGCGCCCGAAGGCCGCCGCAGCCGTCGTCGCCGCACTTGTCGGTGCGACGAATGAGGCGACTGAGCCGACGCATCAACCCATCGAGGTTGATGGAAAAAGGGTTGGCCGCTGGTCAAAGGATGGGGCAGGGCGGTTGATCATCCAGATCGACGCCGTGTACGTCTCGGATGATGGCCATCAGGCAGTGTTGAAGTCGATCGCTGCTTCGCTCCGCCGGTAAGTGGGCATTACTGGCAACCTGGTTGCCACCTGAGGATGACCGACGCCCGAACGGTGGGGCGCAACCACGGAAACAACGTTGGGATGAGCGCTGGACGTGAGAGAGTGTCACCCAACAAGCCTTTGCTCCAACACTCTCGATTGCGCCCGCCACATGATGTGTGTTGACAACTGCTACACATTCCTATATCGTCTGTATATTGATTGTGTAGACAAAAGGAGAGCAAGGTATGCGTGACGCCGCCATCAACCTGAGAGCACTGCCCGAACAGCGGGATCTGATAGATCAGGCCGCCAGTCTCCTGGGTAAGAACCGCTCTGATTTCATGCTCGAAGCAGCTTGTGACCGCGCCCAGACAGTGGTGCTGGACCAGGTCTTCTTCAGTCTGGACGCCGACAAGTTCAAGCAGTTCACCGACATTCTGGACGCACCGCCTGGCCCCAATCCGGGCATTGAGCGCCTCCTGGCCGTTCAAGCGCCCTGGAGCCCTGTCGCGGAATGAGCCTTCGACTCAGCGCTCCGCAGCCGCTTGTCGGAACCCACCGAATCGATGAATTTGATTGCGGCGAATCCACACTCGACGAGTGGCTCAAGCGCCGGGCGCTGGCCAACCAGTTGAGTGGGGCCAGTCGCACATTCGTGGTCGTCGACGAGCAGAGCCGCGTCTATGGCTATTACGCGATGGCAGCAGGTGCTGTCTCACACCAGATGGCCACGAGTGGCGTGCGACGCAACATGCCCGACCCGGTGCCGGTGATGGTCTTGGCGCGCTTGGCCGTCGACCATCGCGCTCAAAACATCAAGCTCGGATCCGCGTTGCTCCAAGATGCCGTCAAAAGGGCAGTGGCTGTGTCGCAAAACGCGGGCGTGCGGGCGTTGCTGGTCCATGCCTTGCACGATCGCGCTCGGCAGTTCTACGAGCACTATGGTTTTCAGGCATCGCCACAGCACCCGCTGACGTTGATGCTGCGCTTGAGCAGCGTTCAGCCTGGATAAATCGGGTGGCACTGGGCAGGTCTTGAGGCATGTCATATACATGATAAGTGTCATTATCATGGTGCTTGGAAATGGGTTGTAAAAAGGTCTGTTCTGCTTGACAATCGATCAAGTGCTTGATCGGTATGGTTTTGCATGAGTGCTCCCCAGAATCAGCTACAAATCCGTCCCACCAGGTGGGAAAGAAGCGCCTACAATCTAGACAGCTAGATGTCATCAAACTGTTGACTTCAGATCCGGAGACTTCACCATGAGCACGGTCGGTATCTTCGAAGCCAAGAATCGCCTCTCCGAGCTGGTCGAGCGGGCTGCGCGCGGGGAAGAGATCGTCATCACCCGGCGCGGCGAGCAGATAGCACGTCTGATGCCGCCACGGATACCGGACGCGCTTGGCCAGGCACAAGCGCTGGCCACAAGGATTCGCCGCAGCCGCGCGGGGCAGCCGCCAGGCGACGGTGTCTCGATCCGGCACATGATCGAAGAGGGTCGGCGCTGATGGGCAAAGAGGTCAAAGAGGTCCAGATGGCCCGGGAGGCCCACAAGGCAAAGGAGCCGCAGGGCGGCCCAGCGTCAGCGGGATGGGTGATCGACGCGTCTGTCACCATGCCGTGGTTCTTTGCCGACGAGGCCACGCCGTTCACCGAGGGGCTCCTTGATGCGCTGGGCTCCCAGGCGCTGTGGGCGCCGACTCTGTGGGTGCTCGAATGCGCCAACGTCTTGCAAAGCGCGCAACGACGCCGGCGCATCGATGCCCCCCGCCGGGCGGAGATCGCCTCTGAACTCAACGCCCTGCCGGTGCGCCTCGATTTGGAGATCCCAGACTTTGTCAGTCTGGACCGGTTGGCAGCGGCGCACGCTCTGAGCGCCTATGACGCGGCCTATTTGGAGCTCGCTTTGCGCCGCTCACTGATCCTGGTCAGCCTTGACCAGCGCCTGATCGCCGCCGCCAGCGCTCTGAGCCACCCAGTGCTCAGTGCAGACTCAAGTTATGTATAAAGCCCACTATTAGAAGTAGGATGTACGTGTACTGTCATTTTCAGAAGGCGACTGCACCAGTTCATTGGACTGATCGCCTGGTGTGCGGTGTCCTACCGGTAAATCTGCATGAAATCAATTTTCGTCTTTGTTAACTTCGTCATCGAGTTCAACCCGATGAGGAGCAAAGCTGATGGAACTGACGAAGGACGAGAACGCGAGCGGCCCTGGCGAGAGCCTGGAACAAGTTGGGCTGCGCTTCAAGCACTGGCGTGAGACCCGCGTACGCGGAGCGCGGATCCCCGTGCAATTGTGGACGGCGGTGGTGGGCCTGGCGCGCCAGTTGGGCGAGCAACGCGTGGCCAAGGTTCTGCACTTGGACTACGTGCGGCTCAAGAGGCGCGTGCAGGGCGCCGGTGGCGTGGCGCACGCCGGCAAGATCGACACGCCCAAAGTAGATACCCGGTTCGTGGAGATGCTGGTGTCGCCAACCACGGCGGCGCCGGGTCGCTGCGAATGCGCGGTAGAGTTGGAGAACGCGCAAGGGGCGAAGATGCGCCTGGAGCTCAGCGGCAATGGCCTGAGCGCACTGGGCGCTGTGTGCAGTGCCTTCTGGGGCGCGCGGTGATCCAGGTTACCCCGCACATGCGGGTCTTGCTGGCGGTGGAGCCGATCGACTTTCGCGCCGGAATCGATGGGCTGGCCGCCATTTGCACACAGCGCCTGCAGGCCGACCCCTTCAGCGGCGCGCTGTTCGTGTTTGGCAACCGCGCACGCACGGCGATCAAGATCCTGGTCTACGACGGGAACGGCTACTGGCTGTGCCACAAACGCTTGTCCAGCGGGCGCTTTGCCTTGTGGTCGCACGGCGCGGGGCCTACCCGTTCGCTGCAGGCCTGCGAGCTGCAGGTGCTGCTCATGGGAGGCGACCCGAACAAGGCCACCCCGGCCCCGGCGTGGAGGCGCTTGAGCATGGCCGCTCAGAGTTGAGGCGGCCATACGGTCATACGCAATACGCGGTGTGGGCGGCTCAGCCGGTGGGAACCAACTGCTCGCGGTAATTCCACGGCAGCCAGCGCGCTGCATCAGCCTGGACTTTCTCTGCGTGGATCTGCAACGCCTGCAGGTAGTCAAACGCGTTGACGTTGCACAGCTGGCAGGTATGGATGATGCTCATGTAGATATCGCCAAGCTCGGCCCCATTGACGGTCTTGTAGAACATGGACCCCTTGCGATGGAGGATCGCGCGCTTGAGGGAACGTTCGCACAAATTATTATCAAGTGGGGCGCCCGCCTTGCGCAGGAACAGCGTCAAACCCTCCCAGTGCTTGAGCATGTAGCGCAAGGCGTTGCCCAGGGCGCTGTTGGGCTCCACCAGGCGCTGCTCCAATTGATCGTTCATCCAGCGCTGCAACTCCTGCATGGGGCCGGCGCTATGTTCCTGGTGATGGTGCAGCCGCTGCTCGGGTGTCATCTGTTGCTCGCGGCAGTGCGCATCGAGCCCGTAGACCTGGGCCAGCACCTTGATCACGTGGTGGCAGGGCTGGGGGAAATGCTCCAGCACGTCTACCACCTTGCGTCGTCCGTGGGTTAAACACTTGCTCACGATGGTCTCGAACTCGCCGGTGAAGTTGGCCGCCAGGGCGTCGCTCATCTGAATGGGGGTCTCCAATTCCTGTGCCCGGTGCGCCAGCACCTTCTGCAGGTTCTCCCCGGCGTGCGCATGCCCGGTGAAGAACAGCACCACCTTGTGCTCCTGCAAGACAGCCACGATGCCCGAGGTGTTGATGGCGCAGCGCTTGGGCTCTTGCCCGGAGCGCTCGGCCTTGGTCCTTGCCGCCATCAGCTCCAGGATTCGCGCGGGGGTGTCGTCGTTGTGCAGCAGCGGTGCCTGCGCAGCCTGAAGGATCAATTCCTTGAAGGCCGCCTTGGGCCCGGGCAGCGCCTTGGCCACGATGTCCCATTGCGTGGCGTCGGGCAGCGGGACGTTCAGGTTGGCCTGCAGGCCCTGCAGGCGGTAAAACGGCATGCCTGAGCCATAGCGCAGCAGCGCCAGCATGCTCGCGCAGCTGTGGTCGTACTTGGAGTCGAACACGCCCGCGGGCAGCACGGCGGTGAAGATCGCATCGCACAGGCGGCAGCGCAAGCGGCTGAGCTCGTAGACGGTGGCCGTAATCGGGGCCTGCCCCTGCATCTTCACCAGGGTGCGCGGGGGCGAGTTGTAGACCTTGCCATCCTCGCACTGCGGGCACAGGTCGCCCGGGTTCAAATCGAGCAACTCCACCTGCACCACGGGCGAGTCGGTATAGGCCTGTGCGCCGTTGCGCCCGTGCCCCGGTGCGCTCACCTTGGCCTTTGCCACATCCTGGGCGGCTTGGGCCGACTTGGCACCAGGGGTCGGTGTCCCATCGCCCGCGCCCAGCGCCGGGAGCAAATTGCGCTGGCTCTCCGTGCTGGCGCCAAACAGCATGTTGCGAAATTTGCGAACCGATGTGCGGGCGTTCTGCAGTGCCTGCATGACGTACACAAAGGTCGCCAGCACCCCCTGCAGCAGCTTGTACTGCTTGGCCGGAAATGTCGTCTTGGCCAGCGCCAGAATCTCGTCGAGCTCGGCCTGCGTCGCGTTGACGATTTCGGGGCGCTTCATGCAGCAATCCGGCACAGGCGCTGGCGAAAGTTCCGCGCCAACGGGTAGCCCAACACCTGCTTGATCGGCCGGTTGGCCAAGTGGTGCATGTCGTCCTTTCCGCGCCCTGTCGTCTCCCCCAGGCAGGTCCAGTTGGCCGCCTTGTAGCAGGTGCCGGCAAAGCGCCCCGGATCGATGAAGGTCTCCAGGAAATAGATCGGGTGCGCGTACAGGCGCTGCCAGTCGGCTGAGAGCACTCTGGCCATGCGACCCAGGACGTGCGAGGCCAGGTGGGGCACCCTCACCCAGGGCAGGATCAGAAAGCGCGTGTTGTACGCCAGCATCCTGATGTTGGCCAGGCGTTCCTCCTTGCTCCAGCCAATGAACCGGTCGCGGCTGCCCAAATGCCGCGGCGCCGAGGACCATGCCACGCAGGCGATCGGGCGCCCACTGGCATACGCCAGGTACTTCAGGTGCTCGCCCACGGGCTGCGCATACCCCAGGTAATGGTGCTGCTGCACCAGGCTGTTGAACAGCGCCTCCTCGGGGGTGCGCCGAACTTGGCGCAACTCGACGGCGCCCAACTCGGCAAAGCTCACCTGCAGTGGCTCCTGCTCAACGCTTATCGGCACTATTTGTTTGCGATCGACCATCGGGTTGCGCTGCACCCGGCGCACCTCGGGCAACTCGATCAGGCCCCGGCGGTGCAGCATCAGCATCATGGAGCGGCACACCATGTCGCGCATGGCGCCGTTGGCCTGCACCCAGTTCCAGGCCTCACACAATTTCTTGGATAGCTTCCACCGGCTCAAGCTGGGATGTTCAGCGATGAGCTTGCGGATGAAGACAAGATCGTCCTCGGTGATGGTGCGGTGTCGGTAGCTCAGCGTTTCTTGCATGCCGCCGAGCGTAGCGGTTCTGGTTTGGGAACGCAAGCCCCTGGGTGCAAATTATTTCGTCGCCAACCGACCGCCAAGTCAGCCAACGAGCGGTTCAAGCAGATTTACCGGTAGGACACGGTGTGCGGCGGACTTCTGACCGTGGCGTGTCATAAGTCCTATGAACGAACCGCCCTAGCTGGCTATCTTTGCAGCCAGTTCTCTACGTTGAGGCCACGGATGCGGCTGAATTCGCGGGTGTTGTCCGTCACTAGAGTGAGGCCAAGCGCATGAGCGTGCGCGGCGATCAGCAGATCGTTCATACCGATAGGCTGGCCAGCCGCTTCCAGCTCAGCTCGGATGCCGCCATATGCGGCGTCAACCGGAATATCTAGCGGCAGCACTGGGATGATTTCAAGGATGCCCTCCACTTTGGTGAGCAGCTTGGGCGATCCCTTCTTTGCGCAGCCATACCGCAGCTCGGATGCGACGATGATGCTGGTGAAAATCTCCTTCGGCCCGACCTGCTCAATGCGACGTGCGGCAGGCCCGTCCGGGTTGCGGATCACGTCGCTGATGATGTTCGTGTCCAGCAGATATCCGCTCAAAATATGTCCTCCGGCTGGGCGGGCCTGTCGTCAATGGCCGGAAACTGATCTTCCGGCCCAAGAGGCGCCTCCTTCCTCCACTCGGCCAGCAGTTCGACGATGTTCGTCGGCCTGGTCACTGGCTCGATAATGAGTTTGCTGCCTTCACGGTGGATCAACACACGATCCCCCGGCAACTCGAACTCGACAGGAATCCGCACCGCCTGGCTGCGATTGTTGCGAAACAGCTTGGCCTCTTTGGGCCTGGATGGCGTCGATAGGGTAGACATGGCATTGCTCCAATGTATATGGCATATTGTATATGCCATACAGCGCCGTGTCATCTGGCTGGCGAGACTTCTCGGCACAACTATTGCCCTTGTCCGTCAAAAGATCATTAGCAGTTCGTTGAATTTATCCCGACTGCGATGGAACGCGAGACGAGTCGATGAATCGAATGGATCATGTGCAGTTGACGAAGGCAAGTAAAGCGATGCGTGGACCCGACGTGACCCAGGAGAGGCTGTTTTCGATCCGCCAGACGGCCGACTTTGTGCCCAATGAAGTGGACCCGGGATTTAGGACAGGTGTTTAAGTGGGACACTGCCTAAAGAAACGGATTACCAATGACTGAGTCAAAGAAGCGCAAATTTCATCCGCCGGAGTTCAAAGCAAAGGTGGGACTGGAGGCGCTCGGTGGGATGAAGACCATCAATCAGATTGCACAGGAATGTGGAGTTCATCCAATGCAGGTTGGACAATGGAAGCGCGAGATCCAAGGCCAGGCCAAAAGCCTGTTTGAGGGTAAACGCGGGCCGCAACCGGTTTCGGCTGAGAGTGCGCCAGACAGGCTGTATGGAGAGATCGGGCGATTGAAGATGGAGCTCGACTGGCTCAAAAAAAAGTCCGGGATCAGCCTGCCATGATCCGCCGCGGCTGGATTTGCGCTCATGCCGATTTAACGCAAAAACGGCAGTGCGTGTTGGCTGGCGTATCGCGCACGACCGTCTACGCTAAACGCCGCCTGGCGGTGGTCGTCGAGATTGATGAAGTGCTCAAGCGCCTGATTGATGAGGAGTACACGCGCCATCCGTTCTTTGGGAGCCGCAAGATGGTGGTGTACCTGCTTCATTGCGGCCACCGGGTCAACCGCAAGCGGGTGCAGCGCCTTATGCGCTCCATGTTCCTGGCTGGAATGGCTCCGGGACCGAACACGAGCGCGGCGCACCCGCAGCACAAGGTGTACCCGTATTTGCTGCGTGGGGTGCCCGTGGTGCGTGCCAATCAGGTCTGGAGTACGGACATTACCTACGTGCGGCTGGACAGGGGCTTTGCCTACCTGGTGGCAGTGATCGACTGGTATTCCCGACGGGTGTTGAGTTGGCGCATCAGCAACAGCATGGAAGCGGCCTTCTGCGTGGACTGCCTGGAAGACGCCTTGCGTGAGCATGGCAAGCCCGAGGTGTTCAACAGCGACCAGGGCAGCCAATTCACCAGCGATGACTTCACGGACGTTCTGAAGCGCGAGGACATCGCCATCAGCATGGACGGTCGTGGCCGGGCCTATGACAACATCTTTGTGGAACGCCTTTGGAGGAGCGTCAAACATGAAGACGTGTACCTCAACGGCTACGCCACGATGGGCGAACTGCTGGTTGGGCTCACGAAATACTTTGCCTTCTACAACGCCGAGCGCCCACACCAGTCCCTGGGAAATCAAACCCCGCAGGAGGTGCACAAGACTTCAAGCGGCGGCGGTGCGATGATCGTGGATAAATACCGGGCAAAAGAAAGACTCCCAGTTGCGCTTCGCTCCAGCGGGACTGAGTTCGAAGAAGTCAGGATTGAGAGCGAGTCAGCAATACCAATTGCAAAAAACGGGGCAGCGCCGTCCAGCTGCGAAGAGTCGAGTGCAACTTAAACTGCCATCAAGTCTGTCCTGACTCTGGGGTCCACTTCACAAGTCGCATCCGCTGTTGGCGGTGCGTGAGATTCTGAACCGGGCGTTGCGCGACATGGATGTGCTGTTCGAATCGATGTACGAGGACCGTGGGCGTTACTCGGTGCCCCCGGAGTGGTTGCTGCGCGGTCTGGTACTTCAAGCCTTGTTTGGCATTCGCAGCGAGCGTCTGCTGTGTGAGCAACTTGGCTACAACATGCTGTACCGCTGGTTTGTCGGACTGGGAATGGAGGACGCGGCCTGGGACCACTCCACGTATACCCAGAACCGCGACCGGTTGATTGAGCACGATGCGATACGCGCCCTGTTTGATCGGGTGATGAAACAGGCCGAGGCCGCCAAGCTGCTGAGCGATGAACACTTCAGTGTGGACGGCACGCTGATCCGTGCCTGGGCGTCGCACAAGAGCTTCGTGCCCAAGGACGGCCCACCTCCAGACAAGAGCGGTCCCAAGGGCAACCCCGATGTCGACTTCAAGAAGCAAAGGCGCAGCAATGCCACCCATGCCAGCACGACCGACCCGGATGCCCGGCTGGCCACCAAGACGGGTAAGGGCGACACAATCCCGGCCTTCATGGGCCATGTGCTGATGGACAACCGCTCCAGGCTTGCGCTCGATACACGGCTCACGATCGCCTCGGGAACGGCCGAGCGCGAAGCGGCCATCGACATGCTGGGCAGCCTTGGCACAGCCAATCGCAAGACGGTGGGCGCGGACAAGGGCTACGACACGGCCGACTTCGTTGCCGCCTGCCGGGACAACAACATCACCCCGCACGTGGCGCGCAACATCTACGAATTCACCACCAAGACCGGCAAGCGGGTACGCCATGAAAGTGCGATTGATGAACGCACCACCAGGCACCCCGGCTACAAGGTCAGCCAGGTCGTTCGCAAAGTGATCGAGACATTGTTTGGCGACGCCAAGCAGCATGGCGCAACGATCCGCCAGGTCAAACTGCGCGGAAGGGACAAGGTGAGCGATGTGTTCACCATCGCCATGCTGGCGGTCAATTTGCGGCGTCTGCCAAAGCTGTTTGCGGCGCATGCCGTGATGGCGGCAACAGGATGATAGGGACAGGTGCGTCCGATTTCGGCAATTGGCCGCGAAATCGGACGAAACAGACAAAATCACTGACTCACAACCCGGCGATTTCGCTCTGTCAGCGCGCTCAACCTCGAATTCATCTTCAAGATTCATTGCCGTCATTCAAAAAACTGCAAATTTCAACGAACTGTTAGGCGGCCACGCCGTAGATAGTCCGGCAACAGGCTTACATAACGGGTTGTCGGACATTGAGATGGACGGACAGAATGACGGACAAGACGGTGACGTGCTGGCCGTTTGGCGACTGGATCGGATGGGCCGCTCGCTGCCGCAGCTGATTGAGTTCATCGGCGGACTGGAATTGCGTGGCACCGGGTTCTGTTCGCTGACGGAGGCCATCGACACTACGACATCGGGTGGACGGCTCATCTTTCATGTGTTCGGCGCATTGGGCCAGGTCGAACGCGATTTGATCCGTGACCGCACCAAGCCGGGTTGGCCGCTGCCGCCGCTCGTGGGCGTAAAGGGGCCGCAAGCCAGTTGTCACCGCCGACAGGTTGCAGCGAGCAAGGGGAACACATCGCCAACGGGCTGAACATCTGCGAGGCCGCCGCACGCTCAAGATAAGCAAGACGGCCCTTTACGCCGCCTTGCAGACAGCAAGTGCAGGCGACTCCTGACATCCCGTGCAGTCGTCTTCTGAAAATGACACTATCCAAAATAGCTAGGTACATCTATTGACAGTGCAATGTATATACATTAAAATGGAAACTGGCTTTTACGCCCTATTGCCATTGTTAAAGGAGGCCCCCGCCATGGCCAAAGAAGCGCAAATGACGTTTCGAGTTGAGGAGGAACTACGTACCGAGTTTTCCGACGCCGCTTTGTTGGAAGACCGACCGGCCGCCCAGGTGCTGCGTGAATTCATGCGTGCCTATGTTAGTCAGTCGCGTGAGCGTGTGCGCGGCCCAGCCAACGATGCTATGTCGTCGGCTGAGCTTCGTCGTCGTGAAGATGCCGTGAATTTCGCCCGTTCGTCAGTTGGCCTTGAAGGGTTCAATCCGTCTCAAGCCGCCGAGACTGGTGCGCGCCAGTTCATGAAGGGTCACATTGAGCTGGCCGATTTTGTTCATGTGAATCTTGATTCAGAAAAATCCCACAGCCGCTAGTGTGTTGACGGCCGAGCAGCGGCAGCAGCTCGAAGCCGATTTCACGTTCAAACGGGTTGTAGAGCTTGAGTTGAAGCCGGTGCGCGGTAACTTCGATGCTGCGCATTTGAAAGAAGTCAACCGCCGAATTTTCCAGGACTTACCGGGCGCTGGCTTCGATGACGTGACGCCAGGCGTATTTCGCAAGTCGGTACCCGATGGCTTGGACTGGATGAAGCAGCGCAGCCTATCGACCGTTGACGGTTCGTTTTACGTCGCTTATTCGCGCATGGACCCTGCCGCGATAGTCCTCGTGGACAAGGTGCTTGAAGGTGCCAAGCCCGACGTGCTGCGTGGCTTGAAGACACCTAAATTCACGGATCGAATCGCCAAGATTTACGCCGAGCTGGACTATGCACATCCATTCAGCGACGGTAACAGTCGGACACTGCGCACCTTCACCAAGCAGCTTGCCAAGGAATCCGGGTATGAATTGGATTGGCAGAGGTTCAGCCGCTCAGATGTCTGGCGCGATGTTCTTTACATCGCCCGCGACCGCAGCGTGAACGAGTTAGCAAAGCCGCACGTCCAGCATGCAAACACCATGAGGGCCATTCAGCAAACTGAGGACCGGTTAGAGGGCAATCGGACCTTGCCCGAACTTCTGCGCGATGCAGTGCGGCCTAGCCGAGCCGTTGCATTCGAGCGCATGACAGAGCGCGATGCCTTGAAAGAGCATCCCGAGCTAAAAGAGGCGTACAAGACGATGCACACGGCGGCAGCCTATTTCGTATCCAAGATGCCGGGCAAGCTGGAGGCGCAAGAGGTCGGCATTCAATCGGTCATGAACCATGTTCGAAACCGCTTGGACGCCGGGGAGACGGCAGATTTCAGCCGTGGACGCGAGCAAGAAAAGCTAGATCGCATGCCCTTGCTGCAGCGACCCGAGCCAGACACTGAGCATGGGCGATGACGCAAAAAAATAACCAGCAGATGGGCAAATCTGCGGGCCTTTGTTGGTGACGGTGGAGATCACCGACAGGCCGAGGCGCTTGCAGATGTCGAACACGCCGGCACGACTCAATTGAGTCTGGACGGCAATCTCATCGTAGGTTTGGCCCGCCTTGGGCAGTCGAACAACCTGCACGCGCCTTTCGTGCGGCGCGTCGCGCGACAACGATCTCATGTCGGTTGTTTCCGTCAACATATGATGGCGATGCAGGGGAATCGTTCAAGTCAAATACTTCCGGATCAATATGCTCTTCGAAACGGAACAAAACCGGCCCAAACAACCAAAACCCCACAATCCCAACCGCGCTGTGACCAACTCATCCATGACACCGGTCGCGATGCCGGAATCATCGGTCACGATCGGCACAATACGCATGATTCGACAGACTTCGCGCCAGTGACTCCTCAAGTGGATTTTTATTGCTCCGCCGCTGGAGCTGACCGGCCGGAACCACCGGCTCCTCGTCACCGAGTCAAGCCTGTGAGTCAAGCCTGTTTCATGTAACGGCGAGGGGAGATTCCAAATGACGCATGTCAATACACGGGTTCAAAAACATCGCGATGCGCTGCGCGCAGCAGGGTTGCGCCCAGCGCAAATCTGGGTGCCGGATACGAGGCGCCCAGGCTTTGCGCAGGAATGCCGCCGCCAGTCCCATCTTGCCGCGCAAGCAGACGCGCTAGACGTCGGTCTGCAGCGCCTCATGAACGAGGCCTTGGCGGATCTGGATGGCTGGATCGAATGAGGCGGGGCGATCTGGTAACCATTGCCATTCAAGGCGACTACGAAGGCGTCTCCGAAGGCGACTTGGGCAAGCCGTGGCCCGCACTTGTTATCCAGTGCGACAAGTTGGACGAACACGCAACCGTCACCGTGCTGCCGGTGACGAGCGCCCTTGTCGCTGCGCCGCTTTTTGGTATCACCATTCGACCGAGTGCCGAGAACGGTCTGCAAGTGCGCTCACAGGTTATGGCAGACAAGGTCGTGACTGTGAAGCGCGACAAGGTAGGCCCAGTCTTCGGGCGCATTGATCCTGATTCCATGGTCGAAGTCGAGCGTTCTCTAGCCGTGTTCCGCAATAAGGCAGAGAAGACCAGTGGACTTGGCTGCCAAGCGGTATCGTGACTTGTTGAAGGAGCTAGGCCAATGAATAACCAACGATTTGCCAGCGTCTGGGATGCCATCGAGGACACCCCCGAAGAAGCGAAAAACATGAAATTGCGCTCCCTCCTGCTGACGGCGCTGAAGAACCACCTCACTCGCACCGCGATGAGTCAGGCGCAAGCGGCCAAGCTCTTTGGCGTGACTCAGCCGCGTGTTTCTGACCTGATGCGCGGCAAGATCAACCTGTTCGGACTCGATGCTCTGGTGAATATGGCGACGGCTGCTGGGCTTCGCATCGAAATGCGGGTGATCGAAGCCGTCTGACCTTCTCGAAACTCACCGCTTTGCTCCGCTTCAAGCGAGAGTGGTTTTCGAGAACATGTCAAGCTTATCGGCGCTACCGAGCGCCGCATTTCTCGGCAAGACTGCTTGTGAACCTTCGTTTGCAAGAAGTAGCACACTGGTGTTGACGCCGACCGAAAACTGACCCAGTGGGGCGGACAGTCCTGCCAAACGATCGTTTTGTCGAATACGATTTTGCAGCCTGGATCGATGTGGTGTATAAACACATACGCACTTAAACACGGAGATTGTCATGAGCTCAGTCCGCTGGAACATCGCGGTGTCGCCAGACACCGACCAATCGGTGCGCATGTACCTCGCCGGTCAAGGCGGCGGCCGCAAGGGCGACCTGTCGCGATTCATTGAAGAAGCCGTGCGCGCGCACATTCTGGAGCTGTCGGCCGAGCAAGCCAAGGCGGCCAACGTCAACATCAGCGAGGCCGACTTGACCGCAATCGTCGCTGAGTCGGTGCAGTGGGCGCGTGAGCACTGATGCGCGTCGTCTTGGACACGAACGTCCTGCTCAGCGCGCTCATCTCGCCGTACGGCCCGCCCGATGTGATCTACCGCGCCTGGCGAGCCGCGCGCTTTGAGGTGGTCACCTCGGTGGCGCAACTTGATGAACTGCGCCGCGCCAGCCGATACCCGAAGTTCAAGGCCGTGCTGCAGCCGCACCGCGTGGGCACGATGGTGAACAACCTGCAGCGTGCTGTGGTGCTCGAACATCTGCCGACCGGCATCGAAGCCGATGACCCGAACGACGCCTTCCTGCTCTCGATGGCTCTCGCCAGCGAAGCCGAATATCTAGTGACCGGCGATCACCGTGCCGGGCTCTTGCAGCGCGGCAGTATCGGCCGCACACGCATTGTCACGCCTGCGGCTTTCTGCGCCGAGGCGCTGTGACTGCTCATGCCTGTCAGCTTCTCGACCGCTACCCACAAGCACTGTCGGCCGACGAACCAAAGGCTGGCTGATCGGCTACATGGCGCTGCTGCCCGGAGTCAGCATCCGGGAGCGCTTTGTGGCCAAGGGTCGATCCCGAATGGAGTTGCGTTTGTGGCGCTTGCTCGTGCGCGGCCAGATCTGACGCAGTGAAGTGGATCGAGATGCCGCGCTCAAAGAGTTAAGATCGAACAGGACTGTAAGTCATGTCTTGCATAAATGGCAGAATACTGTTATTTTGCAAGCTATGAATGACAGAATTCGCCTGCCTGATGAGCTAGGCGACCGACTTCGAGAGCAACGGGAGGCCCTGGGGCTGAGCAAATCGTCGCTCGCGCAGAAATGTGGGAAGGTGCGCGAGGTTGTCTATCGGCTTGAAGCTGGCCAGGACACCACCGTGTCCTCGCTGATGGCCGTGCTCGGCGCGTTGGGCCTGGCAATGCGACTGGAATCGGTCGGCCTGCCGTCGGCCAATGAGGTTGCCCGCCGGTTCCATGAAGACGACGATGCTTCCTGACAAGATCCGTGCCCTTGCAGTCTCCATCGGCGACGCTCAGAGCGCCGGCCAGTTGCTCAAAACATCAACCTACGAGTTTCGCTACCTCGACCCGGATCCAGAACAGAGCGCAGTGGCCTTGCTCATGTCACCCCGGGAGAGCTTGACCTGGCAGGACGGTGATCTGTTCCCGGCCATGGACCAGAACATGCCTGAGGGCGACCTGTTTATGAGGATTCGAGCGCTGTTTCCCAAGCAGCCGATGACCCCCATGCATCTTCTCGCCCTGGTCGGCCTCAATGGCATTGGCCGGCTGGGATACAGCCTGCCGGAGATGCCCGTGGCCACGGCGCCGCGCGCAATGAGCAAGGCCGAGCTCATCAAGACCCGCTACACGCCGCAGGTCTTCGACGAACTGGTTGCGGCCTACCTCAGCACGGGCGCCGGCATTGCGGGCATGCAGCCCAAGATCATGGTCCCAGAGCGTCTGACGGTGCCAATTCCGTCACTCATCGTCAAAGCCGCCAGCGCCGCCTACCCGGGCTTGGCCGTCAACGAATACCTGTGCTTGAGCGCTGCCCGCAGTGCCGGCATCGACGTGCCCGAATACAGTCTCTCCGACGACGGCCAGTTGTTGATACTCGAGCGCTTTGACATGGTCATGCACGGCGCAGGCCGTATCGAGCGACTCGGTTTCGAGGATATTGCGGCCTTAGCGGGCTTGCGAGTGCGCGACGTCCTGTCCGACCGAAAGTACCAAGGGAGCTATCAGCGCGTGGCGGAGTTGCTGCGCCAGCTGCAACTGCACAGCGACAACCTCCATCGGTTTTTCCAGCAGGTGGCCTTTTCCGTGATGGTTCGCAATGGCGATGCACACCTGAAGAATTTTGGCGTGCTGTATCGCAACTCGCGTGAGGTGTGGCTTGCGCCGATGTTCGACGTCGTGACGACGTCCATCTACAAGTACGAGCGGTATCCAGGAGGGCCTGAGCTCGAAGACCGTACGCTCGCGCTCAAGCTCTTTGCAGGCAAACACCAATCCCGAGCCTATCCGAGCACCGAGGAACTTCACGATTTTGGCCGCCGCATCTGCGGTGTGAGCCAGCCTGCCAGGGTGCTCCAATCCATTGCACAGGCCATGACTCAAACGCTCAAGGTCGCCCAGGGTGACGACCGGGTGCCGGCGCCGCTCTTGGCGCAATTGCAAACGGCCTGGGAAGATGGCCTGCAGTACGCCCGATAGCCAATGCCCGAGAGCGTATGACGCAAGCTTATGGAACTTGACAAACTACTGACCGGTGCCGCTCCGAAAGGCGTCGGTGCAGGGCAGAGCGCGGGGTCGGGTGTTCCAGCTCCCCTTTTCGGCACGTCCAGCCGCATAACCCTGCAAAGCGACTTCGGGGTTAGCGCCGCGCGCCAGCGCAAGCTGCACGTCGGTCACTTCGCCTTTATGCGCTCGGTGGTCCAGGGTCTGGATCCCCGGGACAGTTGGGAGCGTTACTTCCAGTTCGAAGGAGAGGTTACCGATCAGCGCACGGTGCGCGCCACGATTGCCTGGATCCGCGACGAGTTCGCCGCCGCGGCGAAGCGTCAGGATCGGTACGGTACGGCGCGCCTGGTGCGCTTCGACGCCACACGCATCGCTGACCCGTCGCTGGAGCTGCCAAGTCTCGAAGCTTTCGCCGAGCTGAACGGCCTCGAAGACGAGCGCCAGGCCGACCAGATCGCCGCCTATGAGGCAGAGTACGGTCGCGCGACGCAGCGCCTGCACCGGCGCGCCCGCCTGATTGCTCGCCAGCTTGATGCACTGCGCTGGCTCGAAGGTCAAATTGCCCAGTCCCCGAAGGCCGGTGACTCAGTCGCCGCATGGCTGAATCCGACGCTGGCCAGCCACTTGGAGGCGGCCGACATCTTCACGCTGGCCCAGCTAGTCGAGCGTATCAACGGCGTTGGCAGGCGTTGGTACGCCGGTATCAAGGCGATGGGGGAGGGCAAGGCGCTGCGCATCGCCGATTGGTTGAATGATGTGGCAAATACGCACCAGGACAGCACCGGACTTGCACTCGGACGCCACGTGGCGATGGCGCGCAGCAAGCTATATGCGCACGAACTCAATGCCGTAGTCGCGCCCGCCACTGCCATCCGGCCGCTTGAGAAATTCATCGTGCCGGCTGAGCTCGACGGCACCCACGGGCTATACCGGCGCCCGCAGGCCCAATGCCTTTTGAGGGCGACCAACGACTACCAGGCCATCCTCGCCTGGCTGCGCTCCAAACACGGGCTGACCCCCGATCAAAAGGCCAACCTTAAAGCCCGCCGACGCCAGCGCGATGCCATGGGCAACCACGGCGTCGAGCAAAGCATGGACTGGTTGCAGACGCTCTCTAACACGCAGCGCGCGTACCGCAAGGAAGCCGAGCGCTTCCTGCTCTGGGCCATCACGCACAAGGGCAAGGCCTTGTCCTCGATGAGTAACGAGGACTGCACCGAGTACCGCGACTTCCTGGCTGACCCGCAACCGCGCAGCCGCTGGTGTGGGGATCGCGGTCGCGAACGCTGGTCGCCGCTGTGGCGGCCGTTCGAGGGGCCGTTGTCGGCGTCCGCCCAGCGGCATGCGGTCACTATTCTGAAGAACCTCTATGGCTTCCTCGTCGATCAGAACTACCTGATGGGTAACCCGTGGTCAGCGGTCGCCGTGCCGCGCACCTCGGGGCCGAAGGTGAATGCGGGGCGGAGTTTTAGCCTGGCGCAGTGGGACTTTATCGAGGAGCAGCTGAAGATGTTGCCGGCGACTTCCGCGAACCGGCGGCTGACTTTCGGGCTGCACCTGCTTTATGCGACCGGGCTTCGGCTCTCGGAAGTGGTGGCGGCCACGGTCGACGATCTGCAGTGGGCGGAGTACCCGGCCGATGCGTCGGACGACCAAGCGATGGAAGGATGGTTGCTCCGCGTCGTCGGTAAGGGGCAGAAGGAGCGCGAGGTGCCGCTGCCGGTCGACGTGGTGGGCGAGCTGGCCAGGTACTTGGCTTCGCGGGGACTTGATTTGGATCCGGAGGACATCAGCAACCAGGGCGCGTTTTTGCTCGGAAAGGCTAGTGACGCGGCGCAGCGCGCACCGGGCTTGAGGAGCGGGCAGGTGATCGATCCTCGGCAGGGGATCGCTGCGACCACGTTCTACGATCAGACCAAGGCATTCTTTACGGACTGCGCCAGCGTGCTGCGGGATCAAGGCGATGCAAAAGGTGCGGAGCGATTCGCACGGGCCAGCACGCATTGGATGCGCCATTCGCACGCCAGCCATGCGATCGCGTCCGGGATGCCCATCGAGATCGCACAGCAGAACCTTGGGCATGCATCGCTGGCCACGACGACCGTCTACGTCACGACCGAGAAGCGCCGGCGGATGAAGGCGGTCGAAGCGTTCTGGCGACGGTAGGCACCCGGTGGCGTTGGACAATCGGCGCATGGCGTCGATCTCAAGTCGCAATCTTGTTGAAGCGGTGCTTCGGGTTGAGCGAATGAGTTTTACGCAGCGCGAGCGGCTTGCCGATGAAGTCCACGCCGGGCAGCCCAACCTGTTTTACTCGGTTCTCGTCTTGCAACGGTACGGCGCCACGCTCGTGCAAATCGAAGTGGTGCTCAATATCTTGCTCGTCTTCCATGAGGCGATGAAGAGCAGTGGCGGCAAATGGCCGGTGATCTGCGAAGACGTTCAGGAACGCTGCCTGAAACGGATATCCGGACGCGCGCGCTTCATCGAAGGCCTGTCGCCACAGCTGCAAGCGCAAGCCATCACGGACGCCGTTGGCGACCACCCCGAGCAGCAGTTGCTCGCCTACGTTTTTGGGAAGTTCAGGGAGAGCGACCTCCTCGGCATCAAGACCGAAGCGGAAAAGATGCTCGTGCTGGCAGCGCTGAACCTGGTCGAGTGCATCGCGGAGACAGCGCCGCGAAGGACAAAGTGAAACCGCCGGTATTGTCGAGCCGCGAGTCGGCGCGGACAGGCGAGAAGGCGATTTCACCCGTCTGCATCTCACCGTGTGTGACGCGCCGTCCGACCAGGGACGGCGCTCGACTGGTTCGACCTACGTCCGAGTAGGCCGGCCGCCGGTTACTTCTTCGATCCGCGCAGGGCGGCGAGCTCGCCTTTGAGTGCTGCACCTTCGAGCGCGGCGGCCTGCGCCTCCTTTCGCGCGCCCGATGCCGCTTGTCGCTCGGCCTCCAACTGCTGGAGCGCACGGTCGAGTTCGGCCTTGAGATCGACTATTCGAGCTTCGAGTTGCGTGGCTTTGGATTCGGTAGCACTCGCACGCTCGCGCTGGACGTGGATCTCGGCTTGGAGCGCAAGGTTTGCCGCCTCGCGTTCGCCGGCGAGCTGCTCGAGCTGTTCTTTGTCGTGCTCGAGCTTGGCGATCGCCTGCTCGGCTTGGCGCACCTGTGCTTCGAAGGCGGCGACTTCGTCCTTCGCGCTGGCACTGATCTGGTCAACCTCACGCGCGGTGCGCTCTTCGAGTAGTGCCCAGAAGTCGCGGCCCAGGCCCATGAGCCGTTCTACCGCCGCATCGGGAAGGGTGATCTGGGCGCGACTTTGCCGGCCAGTTTCTTTCCAGACATCAAGGTAGCGCTTGACGGTGGAATAACTGCCCCCGCCGATGGCGGCTTGCACCGACAGGATGCTTGGTTCCTCGCCGCGCTCGGTGAGCCCGTCGGCAACCTCGAAAACGCGCTCTTGCGTGACCACAGACTTTGCCATGTAGGTCTCCAAAAATTGGATCTTACGATATTTACTGTAATTTTGATTATGGTAATCATCGAAATAAAGGCGATGAATCACCCATTTCGACCCAGGACCTGCCGAGAAGGACGCCTTCGCAAAGCGTGATCAGTTGCTCCAGACGATTTTCCCGTTTCCTGCCGCCTCGCCCGCGGCCAGGCACAGGTCGCAGGCATTGCCCCCTCGCTATGACGCCGCCAGTGGTGCAATATGTTCGATATATGGCTTGATATCTACCGTCGATTGGTATATCTTATGGTACATATCAAACCGAAGGAGCTTCGCATGCAGACGGCAAAGATCTTCACCACCGGGCGCAGTCAGGCCGTGCGCCTGCCGCTGGAATACCGCTTCGACGAGAAGGAGGTCTACATCCGGCGCGATCCTGCAACGGGGGACGTGATCTTGTCGCGGCGACCTGAATCGTGGGATGGATTCTTCGCGCTCGATGCAACGACAGCCGTGCCGGCCGACTTCATGGCAGATGCCGATCGCAACCAGGGCGAGCACGTCTTGCGTGACCCGTTTGACGATGCGGCCTCGGAATGACGACTTACCTGCTCGACACGAACATCGCGAGTCACGTCATCAAGGGCGACATCCCGCGCGTGCGCGAGCGCCTTCTCAAAGTGCCCATGCACTGCGTTGCGGTGTCCGTAGTGACGCAAGCCGAGCTGCTGTACGGTGTGGCCAAACGTGGGCACCCGCAGGGCCTTGCGACCCGCGTTCGCGAGTTCTTGGCCCGTGTCACCGTGCTGCCGTGGACGCCTGAAGTGGCCGAGGTTTACGGTGACTTGCGCTCTCAGTGTGAGGCCGGTGGCGTGCCGCTGGCACCGATGGATATGATGATCGCCGCCCATGCGAAAGCGCTCGAGTTGGCTGCCTTGAGGGGCGGTGACACGGCATTGCTCATCACAAGAGACCGCGCATTCTGGCGCGTGCCCGGGGGATTGGCTCTGGACGACTGGACTCAGCCGGAATTGCCATGAAACACGCTCAGATTCGCGCCACCATGTCGCCCGTCCGGAACAGTGCCCCGGCACATGTCCCACGGTAGCGGCAGATCAGGATCCACAGTGGCAACTTCCCATGCATGGGCCTTCAGGGCCAGTCTTCGGCGCAACGCGTTTGGATGGAGCGGTACGCGCAAGGCCATCGAACGCTTGAGCGAGGCTGTCGGCGAGATCGAGCGCATGGTGGGTATTCCGGACGATCGTGACCGGTCATTCCGGGGATCGTGACCGATACCCTCGAGCGAGGGTGATTTGAGGATTCCGGATCGTGACCGACGATTCCGGGATCGTGACCGATCATTCCGGACGATCGTGACCGGTGTTCAGAGATGGGGTTGGAGCACAGCGCAGCTCATCAATC